>Ga0207698_10000279_pt1 | contig 31023 bp, 34 predicted proteins | sample KBSCornC22_FD_184298 | JGI IMG/M metagenome (GOLD analysis project Ga0207698, IMG submission 184298) | Corn rhizosphere microbial communities from Kellogg Biological Station, Michigan, USA - KBS Corn C2-2 (SPAdes) (version 2) | ecosystem: Host-associated > Plants > Roots > Rhizosphere > Soil ... | reverse complement strand
CGCGGTCTGTTTTCCAGCTAAATGGGTTCGCCAGCGTGACGGAATTGGTAGACGTATCGCTACAGCGATCCTCACCGCTAGGTGAAGGTGCGGGTTCGATCCCCTGCCGCTGGCATCAATCGACCAGAAATCGCCGTCCGCAGACAGTTTTTGCTTTCCCGACATCCGTCGTTACCTCAAAACTGTGGACACCTTTGGGTCTACAGAATGGCGACGGTGTGGGATGACGATATTCATTTTGTTATTAGCAGCGTCTGCGTCGCCGCTGCCGCCAACTAACTCTCTGACCGAATATAAAAAGTGCTTAATAGGTAGCCGACAGGATGAGCCTCCACCTGGATCGCCGGTTGAAGCTATGGCAGCCGCGATAGTGAGGTGCGGGGCAAAGCGTGAAGCTGCAATTACACTTTTACATGCGGATGCACCAAAGGACGAAGAAGCGCGAAACAGGGCAGAATTAGAGCTTATCCAACAGGAAATGAGTTTGATCTGGACGCAGGCCCGGCATCGTTTGCCGATATCAGTTCATAGCGACAGATGGGGTTCTAACGGGCCCTGCCTATGAGGTCCGCTTTCAACGAATACCGACCAAAAGCCGACAGTCCGAAAACCACCCCTCTTTGCCATTCACATATGGGCGGCGATGACATCAGCAGCAGATAGATTGACCCCGGCGGGGCTTTGGGAACCAGATGCCGGGGTCATCCTGCCCCCCGTGGACAGGAGCGTCATCAATAACGCTTCCAGATTATCTACACCATGGGCTTTTGATTAAAAATCAGCAACTTGCTTCCGAACAAAGGTCAATAAACCGACCCTGCGCATCTAGAATGTCCCTGTAAGCCTCTCAGAAGCCCGTCAGGCATCGAAATGAACCTTTAGGCTATTACCCTACCTCTCGCAAATCAAAGGGCCTTCATGGGCTTTAAAATCACTAATAATTAAGTATTCGTTACCAAACATAAAATAAACCCAATAACTACTAAAAGGTAGTTGTAAGATTAATGCATCAGGTTCTCTAAATCTGGGAATAAAGGCATTGGCGTTGGATCAGGTAGTTCCACCATTGTTGCATTATATGCGGACACCGTAGCCCATTCCACCTTCCAGTTTATTACTGCTGCACCGTTATCAAACTGGATGATGCCTGCTCCATCACGCGCCACATCAAACTTGCACCGCAGATTGTCATCATAGCTGCCCACCAGAAGCGTTCCGTCGCTGAGGCCCACAAGGAACCTGTCGTCATCTTCATAGGGCACTGACAAAACCGTCTCTATGTCGCCGCTGATCCGAACGCGAACCGTTTCCGGGATTGGCTCTATCCTGACCGCCATGAGAATCGCCTTTCCTACATAAGAACAAAAAGAGAACATATGCCGCAGGAAAGGAGTCGGCAATGGTCAATATCGATGGTTCATTTTTGATGGGCGTGGCGGCGATCATTACCAGCCTAGCGTAAGCGTCCGGTTTCCATGCAGAGAAAGCTCCAGAGGTGATAGGGCCTTTGAAGGCATTGGAGAAATGCCATAGGGTGGCTTGCCATCGCGAGCGGAGCACCAATGAAGATCGACAGCCTTGTAGTGAGTGTTCCCGAGCGACCGATGCTTGGCCATGCTGGGGGTTCGATTAGCTTCCTGCCATCGAGCCTCTCAATTTGGAGGTTGGAACACGAAAGCCGAGTCTCGAACCAAGGCGCTCATCTGCAGCTTATTTTACCTGCGGCGCTATTGCTGAATTGTTTTGGCCGGCGTGTGTCGGCGTTCAACTTCGAAGGATCCTACCTCGGCGAATTAACGGAGCGCCACGGCTTGGCAGATTATGAATACGGCGGATTTATGCAGCACGCCATCACTGGCATTCAAATGCGCTCTCACGTTGATGTTGATGAGGGGATTTTTCAGCTCGTACTGGCAGGAGCGTTATCTCCAATGCAGCAAAGCATCGATGCTTGGGAAATGCCGAAGCCGCTTACTGAATTCGCGGTGGAAGTGGCTTTCCCTATTGCAGAGGCCGGATTGGTTTTCCACGGTAAGGATGTTGAGATGCAAAGCGCCGTGCAAAAGCGCCTCGATCGTTTCGTTACCGTGTAATTTGTATTCTATGCTTGTTGCTCAAGCGAAACCCAGTTCCACGGCACCAGTTCATCGATCTGGTTGATGGGATGGCCCTTACCGATGCGATCGAGCACATCGGCAAGCCACTCGTGCGGGTTGATGCGGTTGAGTTTTGCCGTTTCAAGCAACGAATACATAGCGGCAGCGCGCTCGCCACCGCAATCGGCACCGGCAAAAAGCCAGTTCTTGCGGCCCAGACATATTCCCCGCAGGGCATTCTCCGCCGGATTGTTGTCGATCTCCAGCCTGCCGTCCTCGGTGTAGGTCAGCAGTTGGGGCTTGAGCTTCACGGCATAACGCAGCGCCTCTGCCAGCGGTGAGCGGGCAGATGCCCTGGACAGCACATCATCGGCCCAGATGAAGAACTCCAGTGCCTTGGCTTTCGATGCCATGCGCGCCTGCCACCGTTCCTCCGCCGACACATCGGCGATCTGGCGCTCGACCCCGGTGATGATCTCGCCCCTGTTCAACGCACTCTCCTTACGCAGTGCGAATGGACACTGCGTAAGGCGCGCTCATCGCGATCGCGCATCAACCTGACAACACGACCAAGCCCGGACGCCTACCAACATCGATGGTTCGTTCCTGATGGGACTGGCGGCGGTCGTCACCAGCCTAGCCGCGCTGGTAAAGGCGGTAAGAGTTTGGAAGCAGTAGAAGAACAAATAGGGATTTACGGCAACAGCCTGTTTTGCCATGAGGACGTTGCCGTATGGTGAGTCCCATGCGGTGAGGCTTAGAATCCTCTTGTTGCTAGGTCCGGTCGAGTTTCTTGGCCGGGCGGCTGCGTGCTGTCCAAGGCGTGCCTAAAAGCGCAGCGCCTTGTCCTAGCACAGGGATTCTAACGCCCGGCTTCGGTCGGGCAGCGCCTCCAACTTCGAACGGGGGCGATATCTTGAACGCAGATGAAATTACCTGTCCCGAATGCGCGGAAACGATCAAAGCTGCCGCCAAGGTTTGTAAGCATTGCGGTCATCGCCTTGCAAACGCGGTAGAACCGGATTCAGGGGCTGAGCCCTCACCTTTGAACAAATCTCGGCTCGGAGCCCTCGCAGCGTTCGGCGGTATCGCTGGTATCTTCATCGCCGCCCTTGTCGCACACAACGCACAGGGTGGACCCTCATCAGCATTTACATCAGCAGAGCGCCCGGAAGCTATCGAGAATGCTTCTGATGCGGCGGTAGCAGAGGCCATCGCCAACGCACAAAGACAGGCGGATGCTCAATTTGCAGCCGAAGAAGAGGTCACTGCCAAGAAGACTAATGGCGGCATGGACAACATCGACCTTAGAATCGCCGCCGAAGCCAATTTGAAGGCGCTGCTCAAGGATGCAGACGCGGCGAAGCTCCGTAACATATTTTTAGCACGGATAGAGGGCGGCAACCTTTTGCTATGCGGGCAGGTGAACTCCAAAAATGCGTTCGGAGCCTATACGGGATTCAAGCGATTCATCGCCTCGCCTAATTCTGATGCTCCTACGCTGGTCGAAGGTGAAGGCTCAGGGCTAAGCAGAAGCCAGTTCCAGCAGGCTTATTCCTCCGTTTGTACAAACCCGGTTCAACGGTTTTAAGGGGCGGCAATGATCCTAACAGCTATCGCGCTCATGCTGGCGTCGCAGGAAACCCGCACGCCCACCATTTCCATCCCGGCGGACGGTCAAAAGCATAAAATAGTCTACAAGGGCGACACGTTCAAAATTACGTGGACCGGCAACCAGATCATTGTTGATCGCATGGAGAAGCTACTCCGCAATAATATCACTCCTGCCATCAGGCTCCTGATGAAGGAGGTAGCGCGGGAAGCAACTGGTTGTGACCTCAAGGACGAATATTACGCCTTCTACAACTTCCAGTTAGAAGCAACGTTGGTCTGTCCGAATGATAAGGGGGCAGGCGCATGAGGAAATCAGGCACCATCGCCATTGTCCTCGCGCTATCGGCATGTTCGGACTCCACCCCTCAGTCCAGCCCCCAAGAGGCAAGACCATCAGCAGCAGACCTTGCAAAAGCTGATGCCGATATGGGGGTTGTGCCTAGCAAGGCGGAACCTACGAAGCCCCTGATGCCCGGCGAGACTGCTTCCGTATGCAAGGCGGCGATAGCGGAACTGTTCGGTCATTCACCCAAGATCATGAAGACAGCACCGTTCGGGGGTGTCACCCGCGTTCTATACCGCCGTCCTGATGATGGAAAACTGTGGACCAACGACTGCAAGCTACAAGGCCATCAGATAATGTGGCGGTCGGTTGACGTTATCCCCGGTCGCTGGCGAGATCATCCTGCCGATGAAGTGCTTACCTTTAGGGTGACAGGTCGCACCGTTCTGATCCAGACGACTTATTCGGACGGCTCATCAACGACGAACAAGCAGCCTCTAATATGATGGAGGGAGGAAGTCTTAGAAAAATAGCCTTCCTCTCGCTCCTGTCGATTCACAGTGCCGACCCGGATTAACTGGAAACCTCACACGGTTTCTGATTCGGGTATTATCTGATCGATGACCGGATCAGCTTATTGCCCTTCCTACTGATGCCACTGTCCTTCATGAATTGGATGACGGCAGGCTTCGTCCACACCCGGCGTAGATAATCCGCATTCCTGCCGCCGCAGGCTTGCCATAGCTCCTGCACCGCTACCACCCGTCTCTCTGTTCCAAAGAGACGCGCAATGGTATCCATGACCAACTGTTCCTTGGCTTTCGGCTTCGGCGGAAGCGGTTCCCAATCCAGTATCGAACAGCCGGTAAAAGCCCGCTGAATCAATGGTTGGCGGTTGAACCTGTCCGCTGCAATCAAATACACCGTCGCCTCACCAGCCACGCCACCCTCAATATTCCTAAGGTTCGAACGGCAAGCAGCCTGATAGATATGGTGCGCAAATTCGCCCGTCGCCATATCCTTGAGGCCTTGCGGGTCCGCTTTGCTCAACGTGCCGGTGGAAGCCGCATATAAAGCATCATACCCCGGCCGACCGTAATGAAGCCCACCAATGATGATGACGTTTTTTATGTCCCGATATTCGTTGCGTCCTAAATGTAGACCCCAATGCAGGAAATGGACCTTCCCTGTTATCGTCAAGGTGGCTTTCAGCGCTTCTTCTATCTCCGCCTCAATATCATAACCCATTTCATGGCCCGATGCCGCCACGGTCATAGGGTGGATAATAAGCCAGTCCTCATCGGATTTGTTGCGTATGGTATCGGCTATGACGCCTACCACCCGGTCCCGGTCAGCTTTGTTCTTAAGCGTCGATTTGCTTGCTCCGCGATCCCACCAGTGGATAGTCAGCTTGGAATAATCAGCGGTTAGGCTTGGCAGAACGGATACGGCGCTGTTGCGACCGGCCCATAGGTCGTAGGATCGTCGCAAGGGAGCCGAACCATCGAGGATGATAAAGGGGGCAAGGTCATGAGGAAGCGGCGCACTGGCACCGATAACGGTAAGACCATAATGATTATCGCGCCGAAGGACAGCTTCGCGCCCGGCGAGATAGCTCAACCCTTCCAATGCCTTTGCATAGGGCTTCGACAACCACCGCCGCTCTTCGAAGGCGAATGCGCCCGCTTCTCTGCCAAGGTCCGCAGGCACCGATAGGATATGACCAACTCGCCGCTCCGCATTATCTAGGCGCAAGGCATCGATTTTGTCCGCCAAGGCCGGATTCCTGGGCCTTACAACGTCCGGTAGAGCTTCGATCCGGGGCAATTTAATAAACACAGGAACAGCAGGGCTAAGACCCTCATCACAAACCCTTAGCGCCCTTGGCCTGCCGTGATAGTGAAATGCTGTCACCGCTTCGAAACGCCCATGTTCCAGCATCCGCCGCCGCGCTTGTTCATGGGTAACGAACAGAACCCTTGCTTCGGTAGCCCGCCCCCTGCCTAAGCCGTATCTGCTATATTTCGGGTCCGGTGATAGACAGGCATAGTCCGACTGTTCCAGCCCGCACCCGGCAATGTATGTGTCTACATCTTCCAGCGTCGGGAGCATGATGAAGGCGCTGCTATCGACCACGAAGCCCGTCGCCTTCCAATCCGCAATGAAATCCTGAACGGCTCTGGATTTGCCGCCACCACAGACCACAGGGAAGATATGGAACAAGGGCTTTGAACGGGAAGAAAGACATTCCTTCATCGTTTCCTTCAACGCCTTGAAGGCATCAGCCTTTGGCTTAACCGGGAATGTTAAAGAAGATGAGGAAGAAGGGATTTCAAAATCAGAATAATAATCAGAATGAGAATAATCTAATAACACTTAAACAAACGTCCTTTTCATTTCTGAAATCAGTCAATCCTTCCTTATAGAAGAATGACGGATTTTTACTGGAATGAAAGGAAATTACGTCAGATTTTCTTAAATTAGAACAGCTAGTGAAAATTTTTACTATCTGATATTTTATAATTAAATTTTACTGTTTCATTATAAAATTACCCATTCCTTCTGCTTTATCATTCCCTTTCAGGCTCTTCCCTAAACCTTCTCGCGGAAATCAAAGCGTTAGCGTTGTTCCTAAACTAAAAACCCTTCCGGTTTGAAGTCCGATTGCTATGGCAGGTCGGCTAAACCCCTAAAATGTTTAGGTAAGTTATACCCATATTTAGGTGCAGCATTAATATCCGGGTTAAAATAGCGAGAAGGAATGCGCGGCTAAGTTTAGACTTAACAACGGGCGGATTGAGAACCCACGCAAAACAGCCATTAAGAAACCAATTAGGACGGTTGGAACGGCTGTTGGATCAACAATCGGTGGTAGGAATGCCAAAGCTCACGGTTATTGTAGATCGGAGGCAGAAATGACCCTCTGTTACCACTGGAAGCGAACAGTCGACCCTCTACAAGCTGGTTGACTATCTACATTACTCTTTCGCAGTGATCTTCGACCTTCGCCATGATAAAATTTTCGATATTAGCCAAATAGTTGAAACGCAGCAGGAGATTAAAAAGAAATATAATGCACCAAATGCAAAATAAATTATCGGCCACAGCCCCGAATAATCATTCGGTTCTTTGCCAGTGGCAATACGAAATTCATCCATTTTCATCTCGTTGGCGACATACAGCGAATATAATCCTCCAATTCCTATCACTGCGCCAATTACTATAATTAGCACTGCCCACCAAAATTTCTTACGGATCACCGATATGATCGCGCACAGTCCAGAAAGAATGGAGAGAGCAGAGCAACTGACGAAGATTCCAATGGCTATGGCGTGGCTCATTGCATGTCCCATATAGCAATATGACGGGCTTTTAAGCGAGGCGGCTGCGATCTGCCATTCCACAATCCGCCCAGCCCGGACCCTGCCACCCATTCAGCAAATTTAACAATGAGAAAGAGCCCGTGGACCTCCTTGTGGCGCGGGGTTTATGGGCTGGGCAATGGGGTCAGCGTCACCGATATACATGCCCGCCCCGGAAACAGGCTTAATTCAGCCCTTTTCGTGATGATGAGGATGCGGTCGCCGGTCGGGATGTCGGTCGCCATACAGGGACAGACGAGACCCCAAACATTAAACATGCTCTATTTTACCCTCAGAAGGCCATAGGACGCGAATGGAGAAGGTTTGGCTACCCAAGTAGCCAAAAGCAATGACCTGCTCCACACGATCCTTATAATAGCTGTTCTGATCATTACGTATCATATTCATCAAGATTGATGCCATAACTTATGGCATATCTATTTTTATATTCCGCTTCATCAACCATGATCTGCGTTTTCTTGAAAGATATCAGCAGTCCTATTTCGATCTGTGCCATCATCAAACTGGCGAGCGAGCGGTCTTCCAAAAAGGCAGCGATGCAATCGCATACCTCACGGCAATGCTGCTCCCAATGTATGTCCACCTTTGGAGGGGTCGTGGCGATCATCGTGCAGCACCCCCTCCGATGAAGGCTTCAAGGTCCGTCAGATAATAGAATCGGCGACCGCCAATTTTAACACTCCTTGGGCCAAGCCCCCGAAAAGCCCAATTGGCGAGAGTTTTTGCAGCTACACCCAAGTATCTGGCTGCACCTGTTCGGTTGACGCGACCGTCCGGGGTAATGGTTACATTGACAACATTCATAATACACTCCAAGAAATTTTCAACTTTTCATCGATTCGCGGTCGATGATTCGGGGTGTATCGGGAAATTCGCGGTGAATAAACCGCTAGTCCTGTAGTTATTATATGCATTCTTACCGCACTTGTTCTGGCTCTTATTGGTGTTATTCCTATGTCTATTAAATTCACTACCCTGACCCGTGCTTCTATTCGTTCGCTCCTGCCGGGCCACAAGCTCGCAGAACATGGCATCACTGCGGAGCGCACAAAAAGCGGGGATATCGTTTACCGCGTCAACATCATGGTGGATGGCGAGCGCATCCACAGAGTCGTCGGTCGTGAAAGCGACGGCGTAACCCGCCAGCAAGCAGAAGACATGATTGCCACCCTCAGAACGAGGGCTAGGGAAGAACGGCTGGACCTGCCCAAGGGCCGTAAGATCGCCATGGCGTTCAAGGAAGCTGCGGACGGCTACATCAAGCGCCTCAAGGAAGAAGGCGGGAAAACAATCGACCGCAAAGAGCGGACGCTGGAACTCTATCTTACGCCCGCGCTCGGCACCAAGCCCCTGTCCAAAATCACTTCATCGGACCTTGCTGTTTACCGCGCCCAGCGCAAAAAGACGGGTGCCAAGGATGCAACAATCAACCGCGAAATGGCTGTAGTGTCGCACTTATACAGCAAGGCGGTTGATTGGGGCTGGGTTGCGGCAAAGCCCAAAATAATCCGCGCCAAAGAAGGCGACGGTCGAATTGCATATCTTACGCCCGACCAATGCGCCCGGATCATTGCGGCGGCTAGGAACGACCTTAGCCCTCATATCCATCCGTTCTGCGTGATCGCCCTATCGACCTCCATGCGTATGTCAGAGGTTTTGAGCATCAAGCCAGAGCATCTGGACTTCGACAAGCGCCGCATCTTTATCCCCAGCGCCAAGGCAGGCCAACGGGAGCAACCCATGACCAAGGGGCTTTCGGATTTCTTGAAAACCCATCTGGAAGGCTTGCCGGGCGATGCTGAATGGCTGTTCCCCAACAGCGCCAGCAAGTCCGGCAGAGTAATGACGATCCGAAAAGCGCACAGACGAGTCGTGAAAGCGGCTGGCCTCAACCCCGATGACGTTCTGCGCCACACCTTCCGCCACACAGCTATTACGCATCTGGTGCAAGCTGGTGTTGACCTACCCACCGTCCAGAAGGTGAGCGGGCATAAAACCCTAGCTATGGTGGCGCGCTATGCTCATGCGAACGGAGAACATATTGATGCTGCCATGGACAACCTTGAGCAGCGCATCGCACTACCCATCTGATCCAATTACACCAAAATTACACACGGGACTGAGCACCGCTCACTCGGTAAATAAAAAATCATTATTTTTCAGTAAGTTATGGTGCCCGGGGACGGAGTCGAACCGCCGACACTGCGATTTTCAGCAGCAATGTATGCGAATTAACATTATGAAATAAATGATATAAATTTGGACAGTGCTTAACTCGTGCTACACGTTCTCTCACCACTGTCCAGATCATAGATGGTAGATTTGTTGAGACCTCGCGCATTCTGTGAGTGACCTTTTTCAGGTTCTAACGCGATCGTCAGCTGAGCGTGTCACAGTCACATCGATTGCCTTATGGCCATTATGGATCAAAGAAGATCATTTCTTAACCGTTCCGATATGGCATTTAGCAATTCGCTTCCCATATCAGGAAGGGTCTTCAAGAATGGCGAACATGCATGAACCTAAAAGCTCTTGGCGAAGCGTATACCGGCGGAGGCAAACGTTATGTTTTGATCACCGAGGTCACTCGCATGGGGAACGGCGATGTCTGCGTCGCCGGACTTGATATCCACACGGGCATGATGGTGCGACCTCTGCAAACCGGAGGCCAGAATTGGGAAGAAGACAAGTGGGTTGCTAAGGGCTATTTGGTTCCCGGCAACCTTCTTTTGTTGACGCCAGCGTCGGCCGGAAATCCCGCCTATCCTCATGCAACGGAGGATTTTCGTGTCTCAAAAGTGGGGTACGTAACATCAATCTCAGCGGCGGACCTTTACTCTATATGCGTTGAAGCAGCAGTTAGTGACATCGATACGATATTCGACGGCAAAATAATCGATAACAAATACGTGACCGCCAACACTCATTGCCGCTCTTTGGGGTCAATCGTTGTCCCCGTTAACAAACTGAAAGCGCAGGCGCCTTTCGGCAAACCCCAAATATCTTTCAAAGATGATTGGGGAATATGGCACAACCTCACTGTCACGGAACTTCAAACTAAGAACGCGGGCGATGCGGAAGCGGGTGCGGCAGCATTATCACTGAGGCTTCGGAACAGCCCCCCGGGCCTGGCTGTGCTTCGGCTTGGGTTGGCCCGCGCTTGGGGCGGGGCAAATCAAGAATATGACCCGCCGCGCTGCTACCTTCAGTTGAACGGCTTGATTTTACCTGCTTAATGGCGCGATGGGAAAGCTTTTCACTATTGGCTATTCGGGCCAAGATATGCCGAGTTTCATTGCTCTGCTGAAGGCAAATGCGGTCGATGTAATCTGCGATGTCCGATCGACGCCCTACTCTACTTATAAACCTGATTTCTCTCGTTCTCCATTCAAGAGCAGTTTGAACGCCGCGGGCATCAAATATACCTTTTTAGGTGATCAGCTAGGCGCTCGCCCGAAAGATCGGTCATGCTATATCAACGGCCAAGCCACCTATGGCCGAATTGCCGAGTCGGATTTCTTCAAAGCCGGTCTCGCCCGTGTAAGGGCGGGATCAGCCATAATGAATTTGGCGCTGGTTTGTTCAGAGCGCGATCCGATAGAATGTCACCGCGCGATCCTCGTTTGCCGCAATTTAGACGACATTCGACCCCGTATCGCTCACATCCACGGCGATGGTCACATTGAAGATCAGCAGGCTTTCGAAGCAAGATTGGTCGAGTTTTACGGATTGACCCCGCCGCCTCTTCTTCAACAGCCAGGCGATTGGGAACGTGCTTTGGAAACAGCATATAATAAGCAGGGGGATGGCATTGCTTTCCAAGAGCGATATCCGCCCAGATCCGAAGGAAATTAGAATGAAGCTTTTCACGATCGGCTTCACCAAAAGCAAAGCTAGCAACTTTTTTGGTCGCCTTGAAACATCTGGCGTCAATCGAGTGTTTGACACGCGTTTAAATCGAGTTTCCCAATTGGCGGGATTCGCCAAACAGGATGACTTGAAATTTTTCCTTAATCGCATCGCAGGCATATCTTACGAAGTCGAAGTATTGCTTGCACCGACCTCTGACATCCTCGAGGCATATCGCAAGAAAGAGATGGGTTGGGACGAATATGCTCGACGATATCTCAGTCTTTTGGATGCTCGGAAAATAGAGCAACGCCTTGACTTTGCCCATCTCGACGGGACCTGCCTCCTGTGCAGTGAGGCAACACCTGACCATTGCCACCGCCGGTTAGCGGCAGAATATCTTTCGGAAGCGAAAGCCGAAATCGAAGTTATTCACCTCTAACGGGCTAATTTTCGAGGGGAGATAGCGAGAAGTCGAGGGATGCTTAACTCACCGAAGTTCCCTTCTCGATGCTGCCGTTGACTTCGAGGCAGTCAGCCAATCTCATATGCGCTCAATTTACCTGCTGATCCTCAGCGGGCCGTCAAGATATACGTTATTGGCAGAAGGAGACGCGCATGGAGACCCGCCAAGACAAAGTCAGCCGCCTGCTGTTCGACTATCTGAAAAGCCCATCCTTGAAGCACATCCGCGATCCCTATCAGGTACGAAAGCTCGCCAACGATATCGTGTCTGCGCTGGAGCGAGGAAATCCGATCTGGCGCAAATGGAACCAGGCGCGTGAGGAACTGGCCCGAGCGGCCATCCCCTGTTGGATACCCGTTGAGAAACTTGCTCACTACCTGAACCAAATGGACGGGCCGGCGCTTACCACGACGGATGTCAGCCAGCGATTGGAAGCTATGTCGCTGGAGGACTATTCGCCATATCCTGACGAGCGGCTGAAGGATGGATGCCTCGCCCTGTTCGAAAGGGAGAACTCCCAAGGCACTGAACTTCCGGCCATCGTCGGCGTGCTGAACGAATTCGTGGATGGCGAAAGAGCGCGCCTCGATGCGGAGCGTGCTGCCGCATATCGAGCAAGGCAGGACGAGGAACGCCGCGCACTGGAACAACGCTTTCATTCCGGTGCTGACTGCAAATGGACCTCGCTCGAAAAATCAAAGGAAGTTTATTGCCGCGTCAATGGTCGGGCATATCGCCTATCCCCTACCTCCGATGGCATGTGGCTTCTCCATCGAATAGATGGCGCTGGAGAACCCCTCGATATGGTTGGGCGATATCGCGGGCGGAAAGAAGCCACCGCCGCAGTGCAAAAAGTTGTATTTGCTTCCAAATGACGCCTGTGTTTGCTCTCCAGCATCAACGATCTGGTGGCGGCGCGAGGTTAAGCGTCAGCGCTCGAAGGAATGATGAACCCAGCAACCCTGGATAGCTTAACACCGTCTCGACTTGGAAGAAGGCATGCGCTTTGGAACAACCCGGGATTGGGAGCTGCCTTTCGGAATGGGGGAGGATCTTTCCGGCCCCAAAGAATTTGCACAACGCTCGCCGGAGGATGGCGCGGTTTAAATTTCAGAAAACCGCCGACGAAATCTATAGCGACAACATAACGATCAGTTGCCAAGTCAGCTTGCCTACAGCATTCGTTATAGCGTTTCGCGTCGGGGCTGCATCCGCACCACTCATGTTCGTTGAGTTCTGTCAGCCGCTCGTGGACAAACTGCGCGGTCTGCTTTCCAGGCCACGAACCCAGCACTTCAAGATGGAGCTGTCGTAGAGCCCAAACTGTATACTGGTCGATCAGTTCAATCAAGCTACCCCCATTTTTCCAGGTGCCTTCGCTCGGATTAAATGCGCAGATTGAGCCATCGACTGCATTAGTGTGTCGTGGACCGATGCACTCAAACCCTATAACCCTATTCCAGAAGGCCCACGACCGCACAGGACGCAGTGGACGAAAAGGTATCGCAATCAGAAATGTGGCGCTCCGATCAAGTCCGGCCAAAATCGAACTTTCAACGGAGAGCCACATTCCCTCGTCGTGCAACCAATAGGCGGAGCGAGGATAGGCTGCGAAAACCTCACCTAGTTGTCCGAGATAGTTTTCGCGTAGCGACCTGCCGCCGGACGGCTCGGCTTCACCGGGCGACCGTGATCGACTGGTTGGCCCTTGCCATCCGGTGGTCCTTTTCCATGATCCGGCTGCGGATCGGCTCGTTCCTTGTCGTTCATAACACGTCTCCGCGCCCACGATGGATGCATCCACTCCGGAACTGCTGAGCGCTACAATTCCGTCGTTGAACACGCGAGGATAGTGGTCAGCGTCAAGGTGCTGTCCGAGTTCGTACAAACACTGAATAGCCGCTGGACGCATTCCACGTACCTCCACGATTTCCGCACTCGTCCGACTCACATTGGAAATTGTGCGAAGCCGTGCTAGTGCTACGCCAGTGATATGAAGGGAGCGCCACCGTGTCAAGGTGTGCGCAGCGCACGATTTATGAATTTAGATTTGAAAAAACTTGTTGCGTTGATGAAACGGAAGCGGGAAGCGGAGGGTCTGAGCATCCGAGCCCTTTCCGGCGTCATCGGTGTCAGCTTTTCCTCCCTTGCCCGTATTGAGCGCGGAGACGGCGAACCAGACAATAACTCGGCTATTCGCATCATCGAATGGCTCGGGCAGGAAGGCCACGACGAAGGCTTGTCCCTCGACCAAGTAGCCTATGTCCATTTCCGGGCTGACAAGAACATCCAGTCCAAAACAGTGCACTGCTTATTATCCGCAGCCAATTCCTTGAAGCGACAATTTGATACCACGTTCCATTATGATGGCGAAAATGAAGAAGCGGTCTCGCTGGTGCTGTCTAAGCAGGAAATGGAGGAAATGGCTGAGGAATTTCGCAGCGACCTTGGCGTAGGGGATAGCGAACCACTTGATGCGTTGCGGGTGCGCATCGCCGGGGTTGAAGTATTAGTGCCAACCGAGATTGCAGACCTAGACGCGGCCTGCCTCAATTACCTTGTTGGCGAAGGCTCCGATCAATGGTCGGCGATGAGCGTTCCTCTTGACCTCGATGCTGATCGATGGGCTGTGCTGCGTAACGACCGACACATATTGGCTCGTCAGAAGGTGACCTACCTCGAGGAATGCTGGCATATCATGTTGGGCCACAAGCTGACCAAGGTTGCAAAGATATCTGACGCGTTCGGCCGTACATACGACACGACGGAAGAGCACGACGCATACTACCTTGCATCTGCTTCCTTGTTGCCAAAGGCGGCGGTCACCGCCTGCGTAGAGCATGGCGAAAGCTCCGCAGATATTGCGGAGAAATTCGGGGTTTCTCAGCAGCTTGTGGAGTACCGCATCAAACGCCTGGGTCTGTGGAAAACATTTCGAGGCCTAAATGTCACATTGCACGAGAGCTAGGCATCTCGACAGGACGGCCCAAGGCGGGCTAATATTAGGTGCCCAGCGAACCACCCGCTAGGCGCCCATCCTTCATTGTTGTTCGAGCAAGCTTTCTAGGAAATTTATAAGATAATCTCTCGTATTATCGACATATGGGTCGAAATAATTTTCGGCTTTGTCAGCAACAAACAATCGAACGTCTAATAAATTATATCCTGTCGGCAAATGTACCCGTTTTAAGCCTTTTGGGTTCGGACCAAGAACATCTCTTGGGTGCACTAAAGTGGCATAATCTTTTTCGGTAAGCTTACCGGACCAGCGCAAAGCATGAGCAGCGGCGTCATCGCGTATCCGTTTAACTTTGCGCCGAGGGGGCGATACGAAACCAAGCAACTGAGCTAGCGCAGCAGCTCTTGGGCTTTTCGGACGCCACTGATCTACTTTTCCGCATGCTGGAATAATCCTATGAAGTAGCTTATCTAAACCTATCAGATATTCCTTTGCTGCGTCCGTATGTATGATCAATGAGGAACGATATGCGAAAGCTCTATCATAGGTCGAGCGATCCCTTTTTACCTTATCATCAACTAAATGAAATTTCCTTTTCATCTCTCTTTTGTTGAGAAATGTTGATAATTGCGCCTGAGTTAATTGGCATCCAGGGTCGCATTCCAGCTCTTTTAACCACAACTGTACTGTTGCCCGCTTAACTGGGTCCATCGTCATCTCCATCCGGGAACAGGGCGGCCACAGCCGCCCCGTAATTTCTCAATTTCAAGCCAGAGCAGCAGCGGACACAGCAGAGCCAGTTTTAGTGATCCTCATTTCCATCTCATCCGGCCGAAGCTCGGAAGAGTGGTCTCCTCCGGAGCCCATTTTCGCGATCGTCTTAGCCATACGAAGAAGGATCGCATCGATCGCCGCGCCACTGAGATCGAGAACGCCTTTGATCTGCATCTCATCGCCGTCCATCTCGAACCAAACGGCACCGATTTGCCGCTCGCCAACGGCCGTATTCAACTGCTCATTTTCTAGGCGGAAAAGTGCTTTGGCGGTCTTTAAACCAGACAGCACTTTCTCAGTTTTGGAACTCAGCGGATCACTTTTGGAATGCGCAGCGCGATCAGCTGCCTCCATGCCCTTTAGCTTTCCAGGGAATGCAGCGATTTTCGAAGGCGCATCCTTTGGTGCAACGTTATTGTCACTCAGATAGCGCAGAACATTCGCATATTTTTCCGCGCTGCGATCAGACTTCCACTTCTGAACGACAGCATCCCCTTCAACTTTTTCTTCGCTCCATTTCCCAAAGAGCAGGCGGACAATGCACAGATAAGCATTTTCACCATCTTTCGCGAGGCTGATGCCGCGAGCCATAAGATTTTTAGCCAAGTACGTCGCATGCTCGGGCAACATCAGCACTTGTGACATCGCCAGCGCCTCAGCAATCCGATGATAGGCGCTGTCGTGTTTGGCGACGTTCAACTTTTCCGTTGCGTCGTGAAGGCCATCTTTTTCGGCATTGTACAACTTTGTAAATGCACGCAAATAGTCTTCAAAATCGCGCTCAGACGCGATCAGCGGCGCTGCGAAAGAGGGTGCCGCGATGTTAAGTTCAACAGTAGTCATAGAAATGCCTTTCTTAATGAAAGGCGTCCGGGGAGGAGGCGAGCAAAGCTGTTCGGCACCAAGCCCACGAACGCCAAATTGACGTTGATGAGTCAGCCATCACTCGGAGTGATCGCTGGTTTGGTGCCAGTTCACGGCGTGCGAAGGTCTTTTTGGCTCTTCGCGGACTGGCGTCGCAAGCTTTCGCCCACTGTTCGCCATACGATCCCTGACGTGCTGGTTTAAGCTGCAAGCAGCTATAACGCTGGCAAATGTTTGGAGTGAGGCTCCAAGCCTCCAAAATGCCAGTCGTCCCAAGCAAAATAGCATTGCTGCTACCAGCGGGATTAAACCCAAGCTTCCCGGCTCGCTGGGAAGCAATGAACGATCCGGCTTCTACACGTCCCACAGACTTTGGCAAGAACTATTTAATTTTATTAACCACTTATCCCTGTTAACTTTAAGTGTTGGGTGATCCTCGTCACTCGGAGTGATGACAAAGGTTCAGCGTAGCATCTTCCGATGTGATAAATAGAAATGCAACGGCGCGTCGGAATGCTGTTGTCGGCGTTTCGATTTCGTTGGCTATTGCAGCAGACTTGACCCGCTAGGCACCCGACGCGCCCTGGCGGGTCATTCTTTGACCATTTACATCTGCATGTTGAATTTCGTCCTGTTTAGGACTGGGGCTCGGAAGGCCGCCGTGGGTGCAGACACAGACTGGAAGAGGACGTCGCGAGAGCGAATGGCACCAGGATAATCTATGCACTCCGGAGGCAACGCTTGGCTGCATATGCGGCTATCGCCAGGACGTTGGCTCGTGAAATGATTGTTGGTAAAATTCTAAATCCAACCTCTGTGGGCCTCCGCTGTTTGATAGGTGGTCAGCCTACAACCGTTGCTCAGCGGGAACCGCCCTTAAACGTGCTACCATGTAACCGGCAGGTCCGAACGGACCGGGCGTATCAAATGTGTTCGGCTAACCTCTAACTGCAAGACGCACTTTCCCCCCATCCATGTGGACAAGCTCTCGGCCGACACGGCCGTTTTCATTTTGGCCGCGTGGAGGGGGGATTAGTGTGATGTCACTACCTACTGCAAGACTACCGCAATCGCTCATCGCTCTTGCTTCACTCATCGTTTATACATCATTGAAAAACGCCGCAGCTGATGAATGCGCGGCTTGTCCGCGCATGATGAGCAAGGCGTAGGACTAATGCGGTAGCATTAGACCTCATAACGTTGGGAATATGTGATGTTTCAGCTCAAATGAATATCTGGCTGATGCGCTCTCCATGACTGGCGAACCTTGAAGGCAAAGCGGGTCGATCTCGTCTATTCGGACTATAGCCTGCCAAGGCATTTGCCCCATATGCAAAAGCGTCGGGCGCGGGTCTTGGCAGGCTTGCTCTTCCCTCCAAAAGACACAATCGCATCAGGGTCTTAAACCGCCCGAAGGAGGAGCAATGCTTGTCGGCTATGCCCGCGTGTCCACAACCCACCAATCACTCGACGTTCAGCTCGAGCAGCTTGCAGCCCATGGCGTCGAGAAAATCTTCCAGGAACAAATCAGCGGCAAATCGGCATCGAACCGACCGCAGTTAAAAGCCGCACTCGATTTCTGCCGCGAGGGCGATACATTCCTTGTGACCCGGCTCGACCGTTTTGCCCGGTCCGCTCAGGATTTGCATAATATCGTAGCCGCCCTGACAGTGAAGGGCGTAGGATTCCGGTGCCTGCAACAGGGCGGCCTCGACACGACGACCAGCCACGGGAAGCTGATGTTGGGCATATTGGCCGCTGTCGCCGAATTCGAACTCGACATCCGGCAGGAGCGCCAGCGCGAAGGAATCGATAAGGCCAAAGCACGCGGGGTATATCGTGGCGGCAAACAACGGTTTGACCCGGCGGAAGTTCGGAAGCTGCGCGATAACGGCATGAAGCCCCGCGCAATTGCGCGTGAACTGAAGTGTAGTCCGGCAACTGTTTATCGCTTGTTGGACTGATCCGGTCGGCAGTAGCGAATGACATGGGCAAAGGCGCGTCTGCCCAAGTACGAGGCGCGGTTGTTTTCCTGGGGTGTCAGACTGACGTCCATCGCCATGTCCAGCAGCGTCAATGCCAGCCTAAGAACAGCCCGATCGTTGGGCCGTGCGCCAGAACAGCGCAGATAATCATAATAGCGTCGACTATAGCCCATATGTTCGACCGAAAAATGGCCGTGGGAGCGGGTGATGCCGACTGCCCGGAAAAATATATAAATGTCGTCCACGATCATGGCTATAATCCTCGAAATACGATGCTGCTCGTATTTATGGCTGCACAGCAGCCTAGACCTTGATCGTCGTAAGTGAATTATTTTCATTTATTTTCTGATTGTTAAGGCCAATCTTCGGTCGCTCTCACGAATGACGACGTTACGGCTTGCCTTGTCCGAAACAAACAAGGAGATGCTCATGTCGATCCTCAAGTCCCTCAAATTGACCGCTGCCAGCCCGGTCAGCGTCGGCGCACCCGAGCATGGCTTCCGGACGAAGCTGCTGCGTTACCTGGAAGAGCAGAGGACGTTGGCCGAAGCCGAGATTGCTGGAACAATCTTCACCGCGACCAAGAAGGTCACGCGCACCAATATGGAGGGCGAGAAAATCAGGGTCGATGCGCCCCGCACTGTCCGCAAGGGATGGTTCGCCGACGACAGCGGCAAGATGTTCTTCCAGTTGCGCTACGGCAGCAAGCCGTTGGAATTTGCGAAGGGCATGAACGCGGTTGCCGTCGAGAGCTTGGCGGAAATGCCGGGCATCATCGCGTCGATCATCGAAGCCATCAAAGCAGGCGAGCTCGATCCGCAACTGACCAGCGCCATTGCCGAGCGCAAGGCGAACTTCAAGCCTAAGGCCAAAAAGGCTGGCGCGTGAGCGAGGACTCCACGAGGCGGGCGACCATCGCCCGCCTCAACGACCATTTCCGGTTTACCGGCGAAGACGGATGGGTGTTCCTCTCCGCTCGCGTGGCAGCACAGGTTTGTCCGGTGAGGGAAGCCATCGTTCACGCCGTCCGGCATTTCGAGACCTTTACCCCGGACAATGATCCGCACGGCGAGCATGACTATGGTGTACTAACGGTACAGGAGGTTCGGATCGTCTGGGAGATTACCTACTATCAGTGCAATCTGGGCGATCCCGACAGCGATCCCGCCAATCCCGCGACAACGAAGCGCGTCATGGCCATCATGCTGGCGGAGGAATATTGATGCGACGTTATGATGCCCGCGACATCACAGAGCAGCATTACCGAACGCTACGTCTGTTACTTCAACTCGACTTGGCAGAAGCCCATCTCGTGGTGAAATGCAAACGCCCATGGCCGCCTGCCATTTCATTTTCGCGTTGGCAGCGAGAGAACTCGATTGTCGGAGATGCGATTAATTAGCGGCTGGAAGGTCCCTCCCCGTGGGGATGGTCAGATGGCATTTGGCGGCGGATAGTTTCAGCAGAGTTGAACAGGAAACAGCCAGGTAGCGCAGATCTACTGAGCGGAGGAGCGCTCTTGATTTAAGCGGAAAAGCCGTGCCAGCGTCTCCTCTTCGTTTAATTGTCCGGCCCGCCAGTCGTCGCCCCAGCCGTAGGCATCTGCTACTGCCTCATCCAGAGCGCTGTGGGCATGAGCCAGCCATGCGGGCCGCATATTATACAAGGCAGTCAGCGTCCGCTTCGCCAATATTTTCGCAGCCTCGTCGCTCACTGGCAGGATGCGGCCAGGATAGCCCGGCACCACCTCCGGCTCCCGCCGTACCAAATCGGCAGGATTAAGCCAGTTCTCGCGCAGTTCATCGAGCTTTCTCGCAGCCGTCGCGATCGCCAGGGCGCGGGGGTCGTCAGCATAATCGCCGACAGGAATGTTTAGCGTCAGGCCCTCGGGGAAAGGGAAGGTTTCGAAACAGTCACTGGGCGTGTACACGGGGTCATTCCCCACCCCGTGAAATTGGCAAGTAGCCAACGTCCAAATCTCGTGAATTTTGCTGCTCAAAATGCCGAAAGCGGTGTCTGATTGACTATCCACTAAAATTACCCGCGTGTCGGGGATCATGGAGGTATCCAGCCAACGGAACACCCGATGTTTTGTCACAAGTCCCGTACAAAGGACACGTTCCTTGCCGATCAAAATCTTCTTTGCTTGATCCCCGGAGCGCCTGAAAAGCCACCAATTCTTGATTTGCTTCGGGTCACGGCTTGCAGCTCGCGCGGCAAGGATTTCTGTCTCGATCGCCATAAAAGGGGCTTCAAAAAGGCTGGCCTCGCCAAGAGTATGGCCGGAAAAATCAATTATCCATTCATCTTTGCCACGCCCCACGATGTCGGAGACAGTGATATACCGCTTAACTACAGCGGCATTTTTCTGGCCATTTGGATTTAGCGGTCGGCATAAGAACTCTCGCGCCTTTGCACCTTGGAGCTCGAATGGGCCTCCCTTTTCAACACCTCGAACCGCTCTTTTTCGATTTTCGCTCAGCGGGCGACTGGCTCGCAAATTAACTTGGTACGATTTCAGGTCTGGAGTGATGGACTCCACTGCTTTTCCATCGAGCAAAATCCTTTCTGGAGTGTCCGTTGAACACACAACCAGCGAGACGCGCACATCGGCACCATCAACGACCCAAGGCTGGTCGCTGAGCGCAAAAACGATCGGTGCTTTGTCATACAGGTGGCCCGCAATAGTAGCATTAGCGGGACTTCTGATCATGTTCGTTGCCACAAATCCGATGCGTCGGGCACCTCGTTCAACCGCCCACGCGGCTTGCGCGAACCAAAACGTCACAAGATCGGAAGCGGGCACGCCTTTTGGGAGTGTCGCCCGCAATTGGCGCGTGTAACTCGGGCCGAGGCGGTCAAGCATCCATTTCGCTCCGAGAAATGGCGGGTTGCCCACGACCACATCTGCTACCGGCCATTCCGCCCGCGTGCCGTCCACATTCAGCACTGCATCGCGATTCTCGATTGTATCCAGCGTCCGCAATATCGGATTTTTCGCTGCGTCGAATCCGTTGCGCCGCATCCACTGAATTTCGCCGATCCATGTCGACACACGCGCCAGTTCGGCGGCGTATGGGTTCAGTTCGATGCCCAGTACGCATTCTGGCCCGACGCGCGGAAAACCACGGGGCAGGCCCAAAGCCTCTGCTTCTAAATTCGCGCGATGCTCGATGTCTTTCAGGGCGAGCAGCGACAGGTAGAGGAAATTGCCTGACCCACAGGCAGGATCCAACACCCGGAATTTAGCGATCCGCTCTAAGAACGCCCGGTGGATCGCCTCCGCTTCGTTGATCGCCCTCGTCCGCGCCGCGAGCTCCTTGCCGCGCAACAACTTTTCCGCCGTCCTCTTAGGCGCATTTTCGACCAGCGCCGTCATTCGCGCCAGCGCATCGGCCCACTCTGTCTCGAGGGGCGCGATGACCACCGGACGTATGATCTGCATAATCTTGTCGCGATCGGTATAATGGGCTCCAAGTTGGCTGCGCTTGTCCGGGTCCAAGCCGCGCTCGAACAGCGTGCCCAGGATTGATGGATCGATCTCTGACCAGTCCAAATTGGCCGCCGCGATCAGATTTTTGATGTCTGCCCGCTCCAGCGGCAGCGCTGCATCATCGTCGAACAATCCACCGTTGAACCATTCCACCCGTTCGAACCCGACTGCCCCGCCCGACTTCATCGCCGCGAACAAAGTCTGCGCATGGTTGGCAAAATCGTCGGGGGTGCCGCGACTATGTTCCAGCATCCGCGTGAACATTCTATTCGGCAGCAGGCTCACATCCTCCGCAAACATGCAGAAGATCAGCCGGTTGACGAAATGCGCGACGCCATGAGGCTTATGGCCGCGTTCGCGCAACCTCTGCGCCAGTGTTGAAAATTCCTTCGCCGCATCCTCCGTCAGCGACTGTCGTGTCTTGCTAGGTTTCAGCGCCTCCGGGTTGAGGAACGCGTTGCGCAGCAGATCGCGCTTCGCCCCATCCGCCAAGTCTTCGATGCCAAATTCATGTCGGACCTGCACCGTGTTGGTCCAGTTAGTATGAATGCGGAACCGTTGCATGTCGGACACGATCAACAGGGGCGGACTTTCCAGCGCGATACTGTATTGCAGCAACTGACTGAACGCCTTGTCCAGATCCTTGTTCTTGCCCTTATACTCCCATGCGAAACATCCGTGCCGCCACACGTCAGCCCACCCTTCGCCGCCGCTGGTCTTTGACGCACCTTTCTCAAAGGTGAACCATTCGCCCTTCGGGTCTGCGCTGATTGGGTCTTGCACACCCAATAGCTCGCACAGATCGTTAAAATGGCTCTGCGACGCTGTGCGCTCCTTTAACTCGACATTGCGCCATTTGGTGATGAAGTCGTGCGGAGTCATAATGACGTCAGCCGACCCTCGAAAATGGATAGGCGTTACGGATATACTGATTGAAAAACTGACCTTTCGATGAGGCTTGCATCAGTTGTTCGTTCAGCGCGGCTCCCACGTTGTAATATTGATAAACGGCGCTGCTGCTAAATTCGACCTCGAGCGTTTCGGCGTCGGCATCGTATCCGATGGAGACAACGTTGGACGATGCAACTGGCTCGCGTATCATAGATTAGGCTCCTGTTGAGTGACGTCGTCAACGGCAGTTCTTTGGATGTCCAGTTGCTGCACGACCGCCGTAGTGCGTTGGGCACGCCAAGAGACCATCACACGGTCGTAGCCCTCAGCCACGCGCTTGACCCTCCAACTGCGACTAACCTCGGGATCGCTGCTCTGCGGAAGATATTGTTGAGGCGGCAAGGATATGCGGCATCGTACTGGCAGGCGCGCAGCCTCGCCCGCTATGATTGCTTCCCCTGTCCTCAGTACTGGGAGTAAGTCCATCAAGCCGGAAAGATTGTCGGGTAGAGCGCCTTTCACCCTACTTCTGTCCGTGGGGTTGGCAAGGCGCAGTGCGACCAGGGTCCCACACTGCGACAAAATGGTCTCGTCAATCTCAGCGGGCCGCTGTGATACGAGCATCGCGCCAACTCCGTATTTTCGTCCTTCCTTCACAATGCGCTTCACTACATCGGCAGCAACGTTACCACTCTCGGGCGAGACGTAGCGGTGGGCTTCCTCCATGACGATCAGGAGAGGCCGCAGAACGCCTCCCTCCGTCTTCTCCCGGCTCCAAAAAAGTGCCTCATAAACAATGCGCAGTATTGAGGCGATCAATTGAACCAGCACGGCACTTGGAACGCCTGACAAATCTAGGATCGTGATGGGTTTATCATGCCCCAACCAGCCGCTGAGGAGAGTATCGAGATCCTCCTCAGTGTGACCTTCAACATTTGGCTCCCAAGGTCCGGGATGCAGAATGAAATCGTAACGGCGATCTAGCAAGCGCGATCGCAAGAGATTTAACTGCCGTCGGACTCCTTTAGCAGCCTGGTTAAGGAATGGGCCTGCATTTCCCATAGCGTGAGGCGTGTACCGGGGGGGCGTGAGAGTATGGGCGTCGCCCGGATCTTCGAGCGCGGGCTGATCCCGCTGCGTACCAACAAATGTTTTTGTTTCGAAGTCGATCAAGTCATACCACAGCTGCTTGAGCGAGAACGGAACTGGGCTGTCGACTGTTAGCGATTGCGGATCAACACCCGGCATAGCGCCAGCCGCCAGCCGCCGCTCCTTAAGTTCCTGAATTTTGTCGGTGAAAGCGATGAGATGATTGTCGGTGAGCTGGCCTGCGACAAGGTCAAGTAATTCGCCCGCCTCGAGTGCCCAGTATGGGACGTGAAGGTCCCGTTCCCCTGGTTGAGGCGTGGCGCTGAAAATGGTGGCAACGTCTCGAAGAGCAGCCGCATACTCGCCATGTATATCAAGCAGCAAGATCCTTGCGCCTGGAGCGGCCGTGAGTCCGTTTGGCAGAACTATCGAGCGTAAAAGACTAGCTACGGTCGTAGATTTGCCCGAGCCGGTTGACCCTAAGATAGCGGAATGTCGTGTGACAAGATTGTCAAGTGAGAGCCGCACAGCGATGTTTTCAGCGCTCGACAACGTTCCGATCGCCACCTGATCATCATCCTGACCACCATATATGCGGCGCAGGTCTGCCTCGGTGACGATATGCACCGTATCATCAATGTTGGGATGCTGGCTTAGACCGCGTTCAAACCGCTCGCCGATAGCTTCTCCAGCAAGCTCTACTCGCATCCAGCGGCCCGTCTCGGCCTCCCTATCAGATAACGCCAAAGGCGCGGCTCCAGCGCCTATCTCGGAAACGACGCCAAATAAATCCTGATAGCCGAGCGGGATCCTCACGAAGCTCCCGACCTGTCCCACGCGGTAAGTGTGGCCGCCGATGATCGCCATACCTGAAGCAAGCGATTCGGCGAGCTTGACCGTGATCGATGCTCCCGAGACAGAGCTTACTCGCCCGAGATAGGTGGGGTCGGCGCTACTCATACGAGGGAGACAGGTACAATTTCTTGAGCCGCAAGTTCTTCCAAAGGCTCGGCCGGCGAAGCAGGCCGCACGATGTCTATGGAATGGGAGAGCGCGCAGAACCGACAAAAGCTGGCGAAGTCACCCAGAAGAAAGACGTTTTCACCTTCTTCGCTGCGCTTGCCCCAGAAGCTTGCGCGAATTTCATTCCAGTTCTTCGGAGGATCACCCGGCCGCCATTGTCCCTGAACGCCACTTATCACGGCTCCGTCCGAAGCATAGACCGACAGGTTAGGACGATCGAGCGCAAGCTCGCGCGCGGGCTGCTCCTGCGCAAGGGTCTGGAACTGGAAAGCGAATACTGCCGCGTTAGCATTCATCGCCAGTGCTTCATCGAGCACGGCACATATGTGGGCGTCGCGGAAGGAAAAGCCGGTGGCCAGCAGCAGCGTATCCGGCATCAAGAGGAAGCGCTTCAGTCGCTCGAATAATGAGGAGTAAGGCTGCTTCTGTGTAAGATCATATTTGAGATGGTCCGGATAAACGAGTTCGCTGCACGCATGACCACCCGAACGGACGACCACGCCGTCATCAACCTTCCAGCCGAGCGATCCATGAAGCTTCCACAGACGAGACCATCGTGCGGGCAGATCATCGCCTGCAACAGTAACTGGGTCAAAGAATGGTGCATGCCCTCCGGTGAAGCCATCGAAATACGGGGCCTTGGCACCCTCAAATGCCTCCTCTAGGAGGAGGTCGTAATTGGTCGTAAAAATCTCAATAGGATGAGGACGCTGTGCACCACCGATCCACGCGACGAGCTCATTGTAAGCACATCGATCGTTAGGCAAGCTGGTCCCGACGATTGAGCCGATCTGCGTGCAAATGCGCGATCCAAGATTAAAGTAACCGCGGCCATCAAGGCCATTCACCGCAGTTCCGCCGAGCGCAGTCTGCAAAAGCCGGACTCGCGAGAGAATAGACTCGATGTTGGCCTGCGTGCCCAGCTCGTCACGGATGGCTTCCGCCGCTGCCCTATCGGCACCATCGAGCGCCTCAATAACTTGGGCGGTGAGCGCATCAACGCCGGGGATTAGTGGGCTACCGTCCGGATCAACCTTACTCTCGCTGTTCACTCGCACGGATAGAGGGGCGCCAGCACCGATCAGTAGCCCAAGTCGCTTTCGACCCTGCGACAGTATCTGACGCAAGTCGGCCATGAACCGATCAGGATTATGAACTGTCTCCACGCGCTTCCCCCCAGTTACGCGCTTTTCATCGATTTCCGCACATTATTTCAAGGGGTAAAAGGCGGAACATTCTGACTGTTGCCAATGACCGCACGCAACTAGAAATATTGCCCCTTTAGACAGCAGGGTGGCGGCATGTGCGTCCCACCAATATCCTCGCAGCATCTGAATGCAGTTTAGCTATAGCCTGTTTACCCGTCTTAGGGGCCTGAGACGTCAAAGTTGGTCCCGCAGCATAGCGACATACCGTCGGCGCAGATAACGCCACGTGCCCCTTGCAGCTGCTTTGTTGGCTATCCGACCCAATCAGGGCGCAGCGCGTCCTTAAACTGTTCGACGCTAACCTGTCCGTAGAATTTGTCGATCATGTCGGGACTGGTGCCGGTATTGCGCGCTAGTACAAACACATCGACCCCGGCGCGTAGCTGCTGGGAAATGTAGAAATGCCGAAAGCTGTATGCATCGCGCTTCTTCCCGCGATGATCCTCTTTCAGTCCGGCCGCTTCCAACAATGCGTTAAGGCTCTTGTTGATCGAGGTCAATCGCCTGCCATCGGGAGCGGCAAACACGGCATCGGTATCTGCGGGTTCCTCATCGTCATGGTGGGACTTCCACATGCGCCAGAGCCGGTCGAACTCACCCAGGCCATATTCCAGTGGGATGAACTCGCGGGATTTTCCTTTGCCCCGCGCCCTGATGCGAATATCGCGATCACCCATACGCTTGTCCAAACCCTCGCGATAGCCGAGCAGATCACCCCAGTTCAGATTTCGCAGTTCTGTGGGCCGCATTCCGGTGCAGCACGCGATCGTGATGTAGGCGTAGAGAATTGTCCGATCCCGCCGAACCTCCTCATTGACCTGTTTGTCATGCATCCGCTTCTGAGCAAGCTTTTGTAGCTTGCTCATCTCACCGACCGAATAGCTAGGACGAGGTGACGGTGGCACACGCGGCGTTCCCACGTCTGGTATCTGGCTCTGATTGATGTAACCCCATTTCGCCGCCTGCCTGAAAAGTTGCCGGAGTACGACCGCTTCACCACGCTGGCTGCTCAGGCTGGGCACACGGCGCATATCGGTTGCCGGTCGTCTGATCCGTTTTCCAGCCCGGATATATTCGATATGCGTCTGATCCTTGCCGGGGCCGGTCGTCCAGTATGATTTGCGCCATTCGAGATAGCGGTGGGCATCGGCATCGGTGATCGCATCGATTGGCTTCTTGTCGAAGAACGGCACGAAATAGCGTTCGACCAGCGGCCTGATCCGGTCGCCCCTATCGTGCCGAATCTCACCGCGCTCGGAGAGCAGGTCCATATGATCGCAAAACTCCTCGGCCACGGCCCGAAATGTGCGTTGGACAGCGCGCAACCCGTTCTCTTTCCGGTACTGCGCCTCATGCCAGAGCTTTGCAGCCTGACGCCGTGCATCGGCTTCGTCTGATGTCCCCAGGGATTTCCTGATCTGGCCTTCACCCCGGATGCTGAACCGCACCCACCAGACTACGCTGCCTGGCCGTTGAAATATTGCGTAAGGCTCTTTCCCGGCTAACCGGCCCATTTCCATGCGTTACATGCCCCAATCATAGCGCAGGCCGGTTTGCGGACTGTGCTGGCTGTGCTTGAAATGTGCTAGATCAGCCCCTCCCGGCATAAGCCGCAGAAGGTTAACGTCTTGATATCTCTGAAGGCGTGGAAAACTGCGTGCTAGCACTGTGCTAGCTTAGCCCCAGTCCAATCAAAGAGCGAGACTTTATGTAAGTTACTGTTTTAATTGTGAAAAATGGTGCCCGGGGACGGAGTCGAACCGCCGACACTGCGATTTTCAGTCGCATGCTCTACCAACTGAGCTACCCGGGCATGGCGGCCGGTGAGGATCACCGGGCCTTTGGTGAGGCGTGCCTATAGGCATCAGGCCGGGGTGCTGTCTACCCCATCCTCGTCACTTTTTTTCATCTCGTCATCGACCGGGCGGCCGGGTACGCGATAGCCCTCGCCCAGCCATTGCAAAAGATCGCGGTCGCGGCAGGCCTTTCCGCAGAAAGGGCGGCTTTCGAGAGCCGAGGGCTGGCCGCAGACGGGGCAGGAGGAAGCTTTAGGAGACATGGCCCGCCGATATGGCGAGCGTCGCGTCCGCCTTCAAGCCGATTGCGCCGCCGCGGCGGCGGGCGAGGGTCTCGATCCAGTCGGTCGCCTTGTGCAGCCGGTCGATGATCGCAGGTGCCGCCGTGATCGTCGCGGGGCCGCCATTGCCGTGGCGTTCGGCGCGGCGCAGCAGCGCCAGCGCCGCCGTTTCGACCGGATCGGCGCGGAGCAGTTCCATGAGGTTCATGCGCTCCCGCCGGCGGATGACCTGGACGAAGCCGAAGCCGTTGACCGCCGTGCGCTCAAAGGGCAGCGGCAGATATTTGTCGATCTGGGCCGAGGCGACGGCGCGCTCGTCCTTGTTGTTCATCGTAGGCAGGTCGATGCCGATCGAGCCGGTCAGCCCCAGGCGGCGGATCGCCAGCGCGGCCAGTTTCGCGCCCTTCGGGCCCAGCTTGGCAGGCGGCATGGAGCCGTCGACGTCGATCAGGATCATCGCAGGCGTGGGGAAGATGCGCAGGGCGGCTTCCTCCGTGCCGATATCGCCGGAGATCGCCTCTTCCATCAATTCGCTCCAGCCATGGGCCTCCAGCCGGTCCTCCTCATGCGCAGGGCATGGAATGATGGGCAGGCCGGTGGCGCGCAGGCGCTGGAGCAGGCTGGGGGCGGGGTGCGCTTTCGAGCCGGGCTGGGCTATGCGGGCCTTGGCAAGCTTTGCGCGCCCTTCCTCCGGGATCGCCTCGCGCAGGATTTCCAGCAGCACGGTGGCGCCCTCTGCAATCTTGGGCGGAATGGGTTCGACCAGCACTTCCTCGCCGGAGATCAGGCGGGCGATGCCGCGCTTCTTGGGGATGACGGTGCGGACCAGCTTGCCCTGGATCATCGCGCCGGCGCGTGCGGCGTCGCTGTCCCGTTCGATCTGTGCTTCGACGAGCTGGCCCTTTTCGATCAGCGCGGCGCGGGCCTCGCCAATGCCTTCTTCATAGAGCCATTCGGCCATAAGCGGTTAATCCAGTGGATAGCCCGCTGCCTTGAGCAGCGCGCGGGTTTCGTAAAGGGGCAGGCCCATGATGGCGCTGTGGCTGCCCTGTATGGCGCGGATGAGGCCGGCGGCGCGGCCCTGTATCGCATAGCCGCCCGCCTTGCCGCCCCATTCCTGCGCGGCGATATAGGCTTCGATTTCGGCGCGATCGAGATGCTTGAAGGTGACGATGTTGGTCGAGAGGCGGTGGCGCGCCTTCCCCTCCGCATCGATCAGCGTGATCGCGCTGAACACGCGGTGGCGGCGGCCGGACAGGAGTTGGAGGCACGCGCGCGCTTCGGTTTCCGTTTCCGTCTTGGGCAGGATGCGGCGCCCGGCGGCGACCACCGTATCGCCTGAAAGGACTAGCGCACCGGGATGGCGCTGCGCCACGACAGCCCCCTTCTCAGCGGCGACGCGGGCCGCGTAGGCGGCGGGGAGTTCGCCCTTCAGGGGCGTTTCATCAAGGTCAGCCGGGTCCACCGCGTCCGGAGACGCGCCGATCTGACCCAGAAGTTCACACCGTCTAGGAGAAGCCGAAGCAAGGATGAGCCGCATGCGTGGGGCGGCTTATTTGAAGCGGTAGGTGATCCGACCCTTAGTCAGGTCGTAGGGGGTCAGTTCGACCAGCACTTCGTCGCCCACCAGCACGCGGATGCGGTTCTTGCGCATCTTGCCGGCGGTGTGACCGAGGATCTCGTGATCATTTTCAAGCCGCACGCGGAACATGGCGTTGGGGAGAAGCTCCACAACCTGTCCGCGCATTTCAAGCAGTTCTTCTTTTGCCATAATATCCTGGAAAGCCGAAAAATCGCGTCGCCATAGCGTCAAAATGCGGAAAAAGAAAGTCAGGCGGAACGCCCGAACTTTTCACCGGCTTTTTGTAGCACCGCAAAGACGTGATCGAGCTGATCTGCATCAAGGCAATAGGGCGGCATCAGATAGATGGTGTTTCCCAGCGGCCGCAGCAAGAGGCCGTTTTCATGGGCAAAGGCGCGCAGTCGCGGGGCGACGTCGGAAAGATAGCCGGCGTCCGGTGTGATCAGGTCGATGGCGGCGATGGCGCCCAAGCGGCGCGGTCGGGCGAAGGCGGGATGCGCGGCGAGCGTTTCGAGTCGCTGTGCCATGCCCTGGCCGAGCGCTGCAACGCGGCCCAGCACATCCTCCTGCCGCCAGATGGCGAGATTGGCTGCGGCGGCGGCGCAGGCGATGGCATTGGCCGTATAGCTGCTCGAATGATAGAAGAGGCGGGCGCGGTCTGTGGACTTGTGCGCGTCGAAGATGCGCGGTGTGGCGAGGGTAGCGGCGAGCGGGATTGCGCCGCCGGTGATCCCCTTCGCCACCGCCATGATGTCGGGCACCACGCCGGCCTGTTCGCAGGCGAAGAGGGTGCCGGTGCGGCCCCAGCCGGTCATGACCTCGTCGGCGATGAAGAGGACGTCGTGGCGGGCGCAGATCGCCGCCATGTCGCGCAGGACGGCGGCCGGGTAGATCAGCATGCCCCCGGCGCCCAGGACCAGGGGCTCCACGATGAAGGCGGCTGGTCCCTGCGCGCAGGCGGCCTCCAGCGCGTCGAGCGTCGCCTGTTCCTTGCCCTCATGGGGAAAGGGGATGGTGTCGACATCGAACAACAGCGGCGACCAGGCGGCGTTATAGACGCCGCGTTCGCCCACCGACATGGTGCCGATGGTATCGCCATGATAGCTGTGCTGGAGGACGAGGATGCGGTGGCGCGGTTCGGCAAGACCGTCCAGCGCGCGGTTGTGCCAGTAGCCGAGCGCCATTTTCAGCGCTACCTCGACCGCGGTCGAGCCACTGTCGGAGAAGAAGACATGGGCGAGCGGATCGCGACCGGCAGCCTTGGGCGCCAGTTCGACCAGTCCGCGCGCCACCTCTTCCGCCGGTTCATGGGTGTAGCCGGCGAAGATAAGCTGGTCGAGCCGCCCCGCCTGCTGGGCGATCGCGGCGGCGATGCGGGGGTCGCAAT
>Ga0207698_10000269_pt1 | contig 31515 bp, 31 predicted proteins | sample KBSCornC22_FD_184298 | JGI IMG/M metagenome (GOLD analysis project Ga0207698, IMG submission 184298) | Corn rhizosphere microbial communities from Kellogg Biological Station, Michigan, USA - KBS Corn C2-2 (SPAdes) (version 2) | ecosystem: Host-associated > Plants > Roots > Rhizosphere > Soil ... | reverse complement strand
TTCTCGCTGCTGGTTCAGGCCCGCGTGGTCAGACGGGCCGCGTCGACGCCCGATGACGCGGAGGTCGAGCGGTGACCGCGCTTCGAGCCGCACGGCTGATCCGGCGCGGGGCTACGCAGGCGCGTGGTGTCTCGATCCTGCTCGCCGCCTTCATGCTCTGTGCGTCCCTGCTCGCGGTCGGCGTGCCGCGAGCGGTGGACCGCACCGTCGCCGATGCCCTGCACAGCGACCTGGCGGCGGTGGGCAATGGTCGTCTGGCGCTGAACGCGTTCCTGACCTCGGATACCGTGTTCAGCCCGATGGGCGAATCGAGCATCACCCCGGTCTGGTCGTCCATCCCGGGCGGTCTGTCGGAGGCCCGCCGCCGACTCGCGAGTCTCGGCGGAATCGTCGGCCCCGGCGCGTACCTGGGTCAAGCGCTCGGGCAGGGGGGCGCGGGATTCCCCGGCCAGGGCACGCCGACCGCCGCGAGCAACGCGCTGTTCCGCTTCGGCCTCGAAGCCGCTCCGGCCCTGAAAGATGATGCGAGACTCGTCGCCGGCCGGTGGCCGAAGGGTGTGCGCGACGACGGGCCGATCGAGGTGGTCATGTCAGCGGCATCCGCCGCCTCGATGAAGTGGCACATCGGTCAGACGCAGACCCTCTCGCTGCCCGACCCGCGCCAGGTCACCCTGGTGGGGACCGTGGCGCCGCGGGACCCGGCATCCGCATTCTGGTCCCTCGACCCGCATCGAGCGAAGGCGGGCACCCAGCCGAGTTCCGATGGCACCTTCGTGACGTACCGCGGCACGCTGTGGGTCGACGCCGCGTCGTGGCCGAGATTCGCGCAGAGCCTCACCGGGCACCAGATCGAGGCCTGGCTGCCGGTGGATGCCACCCGGATCGACCCGGGCGAGGTGACATCGGTCGCCGCCGCCGTCCGCCGCTTCGTCGTCCAGACCCAGCCGCTCAATGTCTCGGGGACCGACGCCGCCCTCTCGTTCCGCACGGATCTGCCCTCCGAGCTCGCGGACTTCACGGCCCACTCGGCCCCTTCGATCGCGATGATCTCGCTCTTCGCGATCGGACCCGCCGGCGCGTTCGCTGCCGTCCTGCTCCTCGGCCTGCGACTGCTGGCGCGGCGGCGCTCGACGGCGTCACTGCTGCTGCGCGCCCGCGGTGGCTCGGGAGGGCAGGGGCGCCTGATCGCGCTCGGCGAGGTCATGCTCTGGACCGCCCCTGCCGCGGTGCTCGGGGCCATCGGCGCGGTCGCGCTGACTCCCGATGTGGGCTCTGCGGTGACGGCCATCCCGACCCTCGTGCTGTGTCTGCTCTCGGCTCCGATCGCCGCGGCCCTCCTGGGGGGAGTCGATGACAGGCCCGACGACGCGGGGCGGTTGGCCGCGACGCTCCGGTTCGCGGGGGAGGGGGTGATCGTGCTCCTGGCCGCTCTGGCGCTGATGCTCCTCCTCACGCGCGGTCCCGTCGAGAGCGGGGCGGCGGCGGACCCCGTGCTCCTCGCCGCGCCCCTGCTGCTCGGCCTGGAGGTCACGGTCGTCGTGGTGCGGATCGCGCCCCCGGTTTCCGCTCGTCTGGCCCGGCTGGAGGGGCGGGGCAACGGCCCGGTTGGCCTGGTCTCGGCATCCGCCACCGCTCGCGGCGGCAGTGGGACCGGTGGGGGGATGTCGACGCTCTTCGCCCTCGTCGTGGGCGTCGGCATGGCCGTGTTCTCGCTGACCCTGGTGGCGACCCAGCAGCACGGAGCCGAGCAGGCCGCCGTAGCGCGAACCGGGTCGGATGTCGCGGTGAGGGCCACCGTGTTGACTGCCGATCAGGTGCGTCGCATCGCCGCGATCCCCGGTGTGGCTGCTCACGCCACGATCGAGGTGTTCGGACAGCAGCCGGTGGGCAGCGTGCCGGCGACGATCTACGGAGTGGACGTCGCGGATCTCGCCGCCGTGCAGACCGGGCTGGATCGCCCCGCCCTGGCCGGTGTCGACGGGACCTCCGCCCTCGTGGCCGGCCTGGACAGCCCGCCCCGCTCACTCGGCCTCGCACCGCTCGCGCACCGGACGCTCATACTGCGTGCCGTCGATCCGGACATCGTCTCCGACGTGTTCACCCAGCCACAGTGGGTGCTGCTCGACCGGCGCGAGGTCTCGAACGTCGAGGGGATCCCCACGGGGATGCTGCTGCGACTCCATCCCGGAGCCGACCCCGCGCGCGCGGCACGAGCCGCAGCCGAGCTCGCACCGCTCGCCACCGTGACGACGGCCCGGGACTCGGAGCGCGCCTTCCTCGGAACGCCATTGGACGCGGCCGTTCAGGCCGCGATCCTCGCCGCCGCCGCCATCTCGGCGCTGCTGGTGCTGGCCGTGTTCGCCGTCTCGCTCGCCGCGGAGGCCTCGGAGCGCCTGCGTCGCGGTGCGATCCTGCGTGCGCTCGGGTTCGACCGCCGCCAGACCGCGGTCCTCGTCTTCCGTGGCATCGCCCCGACCGCCGTCGCGGGCGTCGTCGCAGGCACGGTCACCGGCATCGGGCTCGCGGCGGCCGTGCTGCGCAGTCTCGACCCCGCAGGGCTCGTGGGATCCCCGGTCCCCCCTGCGCTGGTGATCGACCCCGTGGCCACCGTGCTGGCCGTGCTCGGATTCTCGGTGGCGGCGGGTCTCGCCGGCCTGGTCGCCGTCGTGCTGGACGGCCGCCGCCCGGTGAGGGTCGGGCTCCAGACTCTCGGAGAGGAACGATGATGACAGCGGCTCCCGTGATCGACTGTGCGGACCTGGTCCGCATCTACCGCGGCGACGGCGTCGAGGTGCAGGCCCTCCAGGGCCTGACGCTGCGCGTCTCGGAAGGGGATATCGTGGCGATGGTCGGGGCGTCCGGGTCGGGCAAGTCGACGTTGCTCGGCGTGCTCTCCGGGCTCGACCGGCCGAGCGCGGGGCGGGCGACCGTCGCCGGCTACGACCTCACCGCGCTGTCGCGCGCGCAGCGGTTGCGCTACCGGCGGGAGGCCGTCGGCTTCGTCTGGCAGCAGACCGAGCGCAACCTCCTGCCGTACCTGACGGTGCTCGAGAACGTCGAGCTGCCGATGTTCCTGGCGGGCGGCCCCGACCGCGAGAAACGGGCTGCCGACCTGGTCCGCCTGCTCGAGCTCGGGGCGCTCGGCGATCGTCGGCCGAGTCAGCTCTCGGGCGGCGAGCAGCAGCGGGCCGCGATCGCCGTGGCTCTCGCCAACGGGCCGCGTGTGCTGCTGGCGGACGAGCCGACCGGTGAGCTGGACGAGGTCATGTCCGCCGAAGTGCTCGAGGCGATCCGCTCGGTCAACGACCGCCTCGGCGTCACGGCGCTCATCGTCACCCACGACCCGGCGGTATCGGACCACGTGCGCCGCACCGTCCAGATCCGCGACGGACGAACCGCCACCGAGGTGCACCGCGACGCGGAGCGCGACGACGCCGAGACCTTCACGGTGATCGACGCGGTGGGCAGGATGCAGCTTCCGCGCGAATACGTCGACAGGCTCGGTCTGCATGATCTGGTTCGTCTGACGCTGGAGCCTGGGCACGCCGAGGTCCGCCCCACGCGCCCGGACCCGGGATCCGCGGAGCGCGACGGCTCGCTCGAGGAGGAGGGGCGATGACCGCGATCGTGAGCGCCGTCGGGGTGACCCGGGTCTTCGGCACCGGTCCGTCTGCCGTTGCGGGATGCCGCGACGTCGATCTCGAGGTGTCCCCGGGGGAGCTCCTGGTGGTCCGGGGGCCGTCCGGCGCCGGCAAGACCACCCTGCTCACCCTGCTGGGCACACTGGATCGGCCCGACCTCGGAACGATCACGATCGACGGGGTGGAGACGAGCGCGGCCCCCGAGCGCGAGCTGGTCGACATCCGCCGTCGGCTGCTCGGGTTCGTCTTCCAGCGCTTCGGATTGCTTCCCGCGCTGACCGCCGCCGAGAACGTCGAGCTGCCGCTGCGGCTCGCGGGCATGGCCCGGGATGAGCGACTCGAGCGCGTCGCCGGTCTTCTCGAGCGTGTCGGGCTCGCGGGCCAGGCTCGTCAGCTGCCGGAAGAGCTGTCAGGTGGCCAGCAGCAGCGGGTCGGGATCGCGCGGGCTCTGGCGGCCGAGCCCCGCGTGCTGCTTGCGGATGAGCCGACCGGGCAACTGGACAGCGGGACCGCCCTCGCCGTCATGGACCTCGTCGGCGAGCTCGTGCACGAGCGCGGGGTCGCCGGCATCGTGACGACTCACGATCCGGCGTTCATGGACCGGGCCGACCGGGTCGCGCAATTGCACGACGGACGCATCACCTACGGGCGGCACCTTCGAGCGTGACCTGGTGAAGCTCGGCCAGGTCGCGCGTCGCCGTTGCGACCTCGTCGCGACGGCGTTCCGCCGACCAGCCGAGGGTGTCGCCTGCCAGTTCGGCCAGCTCGTCGAGCAGGGCAGCGGTGATGGCGCCGACGAAGGCCACGCTGGTTCGCCGGTAGATCAGGTCGCCGAGATGCTCGACCTGCTCCTGACCGGCCAGGAAGCGCACCTCGTCGGTGCTGTAGCCCTCGAGGTTCTTCAGGGGGGCATCGTCTGCGGTGAACGACTCGATGATCGCCGCCGCGCTCGTGCCGTAGCGCAGCAGCAGCCGCTCGGCGTGTTCGGCTCCGACCTTGGCGGAGTGGGCGGCGACCCAGGCCGCGCGATCCTGGTCGGTGCGCGGGAAGTCCTTGCCGCCACCGATCGCCAGCGTCTGGGTACCGACGACCCGCGAGACGCCGAGCCGGGCCAGCGCCAGGTTGGCCATGTGCTCGCCGAGCGCCCGGAAGGTCGTCCACTTGCCGCCGACCAGGCTGAGCAGCAGCGCCCCGCCTGGCAGCTCTGCCGGCTCGATGCGGTAGTCGCGCGAGACGAATCCCGGCGTCTCGTCGTCGTGCCGGGGGAGGGGGCGGATGCCCGAGAAGCGGTAGACGATCTGCGAGCGATCGAGTTGGATCTCGGGCAGCACGTGGTGCACGAGTTCGAAGAAGTAGTCGACCTCCTCCTCGGTGCAGACCACTGGCTGACGCGGATCCGCATCGATGTCGGTCGTTCCGACCATCACCCGGCCCTTGAGCGGGTAGATCAGCACGATGCGGCCGTCGTCGTTCTCGAAGAACAGTTCACGGCCCCGGGTCGCCGCGAGCAGCTCCGGGTGGTCCAGCACGATGTGCGAGCCCTTGGTGCCACCCATGTAGCGCGTCGGCATTCCGAGGTCGTCGTTGGTGAGGTCGGTCCACGGCCCCGTGGTGTTGACGACGACCTTCGCGGTCATCGCGAACTCGCGACCGCTTGCGAGGTCGCGCAGCCGGACCTCTGATCCGGCCCCGCCCGAGGTGCCGATGCCGACGACCTCGACGTAGTTGGCCGCACGGCCGTGGCCGGTCGCGACACCGTCGAGAAGGACGTCGAGGGCGAGCCGTTCCGGGTTGTGCATGGAGGCGTCGTAGTAGGTCGCGGTGTACTTGAGGGTCGGGTTGAGATCCGGCATCGCCTCGAGCGACTTCTTGCGGCCGAGGAAGCGATGGCGGGGCACTGAGCCGCCGTCACGCGAGAACGCGTCGTAGATGATCAGACCGACCTTGATCAGCAGGGCGCCGCGCTCGACGGTGCTGCGCTGGGTGTGGGTCAGAAACCGCAGGGGCGCCGCGAGCAGGCCCGAGAAGGTCTTGAAGATCGGGATGGTGGTCTCGAGCGGTCGTACGTAGTGCGGCGCGTTCTTCAGCAGGCGGTTGCGCTCGTGCACGGCCTCGTTCACCAGCCGGAACTCGCCGTTCTCGAGGTACCGCACCCCGCCGTGCACCATGTGCGATGAGGCGGAGGAGGCGCCCGAGACGTAGTCGCCGCGCTCGACCAGGGCGACATCCACGCCCTGCAATGCCAACTCGCGGAAGGTCGCGATGCCGTTGATGCCGCCGCCGAGCACGAGAACGTCGGCTGAAGGACGATCGGTCAATGCGGTGACAGTGGAGCGAACCTTCGGGGCAGCGCGTCGGGCGGGCATGCGTCAAGCATCCCGCATGCGCGTACCCCGGCGCACGTTCGGCCACGATGCTTGCACATATGTGCAGAATGGATCCGTGGCCCATTTCGACGACACCGACACGGTGCGAACGCGGGATGCGCTGATCGCCGCGCGCCTGTACTACCAGCAGGACCTCACGATGGAGGCGATCGCCCGCGAACTCAACGTCTCGCGGTCGTCAGTCTCCCGCCTGCTGAGCTTCGCGCGCGACACCGGGCTCGTCGACATCACGGTGCGATCGCCGAGCGAGATGCCGAGCGGCATTGAGCGCGAGCTGCGTCGCAGGTACTCGGTGGTCGCACACGTCGTTCCGATGCCGGACGTCACGAACGAGGTCGATCGGCGCGAGCGGGTCGCCCTCTACACCGCGCGCATCATCGGCCAGTACTTCGACTCCAACATGTCGATGGGGATCGCCTGGGGATCGACCATGAGCGCGATCAGCAGGCATCTGATCGAGAAGCCGACGCACAATTCGCAGGTCGTGCAGCTCAACGGGGCCGGCAATCCGCGGACCACCGGCATCATCTACGCCAGCGAGATCCTGCAGCGCTTCGGCAACGCGTTCGGGGCTTTCGTGCAGCAGTTCCCGGTGCCGGCATTCTTCGATCACGCCGAAACGAAGGCGGCGATGTGGCGCGAGAGCAGCGTGCGTCGAGTGCTCGACGTGCAACGCAACGTGGACATCGCATTGTTCGGGTTGGGCGCGCCGTTCGGCACCCTTCCGAGCCATGTCTACACAGGCGGTTACCTCGACCAGACCGATCTCGACTGGTTGCAGCGCAGTGGCGTCGTCGGCGACATCGCCACTGTGTTCTACCGGGAGGACGGGAGCTACGACGGGATCCCGCTGAACGAACGTGCGACCGGACCAGACCCCGAACTGCTCAAGCGCGTGGCTCGCCGGATCTGCGTGGTGTCCGGGGAATCGAAGCTCCCCAGCATCCGGGGCGCTCTTGCCGGGGGGTTCCTCACCGACCTGGTGATCGACGCCGGCACCGCGCACCTGCTGCTCGAGACGGGCGACTAGGCGCGGTCAGAGGGCGGTCAAGGCGTCCGGGCCGAGCTCGGCGACCGACCGGTGGCCGCTGAGGCCGAGCACCAGATCGAACTCGGCGATCAGATTGCGCAGGGCTTCGGCGGCCCCCGCCTCGCCGGCGATCGCCATTCCGTAGACCCAGGGTCGTCCGACGCAAACCGCCGCGGCTCCGAGCGCGAGCGCGCGGAAGATGTCTGCACCTCCGCGGATGCCGCTGTCGAAGAGCACGGGAACGCGCCGGTCCACGGCGGCAACGACACCAGGAAGGGCATCGAGCGAGGCGATCGCGCCGTCGATCTGGCGACCAGCGTGGTTGGAGACGATGACGCCGTCCATGCCCGCCTCGACGGCTCGGCGCGCGTCATCCAGATGCTGGATGCCCTTGAGCACGATCGGCAGGCTCGTGCGCGAGCGCAGGAACGCCAGATCGTTCCAGGTGAGATTCGCCCGCGAGAACACGTCGAGAAAGGTCTCGACCGCCGCACGGGGTTCGCCGGAGCGCAGGTTCGCCAGAAACCGGCCGGGATGCCGCCGCGTCATGCCTGCCAGCGTGCGGATCGCGGTGGGCGTGACCTTCGGCTTCGGCGCGCTGGGATCGACGGGGCGGCCGACCCGCTCGGCGACGAGCCGCCGGAACACCGGGTCGCTGGTGTACTGGGCGATGCCCATGCCGCGGATGAACGGCAGGAACCCCAGGTCGAGATCACGAGGGCGCCACCCCAGCAACTGCGTGTCGAGGGTCACCACGATCGCCTGGGCGCCGAGCTTCTCGGCGCGGCCGACGAGGCTCTCGACCAGCTCGTTCGAGGTGCTCCAGTACAACTGGAACCACTTCGGCCCGTCGCCGCCCTCGGCGAAGACGCGCTCCATCGGGACCGAGGCCTGATTGGACAGGATGGCGGGCACGCCCAGTGACGACGCGGCACGCGCGACGGCGAGGTCAGCATCCGGGTCGACCAGCTCGAGCACCCCGACGGGCGAGGTCAGCAGGGGAGTGGGGTAGCGGTGTCCGAACAGGGTGACGCCGAGGTCGCGCTCCGACACGTCACGGAGCACGCGCGGAACGATCCGCCAGCGCTCGAAGGCCTCGGCGTTCGCCTCCGCCGTCGACTCGGTGCCGCTCGACCCGTGCAGGTACGCCCACGCCTCTGGTGACATCGCGCGCTGCGCGGCCGCGATCAGTCCCGGCCAGGAGGTGGGGATCCGCGGCTCGGTGCCGGACGCCCCGGCGCGGAAGATCGCGGTCTGCGTGCGTCGTCCGAATCCGTCGGCCACGATGCTCACCCTAGCCGCGGGCGGCGGGGGTCGGAACAGCGCGCCATGGCGCAGACTCTCAGCATGGCCGAACCGCTCCTGCTCATCCTCGCGATGGATCACCGCGACAGCCTCGAACGCGAGCTCTACCGCTTGACCGCACCGCCGACGGCCGCCCAGGCCGCCCGCATCGCCGCCGACAAGCTCCTGGTGTACCGGGCGCTGGTGGATGCAGCGGCGCAACTCCCCGACACCGCTCGGCCCGGCGTCCTGGTCGACGAGGAGTACGGCGCGTCGGTCGCGGAACTCGCGCAGCACGTCGCCACCCTCGATCTCGCGATGCCGATCGAGGCGAGCGGGCATCCCTGGTTCCGGTTCGCGTTCGGCGACAGCTGGCGGTCCCATGCCGAGTTCTTCGCGACCGACCACTCGAAGGTGCTGATCCGCGACAACCCGGGGTTCGACGCATCCGATCGGAACGACCAGATGACGACTCTGGCCACCATCTCACGCTGGGCTCGCGAAGCCGGCCGTCCGCTGATCGTCGAGCTGCTCGTCCCGCCGACGGATGCCGACCTGGCGTCGGTCGCGAACGACGCGGCCCGCTACGACGCCGAGGTGCGGCCGCGGCTGACCGTCGAGGTCATCCATGCCATGCAGGACGCCGGTGTCGAGCCGGCGCTCTGGAAGGTCGAGGGGCTGGAGACGACCGCCGACGCGCGCTCGGTCGCGGCGGCGGCCCGGCGCGGCGGTCGGGACGCGAGGTGCATCGTGCTCGGGCGGCACGCGCCCGCCGACCGGCTTGATCACTGGCTCCAGGCCGCGGCAGCCGTGCGCGACTTCGTCGGCTTCGCGATCGGACGCAGCATCTGGTGGGATGCGTTGAGCGAGCTGCTGGCTGGGTCGATCGACGAGGCGGCCGCGCAGAAACGTGTCGCGGCCGCGTACCTGAGCTTTGCGAACGACTTCCTGGCGGCGCGCGCCGCCGCGGGAGAGTAGCGGGCCCGCCATACTGGGCGCATGCCGACCACCAAGCTGCTCGATCGCGTCCGGGACCAGCTGGAGCAGCTTCACCTCGCGGGCGAGCTCGTGGAGAAGCAGATCGTGGGCGGCACCGGATTCCTCTGGAACGGCAACCTGGTGTGCGGAGTGGTCGGGGACGACCTGCTCGTGCGCCTGGGCAAGGAGGGCGGCGCGTTCGTCCGGCTCGCCAAGGCGGAGGCGAGCTCGTTCGACGATGCGAAGGCCGCCGTGCGCCGGATGGTGATGGGGGGACGCGAGAGCAAGACCTGGTTCCTGGTGTCCGCGGCCGAGGTGCGCACCAAGCGTCCACTGCGTCTGTGGGTCGAGCGCGCGGTGGCGTTCGCCGCCACGCTGCCGGGCGGGGGTTAGGTGGCGCTAGGCTCGGTGCGAACGTGACACGAATCGAAGGAGGTGGGTCCGATGTACGAACTGTCCACTCTGTTCAGCACAGAACCGGGCGCTCCTTCGAGTTCACGATCGCGCGACTGACGTAGCCGTCGCGGGAGCGCCGTTCGCACTCCCAGAAAGCTACGCACATGACTGATTCCCCACATCCAAGCCGCACCGCGTTGGTGCTTGGCGGCGGCGGTTCGACCGGCAACGCCTGGCTGATCGGCGTGATCGCTGGCCTGTTCCGCGCCGGTGTCGACGTGACGACCGCAGATCTCACCATCGGTACCTCGGCCGGCGCGACAGCCGCCGCTCAGGTCACCGGCGCGCCACCGCCCGAGCTGTACGCCGCGGTCCTCGACGCGGTGGTGGCCACGCGGCGCTCCGGCGGCGGCAACGGCCGACCTTCGGCACCACCCGTGGCCAGCCACCTGGAGAAGACCGCGGCCATCATCGCTGCGTCGGCGGATCCCGCCGACATGCGCCACAGAATGGGCGCGGCCGCACTCGAGGTGGATGCGGCGTCCGACGGATCCTGGACGGCTCAGTGGCGCTCGACCGTCGCGCCTCGACTACCCAGGAACAGCTGGCCCGAGCAGCAGCTCGCCATCACCGCGGTCGACGCGCGCACCGGTGACGGGGTGGTCTTCGATCGCGACAGCGGCGTCGACCTGGTGGATGCCGTGGCCGCCAGCACTTCGGGCGGCCCTAACCCCTACCGCATCGGCGACCAGCGCTACATCGACGGCGGCTACCGGACCAACGCCGAGAACGCCGACCTGGCGACCGGTTTCGATCGCGTGCTGGTGCTCTCGCCGTTCGGCGGTCGCACCCGATGGCCGCTGGAGTGGGACATCCACCTGGCTCCGCAGGTGGATCGGCTGCGCGCACACGGCTCCAGGGTCGAGGTCGTGTCCCCGTCCGACAGCGCCGAGCACATGTTCGGCGTCAATGGGATGGATCTGTCGCTCCGAGATCCCGCAGCGCGAGCCGGCTTCGAGCAGGGGATCGACCTCGCTGAACCGCTCGGCGCGTTCTGGAGGGCCCGCTGACGAGGAGGCGGTCGGCTCCCTGGGGAACCGACCGCCTCCCGGTCCGGTCGCTGACCGCTCCGCCTCAGCTGAACTTGCGGCGGTAGATCACGATCGCGAACCCGTAGGCCACCACGAGGATGCCGACGAGCCAGGCGAGGGCGACCCAGATGTCCGATCCGACCGGCTGCTGCTCGAAGAGGGCGCGGATCGTATTCACGATCGACGTCACCGGCTGGTGCTCGGCGAACCAGGCCACCGGGCCGGGCATCGACGCGGTCGGAACGAAGGCCGAGCTGATGAACGGCAGGAAGATCAGGGGGTAGCTGAACGCGCTCGCGCCATCCACCGTCTTGGCCGACAACCCGGCGATCACCGCGAGCCAGGTCAGGGCCAGGGTGAACAGCACGATGATGCCCGCGACGGCGAGCCAAGCTCCGATCGAGGCTCCGGTGCGGAATCCCATGATCAGCGCGACTCCGATGACGATCGCGACCGACACCAGGTTGGCCACCAACGAGGTGAGCACCTGCGCCCAGAGCACGCTCGAGCGGGCGATCGGCATGGACTGGAAGCGGTCGAAGATGCCGCTCTGCATGTCGAGGAACAGCCGGTACGCGGTGTAGGCGATGCCGGACGCGATGGTGATCAACAGGATGCCCGGCAGCAGGTAGTTCACGTACGCTCCGTGGGCGCCGGTCGTGATCGCTCCGCCGAGCACGTACACGAACAGCAGCATCAAGGCGACCGGCGTGACCGCCGTGGTGATGATCGTGTCGGGGCTGCGGAGGATGTGCCGCAGGGAGCGGCCGGTGAGGGTGCTGGTGTCAGCGAACACGTGCGTGCTCATCAGAGTTCCTTTCCGCTGTCGCCGACCAGGGCGAGGAACACGTCCTCGAGCGACGGCTGCTTCTCGACGTATTCCTTCTTGGCCGCGGGGAGGAGCTTCTTGAGCTCGGCGAGGGTCCCGTTCTGGATGATCGTGCCCTTGTGCAGGATCGCGATCCGGTCGGCGAGCTGCTCGGCCTCATCCAGGTACTGGGTGGTGAGCAGCACCGTGGTGCCCTGCCCGGCGAGTTGCTTGACGGTCTGCCACACCTCGTTGCGGCCCTCGGGGTCCAGGCCCGTCGTCGGCTCGTCGAGGAAGATGATCGGCGGATTGCCGATCAGGCTCATCGCGATGTCGAGCCGACGGCGCATGCCGCCCGAGTAGGTCGCGGCCTTGCGCGAGCCCGCCTCGGTCAGCGAGAAGCGAGCGAGCAGCTCGTCGGCGATTGCCCGGGGGTTCTTCAGGTGGCGCAGCTTGGCCACCAGCACGAGGTTCTCACGACCGGTGAGCACCTCGTCGACGGCCGCGAACTGGCCGGTGAGGCTGATCGACTGGCGGACGTCGGCGGGGTCGCCCGCGACATCGAACCCGTTCACCTCGGCGGTGCCGCCGTCGGCCTTCAGGAGGGTCGACAGGATCCGGATCAGCGTGGTCTTGCCTGCGCCGTTGGAGCCGAGCAGGGCGAAGATGGTGCCCGCCGCGATGTCGAAGTCGACGCCGCGCAGCACGTGCGTCTGCTTGAACGACTTCTCGATCCCGGTGACCCGGACGGCGGTTGCGCTGCTCATCTGCGCTCCTGCCCTTCGGCGTCGTCGATCGCCTGGACGAGCCGGCTGCGCTCCTTGTCGATCCAGCGCGTTCCGCCGTAGGCCTGTGCGAAGGTCTCGGCGAAGTCCACCGGGTCAGCGCCCACGATGTCGCGCACCGGCGTGCCGTCGGCGGCGGCCCGCTCCCAGAGGTCGGCGAGATCGCCGAACATCGTCGTGAGGGTGTCGCCGTCAGTGACGCCGCCGTAGTACATGAAGTACCGGTGCATCGCCTTGGCGGCCGTTGCGTAGGGCTCGGGGAGGCCGTCGATGCGGGCCTTGTCCTGCTTGTACTGCTTCTTCTGCTCGAGCGATCCGGTGAGCGCTTCGATCCATTTGGCGGCCATGATCAGTTCTCTTCCTTGTTCTGGGGGATGTCGGTGTGGTTGTCGGTGCTGTTGTCGGTGGTCCGGAGCTGGTCGATCCGGCCGGCGAGGAAGGTCCAGGTTCCCCAGAACTCCTCGAGGTAGTCGCGACCGGCCTCGTTCAGGGAGTAGACCTTGCGCGGCGGTCCCTTCTCGGACGGCTCTTTCGTGACATCGACGAGTCCCCGCTGCTCGACCCTGACGAGCAGGGCGTAGACGGTGCCTTCGACGATGTCCGAGAACCCCTGCTCGCGTAGCCGCGCCGTGATCTCGTAACCGTACGCGGGGCGCGCGGCGAGGATCGCGAGCACGATGCCCTCGAGAGTGCCCTTGAGCATCTCGGTCATCTGCTTGCCCATGGAGTCCTGCTTTCGCTCATCAGTGTTGCTATCTACCGGTAGATAGTAACGCCGACTACCGGTAGATAGCAAGACTGAATAGCGGGATGTTTCGGTTCAAGGACTGCAGCCGGATTCCGTCGTCCCACACGTGTAACGCGGCGCGGCGGTGCAGCCGAGCCCGGCGCCGGCGATGAGCGCGGGGGAGCAGGGGAGTGACCATCGGCCCGGAGCGCACCGAAGTTAGGCTTCAGCCGTGCAGGACGAACTGGAGAAACCCGCAGAGCCGCCGACGGAGCCCGCGTTCCGCATCCGGTGGGGATGGTTCGCAGGATGCATCGTGCTGGGGCTCGCGGCGATCATCGGTGGGTGGCTCGTGTCGCCGAGTCAGGGGTACCTGGCGGGTGTGCTGGCGAATATCGGGACCACCCTGCTGCTGGTGGGCATCGTGGTGCTCCTGGAACGGCGCATCATCGACAGCGCGGTGCGCGTGGTCCGAAGCGCGAACGAGCGGTCGAACGAGGCGCTCCGCAGGCAGGTCCGCGAGCTCGATGACCGAATCGCCTCGGTCTGGGAGTCTGCCGGCGCCGCTGATGTGCCGAGCAAGAAGGCCGAGACGACTCGTCTGACCGACGAGTTCACACGGCGCGTGGTCGACGAGGCGACCGGGGCAGGGTAGCCCGCGGCGGCGGGACCGGCTGCTCGCGACATTTCCGTGAACTGACATAATGGAGCTTATCGGAGAACGCCCGGACGTCGAAACGCCCCCGTTGAGACCCGAAAATCCGCCTCAGTTGTTCGAGCGGGCCAGCGCGATCAAACAGGCGACCAAGCCGATTCCGCCGACTACAACCAATGCGCCGATCAAACCCAAGGAAATCGCTGCCATGGCGCGAGTGTACGCGCGGCGTTCAGCGAGCGGCGAGAAAACGTGCGACGGCCTCGGCGGCCGTCTGATGATCGATGACGTCCGGTTCGCCCGAGGTCGTGATCGTGCCGACGACATCGCCGTTCACGCGGATCGGGATGGATCCGCCGTGGGCTTTCAGGGCGTCGTGGTCGACATCTGTACGCTCTTCGAACGGCGTGCCGGCCTCCTGGTCCCGCAGTTTGACGAGCAGGGACGGCTCACCGAACTTCTCGGCGACCGCGGCCTTGCCCGCCAGCCATGAGTCGTTGCCCGGTCCGGTCGCCTTGAGCTTCGCCTGGAAGACGACGTCGCCGCGGAGGACGACGCGAACAGCCAGGTTCAGGTCTCGTTCGCGGATCACTTCGACGGCGAGCAGTCCCAGCCGCACCGCGTCGTCATTGTCGAACGACGGGACGTCGATTGTGGGCTCCGCCGCAACGTCGGCTGCGGTGTAGACGGGACGGTTGGTCATCGGGTTCCCTCGATTCGTTGGCGGAGCATGGCGGGCAGGCTCTCGGGCTCCACGTCGTGGATCTCGGCGGCCAACTCGTCCGGGGTCATCCAGCGCCACTCGACGACGTCGGCGCGCTCCTCGTCAGTCCAGCCGTCGCGCACGGGATTGAATCGATCGACCCGGATGTCGTACCAGGCCCAGTGACCGCGCTGATAGGGATGCCAGCGCTGATCCGGGGCGAAATCCGCCTCGAGGAAGGCTGCAGGAACGCCGCCGAGCGCGAGCCCGGTCTCTTCGAACACCTCGCGGATCGCGGCCTGATCGTGGCTCTCCCCCGGATCCACGCCTCCCCCTGGCGTGATCCAGCGCGGACGCACCGCGTGATCCTTGCCGTACTGGAGGAACATGAGCGCGGCTCCGCTCGGGTCGATGAGGAGCACACGCGAGGTCGCGCGGAACGCCCCCTCCCCTGGGCCGCCACCGACCGCCGAGCCGTCGCTCACGACTGCACCGGCAGCATCCGGGCCCACCAGTCCAGGATGATCTCGAAGCGCTGCCGCCGGTGACGAGGCCGCCCAGAGCGGCTCAGTTCGTGGTTCTCCCCTGGGAAGATCACCAGTTCGGCCTCGACGCCGTTGCGCTTCAAGCTCGAGTAGTACGACTCGGCCTGCGGCAGCGGGCAGCGCAGATCGAGTTCGGAATGCAGCACGAGCGTCGGCGTCGTCACCTGCCCGACGACGGCTTGCGGGCTCTGGGTCGCGCGACGCTCGGGCGTGTCGCCGGTGTACTCCGCGCTGAAGAACGAGCCGATGTCGCTGGTTCCGATGAAGGAATCGGGATCGAGGAAGCCGCGTTCGACGATCGCGCCGGCCCAGCGGTGGTCGTGGGCGATCGTCCAGGCCGTCAGATAGCCGCCGTACGAGCCGCCGAGGATCCCGACCCGCGCACCATCGAGCTGGGCGCCGTCGAGCTGCGGAGCCGCGGCGATCGCCCCGTCGAGGAAGTCGAGCACGTCATGGAGGTCGACAGTTCCCATGGCGCCCTTGATCGAGCGCCCGTGATCCTGCCCGTACCCCGCCGAGCCGCGCGGGTTGCAGTAGACGACTGCGTAGCCGGCATCCACGTAGATCTGCGTCTCATCGAACAGGTGCACCGAGTACTGCGCGAACGGGCCGCCGTGGATGTTGAGGAGCACCGGATGCGGTCCCGCCCCGGCCGGCGCCGCCACCCAGCCGTGTACCGGGTAGCCGTCGCGGCCGGTCACGGTCAGTTCGACCGGAGTCACCAGGCCGCGCTCCCTCAGACCCGCCCCGAAGTCGGTCAGCGGTTCGAGCCCGCCGTCGGCCTCCGGTTCGAGCAGGGCGAGTTCGCCGAACGAGGTCGGGGTGGCGATCGACATGACCGCGACTCCCCCGCCGACGCCGTGCCCGGTCACCTCGACGTCGCCGGGCGTCAGCACCGTCACGTCGCCGCGATCGTCGACCCGCAGCAGCGGCTTCCTGCCGCGCGCCGTCTCGGCGACGAGCGACGTGGTGGCGGTCTCGACGGTGATCCAGGTGTCGGCGAGATCGTGGTCCGCCGGGTCGGTCAGCCGCGTCACTGCATCGCCGTCGATCAGGTAGAGAGCGCCGTTCTTCGCGATGAAGTCGGTGCCTGCCGGTCCCAGGTCTTGCGCGGTGAACCAGATGCGGCCATCGGAGCCGACGGCGACGTCGCCGATGGCAAAGGGCCCCTGTCCTGTGCGGCGCACGGGAGCAGCGCCTGATGGCCCGGTCAACGGGATCATCCAGATGTCGTCGCGCAGATCGACATCGCGGGTGTCGTGCAGGGCCGCGACGAACAGCGCGTGCGTGCCGTCCGCGGTCACCCGCGGCGCGGTGTGATCGGTGTCGCCCTCGGTGAGCTGCCGGGAAGACGGGACCTTGGCGGGCTTCGGAGTGTCGCCGTCGCCATCCGAGGGCATCGGCGCGCGCTCATAGACCGGCTCGACATCGATCGAGGGCACGTCGACGGCGAACAACTGGATGCGGCGGTCATTGCGGTAGCCCAGCCCGTTGGCCTTGTACTTCAACGTGGTCAGGCGTCGCGCCGGCTCTGCGGCGGCCGCCAAGCCCTCGACCGAGCCGTACCGCCCGGGCTCCGGAACGCGTGCCGAGTAGACGAGGGTGGCCGAGTCCGGTGTCCAGGCGAACTCGCCGACGCCGAGTTTCTGGTCGGTGAGCGTGATCGGCTCGCCGCCCCGTGCATCGATGATGACGAGCTGCGGAGGCCCGCCGGCGGAGCGCAGGAAGGCGATCAGCCTGCCGTCGGGCGAGAACCGGGGCGACGAGTCGCCCGCTCCCCTGGTCAGCCGCCGGAGCCGGGACGTCGCCGCATCGAGCCCGGCGTCCGCCCCATCGAGCGGTACCTCCCAGAGTTGGCCGACGTTCTCGTCCGCTTCGAAGGACGGATGCGACACCTCGACGACGGCCCGGCTGCCGTCCGGCGCCACCGTCGGGCGGCCGACGGATTGCAGCAACTCCAGGTCGGCGATCTTCACGACGAACGCTCTAGGCCGTGAATCCGGAGATATCGCCCACGTAACGGGTGTGGTTCTCGGGGATCGGATCGATGGCCGCCTGGGCGACCTCGGCCGCGAACTCGTTCACGGTGTAGAGCTTCCCGGCCTCTTCGCGGCGCGACTCGATTGCGCCAGGGTTCGCGCGCTCGAGCAGCGTCGCGGTGATCGTGCCCTCGATCATGTCGCCCGAGACCACCACGAATCCGATGCCCTTCTCGGTCAACTCTTCGATCCGCGAGCGCAGCGCGTCTTCGCCCGCGCGCTTGCTGAGGGCCACCGGCAGGTACTCCGGCATGGTCTCGGCGGTGCCCACGAAGTGGGCCTGATGGCTGGTCACGAAGATGACCCGTGAGCCGGATGCCATGAGCGGCAGCGCCGCGTTCAGCACGTTGATCTGGGCGCCGCGATTGAGCTTCATGGCATAGTCGTCACCCATGCCGCTCTCCATGCCGCCTGAGGCATTGAGCACGAGCAGATCGAGTCCGCCCCATTGCTGCTTCACCGCGGCGAACATCGCCGCAACCGACTCCTCGTCGGTGAGGTCGCCGCCCAGGGCGATCGCCTCACCGCCCTCGGCTTCGATCGACGCGACGACCTTCAGCGCGCGAGCTTCTTTGTTCCGGTAGTTGATGGCCACGCGCGCACCGGCGGCGGCGAGCATGCCGGCCGTGTCGGCGCCGATCCCGCGGGACGAGCCGGTGACGAGAGCGCGGATGCCCGCGAGAGCTTGGGGAGGAAGCACGTTGTTCACGGTTCCCGACCCTACCAATCGGCGGGCGCGGTGATAGGTTCTCACCATGCCGGCAGACGTGCTCACCAGCTGGGCCTGGGTGTTCTGGCTGGCCTTGATCCTGGTCTTCCTGATCATCGAGGTTCTCAGCCTCTCGTTCGTCTTCCTCATGCTCGCGGTCGGCAGCCTCGGCGGTCTGGTGGCAGGTCTGCTCGGGGCCCCGTGGTGGGTCGAGCTGATCGTCGCGGCGGTCCTGTCGCTGCTCCTGCTGTTCTTCGTCCGGCCGCCGTTACTGCGATTGACGCACCGCGGCGCGGATCCGGCGCGCAGCAATGTGGAGCGTCTGATCGGTACCGCCGGCACCGTCGTCAAGGCGTTCGATGCCGGCATGGGCCAGGTCAAGCTGTCGAACGGCGAAACCTGGACGGCCAAGCTGGCGCATCACGCCACCATCCCCTTGATCGAGGGCGACCCGATCCTGGTGGATTCGATCGAGGGGGCGACCGCCATCGTCTCCCCGGTCACGAAGCCCGAGTCAAGAGAGAAGAGCCCCCGCTGATGGATGCCCAGGTCTTCGGCAACGTGATCCTCGTGATCGTGCTGGTCATCATCGTGATCTTCGTGATCACGGTGCTGTTCCGCTCGATCCGGATCATCCCCCAGGCGTACGCCGGCATCGTCGAGCGACTGGGCAAGTACCACAAGACCCTCATGCCCGGCTTGAACCTCTTGGTGCCCTTCGTCGACCGGCTGCGTCCGCTCGTCGATCTGCGCGAGCAGGTCGTGTCGTTCCCTCCCCAGCCCGTGATCACCGAAGACAACCTCGTCGTCTCGATCGACACCGTCGTCTACTTCCAGGTGACGGATGCGCGCGCCGCCACCTACGAGATCGCCAACTACCTGGGCGCGGTCGAGCAATTGACGACGACCACCCTTCGTAACGTGGTCGGCGGGCTCAACCTGGAAGAGGCGCTCACCAGCCGCGACAACATCAACGGCCAGCTGCGCATCGTGCTCGATGAGGCGACCGGCAAGTGGGGCATCCGCGTCAGTCGCGTCGAGCTCAAGGCGATCGACCCGCCGGTGTCGATCCAGGACTCGATGGAGAAGCAGATGCGCGCCGAGCGTGACCGCCGAGCCGTCATCCTGACCGCAGAGGGCACCAAGCAGTCGCAGATCCTCGAGGCTGAGGGTGCTCGCCAGTCGGCGATCCTCCAGGCCGAGGGTGATGCGAAGGCCGCCGTTCTGCGTGCCGAGGGCGAGGCGAAGGCCATCGAGACGGTGTTCGGCGCCATCCACGCCGGCGACGCCGACCCGAAGCTGCTGGCCTACCAGTACCTGTTGACCCTGCCGAAGCTGGCAGAGGGCGACGCGAACAAGCTGTGGATCATTCCGAGCGAGTTCACCGAGGCCCTGAAAGGCATCAGCGCCGGCTTCTTCCCGTCACGGGACCCCAATGTGACCGCGGCGTTCGGAGCCGCTGCGGCGACAGTCGCGAAGGCGGCAGCGAACGCCCCGAAGCCGGGAGACTCCAAGCCCGCGCCGCGGAGCCGTTCGGCGAAGAGCGATTCCTAAGCGGAGGGTCCCCGCCGAGCAGGGCTACTTCTCCCCCGCTCCCCCGCGTGTGCTGGCACATCGCGGCTTGGCGGTCGACGCGCCCGAGAACACGCTGCTCGCGTTCGCCAAGGCGCTCGCGGCGGGGGCCACTCACCTGGAGACCGACGTGCACGCCTCGGCGGACGGGGTCGCGATCCTGAGTCACGATCCCGACCTGTTCCGGTTGACCGGCCAGCGCGTGCGGATCGATCAGCTCACGGCATCCGAACTGGCTGGCATCCACCTCGGCGAGTCCCAGACCTTCGCCACCCTGGCGGCGGCACTCGAGGCCTTTCCTGAGGCTCGCTTCAACATCGACATCAAGGCCGCAGCCGCGGCTGTCCCGGCGATCGAAGCGATTCGCGGCGCTCGCGCCGAGCACCGCGTGCTCATCGGTTCGTTCAGCAACGCTCGTCGACGTGCCGTCGTCCGCGGACTCCCCGGCGTCGTCACGTCGGTCTCGTCGCGCGGCGCCGTGATCGCGACCTGGGCCGGGGCGCTCGGCCTGAGGAGGGTGGTCCGCTTCGCGCTGCGAGACGTGCAGGCGGTGCAACTGCCCCTCCGCGTCCTGGGGGTCAGGACGACGTCACGACGCGCGATGGCCGCCTTCCACTCGGCCGGGGTCGAGGTGCACATCTGGACCATCAACGATCCGGCCGAGATGACGCGCCTCCTCGACGCCGGGGTCGACGGCCTCGTCAGCGATCGGGCGGACATCGCGTTGGGCGTCCTGGCCAGCCGGAGATCGGGCTCCGTCGGCTCGGTCTGATGCCGCTGCCCCCCAATCCCTGACCAATCACCTGTGAAAGCTCTGAAAACGGCCACGACCGGGCATTATTCCGGCCACGGTGTCGTTATACCTGTGTTCTGACCGAAGGGGTGGTCGAGCAGGGAATCCAGGATTCTCCGACAGCTCAGTGCCTCTCAGGACACGCAGACCAGCGCCCCACCGGGCGCAGCGCAGAGGGAGGCCACACAATGGCAGATCGTAGTTTGCGCGGCATGCGACTCGGATCTCAAAGCTTGCAGAGCGAAGAGGGAGTCGAGTTCTCGCCGCGAAAGAAGAGCGTCTACCGCACAGAAGACGGGACGACGTTCGAGGTGATGTTCGCTGCCGAGGCCGAGGTCCCCGAGACGTGGGAGTCGCCGCGCACGGGCCAAGAGGGCCGACTGGTGGGCGAAGACGGTGGCCTGGTCGAGACGGCTGTCGTCGAGACGAAGCCCGCTCGCACCCACTGGGACATGCTGCTCGAGCGCCGCACGCGACCCGAGCTCGAGGAGCTGCTGCAGGAGCGTCTGGAGCTGCTGAGGGCGCGCCGTGGCCAGACCAAGTCGACGAAGAGCCCGGCGAAGACCGCCTGACGACTTCTAGTCAGTCTGGTGCCCGAGACGGGCACCAGCGCTGGCGTCGCGACGACGGCGAGAAGTCGCCCTCGCCCCCAGCTCCAGCGCGCCAGCCGCCAGCAGCGCGCCGATCCCGATGCCGCACACCAACCACTCGAACTGACGCCCGCCCGCGACGGCGGGCGTTGTTCCTGTGGCCAGTGGGACGTCGTCGATGATCACCCCCGGCGTGTACACCGGCAGTTGGTGCGAGACGGATCCGTCCGGCGCGATCACGGCGCTGGTGCCCACGGTCGAGATGTTCACGACACTGCGGCTCAACTCCTCGGCGCGGATGCGCGCGATCGCCAGTTGCTGCACGCTTTCGTCGGTGCGCCCGAAGTCGGCGTTGTTCGTCTGGGCGAGCACGACATCCGCACCCTGGCGCACCATGTCGGTCATCAGCTGGTCGTCGACGATGTCGAAGCAGATCGCGATTCCCGCGAGCACGTCGGGAACGCCGCTGCTCTTCGCGGTCCCGAGATTCAGCACCTCGTCCGTGGTGCCCGGCGTGTACTCGCGCTGGATGAGGTCGATGAGGTCGGGCGCGAACTGCCGCCAGAATGACCGATCGGGCACGTACTCCCCGAACGGCACCGGGTGCTTCTTGTCGTAGTAGTCGACGACTCCCGTGCCGGCTTTCCAGAGCAGCGAGGTGTTGTAGTACCGGGTGACCTGCTTGCCGTGCTCCACCGTGGTGCGCGTGGTGATGGTCCCGCCGACCAGCGGGGCGTTCGCGCGCTGGGCGACCTGGTCCCAGAGCTCGGCCGCATTGGAGTCCTCGAGGGGATCGACATCGGACGCCCCCTCCGGCCAGACCACGACGTCGACCTTCTGGTCGTACACGGGCTGGGTCGCGGCGATCTGACCCAGCAGGTTGTCGCCGAAGTGCGGCGGCGGATCGAAGTAGCCCGCCTTGGTGTCGCCCTGAACAGCTCCGACCCGCAGCGTGCCCTGAATGTGCGCCGGCCACGCGGGGATGACCACGAGCACGGTCAACGTGGCCACCGCGATCGTGGCGCGCGTGAGGGCGTGCAACCCTCGTCCCGCGGTGGAGAACCCTGGCGTCGAGACACCGGATGCGGCGGCCCCCGAACTGACTCCCGCCGATGACATGCCGTTGCCTCCGTCGACCCATGGGCGGTGCCAGGCCGCGCTCCTCCCGCGGAGCGTTCGGCGCCCCTCCTGCGCCGCTGCCACCGCGATGGCGACGACCAGCACCATCAGAAAACCGACGCCCGACACCCCGAACCAGGCGAACAGCGGCGACAGCGGGCTTGCCGACTGCGAGAAGGCCACGCGGCCCCACGAGAATCCGCCGTACGGCCAGACGCTCGCGACGGCTTCCCGCAGGGTCCAGACACCGGCGACCACGACCGGGACGAAGAGCAGGCGGCTCCACACGGTGGGGAACGCCCTCGGCACCCAGCGGTACGCGAGCGTGATGAGCATGCCGCCGAGCCCGCACCACAGGGCCATCAGGGTCGACAGGGCCGACCATGGGATCGGCCCGAGGAACACCGCTGCCCACTGGATGTCGACGAAGTAGAAGGTCGCGCCGAACGCGAACCCGACCAGGAATGCCGAGCCCAGTCGCCGGCCCTGCAGCGCCACCAGCTGCAATCCGATTGCGAGGAACGCGAGCGGCCACCAGCCGAGATCGGGAAAGGCGCCATCGAGGATCGGCCCCGCTCCCGCGGCGACGATCAGCGCGACCACCAAAGGAAGCGCGGGTCGGGTGCGGGTCACCGGATGAGCCTAAGCGACGCGCCTCTCATGACACCGAGCTGTAGGCGACGATGCCGCGGCGGATCCCGTCGATGGCGCTCCGCGCCGTGCGCCCGAGCGGGCCATCGGCCACGATCGAGATCTGATCGAGCAGATCGATGGCCTGCTTCATCCACCGCACGAAGTCGCCCGCTGCGAGGTCGGCCTCCCGCAGCACCGCGTCGAGTTGACCGCCGCGAGCCCAGAGCTGAGTTGCCAGGGCAAGACCGGTCGACGGCGGGTTGCTGTCGGCCAGGCGGTGCTCGGCCTCGAGGTCGCTGAGCTGCGCCCACAGCTCTCCGGTCGCCTCCATGGCTGCTCGGAAGTGCCCGCGCGGCAGGTTGCGCTCCCCCGCCTCCTCGCGTCGCGGCTCGAAGACGAGGGTGCTGATGACGGCGGCGAGGCTCGGGGCGTCGAGGTCGTTCCAGGTTCCGCGGCGCAGGCACTCGGCGACGAGCAGATCGCGTTCGCCGTAGATCCGCCGCAGCGAGCGGCCAGGGGCGGCGACCGTCACGACCCCCTCCTGCGTCTCGAGATATCCGAGCTCGAGCAGCACGTCGGTGACCCGGTCGAACACCTGGGCGACGGCACCGGTGCGTCCGCGGATCTGCGAGCTGAGCTGCTCCGTCTCGCGCTTCAACCGCCACCAGCGCTCTGCCCACCTCGAATGCGCCTCACGCTCGGCGCACGCTTGACAGGGGTGCGCCTTCATCCGCTTGCGCAACTCGGCGATGCGCCGCTGCCGCCGATCGCGCTCGGACCTGCTCTCGCCACTCTGACTGCCCCCACGACCCTCGGCGCGCGCGTTCTTCTTCTCGAGGTCGGTGAGTTCGCGCCTCAGTCCCGAGTACTCCTGGAAGTCGCCGAGATGACACTGCATCGCCTCCGCATACTTCGCGAGCGACGCCTCCTGCTCGCGCACACGGCGCGCCAGATCCACAACGGCTCGGTCGGCCTGGAACTGGGCGAACGAGCTCTCGAGGATCTCGCGCGTGCGATCCCGTCCGAACTGCTCGATCAGGTTGACCGCCATGTTGTACGTCGGACGGAAGCTCGAGATCAAGGGATAGCTGCGCCGCGAGGCCAACGACGCCACCGCGGCCGGATCGAGCCCCGCCGACCACTGGATGACGGCGTGACCCTCGACGTCGATCCCGCGCCGCCCCGCCCGCCCCGTGAGCTGCGTGTACTCCCCCGGCGTGATCGGCACGCGCGCCTCGCCGTTGAACTTCTCGAGCTTCTCGAGCACGACAGTGCGGGCCGGCATGTTGACACCGAGCGCGAGCGTCTCGGTGGCGAACACGACCTTGAGAAGCTTGCGCTGGAACAGCTCCTCAACGACCTCCTTGAAGGCGGGCAGCATGCCGGCGTGGTGCGCCGCGATGCCGCGCTCCAGGCCCTCGAGCCATTCCCAGTAGCCCAGGACGCTCAGATCCTGATCCGGGATGGCGCGGGTGCGCTCCTCGACGATCGCGCGGATCTCGTCCCGCTCGGCGCGCTCGGTGAGCCGGATGTCCGAGCGCACCACCTGCCGGACGGCGGCGTCGCAGCCGACTCTGCTGAAGACGAAGAAGATCGCCGGAAGCAGGTTCTTGCTCTCGAGCATTCTGGCCAGCTCGGGCCGGTCCATGCGATCCGTGCGGTCGAATCCGCCGGCCAGGGACGCCAGACCCGACCCGCGGCTGCCCTCGGAACCCGATCCGCCCTGACCCTTGCGGTGGTGCCGCCCCCCGCTGCCGCCTGAACCTCGATAGGTTCCGCCGCTCCCCCCGCCTGGTCGGCCGGCCGTCGAGACGGTGCGCGTCAATTCCGGGTTGACGCGGTTGGTCGCGGCCGGCCCCAGGTTGATGACGGCGGAGCTGTCGAACAGGTCGAGCAGCTTGCTGCGCACGAGCACGTGCTGCTCGAGGGGAACCGGTCGCTCTTCGGAGACGATCACGTCCGTGTCGCCGCGGACCGCCTGCAGCCAGTCGCCGAATTCCTCGGCATTCGACACGGTGGCGCTCAGCGAGACCATCTTCACCTCGGGCGGGAGATGGATGATGACCTCCTCCCACACAGCGCCGCGGAAGCGGTCGGCCAGGTAGTGCACCTCGTCCATCACCACGTATGCGAGATCTTTGAGCAGCGGAGAATCCGCGTAGAGCATGTTGCGCAGCACTTCGGTGGTCATCACGACCACTCGCGCCGCGCTGTTCACGTTGCTGTCGCCGGTCAGAAGGCCCACGGAAGCGGCTCCGTGCTCGGCCGCGAGCTCGTTGTACTTCTGGTTGCTGAGGGCCTTCATCGGTGTGGTGTAGAAGACCTTCGCTCGTGGATCCTCGAGGGCGAGATGAACCGCGAACTCGGCGACGATCGTCTTGCCCGCTCCGGTGGGAGCAGCCACCAGCACACTATGCCCCTCCTCCAGCACCCGGCAGGCCTCGAGTTGGAACGGGTCGAGGTCGAACTCTTGAGCCCGGCGGAATTCCTCCAGCTTCGGAGCGGTGCGACGTGTGCGCGCCGCCGCATACCGTTCGGCAGGCGACAGGGTCACGCGCGCGCGAGGCCGGCAGAAAGCCCGTCGGAACGGCGGGCGACGGCACGATCGTGCAGGCCCGCGACACCCCACGCGGCGAAGTACAGGGCGACCATGGGAGCGGCGAGCAGGAACATTGACAGCGGGTCAGCCGCCGGTGTCGCGATCGCGGTGAACACCGTGATCGCCAGGACCGCCCAGCGCCATCCCTTCAGGATGGTCTTGGCCGAGAGGATCCCGATGAAGTTCAGCAGCACGAGGAACACCGGAAGGACGAAGGCGATTCCCGACGCGAGGATCAGCTTGATCACGAAGTCGAGGTAGTACTTGGCGTCGATGATCGCGCTGTCCTGGCCGGGCACGAAACCGACCATGACCTCCACCAGGCGCGGGAGCACCACCCAGCCGACTCCGCACCCGACCAGGAAGAGTGGCACCGCCGTCAAGAAGAAGCCGAAGATGTACTTCCGCTCACGGCCGCTCAACCCCGGGACCAGGAAAGCGAAGATCTGGAACAGCCACAGCGGGCTGGAGATGACGATCCCGATCATCAGCGCGATCTGAAGCCGGATGTCCCACGCGCTGGTGATGCCCGAGTAGTTGATCGAGGCGGCCGAGTGGTGAGCCTTGGCGATCACCAGGATCGGTGCGCGCAGGCGGTCCTGCACGAAGGACGAGATGAACCATCCGCCGATGGTGCCCGCCAAGATGCCGACACCGGCGATCATCAGCCTCTTGCGGAGTTCGACCAGGTGCTGACCGAGCGACATCCGCTTTTCGGGGTCCTTGCGCCGTTTGCGGACGGCCATGAGCTAGGACTTCGCGGAATTGCCCGATGTGCCTGCTTGAGGCTTCTTCGGAGCGGTCTTCTTCGCGGCCGGCGCCGCGGGAGCTGCCGGTTCTGCGACGGAGGCGGCGACGGCATCCGGTACGGCGGCCTCTGCGTCCGCATCGCCGTTCTTGCCGGTCTTCATCTCTTCGCGGAAGATCTTGGTCGACTGGCCGATGCTCCGGGCCAGTGCCGGGAGCCGCGTCGCTCCGAACAACAACAGGACGACGACAAGCACGATCCAAATGCCGGGTCCATCAAAGATCCTGCCCATGGCCATATCCTCACTGATCGAAAAACCTGCCCCCAGACTACAGGCTGTTGAGCGCGCCCGCCGATGTGACGACCCTCGAACGGCAGAGATCCCAGCGCCCGGGATTCATCACGTTCGTCAACTCTGAGCCCGGTAGCGCGCCACCCCGTCGCGCGCCCAGGCCTCGACCGCAGCGCGCGCGCTCGGCGGCGCGACCACGGTGGCGACTCCGGGCATGCTCGCGATCAGCCGCTTGAGGCCGTGGTAGTGCGAGACCCGAAGCGTCGTGCGGATGCGGCCGTCGCGCTCGGTCGTGGTCGCGCCGTCCGGGATGTAGTCGGTCAGCAGCGGCATGGCGGATGGGATCACATCGATGGTGACCTCGAGATCTTCCGGTGACGGTTCGAAGAGCACATCGGGCAGCCGCACGTCGGAGTCCGTCGCCCGGTGCTCGATCGGCTGCTCGGTGATGACCGCGTTCGAGATCCGGTCGAGCCGGAAGGTGCGCACGGCCTCGCGCAGGTGGCACCAGCCGCGCAGGTACCAGTCGGTGTCGATCGACTCGACGCGCAAGGGATCGACCCGGCGCCGCTCGCGCTGTCCTTGCGAATTCTGGTAGTCGAGCTCGAGCTGCACACCGCGCTCGACCGACTCCCGGATGAGCGCCAGCGTCGGCGCAAGAGGATCGGGCGCGACGGTGTCGATGGCCCCGGTCGTCACTGCGCCCTCGACGCCCACCTGACTCGGAGCGGCGGACGCGCCCCGCGACAGCTTGGTCATCAGAGAGGCGATCACGGCGCGGTCGGCATTCTCGGGCAGCGCTGAGAGGTATTGGAGTCCGGCGATCAGGGCGGCGGCCTCTCGGGCGGAGAAGCGCGGCGAGTCGTCGATCGCGACCAGGTTCGTGATCACGATCTCGTCGCGCTCCTCGAAGGCGTCCCAGTTGATGTCGAAGAGGTCGCCGTGCTGATAGGCATCCGTCTCGCCCGGAACACCGCTGACGGCGATGAGCTCGACCGCGTCGCGGATCTGCTGGGGCGTCATGCCGAAGTGCTCGGCGGCCTCGCTGACCTTTGCGCCGTCATGATCCATCAACCACGGAACCAATGAGAGCAGGAACGCGAGCTTGTCGCGCGCCTGCAACGGCTGGGCGCGGTCAGCCATGGTCGCGCTCCGTGCGCTCGAGTCGGCTGACGACCGCGTCCCGCAGCTCGGGCGGGCTCACCACCAGCACCTCAGGACCGAAGCCCGCGAGCTCGTCGGCCAGGATGTTGAGGTCGACGTAGTGCAGCTGCAGTCTGGCCTCGGCGGCGTCGTCCGCGACGGTGATGCGCTCGGTGCCGCGCCGGTTCGTGAGACGGGTGGCGGCATCCGAATCGCAGATCACGTCGACCTCGGCGACTCCCTGCTCCCAGACCTGGTCGAGGCCCGCCAGGGCGGCCGCGGCATGATCGCCGGGACGCGGCGGCGCGGCGCGGCCGAGCTCGACCGGGCCCACGATCCGTCGCAGGAGGTAGGTCTTGCGGGCGCCCGCACTGTCCGCACCGGCTGAGGCGGGAGTCACCTCTTCGGCGGAGAGATGCCAGCGGCCCTGGTACTGCACGAGAGCAAGCGGGATCACCTCGCGTTCGCGGGCCTCGTCCTCGCCCGGTTTCAGGTACAGGAAGCGCACGATCAGGTGCTTCTCGAGTGCAGCGCTCAGCGGCTCGAAGGCCGCGTCGCGCAGCCTGACGCGGGGCGCGTAGCCCAGCACCGGCTCGTCGGCGGTGACGCCCAGCGAGCGAAGCTTGAGCAGCGCGCGACGCGACTCCCCCGATAGCGAGCCCTCGCGCCAGACCATCGCGGCCAGGTTGAGCAGCGTGGTCTCGTCGCTCGAGAACGTGATGTCCGACGGTAGTTCGTACGCGCCGCGCGGGATGCGGTACCGCAGTGTCTGGTTGTTGCCGGCGTCGCCGGGCGAATCGAGGGTCTCCAGGGGAACGCCGAGATCGCGGATGTCGTCTTTGTCGCGCTCGAACTGCCGCTCCAGGTTGGCGTTGTCGCCACCCGCGCGGTACTTCTGGCGGTACCCCTGCACGGTCGACAGGATCTCGTTCTTGGTCAGCCCCGATTCGGTCGCCAGCAGGGCCAGCACGAGGCTGAACAGGCGCTCCTCGACCGGCACGCGCGAGGCGGCCGAGGTGGTCGAGGCGGGGGAAGAGGACACCTAAGGAATCCTACGGTGGCAGGGACGCGTGCTAGGCGATCCCCAGCACGTCGATCACCATGATCACCGTGTCGGTGTCCGAGAACCCGTATGCGCTCGCGTGGGAGCCGAAGCCGTCCTTGGGAGGGATGACCACGAGCACCTGCGATCCGACCTTGGCTCCCAGCAGGGCCTTGTACATGCCGATGGGCAGGCCGCTGGACGCGACCTTGATGTCGGCCGCCTGATCGGTCGTCCACGTCGAGTCGCCGCTGGGCACCGAAGTGCCGTCGGAGCTCTGGCCGCCCGGCCACACGACCGGCTTGTCACTCGACGTCGTCGGCCAGGACCATCCCGTGAACTTGAGGTGCACGACATCGTTCTTCTTGACGACGGGACCTGAACCGGCCTTGATCGTCGAGATGCGCAGCGTCGTCGGTTTGTCGAGCTCCTGGATGACGATTCCCGGCTGGCCGTTGACCGCCGTGATCACGTTCGGCATGCCGTCGAGAGGCAGCTGGTTGACACCGTTCGCCTTACCGAGGAAGCGATCCTTGACGTCGACGACGATCACCAGCGTCGCGTCGTCGGCGATCCCCGCACTCCCGCCTGCACCCTTGCCGAAGGCGTCCTTGACGGTCGACACCAGCGAGTACCGCTCCCCTGCGCGTGCGCACGTCAGCGACCGGATGATCGATGTCGCCTTCGAGGAGCTCGAGGCTCCTGCGCGCTGCGGGCTCTGAGTTCCGCCGACATTCTGACCGTCCGCGCCGTTGTAGATCGTGAAGGTGTAGTCGACCTGATCGCCGCTCTGAACCGGGCTCCCAGAGCCCGCCTTGTTCTGTGACACCTGGCTGGTCTTGGCGACGAGTGGTGTCGGGAAGTCGGCGGTGCTCGCCGTGGCCTTCACGAGCTTCGACGCCGCTCCGGACGCGTAGGCGGGCGTGCACGCGGCGGAGGGGCTCGACGCGCAGCCCGCCAGCGAGGCGACCACAACCGCGGCGACGGCGACGGCAGAGAGAAGCGCGGGTGTCTTGCGCACGGGGCCTTCTTCCAGGGTCTCGCCGGATGACTCACGGCGCACGAACGAGCGGGACAACTCTACTGGCAGATCGAGCGGCCCTAGCTGGGAGGCTCCGTCGGGGCCCTGTCGCCGAGCTCGATGCCGGATTCGCTCGCCAGGGCACGGGCATCGCGCACGACCCGCCGCAGCCGCTTGTCGCTCTTCACCGCATCGCCGAGGGCGCCGGGCGTCCACAGTTCGACGTCCTCGTCGCCGTACTCGGTCTTCGACGCTCGGCGCGGAGGCTGCGGGAGCACGGTTCCGGGGGCGAGTCGTCGGGCGGTGATCAGGAATCCGGTGTGACCCACCATCCTGTGATCGGGGCGGACGGCGAGCCCCTCGACGTGCCAGCCGCGGACGATGGTCTCGCTGGCATCCGGGTCGGTGAAGTCGCCGGTCGCCCGGATCGCCTCGGCCACGCGCGACAGCTGCGTGACGGTCGCGACGTAGCAGAGCAGCACTCCCCCTGGCGTCAGAGCGGTGGATGCCGCGTCCAGGCACTCCCACGGAGCCAGCATGTCGAGCACCACCCGGTCGACGGTCGCGGGCTCGGTCGTCGTCGGCAGCACCTCGGAGAGATCGCCGATCGTGACGCTCCAGTTCGGCGGTTCTTCGCCCAGGAACGCGGCGACGTTGGCGCGGGCCACCGTCGCGAACTCCTCTCGGCGCTCGAACGACAACAGCCGCCCCTCCGGCCCGACTGCACGCAGCAGCCAGAGCGAGAGCGCGCCGGATCCGACGCCGGCTTCGACGACGGTCGCACCGGGGAACACGTCGGCCAGGGCGCCGATCTGCGCGGCATCCTTCGGATAGACGATGGCGGCCCCTCGGGGCATGGACATCACGAAGTCGCTCAGCAGCGGGCGCAGGGCCAGGTAGGCGTCGCCGTTCGTGGCGGCGACCACCGTGCCATCCGGCCGCCCGATGATCGTGTCGTGCTTCACCACGCCGCGGTGCGTGTGGAACTCACCGCCCGCCTGGAGGGTGACGGTGTTGAGCCTGCCGCGCGGACCGGTGAGCTGCACGCGGTCACCGACCGCGAACGGTCCTGAGTGACGCGGCGCGGGAGCGCTCATCGGCGAACCTGCCGCAACTCGACGAGGTCACCGAGGGTTCGACCCTCGAGCGACTCCCAGAGCGTGTACGCCGGGCTGTGCGGCAGTGGAACGTGCAAAGGGATCGCCAACGTCGTCGCGCCGCTCGCCACCGCCGATGCGACCCCGAACTCGGAGTCCTCGATCGCGATGCAGTCGGTCGGATCGACGCCGAGCGCCTGAGCGGCGCGCAAGTACGGCTCGGGGTCGGGCTTGCCATTGATCACCTCATCGCCGGCGATCACGATGTCGAACGCCGGGAATCCGGCCGCCTCGGCGATGTAGTCCGCCATCCGCCGGATCGACATGGTGACGAGCGCCGTCGGGACGGCTGCCTGCTGCAGCTCGATCAGCAGCTCGCGAGCGCCGGGCCGCCACGGCACCTCATCGGCGAGCTGCGCGATCACGCGATCGGTCAGGACCTGAATGATCTCCTGCGGCTCGAGCTGAACGCCGCGCGACGCGATGATCAGCGAGGAGCGTTCGAGCGACGACCCCACCAGCGAAAGACCGTCGTCGATGCTCCAGTCGCCGCCCCAGGCGTGCACCAGCTCTGTCTCGGCGGCGAGCCAATACGGCTCGGTGTCGACCAGCGTGCCGTCCATGTCCCACAGCACGGCTGCCGGTCGGGCGGCGTCGCTGCGGTCACGGATGTCGTCGCTCACGTCGCACGAGTCTACGAGGAACGGATGGCGGCCTTGCGCTGATGGCGAACGCCGCCAGCCCGGCGTGCGGCGGGGCGGGGTCCTATTCTGGAGGAACGTCGCGGAGCACGTTCCGCGCCGGGACGCCGGGCGACCGGCGAGAGGAACCACGTGGCGGACGCAAGCAGATTCGGCGAGAGATCCCTTCTCGTCGTCGCCTTCGAGGGCTGGAACGACGCGGGTGAAGCCGCGAGCGGAGCCGCGCGTGCGCTGCGCGACCAGCTCGAGCTGGTTCCCGTCGCCGACCTGGACCCCGAGGACTACTTCGACTACCAGTTCAACCGCCCGAGTTCGACGCTCGACGAGAACGGCGACCGCGTTCTCGAATGGCCGGGCGTGACGCTGTGGGGCCCTGTCGATGACCGT
>Ga0207698_10000268_pt1 | contig 31619 bp, 26 predicted proteins | sample KBSCornC22_FD_184298 | JGI IMG/M metagenome (GOLD analysis project Ga0207698, IMG submission 184298) | Corn rhizosphere microbial communities from Kellogg Biological Station, Michigan, USA - KBS Corn C2-2 (SPAdes) (version 2) | ecosystem: Host-associated > Plants > Roots > Rhizosphere > Soil ... | reverse complement strand
CGAGAGGCAAACGTGCGTAATCGACAGGTCCTGATCAAATCAAAAACGCGCTCTCCAGAGCGCGTACGGGAATCTCGTGCTTTTCAGTTGACAAGTGACTTACATGGATGCCGGTCACTCGGGAAGTTGCTCTCACTTCCTTGAGCTTCCACTCGGAACATCGCCTAGGTTGAAGGTTATGACCTTGAAGATTCCGGGCGAAATCTCTCTGAACCACACTTCACCGTCGCCCACCATGAAGCCCTCTGAATTCGCGAAAAGGCATCGCGAAGATTTCGCGCTAAGAATTGCTGCTTTTATCGAGGGATTCACGATACGGCTGTAGTTCTTTAAAAACTCTTGCGGATTATGGACGGGGAATTTCTTGTCCGCGATGTGTACATCAATCGGGTATTGAAGCATTGAGGCGACCTGTCTTTCATCGTCCGCTTGAACCACTTTGCCGAGCCTTTCGAGGAAAGCGCGCGATTGGGATGCGATCTCAGGTCCCATTCTGTCAACGGTGTCTCCGGCGCACTCCGAATCCCCTCCGCTCGGTATGCTCTGGCCAGAACACATCCGACTTGCAAGTTGAATGAACAGGACAATGAGAAGTACACCTAGTGCCGCTCTGCTCGACTGGTCCTTTGCAAGTCCCATTTTCTGATTATCGCTTCCGGATTGTCGCTAGCCTTGATCGGAAACGCCTCGGCGAGAAGCCCGCGTCTTTAGCCTGTGCGGTTGCTCCGAGGCGTTTTCGATAAGGAGACGAGAAGGAAGCCGCTGAGGTTTGCGGGGGACGCGGTGATCAGCGACAGGGACTATGGGTATTGAATGGACTTTTGTGATCGACGGAACATCGGGTGGTTGTTGGGTGGTTTGAGTGATGTGTTCGAGAGCGAGTAGAAGGACGCGCGAGAAGGCTTAAGGAAGCGATTCTGGCAGCTATTTTAAGAGCGGAGATTGAGTGCAGGCACACGTCGAGGCAGGCGTGCACAGGCAAGTCGCGGGGACGAGATGGTTGCGGAGTCATGAGGAGTTGATCTCCAGAGCAGAGAGTCTGCGGGCAACACACATCGGGCCGCCGCAACGTGGACAGTGCCAGAGAGTTTTCTGTTGCTGAGGATCTTGGCTGGAAGGTTCGGCTTCTGCGCTTGTGATGTCGGTGAGCAGGCTTTTGGCCAGAGCGAGGTTGTGGTGCCGGAATCGGTTGGCGAGCAGGCCGAAGTGACGGATGCGCACGAAGCCTTTTGGAAGCACATGGAGGAAGAAGCGGCGCAGGAACTCTCTTGCCGCGAGCTTCATGGTGCGTTGCTTGCCCCCATGGGCGTAGTCCTTCCATCGGAAGGTGACGTGCTCCTGGTCGAAGGCCAGCAGGCGGTGGTTGGAGATGGCGATGCGATGGGTGTAGCGGCCGAGATAGCGCAGCACCTGATCGGGGCCGCCCATGGCCTTCCTGGCATAGACGACCCATCGGCTGCGATAGAGAGGACCGATCAGACGGAGGAACATCTTGCGGTCCCTGTACTGGGCGGCTGGTCCCTGACAGCATAGCCGACCCTTCTTATGAAGCCGTCTGAGTCCGTCGAGGAACTTGCCACGGAAGACCTCGCGCAGCACATCGAGTGGCAGGAGGAATCGCCGTTGGGTGTGGATCCACCGGGTTCGGTCCGGGGACAGTCCTCCGGCGGGAACAACACAGTGAAGGTGGGGATGCAGCAGCAGGTTCTGTCCCCAGGTGTGCAGGATGGCGAGGGCGCCGATGTCTCCGCCGAGCCGCTCCGGGTTGCGCGCGACTTCGATCAGGGTCTGGGATGTGGCAGCGAACAACAGATCGTAGAACTGGCGCGGGCTGGTGAGGGCAAAGACGTTGAGTTCATGAGGCACGGTGAATACGACATGGAAGTAGCCGATGGGAAGCAGTTCCTGCTGCCGTGCCTCGAGCCACTGTTCCCGCGCTCTGGCCTGGCACTTGGGACAGTGTCGGTTACGGCATGAGTTGAAGGAGACCCCAGTCTCCATGCCGCAGTTGGAACACACGTCGAGGTGTCCGCCCAGCGAGGCGGTGCGGCAGGCGAGCACGGCGCGATACACCTTCAGCTGCTGATAGCTGATCGAGTGCTGATAGCGTTCGAGGAACCGGCTTCCCTGAGCACGGAGGATGTCGGCCACCTCCAGTGCGGGCTTGCTCATGACTGGTGTCGTCGACTCCTGGAGCCAATACTCTGCTCGACGCGCGCAAGCGGCAGAGTCTCGATGGGGTTGGCGACCTGCTGCAGATGCTTCGCCGAAAGATGCAGGTATCTGGCCGTTGTCTCCAGATCCTCGTGGCCGAGCAGCAGCTGGATGGTGCGCAGATCGGTCCCGTCTTCGAGCAGATGCGTCGCCCAGCTGTGACGCAGCGTATGAGGAGTAACCCGCTTGCGAATGCCGGCCTGACTGGCCGTCAGCGTCGCGATCTGCCAGACCGCCTTGTCGGTGATGGGCTTCTCGCCCAGCCGGGAGTAGCGCGATGGAAACACAAAGGTGACAGGCTTGAAGCATCGCCAGTGGGCACGCAGGGTCTCGAGCAATGCCGGACTCAGCGGCAGATCGCGATCCTTGCCTCCCTTGCCGTTGACCACGCGGACGATCATGCGCTGGCTGTCGATATCAGCCCACTTCAGCCGCGCCGCTTCTGCACGGCGCATCCCGGTGCCATAGAGCAGCATCAGCACTGTGCGGTTGAACAGGGTTCCGCTCGAGTTGATCAGCCGTGCGACTTCTTCCTTGCTCAGAATGCCCGGCAGCTTCTTCGGCACGCGTGGATAAGGAATGTACTCGCGAAACTCGTGGCGCTTCAGCGTACGCACGTAGAGAAAACGCAGTGCAGCTACGTGGTTTTCCACGGTGCCTGGCGCCAGCTTGCGCGTCTTGAGCAGATACGCCTGGTAAGTTCGCAAGTGATCTGGACCAAGCTTCTCCGGAGACCTGCCGAAAAAACGGGCATACTGCTCAACCGAGCGGATGTAGTAGCGGATCGTGCTCTCGTCGTAGTTGCGGCGCTGGAGTTCCTCCAACATCATCTGGCGTAGTCGGGTCACAAGTTCCTCCTGTGACCCTCACCTTATCCGCCAGCCCAGCCACGACTCTCCTCGTCAGCACACGCGGTAGCGTCCGCCGCGTCAGCGGCTTCGTTCTTGTCGCCTATACGTACATTACCAATCGGTTAACCATCCGGCCCGATACTCCCCCCAACCACCCCTAAAGACCTCTCCAATCTCCACATCTCCTTAATGCCCTGATTCGCAACGCAAAAATGGTCCGATCCGTTTTGCAGACCAATTCACTGGATTCCCCATAATCAATCCATGAGCTGAAATCAGCCGCGCCTACCGTGGAACATCCGTCCGGAACTCCACGCCAATGTGTTCTGTCCCAAAAAGCGGGACGAAAACCGCGCTGTTCAGCCGTAAGTGATCTGTTTTGTTCATTTTAGATTCTAACCGCTGTATTTTCAGCGGGTTACAGCCACCTCCAGCCGTAAGTGGTTGAAAACACGTGAGACCCCCCGGGGGGAGGGGGTATCCGGCCCGGCTGGTATCCCGTAAGGAGGAACATCATGTTCACCAATGCCGAGTTGTCACTCGCCGCCAGCAGAGGGTGGCATCGCTTCGTATTCACTGGCAGCATTCGATTGCATCCAGCATCGACGTTGTACGAACCTTCGATTCCTCGATCGCGTCAAGTCTTCAGAGTTCGAATCTGTACAATCGGCTGGTTACGGAGATTGCCACTGAAATGCGTCGCATAAATGTTCTGTTTTCGCTCGCGCTGCTTGCCACGGTCGTCATGACGATCCACGCACAACAGCCCGCTCCACTGAAAGTCGCCATCGTTGGCCTCGAGCACGGCCATGTCGCCGGCTTCCTCTCGCAGCTTCCGAAGCATCAGGACGTAAAGCTCGTCGGCATCGCCGATGCAGATTCCAGCCTCTGCGCGAAATACGGCAAGCAGTTCTCGCTGCCTGACGAGATTTTCTACAAATCCGAAGCCAACATGATCGAGCGCGCCCGCCCCGACGCTGTCCTCGTCTACACCTCCATTGCCCAGCACCGTCCCGCCATCGAAATTGCCGCGCAGTACGGCGTCTCCGTGATGGTCGAGAAGCCGCTCACCATCTCGCTTGAAGATGCCAAGGCCATCCGCCGCATCGCTCGCGAGAAGAAGATCCACGTCCTCGTGAACTACGAGACCACCTGGTATCCCAGCAACCGCGAAGCATACGACGAGGTCCGCGACAACCGTATCGGCGATATCCGCCGCGTCGTCGTCCACGACGGCCACGAAGGCCCAAAGGAGATCAACGTTCAGCCAGAATTCCTCAAGTGGCTCACCGACCCGCAGCAGAACGGCGCCGGCGCCCTCTACGACTTCGGCTGCTACGGCGTCGACCTCATGACCTGGCTCATGCACGGCGAAACTCCCGAGTCCGTCACCGCCGTCACCAACCAGGACAAGCCCGAGATTTACCCCCACGTCGATGACGACGCTACCATAGTTCTCAAATACCCCCATGCCCAGGCCGTCATCCAGGCCTCATGGAACTGGCCATTCGCCCGCAAAGATATGGAAGTGTACGGCGCAAATGGCTACGTCATCACCGTCGCCGCAAACGACGTTCGCGTCCGCCATCAGCACGATAATCACGAAAGAACCGAAACCGCCCCCGCACTTCCTGGTCCCGAGCACGATTCGCTTTCCTACTTGGCAGCCGTGATGCACGGCCAGATCGTCCCCAAAGGCGACCTCAGCGCCCTCGATACCAACGTCATCGTCATGCAGATCCTCGACGCCGCCCGCCAATCCGCCAAAACCGGGCAGAGCGTGCAGCTAAGTCCCGTCGGCAATTGAACTTGCAAGAAATGCGATCCAATCGTATATTTTGCACGCCTCCTCATCACCGTGGCTGAGCTCATTTACCTGCTCAGCCGCAGGCAGGCTAATCGAGCTTGAAGGACCTCCCGGAAGCCGCGATGCCGTCCGCCTTCGCAAACACCAGCCATCCCGCGCCCTGCGCAATCAGCAGCAACCCGATCCAGCTCTGAACCTCCACATGCGGTCGGATCAGAGCCAGTGTCATCAGATTCGCCAGCAGCGGCGCAATCAGAAACCGCGTCGTCATCTGCACCGCACTCATTCGCCGCATGAGCCAGAACAACAGCGCCAGCCCAACGAGATCAGAGACAGCCCAGCCATCCATAGAAATGGGCGAACTCCTGCGGACGATGCCGATCGAGCCCGTAATGCCCAACAGGATTGAAGCTGACCCGCACGCTACTGCCGCAAAGGTGAGCCGGCATATACCCCGTTGCTGCACGAGTCCCACTCCCACGCAGTTTGCCGCCGCAACCGATGCCGCTGCGACAAGCACTCCCAGAATCGCTCCCGCAGACGCGTACGAGTGCGGCAGTTCGAAAGGAAAGATCAGGAACGTCCCAGCCACAGCGATCATCGCCGCCGCGAAAGCACCACGAGTCTCACCCTTCTCGCTGTTCGACCCTATGTGCGGCTCGAAGATCACAGCGAACAGCGGCGTCAACGAGAACAGCGCCACGCGCGTGGCACCGTCAATCCACTCTCCTGCCACAAAGCCCAACACAGCGGGAACAACGAATAGTCCAAATCCAGCCAGCACCGTTCTGAACGCGACTCTTCCGGTTGGCCAACGCCTCTTCAGAATCACTCCCCCAAGAGCCGTTGCCACCGCAAACACTCCCAGCAGCGCCGCTTCCTGCCAAAGCGGATTCAATCTCAGCCACCCGCCCGATCCCGGCGACAAATCCGCGCGCAACCACCCCACTGCCCATAGCAGCGACAGCAGCAGCAACCCGCCAATCGGCATCCACTTACGTCTCATCTCACCTCTGCCCGGAAACTACCCCACAACATCCCCTAAGCTACAATGGAACATGGCCGGATCTGCGCGCGAGGCGCAGCATCGCCTACTTTCCAGGTACAGCAAGGAGTTTCATCTTTATGGCGATTCCCGCCACCCAACTGCGTCCGGGCATGATCATCAAGCACAATGACACTCTGCACAGTGTCTTCAAGGTTGAGCACCGCACCCCGGGCAACCTTCGCGCGTTTATCCAGGCTAAGCTCCGCAATCTCAAGTCCGGCGCGATGTTCGAGCACCGCTTTCGCTCCGCCGACGCCATCGAGAAGGTCTCCGTCGACGAAATCACCATGGAGTTTCTCTACGCCGACGGCGACGACTACTACTTCATGAATCCCGTCGACTACGAGCAGACCGTGCTCAACAGCTCTCTGCTGGGCGACGCCGTCGAGTACCTCACTCCCAATCTGCAGATCAAAATCAGCTATATCGATGGCCAGCCAGTTGGCGTTGATCTACCCACCTTCGTGGAGCTCACGGTGATCGAAACCGAACCAGGTCTCAAGTCGGCGACTGCCTCGTCGGTCACCAAGCCTGCCAAGACCGAAACCGGCCTGGTCGTCCAGGTGCCCCCTTTCATCAACGAAGGCGAGAAGATCCGCGTCGACACCAGCGAAGGCGCCTACCTCAGCCGCGCATAAGAGTTTTAGGGAAAGACGATGAACCGGGCCGATCTGCAACGATTGTCTAACGTGCGCCTTCAGGAATCCAAGGCTTTGTTCGCCGCCGGATTATCGGAAGGCGCATACTATTTGGCAGGGTACGCGTTTGAATGTGCGTTGAAGGCTTGCATCGCGAAGAAAACAAGAGAGTACGATTTTCCTCTGGATAGAAGGCAGATCGAGGATATCTACACACATGATCTGAGCCGTCTCGTTACCGCTGCCGGGCTCAGCGCCGATTTGAAAAAGCTCATGGATGGCGATCCAGCCTCGGCACTGGATTGGAGCACCATCAAGGATTGGTCGGAGAAGAGCCGGTACGATCAGAAGACTTCGGCGGAAGCGGTCGCGCTGTTGGACGCCATCGAACGTGGGAAAGGAGGTTTGCTGCCATGGGTTCGCCTGCATTGGTAAATTTCGATATCGAACTCGGCGACAGGGTGGTCAAAGCGCTCGATCAAGCTGGCAAAAGTCCAAATGTTGCGCTCTGGGCCAAACTACCCGAATTTGAAAAATGGCGGCTCATCATTGCCTCTGACCACCTGAATCAGGATTCGCCACGAGCGGGCTATTCAGAAGTCGATTCTGCCCTAAAGCACGTAGGCATTCGATTTCCCGGGCTTCCACCTGTTGCTCTACTGCCGATGAGACGCCCTTTCATTCAAGCCTTGCGTGATCTGTTCGGCTCTGCGCAGGATACATACGGAATGCGTCTCGGCAATCAGACCTTCGGGGATGAGTACCTGGAGGACGCATTCGTTTATCGGATTCGGTAAGAAACCACGAGGGCTCTCTCACTCACATCTCGGCCGGGTGCCCCATGTCTCCCGCTTTTGGAGACATGGGATACGACTACGACACACTCGAACAACCGCCAGCTGCCCCATGTTCCGCTTCCGGGACATGGGATGCAACGCTACTCCCAACGAACGCAGACTTCACTCACACCGCAACGCCACCGTCGGCTGCACGTGCGTCGCTCGAACTGCAGGCACCAGGATCGCGACAACGGACGTTGCAAGCAGGACTGCAGAGACGACCAGGAACGTAATCGGATCCGATCCGCTCGTCCCATACAGCAGGCTCGCCGTAAAGCGTCCCACTGCGAGCGAGATTCCCAGGCCGATCGCCAGCCCAATGCCGGTCAACAACATGCCCTGGCGAAACACCATGCTCAGCACCGCAGGTGGTTTCGCTCCCAATGCCATGCGGATTCCGATCTCCCTCGTCCGCCGCCGCACCGAGTAGCTCATCAGTCCATAAAGCCCGATCGATGCGAGCGTCAGCCCCACCAAGCCAAAAATCCCCAGCAGTAATGCCGAGATGCGCGGCAGCAGCAACGCCTTGTCGACGTGATCCTCCATGGTTTCGGAGTTGAAGATCGCCATGTTCGGGTCGAGCGCCGCAATCTGCTCTCGCAGTGATCTCGAAGCGCGTTCTGGATCACCGCTTGTCTTCACCAGCACCGTGATCCCAAAAAAGCTGATGGCCTTCTCCGGGGCAGCGTTCAGAAAGAAGTACACACAGTTCACCGGCTGCTCGCCGATCGTCCGCAGTTTCGAATTCCTCGCGACCCCAATCACGGTGTACTTCTCCTTCTTCTCATCGCTGAACGTCTGGCCGATCGGATCCAGTCCAGGAAACACATCGGCGGCCATCTTTTCATTGATGATTGCCGCGTGCTCATCATCAATCTGCACGTCGAAATCGCGTCCGCGCAGCAGGGGAATGCTCATCGTTTCGAAGTAGCGCGCCCCCACGCTGTTCACATTTGCGTTGCTCTTTTTCGCGCCGTGATCTTTGCTTGCGGGAACTTCAAAGTCATAGTCTGCGGTCCCAATGCTGAGTGGCACCACGCTCATGAAGCTGACCGATCGCACACCCGGTAGAGCCTCCGTTTTTTCGCGAAGCTGCTTCAGGAACTCCGCGGTCTTCTCGTTGGAGTAGTTGTGCAGCTTTGGATCCACGCTCATCAGCAGCACCTTGTCCGGCTTGAATCCAATATCGATGGAAGAGGCGTTCCCGAGGCTGCGCAGGAACAGGCCCGCGGTCGCGAGCAAAACCAGCGACAGCGCCACCTGGACAACGACCAGCGAGTTCCTCAGCCGCGAGCGGCCCTCGCGCCCCAGCGTCGGTGCAGAATCCTTAAGGGATGACACGAGGTCCGGATTCGACGCCTTCAACGCAGGCAGCAGCCCGAAAAGCAGGGCCGTGACCACAGAGAGTCCAAGCGTGAACGCCGCCACCCGCAAGTCAACATTGAAATCGAAAACGATGGGGAAGGGGAGAGGCAATCGGAAATTCGAGATCGCGCGCGCCGCAACCGCTGCCAATGCAAAACCAATTGCCGCTCCCGCAAGCGCAAGCAGCAGGCTTTCGATCATCAATTGCTGAACGAGTCTCCGCCTACCCACGCCCATCGCGAGGCGTATCGCGATCTCTTTCTGTCTGCCTGTTGCGCGCGCGAGCAGCAGGTTGGCAACATTGGCGCACGCCACCAGCAGCACCAGCCCCACCACGCCCATCAGTACGCCCATCAGCGCGTATGCCGGCGTAATCGAGCCTGCAATCAGTCCTCCGGCTGGCTGAAGCGTGAGGCTCTCGTGGTTCTTCTCGTCCTTGCGATACGTGTCATCGAGCCGCTTCTTGATCACATTTACCAGCACGGCCGCTCTGGCACGGCTCACGCCGGGACGAAGCCGCGCATCCAGCATCACCCACTTGCTGCCCCGGTTATTACGACTACCTGCTAATCCCGCCAGGTCCGGCATGATCTCCTCAGTCATGCACAGCGGCACCCAGAACTGCGAGATAATCCCCCGATCAAGTCCGTAAAAGCCCAGAGGCGCGACGCCCACCACCGTGTAGCTGTGCCCATTCAGCATGACCTGTTGACCGACGATCCCCGTATTCCCGTTGAACCGCTGTTTCCACAGGGCCTGGCTCAGCACCACGACGCGTCCGCTGCCCACCGCACGATCGTCCTCGGGCATGATCGGCCGCCCAAGGATCATTGCGATCTGAGCAGCCGGTAAGAAGTTGCCGCTCACCGCCTGCCCCCAGATCCGCTCCGGAGTTCCCGTGCCACCCAGGCTCGCCGGAATCAGCGGGAAATGAGCGATCACCCCGCCTTCAAAGATTTCACCCGATTGCGCGTTGTAGTCCACGTAGTCGGGGTACGAAAAGGAACGCCCCTCAGAGAACATCACCACGTTCTGAGCGTCCTTCACGGGAAGCACTCCCCACAGCAGCCCGTTGGCAACACTGAATACCGTCGCATTCGCAGCAAACGCCAGCGCAATCGAGATGATCACGATGCATGAAAACCCCGGAGCATTCGACAAGCTTCGAAGTGCAAAACGAAAATTCTGCAGCAGCATCTGCATTGGTCCCTCAATTCCAGATGGGAATCTCTATAGCCGTTAACGACACTAGAGACCTGAAAGTTCCCTCCAATCTAGATACCTGTCCCCCGTACGATCTGTGACCGCACAAACTTGTCGCTGTGAGTGACGCAGCACACCTCCGGCGCCGGGCGCAGGGATCGGATGTGCGCAGTCGCAAGCAGTTCAGTCAACGGCGAAGACTGATCGTCTGTCGGGTCGCCGACTATGAACAAGTACTCTCCGCAACTCGCTGCCTGCAAGACAGACTGTCATCCCGGCCGGAGCGCAGCGAAGTGGAGGAACTCGAAGTTGCCGTTCGCCAGGTGGCCCAGTTTCCCCGATGCTTTGGTGTCCCCATGTCCGCGATCTCGGGCCTGGGACACGTGGCACTTGACCGCATAGATTTCGTCTCACAGCGCCGGCAAAGATCCTTCAAAATGCCGAGTCGGCGAAAAGCCGCTCAGAGCGGTAGTCCGACGGCCATTTGCTAATCTTGTCATGCGCGATGAACAAGACAATCAGCGAAAAAAGACATTCGGAGGAGCCCCCAGCTTCAATCCATATTGAAAGGAAAGAGACACCATTTGAGGCAGTCGCCAGCGTCTGCTCTGTTCTGGTGGTGGGCTTATTCATCCTGACATTCTTGGCTCAGAACTACGTCATCCCTTCGGGCTCGATGGAGAACACGCTGCTTGTGGGCGATCACCTGGTTGTCGACCAGATCACGCTCATGCCGCCCGCTTCCTGGATGCCGCTCATAAGGTATCGCGAACCGAAACGCGGGGATATTGTGGTCTTCCACAAGCCCGTTTACCAACCCGGCATTGATGCGCCTAACGCCGATGGGACGCCGAAGTACACTCCTCTGGTGAAGAGATTGATTGGCGTGCCCGGCGATCATATTCATCTCCGCAACGGCATTGTGTTTGTGAATGGCGTCGCACAACCGGTGGGATTTGCGCAGCCGACCACGGCGGCTAACTTCAACGAGTTTCTTGATGATTTCCCCGCAGTACCCCCAGCAGAGGCATCAGGGTCAACGGAGTCGTGGGCTGTGAACTTCTCAAGTTATATCCAGGATGGCGACTTGGTGGTTCCACCCGGCATGTACTTCATGATGGGCGACAACCGGCACAACAGCCTGGACTCGCGCTTCTGGGGATTCGTGCCCAGGGCAAATATCATGGGACGGCCGCTATTTAACTACTGGTCGTTTAAGGCTACTGAAGGGGAGTACGAAAAGACGGGCGTCAGCCAGAAGCTTGCGTGGATGGGCCACATTGCGCTGCATTTCTTTTCGGATACGCGGTGGAAACGCACATTGAAACTTATGCGTTAGACCAACTCGAGATTTACTCGGAAAAAGGGCTGCTTCCATTCTGGTCGTATCACCGGCCTCCCTGAACTTGAGGTCGATTTGTTGCCAACTCCCAGTCGGCGACCACCCGCCCACAATGCTTGAAAATGAGACTACTCTGGACCACCCACCATGCCCCTGCGTCTAGATTTGTTGATCGCGGCGTACTTCTGGCTTACTTTTCGCGTGAATGTTGGGCGATTTGCCCGAAGTGCTCGAAGTTGCTAATCGTCGCTTCGGAGTTGGAGCGACGGTCCCCGGGGAAAGCCACGGGCATGGCCTGCACGTTTCGAGCATCCAGCAATGAGCAACAATGGTCCGGGTCCCAACCGATTCAAGAACAAGCCAGCCGATGAAACTTATCCTACAAAAACCATCGCGGCAACCAATTCAGCCTGCGCCTGCAACCGGATCGCCTTCTCACCTGCTTTTTCCTCGAAAAAATCTGTTACGCGCTCACCTTGGATATATGTTACAGTCTGTAACACTATGGCGAGTAACACTCACGACCCCGCCGAACTCGGAGAACTGGAAAGGGAAGTCCTCTCCATCGTCTGGCGCTCCGGCTCCCTCACCGCCGAGCGCGTCCGCGAAGAACTGGACCGCCCGCTCAAGGACTCCACTGTCCGCACCGTCCTGCGTCGTCTCGAAGAAAAAGGCTACCTTGCACACACCGTCGAGGATCGCACCTACGTCTATCGACCAGCAGAGTCAAGGCAGAAGGTCGCTGGCCGCGCAGTCAAACGCATTGTCGATTGGTTCTGCGATGGCTCCGTTGAAGCCCTGCTCGTCGGCATGGTCGACTCCAAGGTCCTCGACCGCGCTGAACTCCAGCGCCTCGCTGCGCGTATCGCAGAAGTGCAAAAGCAAACGGGAAAGTCGAAAAAGGAGGCCGAATGAGCTCCTCTTTATTGCTGGAAGCTGCCCTTCGTTCTGTTCTGCTCGCACTAGCCGTTTGGGCTGGTCTGCGCATCTTCGGCGTGAAAAACGTTCTCGCGCAGAAAGCAGCGTGGGGACTCGTGCTCGTCTCCGCCCTTGGCATGCCGCTGCTGCTACCCTATGCGGCGGCGCATTGGAGCGTCTTGCCCGCGAACGTCCGCGTCGTCATCCCCGACGACCCACAGACTCTGCTCGAGGAGTTGCAGGCGCGCATCAAAACCTCGCCACAACCCAAACCACTCTCTGCGGCTGTTCCTGCTGCCCAAGCCGCCGCGCCGGCTCAGGATCTCGGCGATAATCTCATCACCGACACCTCTGAAAGCCATGCAACAGCTCCAGTTGAAACCGCCGCGCCCGCGTCGGATACGGCAAGCTACAACGTTTCCGAACCACCTTCTCAAGGCGACATGGCTTCTGTTCCCGTTCCCGCTATGCAGCCTGCAATTCCCTCACGCGTCAGCGGTAAGTCCATCCTCACAGGAATTCTCTGGCTGTATCTCGCCGTCGCAGGCGTTCTCGCGCTTCGGCTCTTCTGCGGGCTAGTCGCTGCCCTTCGCCTCCTCTACTCGGCAAAACCGATCGCGGCCGACCCGCAGATTTCGCACTCCGCAACGCTGCGTCTTCGCTCCAGCGAGCGAGTCGCATCGCCTGTCACCATCTGCACCTCCATTGTCCTTCCATCCAACTACGAGGCTTGGAACACCGAGAAACTGCGTATTGTCCTCGCCCATGAGCGCTCCCACATTCGTCAGGGCGATTTCTATATCCAGTTGCTCGCCGGCCTCTACGCTGCCGCAGTCTGGTTCAGCCCGCTCGGCTGGTGGCTCAAACGCAAACTTTCTGACCTAGCCGAGGCGATCAGTGATCGCGCCGGCCTCGAAGAAGCTGCCGATCGAGCTTCTTACGCCCAGATCCTACTCGAATTCGCGGCCGCGCCGCGCCCAACGCTTATAGGAGTTGCCATGGCTCGCAGTGGATCTCTCTCCCGCCGCATCGAGCGCCTTCTCAACGACGTCTCCTTCCGCCAAGCCTTTGCCGGAACGCGCCGCGGCCTGGCCGCCGTCCTCGTTGTCCCGATCGCCTTGTTCGCTGCCACTGCTCTGGTGCGCGTCCAAGCCGCTGGACAGCAGACACACGACAAGGATCAGGTCGTGCTTCCGACCACCGGCGTCGTCACCCCAGAGATCGTATCTCCGCCACAGGCACCTCAGGAGGCCACTCCCAAGCCGGAACCAATTGAGCTTCCCTCTCCGGCCATTGCGCCTCAGGCTCCTGATCACCTGGTTATTCCGGCGCCAGCCGAAGATTGCGCTCCCGCTCACATCCCCGCGCCTCCTGCACCTGCTCATATACAGGCTCCCGCCGCCATTGCGCCGGTTCCACCCGCTCACGTGCACGTTTCTCCGCGCGTCATGGTCCTTCCTGGCATGCCTGCGCATACCCTCACACTCATTGCGCCCAGAGCTTTAGGAGCCCCGCGCATCCTCGCAATTCCTCAACTCGCCCCGGCTCCAGCACATGCCTTTGTTGCCGTCGTAATGCCGCCCCGCGCGTTTGTCAGTGAGGGGCACGGATACGCCTTTGCCCAGAACGAACACGGCAAGACCGTCACGTACACCAGCAATAACGATGGCAAAAAGTCCAGTCTTCGTTATTACTTCTCCGACAATGGCGACTCCTACGCCATCGTAAGAGGCGACGGTTCGCATCAGATGTCCTTCAACGGAGACATCCACTCCGGCGATATTGAAAAGGCCCATCAGCAGGCCGGCGGCAAAGACTTCCTCTGGTTCCGCCACGAGGGGAAGTCGTACATCGTCGATGACCCATCCACGCTTGCGCAGATTGAGGCGATGTACAAGCCCATGGAAGACCTCGGCCGTCAGCAGGAGGAGCTAGGCAAGAAACAGGAAGCCCTCGGCAAGCAGCAGGAAGACCTGGGGCACCAGCAGGAGCAGGCCAGCGTTCCCACTCCCGACATGAGCAAGGAAATCGCTGCCATCGAAGAATCCATGGCCAAGCTGAAGGCCAGCCAGGGCAAAAATATGACGCAGGAACAGTTTGGCGATCTTCAGGAGAAAATCGGCGAATTGCAGGGTCGTCTTGGTGAAATTCAAGGGGAGATCGGTGCAAAGCAGGGCGAGTTCGGCGGCAGGATGGGTGAACTCGGTGAAAGGATGGGAGAACTTGGTTCACAGATGGGCGAACTCGGAGAGCGTCAGGGAAAGATCGCTCAGGATGCAGATCGGAAGGTAAAGTCCATCATCGACCAGAGCCTTCACAACGGGAAAGCTCGTCCAGTTCAGTAAGCTCGACTTCAACGCAGCCTGCGCGGATCGCGATCCAGACTACTGGATCGCGATCCTCTTTTGCATCGATGTGTTTTCGTCACTTGCGCCGAGGTGAGCGTGTAATCTGATTCGCAGAAATAAACAGGAGTTGCTGAATGCCCGTTTCACCTCGTCTCGAAATCGCCTCGCAGAACTTCAACATGAACTCCAACTTTTTGAAGCAGGGCCTCACCGGGTTCACTGACGAGGACTGGCTAAAGCGGCCCAACGATCACACCAACCACATGCTTTGGATTGTGGGCCATCTCATTTGGTCGCGCTCCGCCGTACTCGCGCGCCTCGGAGATCAATGGAAGCTGCCGTGGATGCAACTGTACGCACGCGGCGAGAAGTGTGTGGATTGCGCCGATGCTCCGTCGCCTAATGAAGTTCTTGCCGCCTGGGACGAGAGCTGCGTCCGGCTCCGCCGGTCAATCGAATCTGCAACCGAAGAGTTGCTGGACACACCGGCAGCAAAGCCGGGGCCGCCGAGCGCCGACGGCAAACTCAGCGGAACCATCAACTTCATGGTTCTGCACGAGACCTATCACGTCGGGCAGGCTGCGTACATTCGCTCATGGCTCGGCAAGAAGAGCGTGATGGGATAGAGCGACCATAAGGTTGCACAAATGTGTGTGCCCCACGCCGCCTGTCGGGACCCGAGAAAACTCTGAAGCTTTATTCTAGCTGCACAGGCTTGGCTTCGAGCAGGGCCTCGATTGTTTTGAGCGCATCGAGCGTCCTGCCTGAAACTGGTGCGTCTACCTGCACAACCGCGAGCGCCTTCACCGGCTTTGAACCCGTCCGCTCGCGCCCCAGCGCAAAATTCGCGATGTTCACGCCCTGCTCGCCAAGGATCGTTCCAATTTTGCCAATCACTCCCGGAACATCCAGATTGCGGCAGACCAGCAGGTTGCCTTCCAACGGAGCCTCAATGTCGATGTCATCGAACTCCAATAGCCTCGGCTGCTCGCCATGAATCACCGTCGCTGTCGCATGACTGCGGCCCGCAGCCGTGTGCAGCTCGATCGCAAGCAGCGTCGCCGCGCCTCCACGATGTGTTTCTTCCTTCTCTTCGTGCACACGAATACCGCGTTCCTGCGCAACCGCAAGCGCATTGATGCGGTTCACATTCTCTGACCCCTGCAGCAGCCCTTCAATCGCTGCATTGCGCACCAGGTCGGTCTTCGCCTCGGCCAGCGCGCCTCCATACGTCAGATTGATGCCCTCAATCCCGCTTTTCCCCGCCTGCGCGAGAAACGCGCCGAGCCGTCCAGCAAGATCGATGAACGGCGCCAGGTGCACATATTCTTCATGGCTCAACGAAGGTAGGTTTACCGCGTTCTGTACGACTCCGAGTTTCAGGTATTCACGCACCTGCATCGCGATCTGCATCCCAACAGCTTCCTGTGCCTCAGCAGTCGAACCTGCAATATGCGGTGTCAAAATTACATTCTCCAGGGCTGCAAATGGTGAGTCTTTTGGCGGCTCAACCGTGAAGACATCCAGCGCGGCTCCCGCAATCTGTCCCGATTTCAGTCCAGCAAGGAGCGCTTCATCCTCCACCAGTTCGCCGCGCGCGCAGTTGATGATCCGAACACCCTTCTTCATCGCGGCAATCGTCTTCGCGTTGATAATGCCGTACGTTTGTGGAGTGAGTCCGACATGCAGTGTCAGATAATCAGATCCGGCAAACAACTCCTCAAGCATCACCAGCCGAATCCCATTCTCGCGCGCAACGGCTGCTGAGACGAACGGATCACTGCCTATGATTTCGACGCCGAATGCTCGTGCGCGCCGCGCCACTTCAAGCCCAATCCTGCCCAGACCCAGAATGCCGAGCGTCTTTCCACGCAGCTCCGCGCCTTGCAGACTCTTCTTCTCCCATTTGCCGGCGTGCATGGTTGCGTTCGCCGTGGGAAGCTTACGCGCAAGCGCCAGCATCAATCCGATCGTCAATTCCGCAACTGCGACCGCGTTCGCACCCGGAGTATTCATTACAACAATCCCCCGCCGAGTCGCTGCCTCCGCATCGATGTTGTCTACACCTACTCCCGCGCGACCAATCACGCGCAGCTTCGGCGCATGCTCCATCAGTGCATCGTCCGCCTGCACGGCGCTCCGAACCACCAGCGCATCGGCATCCGCCAGCGCTGCAGGCAATCCGTTTGGCAACTGATCATGCGTGAGCACCTCCCAACCCGGTTCGGCCTGGAAGACAGCGAGGGTTGCGGACGATACCTTTTCAGCGAGAACAATCTTCATCTTTTCTCCCTTTGGGGCCGCAGCGGACCCTGCTTCAAATTCATCGAAACGGATGTTGTGCTTTTCACAGAGCAGATCGAACATGCGCACAACCGCAGCGTGCGGCTTGCCCTCGCCACGCTCGTACTTCGTAATCGAATTAGGATGCACGCCCAGCAGTTCGGCCATCTGGTACGAAAAGAGGTCGAGCTGCCTCCGCGCAATAACAAGCTTTTCACCAAACGTCAGTTCGGGCATGTCGGATCCTTTGAAGGTGGACTCTGTTGAGAAGCGGAGCTAGCGCCGTTCCGGCGTTCGCGGAGTCAAGTTAGGCTGCTGAAATCGAAACCCAACTCCGCTAACACGCGCGAGTCGAGGCCAACGTCGCTAACTACGCTGCTGCGCGGCGTAGACCTTCTGCGCCGCCGCAACCGCCTGACCGAACTCCACCTTCAAACCGAGAGTGTCCTTTGCGATGTGCTCCATCGCTCCGAGAAACGCGATCGTATCGAGGTAATCGAAAAAACCGAGATGCGCTACGCGGAAGATCTTGCCCTGCATCTCGCCCTGCCCGTTCGCCGTCACTAACGCGAACTTCAATTTCAGCGTCTTGACCACCGCACCGGAATCCATCCCTTCCGGAACCGCAACCGCCGTTGCCGCAGCCGCAGGCGCACTCGGAGCAAACAGCGTAAACCCTAGCGACACCAGTCCCGCGCGCGTTGCCTCCGCATTCACAATCGCATTGTCGATCAAGGCGATGCGGCCCTTCTCGAGGTCGCCCCCCGCCTGTCCGGCGATGTAATCCAGCGCAGCGCCCAGCCCCGCGATTAGTGCAACAGCGGGCGTGTACGCGCTTTCGCCCTTCACTGCGTTCTTACGCTCCTTGCGCAGGTCGAAGTAGTAGCGCGGGTTCTTCGACTTCTCCATCGCCGCCCAGGCCTTTTCGCTCACGCTCAGATAGGCCAGACCCGGCGGAATCATTACAGCCTTCTGCGATCCGCCGATCAGAACGTCGATTCCCCAACCATCTACGTCAAAATGCGTCGTTCCGAGACCCGTGATCCCATCAACCACCAGGATCGTCTCCGGCGCGATCTCCTTTATCAGCTTCGCCACAGCTTCGATGTCGTGCTTCACCGCCGTCGAAGTCTCCGTCGCCTGCATGTAAAGCACGCGATGCTCCGGCTTCAGAGCCGCCCGAACCTGCGCCAGATCGAAAGTCTGTCCATAGGGGACAGACACAACATCCGGGTCGCATCCAAACGCCTTCACCAGTCCCGTCCAGCGCTCGCCAAACTTGCCGGCTGTCAGCACCAGCACTTGGTCTCCAGGCGATGTCAGATTCGAAACCGATGCTTCCATTGCCCCTGTTCCAGAACTCGACAGCAGCAGGACGTCATTCTTCGTTCCGACAAACACCTTCAACTGTGCCAGGACCTTCTGGAAGAGTGCCCGGAACTCCGGAGTCCGATGGTGCATATCGGCAGCAGCCATGGCAAACTGTGCTGCCGGAAGCAGCGGTGTCGGTCCTGGTGTATAAAGACGAGTCTTTCGAATCATTTATTAGCCTCCGCTGGATGAGTGGTTTTGACGTCGGCGTCGATGAGCATTCTCAGCGACAAATCACAGAATACACAAAACTGTGATTTATGTGAAATTCCCAGTTGTGTAAAACAAGCGCACAACAAAAAGCTCCGGGAGTTTCAAATCCCGGAGCCTGATTGGCATCTTTCTGCGGACCTGCTTACCGCCGTCCACCGCTCCCATGAAAGCCACCGCCTGCGCCCGCATGTAAGCCACCACCAAAGTGGGGACCGCCGCGCGGAGCTAACGTGCCGCCATTATGCACGGCGGACCCGCGGCCCGGATTGCCGCGCACAGCGCCGCCAACGTAACCGTGTCGTATGCCGCGACCCACATATCCGTGATGAACTCTACCCAGCGGCCGGTAGTAGGTCACCCCGCCCCAGTACGGGTAGATCCCACCCCAGCCGTAGGGATAGAAGCCCCAGCCGAACGGGCTGGCGAACGGTCCGGCGCCTATGTAGGCGTATCCGAATGTCCATGGATTCCAGTACCATCCCGGACCTCCATAAGGACCGGTGTAATCGGCAGCCATCTGGTTATTAGCCTCAGCCATGTACTGCGATCGCAGGCTGTTCCAGTTGTAAAGATCGTCTTTCGCATCGTCCGCGTCGAATTTCTGCGCCTTCGGTTCTGCACCGGCGCTCAGTACGACCTGGTGGTCGCCCTTCACCTTCACCCACTTGTTGTCGCCCACCTGCACGTGCGCCTCGCCCTTGAAGACCATTGCTTGAGGCCGGTCGGCATCAAACTCGTAATAGCCGCGCTTGTTCAGGCGCGTCACCACGCCCGCATCGATCACCTGCAGATTGTTCTCGTCGTGAATCTCATCGACCTCGACGCCAGCGCGGCCCTTCTCAAGCTGCACCTGCGTCAATGCGAGATCGGGAGAAACCATCTTTACTGTGCTGTTATCGTCCAGTCGCAGAAACACTCCCGGCGTCAGCAGCACCTCAGCTTTTCCTTGTCCTGTGCTGATCTCCTGCCCGGGCTCCATGGCAACGTTTCCGAGGTCCTTCGTGTTCAACTGCGACCCGTTGAGATAGACAGAACCCTCTATGTAATTCACCGTTCCCGGAACTGCCTGCCGTGCTTGCGTAGCTTGATTCCCATTGCTTATGTCCGCAGCGTACAGTGAAGTTCCCATGAGGCCCAAGCCGAGCAGCGCAATCATGGCATTTTTGATCGTTCGGCTTTGCATATCTTCTCTAATACCTCTGTTCAATTAGATCGCTGTTTACTCAAAAAGTTGCGGTCCTGAGTAGCTCCCAACACATTGGATAAATCGATTTTCTATGGAGAACGCCTCATGAATCCAAAACGCCCTTCCTGCATCGTTCGCGAATACCTCCTCTGAACCGCTTCAACCCTGCCGATGGTGCGCTGCAGAACGGGCGCAATATTTCGTTGCTTCTCCTGGCATTTGCGACCCTTTTGCGTCAGCGAACTCGGTGATGGCCTCATGTTCCCGATGATTACGAGCAACTTTGAGGACAAGTCCGCCGCCGATAGCGAAGCCAGTGGCAGGAACTGATGATCCGCGAAGCCTGACTGTATCTTTCTCATCCGCTCAGTTCCGAACTTGTCTTCATCGATGAAGCGAAATGACCCGAACACCCGCTCGTTTAAAATCGACCGTGAGGATGGAACCCATGAGTGAAGCAGGCGCATTGGAAGCGCAGGTCAGTCAGCAGGTCATCACCGCAATGAAGCTCCACGACGCCGAGCGCACAGGCACGCTCCGCCTCATCAAGACCGCGCTCAAAAACAAATCCATCGACAAGCGCGGTCCGCTCACTCCTGCCGAGGAACAGCAGACCCTCGCCATAATGATCAAGCAGCGCCGCGACTCCATTGACGCCTTCACGAAAGGCAATCGCCCCGAACTCGCAGCGAAGGAAGCGGCTGAAATCGTCGTCATCGAAGAGTTCCTTCCCAAGGCTCTCGACGAAGCCGGCCTGCGCGCGCTCGTTGCCGAAGTTATCGCCGAACACGCCAACGCTACCGGACACGCTCCCACGCCAAAAGAAATGGGCCCGGTCATCAAGGCCGTTCAGTCGCGCTTACAGCAGTCCGGCGCGCGCGCTGAGGGCCGTGTCGTTAGCGAAGCTGTAAAGCAGGCTCTCGCCGGTTAGAGCTGAAACAATAACTCTCGAACTGTATTTCGGCATTTGTTTTAAAAATGGAGCGGCCATGAACCTTCCCCGTCATGCTGTTTCTTTCATTCTGCTCGTTGCGGCTCTGTGCGCATCGACTCACGCTACCGCTCAGGGACCGCCTTTTCAGGTCGATGATCCGGTTCCAGTCGACTTCAAACATTACGAGTTCTATATCTTCGGGATAACCGACGGCACCCCCGTCGAAACCGACTACTCGGGCCCTGCCTTCGAGTTCAACTGGGGTGCCGTGCCCCGCGTTCAGCTTCACGCCGTTCTCCCGTTTGGCGGCATTCATCCGGCGGACGATTCCGCCGCGACCGGTCTCATCGACATGGAATTCGGCGCCAAAATTGCCATCATCAAAGAATCCAAATACGTCCCCCAGATCGGTACCTTCACCATGTTCGAAGTCCCCACCGGCAATGCCGACAAGGGCCTCGGAGTAGGAGAAGTCTGGTACAAGCTTCCCCTTTGGCTGCAGAAGAACTCCGGCAAATGGCTCTTTGACGGCGGCGCCGGAGAGACTGTCGTGCCGCAGACCGGCTTCCACGACTTCCCCTATGGCGGTTTTCTCATCAAGCGCGAAGTAAATAAGAAACTCGATCTCGCGGCCGAGGTCTTCTCGCATGGAGGCGAAGGGCCATTGCCTCCACAGCGGCGTTCATCCACCATGCTCGATGCTGGCGGATACTGGCACCTCAAGGGCGAAGAGACCATGCAGCTTCTCTTTGCTTACGGCCACTCCATCGCCGGCATGACAGAGAATTACGCCTATCTGGGCCTCTACTGGACATGGGGTAAAGACGACCAAAAGTCCGGCGACAAAGACGCCAAAACAACCAAGGCTCTGCTGACAAAAGCCATGTACTCAGGCCATTCCCTTCGGCGCCGGTTCTGATCGGGAATCCACCAGATGAACACACCCGACCACTTCAGTTTCGTCCGAGATCACAACCGCGCTCTACCGTCATGCCAGTTTGAGTTCGAATGTGCAGTGCTCCCCGCCACGACGCGGCGACGAGAGAACCTTTGCACTCACGATTCTTCCTGCCACGGTTTCGAACAGCATGCGGTTGTTCTCCGCGGAACACTCGCAGTACGGATCATCAGGCATGGGTGGACGTTCAGGACTCCACCCGCATACACATTTGCTGACGGGGTAGACCAGCGTGATGGTGTCGCCCGACCGTGTACAGTTTGCAGATCCCACAATCTTGCCCATCAATTCCACGAGTCTATCGATGTTGCCCGCGCTCTCATGGATGAGGTCCTGCCGGAACTTCAGGTTTTTGCAGCAAGCGCGCCCACGCTCTTTCATGAGCTTAATCACCGTTGCACGATCCAGGTTCTTTTCCTCTTTGCGTAGAAATTCAGAGAGAAACCCGCGAACAGTTCCCGCATTCGACATGCAGTTTGAGTTTTCGCATACCCCGTCGTTCGCAGCCGCGCCAAGTCGTGCGCACGGCACAGCAGCGCTGAGAACAACGAGGCTCTTCAGGAAGGTCTTGCGATCCATGAAAACCCCACTTCCAAAGTGAATTGTTCCACCAACCTACTGCCATCCCATCGGTTCGTCATCCGTTCTGGTTCAATCCGGATTACAAGCAAAGGGAACAGGACCGCAGTCCCCAATGGGCGGCCCATTGCATCTCGCACATCTCTCGTGCCGATCGCCTGAAATCTCCGCTGGCCGGGTTGTTCCCACGAGCCTCCCGGAGTACCCTTGCACCCATGAACTGGCACCGAGGACTGTTGCTGCCTCGCCGACCAATCAACCCTCTGCAACTTCCGGCGTCTAAAGTAACTGAAAGTGTGCTCTGGATCATGACACGACATCAATACCTTCCTCGATTGCCCATCTTGGCGCTGCTCTTTGCAGGAATTCCCGCGCTGCTGACTGCTCAACAACCGTCAGCTAGCACCTCGACCCCAGGCACCGAAGATAAACCCGCGCATTCGCTCCGAACGCCCGGCAACGAAGTCCAGCTGGCCGTCATCATTCGCGACAAAAAAGGTGCGCTTGTCCCCAGCCTTGATAAAACCGACCTAATCCTCACGCAGGATGAGCGCCCGCAGTCGATCCAGTCACTCACGCACGATCCCGATCAGCCCTGGAAACTCGGTCTTCTTATAGATACGGCTCACCCGGTCGGATCCGCGCTCGAAGACGTGCGCAAAGCCTCAGGCCAGTTCGTCGACGCCATGCTCCCGGCCCAGTCTTCAGGTGCGGGTGCCAACCAGGCATTTATCATCCACTTCGATCGCCAGGTCGAACTCCTCGAGGACCTCACTCCGTCGCGCGACAAACTCCATCACGAGCTTGATGACCTCAGCGCCTCCCGCGGCCAGCACGAAGACCCCGGCGGACCTGAGATCACCGGCGATGACCGGGAGCGGCCAACGCACAATCGCAATGCCAGCCAGCTCTATGACGCCATCTTCCTCGCTTGCGACGAATTGTTGAAGGGTCAACAGGGACGCAAAGCGATCGTCGTCTTCTCGGATGGCATTGACAGCGGCAGCAAGGACACGCTCAACGACGCAGTCGACGCCGCCGATCGCGCCAACGTCGCCGTCTACACCGTCTACACTAAGGGCCAGCAGGAACAGGAAAACTATGGCTTCCCACGCGACAATCGCCGCGGAGGCATCGGCTATCCGGGTGGGGGCGGCGGATACCCGGGCGGCGGAGATGGCTACCCGGGGGGTGGCGGCCGCCAGCGTCGCGACTCCAAGCCCATCGTCGACGGCAAAAAGATCATGGCGGAGATTGCCCGTCGCACCGGTGGACACGCCTATGAGGCCAAGAAGCGCGATGACATTGAACCCATCTACAAGCTCATCTCCGAAGAACTTCACGGTCAGTACGTGCTGACCTACACTCCCGACAAGCCCGACACCGATGGAGGCTTCCACAAAGTCGCAGTGAAAGCCAACAAGGGCGACCTCGAAGTCATTACCCGCGAAGGCTACTACGCTCCCGGTGGTGATAGCAGCAAGTAGCTCCGTCCGCAGCAAACAAAGAGGGCGTCCGCATAGCGAACGCCCTTCTCAATCATTGCTTGGTACGACTACTTCTTCCCATCCTGCCGGGCGCCCTATCCAAGCCGCGCTTTCCGCGGCTTGGGTGGGACCACAATGCCGCGTCTACTTTGCCCCCGTGCCCATGCTGCCGTTCTGTTCTTCGACAGCAGCCTGTGCTGCGGCCAACCGAGCCGTGAGCAGCCGGAATGGCGAGCACGACACATAATTCAGGCCGATCTTGTGGCAGAACTTTACGGACTCAGGATCGCCGCCGTGTTCGCCGCAGATACCGACCTTCAGGTTGTTCCGCGTATTGCGTCCCTTTGCAGTCGCCATCTTCACCAGTGCTCCCACCCCATTCTGATCCAGAGTGGCAAACGGGTCATGCTTAAAGATGCCGGCCTTCAGGTACGCAGGCAGGAAGTTGTTGATGTCATCGCGCGAAATGCCGTACGTGGTCTGCGTCAGATCATTGGTGCCGAACGAGAAGAACTCAGCCTCTTCTGCAACCTGATCGGCAGTCAGCGCAGCGCGCGGCAACTCGATCATTGTGCCCACCATGTAGTCAACCGTCTCGCCCTTCTCCTTGAACACATCCGCAGCAATCCGGCGCACGATGGCGGCCTGGTTGCGCATCTCTTCAATGGAGCCGATCAGCGGAATCATGATTTCGACGTGCGGATCACCGCCCTTGTTCTTTACGTTGACCGCAGCCTCGAGGATTGCGCGAGCCTGCATCTCCGTAATCTCGGGGAACGTAATGCCGAGGCGGCATCCACGCAGTCCGAGCATGGGATTCATCTCGTGCAGCTCTTCCACGCGCGCCAGCAGCGTGCGCAGTTCCTTCAGCTTCGGCGACCGCGGCTTCGTCTCTTCGAGGCGCGCAATTGAAACCAGCAGCTCTTCGCGCTTCGGCAGGAATTCATGCAGCGGTGGATCCAGCAGGCGGATGGTCACCGGCAATGCTTCCATCGCCTTGAACAGGCCTACAAAGTCGGCCCGCTGCATCGGCAACAGCTTCTTCAGCGCATCGCGGCGATCCTTCTCCGTCGTTGCGAGAATCATCGCCCGCATATGCCCGATGCGATCTTCCGCAAAGAACATGTGCTCCGTCCGGCAAAGGCCGATGCCCTCTGCTCCGAACTGCCGTGCCTGCTTCGCGTCGCGCGGAATATCCGCATTGGCGCGAACCTTCAGCTTCCGGACCGGATCCACCCAGCTCATGAACTTCACCAGATCCGGATCATCCGGCTGGGCGGGCAGTGTCTTCAACTGGCCTGCGATCACGCGTCCGGTAGTGCCGTCCAGCGAAATCCAGTCGCCCTGCTTGAAGGTGCGCCCCTTCACGCGCAGTTCCTTGTTGGCTTCGTCAACCGTGCAGTCACCTGCGCCGGCCACGCAGCACTTGCCCATACCGCGCGTTACGACGGCTGCGTGCGATGTCATACCGCCGCGAGATGTCAGAATGCCCGCCGCAACTTCCATACCGGCGATATCTTCCGGCGTCGTCTCGCCGCGTACGAGGATGATGGTGCGATAGGCGCCGTTCTGGTGGTATTTGACTGCGTCCTCAGCCGTGAAAACGATCTGTCCCACAGCCGCGCCCGGCGATGCCGGCAGACCGGTTGCGAGCACTTCGATCTTCTCGCCCTTTTCCACGAGCCGCGGAACCAGGAAGTCATACAGCTGGTTCGGCTCCACGCGGAAAATCGCCTCTTCCTGCGTGATCAGCCCTTCGCGCACCATGTCGATCGCCACGCGAACCGCCGCCAGGCCAGTCCGCTTTCCGTTGCGCGTCTGCAGCATGTAGAGCTTCCCATCCTGGATGGTGAACTCAAAATCCTGCATGTCGCGATAGTGTTTTTCCATCTTCCAGGTGATTGCCTTCAGATGGTCGTAAACCTTGGGCATCGCGCGCTCAAGCTCACTGATCGATAGCGGTGTACGCACGCCCGAAACCACGTCCTCGCCCTGCGCGTTCATCAGGTACTCGCCGAAGAAGACATGCTCGCCCGTTGCCGGATTGCGCGTAAAGCCCACGCCTGTCCCCGAGTTCTCGCCCAGGTTGCCGAACACCATGGCTTGCACGTTGACGGCGGTTCCCAGCCAGTCGTCAATGTGGTTGATGCGGCGATATGTCTTCGCGCGGTCGTTGTTCCAGCTCCGGAACACGGCATCACGTGCCTGCACCAGCTGATCCAGCGGGCCCTGCGGAAAGTCCTTGCCCGTCTCCTTGCGCACCAGCTTCTTGTACTCGGCAATGATGTCTTTCAGCGCAGATGGCTGAAGCTCGTAGTCGAACTTCACCTTCTCGCGCTCCTTGATTCCGTCAAAGATGTGCTCAAACTTCTTCTTCGGCACATCCAGCACGACGTCACCGAACATCTGGATCAAACGTCGATACGAGTCATACGCAAACCGCGGGTTCCCGCTGCGTTTCGCAAGCGCTTCGACGGCCTTGTCATTCAGACCAAGATTCAGAATTGTGTCCATCATGCCGGGCATGGAAAACTTCGCGCCTGAACGGACCGACACCAGCAGCGGATTCTCGCCTGTGCCCAGCTTCTGCCCCTGCAGTTGTTCCAGCCTCGCAAGCGCCTCGTGCATCTCCACATCGATCTGCGGACTAACCTGTCCGCGCATGTACTCGCGGCACGCCTCTGTCTGAATCGTGAATCCCGGGGGTACGGGCAAACCGGCGTTGGTCATCTCGGCCAGGCCTGCGCCCTTGCCGCCGAGCACGTCCTTCATCTTGCCGTTGCCATCAGCTCTTCCGTCGCCGAAAAAGTACACATACTTGGTTGTGGTTGCGGTTGAGCCCGCTTTTCCAGCGAGCTGCTGATCCACTACGCCCTGCGCCATGGAATAAAGCCTCCGACGTTAATTTGCATCGTGAATATCCGCAGCGGCGACACCAGGTGTCAGGGGACAGAACGCGGGTCTGGCTTCAGAGCCTTTAATAGCTGGTTTGACCAGGTGCGTACCTTCATCCCGGCACAGGGCTGTGCCTTACGGCTATTCCTTATCGCAAGTACAAATAGCGCCGCAAGTATACACTTGCCTGTGCCACTCATCACAGACCCTCAACATCTGCTTGGACTTAGGCAGACTTCTCGTAAAATCTCGCGTTCCCTCCTCGCAGATCCGCATCAGCAAAGGAGATGCGAGACGCGTCCTCAGACCGCACGCAATCCCCGCCGCGCACCACCCCGGATTGCGAACCCCGCGCCGCATTGTGGGAACACGATCAGGCAATCAATCGGCAGAATCAGGAAATTCGTTCCGGAACTTCGCGTTGTACATTGTCACTTGTTGAGGTCTCAATGAGACATCTGCTTTTCTGCATAACTGCCCTCGTGCTCTGGAGTCCCGCACATTTGCCATCGCAGTCAACAGACTCGCCAACCGCATCCTCGGCAAAAGAAGAGCTCATCGGCACCTGGCATCTCGTCTCCCTGGACGAACCTGGCGCTCATGGCAAACTCCTTCACGTCACCAACCGCACAGGCCAACTCATCTACACGCGGGATGGCCACATGTCCGTCCAAATCATGTATCCGCGATCAGAGTCTGCCGTATCGAACGACTACGTGTTGAATGGATACGAAGCTTCCTTTGGCGCCTACGACGTCGACGAAGCCGCACACACCGTGACCCATCACGTTAAGGCATCCGTCACACGCGGGCTCGTCGGAAAACATCTGACGCGCGCATTCCAGTTTTCAAACGGAAACCTGATCCTCAAGTCAGTCCGCCCCGACGAGCACTGGTCCGTAACCTGGCAGCACGACTGATCAACGTCTCCAGCACCACAAGGAATTCGCATGAGCACCTGGCCCAAGAACGAACTTCACGAGATTGCCGCAGCCGACAACCTCCACGTCGCACCCTTCCGCGATGACGGCAAAACCTACGGCACACCCACCTGGATTTGGTCCGTCGCCGTGGACAATAATCTCTACGTCCGCGCCTACAACGGCAAGAACTCCCGCTGGTACAAGTCAGCGATAAAGCAAAAAGCCGGCCGTATCCTCGCCGCGGGCAACACAAAAGAAGTCACGTTCGAGGCCGTCGAGGACTCTATGGCCGGCTCCATCAACGACCGCATCGATGAAGCCTACAGGACGAAATACAAGGGCAGCCGCTATCTGAACCCGATGATCGCTGGCCCTGCTCGCACCGCCACGGTGAGAATCAATCCACGCTAGCGTCAACGCGTGCGTTTCGCATCTCCCAGATTAGAGCGATGCCGATATCCGCGGATTTCCTTCTCCATCGCCTCTCGCAAATCGAAAACCGCTTTCGGATCCGACTGGTCCACCACGTTGCTCGCAGACGCTGCATCCTGCGCCCGCACCAAATAGGCAGGCATCATCATGCAAGCAACAAGATCGAAAGAGCAGGGAAAAGCGCATCGGTTCCTCCCTTGCATAGATTTCAGAACCGAAATCGATTGTACGTTGCGCTTCGAAATGAACAGAAAGGGAGCAACTGCGAGTACCAGCCGCGTCAGGTTCTACGCGGCCGGCATTTCGTAGCATTGTGCACCCTCGGGGCAGGGCACAGTTTCCGGCAGAGCCTCTTTTTCGGCTACAGCCCGGTGAGAAATCAGAATGCGGTCCAGCCCAACGATTTGTAGAATCTCTGCAACGCGCGCGGATGCATTCACGATCGCGAACTCATGTCCCGCCGTGTGCGCAGCGCCGTACAGCGAAATCAACAGAGAGATCCCCGCCGCATCAATGCGCTCTACCTGCCGCATATCCAGCGTTACAGAGTGCTGACGCACAACCGGCTCCAGTTCCTTCAGCAGGCGTTGCTCCTGCCCGCGAACCAGTTCGTGCAGATTGCCTGGTACCGCCAACTGCGAGTTAACAACGGATTGATAATTGCGTGTCATAAATCACAACCTCCTTTGATACGCCTGTCTGCGGCGTGTCGCAGGAAAAGCCGACGGAAACGGGGGTCAGCTTCTCTTGTTTCCTTTCTTGCACCTTGCCAGCCAAAGAAGCGCCAATCCAATCTGCTGAAACTACGCAGGATACAGGCGGCCCTTGGTGCTGGCTCTCTGCGCTGAGTGTTCGATTGCCCTCTTTCACGTTCACAATCGAACAGTCTCATCAGAAGATCCGGATCTGTTGCTCTGCTGCCCGGATCGTCTTGCACATCTCTACGCAGGCTATGGGTATAGAAGTTCCATATATTTGATGAAGCAGGTGCAGTGTTGGATTCCGAACCTACATCTCTCACGAGAGAAGCAGCTTATGAGCTTGCGTTGCGGTGCGGCTTCAGCAACGCGGGCCTCGTCTCATTACCGCACGAGAACGAATCCCGAGATGCGAGCCGTTTCACATCATGGATCGAATCCGGCCGCGCTGGAAGTATGCGTTATCTCGAGCGCACCAATGAAAATGGCGATCTCGTTCGCACGCGCGTTGCTGTTCCATTTCCGTGGGCACGGTCTGCAATCGTCTGCTTCGCCAGCTACCACTCCTCACATCCACTTTCGACTGAGACGCGAGACCCGCGGAGCGGGTGGATCGCTCGTTATGCATGGTCGTCGCGCATCGATGAGAAAGGCCAACTCCGTCCCAGCGACTATCACAAAGTTCTGCTCAAGCGATTGAAGTCGCTTGATGAGAAACTACGCGAGCGCTTCGGCGAATTCGAGTCCCGCGGCTACGTCGACACCGGCCCCATCGTCGAACGCTCTCTCGCCGTCGCTGCAGGCCTTGGCTGGACAGGCAAGAACACCTGCCTCATTCATCCCAAACTGGGTTCCTTCGGATTCCTCGCGGCTCTTCTTACCGGCATCGAAACGAGTCCCGAAGAGAAAACAGCGCAACTGCCGATCAACGATCACTGCGGCACCTGCACACGCTGTCTTGATGCGTGTCCCACAAGCGCGCTCACCGCGCCCTACCAGATGGACGCGACGAAGTGCATCTCCTATCTCACCATCGAGCACAAAGGCCCCATTCCCTCTGAGCTAATGTCCGGCATGGGCCGTCAGGTCTTTGGCTGCGACATCTGCCAGGATGTCTGCCCCTGGAATCGCAAAGCTCCCATCGCTGCCGATCCCGAACTCCAGCCCCGCGAAGAGCTCGTCAATCCATCCCTCGAGTGGCTCAGTTCGCTCGACGAGAAGAAATGGGAACAACTCTTCAATGGCTCACCTATCCGTCGCGCCGGCTTCGCTGGGATGAAACGCAACCTGGCGGTTGCCATGGGAAATGCCGCCGCTGCGGACAGCGGTGAGCGCAGCTTTCTTCCGCGACTCAAAGAGTGGGCTGAATCCACCGACGAAGCTCTCCGGACCGCTGCTCAATGGGCGCTGAGCAAGCTTAATTCCTGATGTTCGTAATAAAGGTGACTTCTCCTTCGGAAGGGCCGCCGGGAGCTTGCCAGGGAGCACCCCCTCCCCCGGGGGTGTCGTGTTTTCAATGGTTTACGAAAAGAAACGGCTGTAAATTTCTCTGGCGATTAGGCTTAGACCGTAAATACATCCAAGCAGAGCACTTACGCAGGTTTGCCGAGGATCGCGTTCGTCAGCTACGGCCTCCAGAGCCAGCCCTCAGCAGGTGTCGGCTATGGCGCATGGACAATCGGTGTGGTTCCAACACCGCACCCGATTGCGAAATCCTGGCATAGGACAGCTTGAGAGAGAGTCGAACCATAAGTTCATTGTGCGCCGGGACTGGAATATAGAGTGCAAAGCCGGCTGCTGTTTGAGTGAGCGGATAAGGAGATAGAAGAAGGGGCTGCGAGAGGGATTGAGGGATGAAGGAGCCCAGGATCAAAAGCCGATTCATCCTCTCTGATTAGCTTGGGTTCACAGAGGCTTGACTCGGAACGTGCCGGTCGGGGTGGTGCAAAATATTGCTCTCAAAGCGAAGTCGCCGGTCACCCGTCCGGAATGTCTTTTGCCTGATAGGATGGCATCGATCACATACTGCGCCGTTCGAGATTCGAGGAGAAATGCGGAAGGGCCTTTTCGTTGGGGCATGTTTAGCCCAGCTGTTCATGGGTTTCCAACTCTTCGCGCAAATGCGACCTGAAGTTGTCGATTCAGAGATAGTGAAAACCAGATTGGGCCTGTACAAAGGAAGCGATCAAGTACGTGAGGCAGCTCTCTTCAAGACCTTCGTTGACGCCGGGTGTCCTGCCGCAAACTTGTCCGAGCAGCCAGTGCCAAAGCGAAAAGAGCCTAACCTCATTTGCGTGCTGCCTGGTGACACAGCCGAGGAGATTATCATCGGCGCCCATTTTGATCACGTTTCCGAAGGCAGTGGAGTCGTAGATAACTGGAGCGGTGCCTCCCTCTTGCCTAGCCTTTTTCAAAGCCTTCTCGGATCCAAGCACAAGCATACTTTTCGATTTATTGGCTTCACAGGCGAAGAGTCTCGTGAGGTCGGCTCAGGTTTCTACGTTCAAAGTCTCTCAAACGTGCAACTCAATGAAATCAAGTTGATGATTACGCTTGACAGCATCGGGCTTGGCCCGACGAAGGTTTGGGTTAGCCGCTCTGATAAACATGCCGTTGCTTTGCTAAACGGAACCGCTCATGCGATGAAGCTTCCGCTAGGAGGAGTGAACGTGGACGGTTTCGGGGAATCTGATGAGGAGCCCTTCATAAAACGCGGCATCAAAACAATCACGATCCACAGCGTCACCGAGGAGAACAAGCGAGTCCTCCACAGTGAATTTGATACGCTCACGGCCATCAGCTTCCATGACTACTACGATACTTATCGCCTGTTAGCGGGCTACCTAACCATTCTGGACAGGCAAGAAAGTACAGGACCGTCTGGTGCGCCTCAGGAGCATTGAACTGATCTGCTCTTGGTCCTGGTCGTATGTGGCCGTCGAACAAGTTTCGAGCGGATAGTCGCTAGCCTTGATCGGAAACGCCTCGGCGAGAAGCCCGCGTCTTTAGCCTGTGCGGTTGCTCCGAGGCGTTTTCGATAAGGAGACGAGAAGGAAGCCGCTGAGGTTTGCGGGGGACGCGGTGATC
>Ga0207698_10000261_pt1 | contig 32294 bp, 36 predicted proteins | sample KBSCornC22_FD_184298 | JGI IMG/M metagenome (GOLD analysis project Ga0207698, IMG submission 184298) | Corn rhizosphere microbial communities from Kellogg Biological Station, Michigan, USA - KBS Corn C2-2 (SPAdes) (version 2) | ecosystem: Host-associated > Plants > Roots > Rhizosphere > Soil ... | reverse complement strand
GGATTGGAGCATCGTTTGTCTCCTCGCCTGCCCCCGGTCAGACAATAGCGTGACTGTGTGTCCAAATGGTTGAAATCCGGTTACCGGCCCTCGCCAATCGCCTTCGAGCACCTTGGGCGAGATGGCTCGGTCAGCCTCGTAACCAATTATAAAGCTTCAAAATTTGGACGCTATCCGATTTCTTGGAACGAGCCGCCTGATGCGCGCTTTCGGATGCAATTCTGAAGCGGGCTGCAGATTATGGATGAAGCAGATGTAGGGCGACGAGGCGCGCCCAGGGTCGTGGTCAATCTGCCTGCGGATCTTGAAATAGATGGAAACGCCTGGCGCGTCGCGCTCATAGACGTCTCGCAAACCGGGGCAGCGGTCGGCTGCGCCGTTCCGGTCGAACTAGGCACCGTAATACGCCTGTACTCGGGCGCGCTGGAGATCAGAGGCATCGTGGTGTGGTCCAGCACTAACCGGGTCGGTCTCCAGTTCGAAACGCTTCTGTCTACAGAGAATGTGCGAAGGCTCAGGGACGCCGGCGCGCACTCCTGGAGCGCGGAGCGGTCGATCGTCTATGCAGCAGAGGCCTACCTCCGTGATTTCCGCGAAAATCGTTGGGCAGGCTAACCTACGAAGGCATAGGCCTACAGTCGGCAGGGTTCTGAGGTGTACTATTCTCCGGCAGCGCGCCGGCACTGATAGCACCGAGTCCCGTCACAACCGGGTATGCCAAAGGGGCACCCCTGCCTCTCGCGCCCGCGACTGAAATACAGTGCGAGCACCGCAATGCCCGCCAGAATGCTCACCCCGATGTATAACATTGCGCCCCCAGAACACCGGCTTATCGTCCGGGTTCTCCAAGCGCAACAAGGTTAACCCTCTGGAAACGTTTGCTCATCTGCAAGCGACGGCACCAATTCATTTTGGCACTCGCATCGCCACCATCCGCAGGATGCGCCGCAGCGCCTCGGGGCGGTTGAGGCCGGGCTCAGTAGCCTGGATCCAGAGGTCGAGTAGGTCGAGGTCGTCGGGCTGAAGCCGTACAACCACCTGTTGCCCCTTGCCCGTGGGTGCTGGTCCACGGCGTTTCTTTGCTAGCACAGTTTCTTGACCGCTCATAACAACCGTGCTAGCACAGATGCGAGCCGGAGGGAAGTTGGCGCTTCCACACCGGCTCTGATCGCAACCCTTGGATTGGAAGGGACACGACTATGCATCCGAATAGCACTATTGCGCTTAGCGCGCACGCCCGTACGCGCCGCGCCCTCCTGAAGGCCGCCCCGCTTGCCGTGATGGCCACAGCCTGCCCAACACAGGCCCTCTCCCTATCCCGGTCCGATGCATCGATTGTGGAAGCATGGGATGAGCGCCTCGCAGCCTACATGCGGATCAATGCCGGAGCAGAAGGCTCGGCCGAACGCGAGGCATGGGCGGTAGTCGATGCCTGTGAAAAGGTGATCGAGCAGACCTCCGCGACAACGCCACAAGGTATTGAGATCCAGATCTGGACCGCGCTGCACAACTCATCTGCCTACACGCGAGACGAAGAGGCCGCGATCCTACGCCGCGACATCGAATGGATCGACGCCCGCCCCGGGCAATTTGATTGGGACGCGACCATGATGGTGGCCGCAATCCGGTCCATTCGGATGATGGGAGGGCTCTGACATGGGCTTGCAGAACTTCCCGCACCCGCCGATCGCCGCCGGCCGTCTCGCAGCCCGCCTACTGGGCCACTACAGCCCGCACGAGATTGCCGAAGCCATCGAGGTGCTGGTTGACGTGCTGGACATGCTCGGCGGCGATCCAGATGTGGAAGCCAATGGCGACGTGGCGGGCGGCACACGCGGGGAGGACGACTTCTGCCCGCACAGCACCGGCCCAATTCCGGGGCCGGGATGCCCTCTGTCCGATCCGGACATGGCCGTGGATGATCGCGGCTGCGATGACATCAACGATGATCGGGAGGTCGAGGACTTCGTTTGATCAACGCGTCTGCAGATCGGCAGGCGCCCCGTAGAGCATAGCGCCACCTTACCTCTTGCCCCGCCAGCACCACGCCCCCGGTGCACATGGCGGGGATTTTTTTGAGGGACAAGGCTGTGCGCCGACCTGTGAATTTCGTCCGGGCGGTGGACAGTGGCAAGGTCAAAGATGCAGACGCCGCGAGGCAACCAGGCGGAGATACGCCATGCCCCGCAGAAAGCCTCGGAAAGACGAGAGAGTACGCGCCCTGCGCGCCCTCCATGATGATGGTTGGTCGATGGAAGCAATTGCCCGTGTCCTGCACATGGGAAACAACACCGTAACCCGCTGGATGTCGCAGCTCGGGCTTGAACCGAATGTCACCAAATACGTGGCGAAGATCGAGGAGCGGCAAGCTGTCGAGCTGTATCGCGAGGGCGCGAGCGATGGGGAGATTGCGCGGCACTTCGGCGCCGATCCCAGCGGCGTGTGTAGATGGCGGCACCGCCGAGGGCTGGAGCGGAACTTCGACCCCACGCCTCCCCTTGACCGTCACGTTGCCCGCTCTGCTCGAAAGATGCTCGCGGACGGAGCATCGCGGCGGCAGGTTGCCGAAGCCCACGACATCGCCTGCCTTGGCACTGTGCAGAAGCTCAGGCGCGGCATGGACAAAAACGGGTTACGTCCGACCGGATTGACGAACCTCTCTATTCGGGCTCAGGTCATCAAAGATAAGACCATCCTCGCAAGGATTGCCCGGGCAGTCGGGACGAGCCTGCCACCTGATGTCAAGCATGATGCCGTGTCCGGCCTTTACCTCGCTGTTCTGGAGGGCCTGATCCGCCGAGATCTTATCGAGCAAAAGGCGCCAAAGTTCCGCGCCAAGGCATTCGCTCTCAATGGGGACGGGTTCGGGCATCGCAACCTGAACGATGATGGCGACGGGTGGAACATGTTAGAGCGGCTGGAGGACCCTGACGCCCTCGCACAGTTTGATCAGATTACGTTCTAAACCAGCTTGGAGTACGTCAGTCGGTTTACGCCTCAAGCCCGCATTGATAGCACTCGGACTGAGCAACAGGGGTGAGGCAATGTCCAAAGCGTTTCTCTCATACGTTCGGGACGATGACCGACTGCTCGATTACATTGTTGCGCTGTTCGAATTGAATGGGATACCTTACTGGCGCGACAAGAACGATCTCAATCCAGGGTTAAACTGGAGAGAGCAGCTCCGCCAGGCCATCACCGCCGGATCGTTCTACATCCCATTTTTCAGCGCGTCGTGGTCGACCCGCGAATCTACGATGGCGAATGAGGAGTTGCTGTGGGCTATCGATGAACTACGTCGCCGCCCCACGGATCGAGCTTGGTTTATTCCGTTCGTGCTGCCCGAAGGTAGAGTGCCCGACCGGGAGATTGGGGGCGGCGCACGGCTGACGGATATCCAGTATATATCCGTCGACGCCCTTGGGTGGAATGCAGCCATAGCCCGCCTATTGCGCGCTTTAGGCGTACTGGATCCGAAACTCGATGCAGGTGAACCGCTCGCTCCCGGCTTTCCCAGCAGTGTGGCCCTAAGTTCCGGCTGGTTTACATGTGAAAGACTGGAACCCCAGTTGTCCATGCTCAAGCCCTACCTCGCAGTCATCGAGGGTCTTAAATTCCCATTGGTGAGCGGAAGGATCAGCAGGGGATCTGATGGCAAGATCATAGCTGAACTGGTCGGGGACGCGCCACACTCCAATTTGGCGAACATCAACGCTGCGATGGGGCTCGACCGTGTTATCTGCCACACGGACGACGCCGCGATATCCAGTGATCCGCAGAGCCCGACCCGATTTAGGTCTGACCGGACCTACACGTTCGCAGCCGGAACCCAATTTCCCGCGATGCTGGGCCTTCCACCCAGCGTTGCCCCGCAACAATTTGAATTACGGGTCCAATTTGTCGCAAATGGGACATTAGAAGGAACAGTTTTCTCGGGCAGCGTCGAAGGCCGATATAATGGCATGATCGAGGCAGAAATGTTCGGCCATTTCCAATGCGAGGTTGAGCCCGTGCTGGATGTTGATCCTCGCATCGGATAGCAATCTTGCCCCCCTTAGACCTTTCGCAAGATGCTTCGCAGTTCGGCCTCGGCGGCAAGCACATCACGCGAAAACCGCCCGTGCTTGAACGCGTTGCGGTTACCCTTTGGCGCCCCCGAACCCTTCGCCCCGCCGTGCATCCGGCAGCGCTTCTTGCCGCTGACAGCCGGTGATTGGCACTCCGCTCCCGAGCGGGTCCGCGCCAAGCAGCGCGGGGCTGAATGCATCGGGTTGATGTCGGGTATTTTCATTGAGACCCCCTGAGACTACGGTATCCGTCACGACAGCCTGACCACCGCGATTGTCGATGTGGATGTGCTTGATGACCTGTTCGCCGCCGCGCTGCAGCTTCGCCAGCGTCTCAGCCTGCCGGGTGTACGTGTTGAGGAGCTTGTTCGCGAGGTTGCCGAACAGGTGCACCTGTTCCGCCCATTCAGCTTTGCCGATCCGGGACAGGGCGCGCATCGCGGCATCGTGCGTGGCGGCCATCTGAACCGCCAGGGAGCTTTGCACGGTGTCTTCCGCCTTGGCACCGTGCACGAATGCCACGCTGGCGTTGATCGGCATTGTGGCGAGCCCTGAGCGGCTCTCGTGATAGCTTGCAAGATCCTGCATGCGCTGGTTGAGATAGTCGGCCGATTCCGAGCCCAGGTCCTCAACCTGCCGGAGCGTATTCAGGGTCACGTTCCCGCTGGGCCTTACGGTCGGAAGACCCTGTCCGTCGTCCTCGACTGTGTAGCTTGGTGCGGGCGGCATCTGCCAGAAGACCCGCATCAGCCTGATCGTGTCGGCCTGGCTCTTTGCGCCCATGCTGGACCAATCAGGAATGCTCTCGGCACATCGCTGGCGGATTTCATCATCAGTGCCATCTGCCGAGACAAAGTAGGCTTCGGCGGGTTTCGGCCGGGTGGGCTCAGAAACTGGCCCGTTCCTGTTCGTTTCATTGCGCTTGCGTTCTGCCACTGTGGCCTCCTTCAATGCTGGCCGGACAGCCGTCCAGCCAAGGTCGTTCGTCATGCCGCATCGCTGACCCTTTCCAGATGTGCCGCCCGCCACGTCGCGTACGGCAGCGCTCGCCCGCACGCGTTCTGCAGACTGGTCCGATGTCGGTCAGGCAGGCCCTTGCCAGCGAGGAACCGGGAGAGGGTGGCGGCAGGCACCCCCGATGACCCTGCCAGCGCCCGCTGTCCTCCGGGCTGTGCGCACACCTCCCGCGTCCATTCGCGCAGGTCCGGCTCGTCAGCCCGCAGATCGGCCGCCGCAGGTTTCAGGGAGATTCCAGGATCAGATTTCATCGACCCCAAAACGTCCGCAGACTGGTTACCTATATACCGTGCAGTTACTGCACCGCAGGAATGACCCTCAAACCCGCAGTTTCCCGTCGGCTGCCTTGCTGTAACTGCAACGGAAGATTTCAACTCCGTTGCAGTAACTACAACGGAATGGGGCTTCTGCGTTGCAGTTCTCGCACCGCCGAATTTCTTCCGATCACCGGGCACGGGTCGCCACGCATGATATTCATGGGTCGCCGGCTGGAGCTTCTTGCCTTCGCCCGTCGGGATGAAAGTCAGGCGATAGCTGCGCACCTTCGATTGGTGCCGGCACGCGTCAGAGGTGCATTCCACAAAGCCCTTCTCGATCAGCTCGGCAACGGCGCGGCTGTTCGCGCCATGGTTCTGGTCGCCAACGGCCGCGCCGATGTCATGGATGCTGATCCCGATCCGGCCGTTGTTGAAGCCGTCGTTACGCGCCTGAAAGACCTGCAGGACCACGCGGGCCCGGAGGCTCAGGCAGCGCCATGCAACGCTGTCCTGAACCCTCCTCGGCACCATGTAGAAGTTCCCGCCGCTATCCGGCTTCTGAGGGCCGCTGGCCATCAGGCTGCCACGCCCCACAGCTCGCCCTGATCCCCGACCGGGGCAGGCGGTCCGTACTCTGGCACGACCCAGACCACCTGGTTGCGTCCGGACGCCCCTTTGCGCCGAAGGCCGCTGTCCACGATCTCGCCCCGCGCCTTCAGAGTGGAAAGGCGCGGACGCGACGAGTACCGCTCCCATTCGAACGTATCGGCCACCTCGTCGGCTGTGCAGCCGCTCGGGCCGTTCGTGCGGATCAGGACGAGGGCTTTGGCCTCACGGGTGCTGGCGGCGTCTGCGACGCTTTCAGCCGCTTCAGGAGACGTTTCCGGCGATCCCGCACGAGAGCCGGGGGTGTTCGGGTAATCAGGCATGACGGCCCTCCGGAAGTTCGAGCCCGGCCCGATCCACAAGCTGGGCGAACCAGCCGGACTGGGCTTCGGACATCGGGGTTGGATCAACCACGAGTTGGCCGAGGAAGGAGCCGGAACGCCTCGTGAGGCGCTCACCCTTGGTGAGGATCGCAAGCGCCAGGACGCGACGCTGCTCAAAAGAGAGGTCCATCACTGCACCTCCCCGAGCAGACGGGCGAAGGCACGTTCAGCGCCAGCCTTGTCCAGGCGACCCGGAGCGAACATCCCGGCGCCGCGCCGCCGAACATCATATTCGTTGCGCCACGCCCAGAGATTCTTGCAGGCCCGCCGTGCAGCGGCTACATTGTCATCATCGAGGTTAAGGCCCTTCAGCAAGGCTTCGTAGTGAGGGACGCGGGCGGTGAGAACCTCGCGTCCCTTGCGCTTTTCAGGGGTGCGCGCCCCTTCCAGGCACGGCATGGTTCACGCGGCCCGGGGCTGTTCAGCAACGCGCCGAGCGACGAACGCTTCGATGCTGCTGGTCGTGATGCGAGTGGCCCGGCCGATCTTGAAAGCTTCAAGTTCGCCCGAGTTGATAAGCTCATAACCCTTGGTGACACCGACGCCGAGCAGATCGAAGCCGACCTTCGGCGTAACTGCGATGGGTTTCATTTCTTCGGGGATCACTGCTGCTGCCTCCGTAAAGGCCCGCGAACGCGGGCGGCAGCAGACGAAATGTCACCGAAAATTCAGGCCGTCCAAATGGGGAGATTGTGAGGTGCGGCTGGCTATTCTGCCCATGTCGGCCAGCGGTGTTGGCTCAACGTAGTGGCGATTGCCTCATCAGTGCGCCGTCTTGGCAGTAGGATGTCCGCGACAGCTTTGACAAAACGGAAGTATGGTCCACCGGGCTTTTGTGTCGCCGGATCGCGGGACAGGCCCGGTCGCTCACCCCAAATCTGAAAATAAACGCCGCCGAGGCGATCGATAAGACGGTGCCAGGCCTCGTCGCGATTACGACCCCGACGGGCTGGTTTTCCGCCGGCAACGGAACCAGCGCGGTTCGAAAGGGCCGAAGCCCAACCTTCCAACCTGCAAATTTCCCGAAACGCGCGCTCCACGGCCTCAGCGCCGTTCTTGCCGTCTTCGACCGCTGCGAATGCATGAAGAGCGCCCGAACCTAAGCCGTCAAGCAGATTACCGCCCGCGTCACAGGCCTCGACTCGGATGCGCTTGCACAAGGAAGCGATCATCGCGGCTCGCTTCGCCACCTCGCGAGGCGCTGGCATCGACTGTCTGCGTTCTTCCCATCGGAGGTCCACAGCGCTGCGATTGAGGTGCATGGCTAGAACTGAAGCGACCGCATCGGCATTTCGCGGGTCAATCTCGTCGGGAAGGTCGGCCGGATCGATCCGAGGAGGCATACCTACGATGTCGATTAATCTCGCGGCGTCTGCGACGGTGAAAGCCCAGTTGGCATCAACTATCTCGGCGATCGAGCGGGCGGCCATCAAGCGGGTGTTTTCAAAAGCGGGAGTTGAACAACCTTGCCCGAGTGCCCGGTCGCATAGTGGCCCCACGCATCGAGAAGCTTGCGGCGCATCTCCATGAACTTGGCCCGCTGATAGGCGCGGACGACCTGATCTGGGACGAGATGCGACAGCGCAGCCTCAGCGACGGCCTCCGGAACGTTCGGCATCGTCTCCGCCGCCCAGGTACGGAACGACGAGCGGAAGCCATGGACCGTAACGCCCTTGGGGCGCGCATACTTCGCCATGGTCATGTCGCTCATCTGCCGCCCGGCGGAGCCCGGGAAGATCAGGCAATCAGCCTTTATTGTGCGCAGAGCCTTGGCACGCTCTAACACGGCAATAGCCTCATCCGACAGCGTGACCGTGTGGGCCTGCCCGATCTTTAGCATCAGCTCTGCAGGCCGGCACCATTCCTTCGCTACGAAATCGATGTGCGACCACCGGGCCGAGCGAGTCTCACCCGACCGTGCGGCGGTTAGAATAGTGAAAAGGATTGCTAGCCTCCCGGCAGTGTCGGCGCCTTCGTTCAATTCCGCGACAAAGGCGGGAACGTCCTTGTACGCCATTGACGCAAAGTTGCCCGAACGGGACTGACGCGACAGAAGCGGACGCAGCCCGTCCCTCGGAGCCCCGGTCGCCCGCCAACCGCTACCCTTGGCGAAGTCGAGAACCGTGCCGATCCGCTGGCGCAGCTTGCGCGCTGCGGCAGGCTTTGTCGTCCAGAGCGGCGACAGTGCGGCGACGATGTCCTTCTCATCGACTGAGTCCACCCGCAAGTTACCCATCTTCGGATAGACGTGCAGCTTCAGGGTGGAGAGGAACGCCTTCGCGTGCCGGTCAGTCCAGCCCTTGCTCAGCACCTTGTGGCAGGCGTCAGCAGCTTCCTTGAATGAGGGAGGTGCCTCCTCCTTCTTGTCGCGGGCTGCAATTGGGTCCCCCCCCGCCCTGGCGACCTTGCGGAGTGCGCGCGCCTTGTCCCGCGCCTCTTCCAGAGTGAGGTCATCAAGCGAGCCGAGACCGATGTCGCGACGGCGCCCGTTTACCTGGACACGCAGCACCCATGACTTCGCACCGGTCTTGGAGACGAGCAGGTACAGCCCCCTTGAGTCGCCGTGACGACCGGGCTTCGCGCTCTTGACCTTCAGGGCAGTTAGGCCGGGCATGGTTTCGCTCCCACATCCACTCCCTCAATATGGAGCGGCTTGCAGCGAACGTCAACGAAACCTGGCGAAGAACATGGGGAGAACCTGAACGGATTCCCGCGCCCTCAGAGAAGGGCGGCGAAAACCGGCGAAGGTGTGATTGGATGCCCCGCGAGGATTCGAACCTCGATTGACGGAGTCAGAGTCCGTAGTCTTACCTTTAGACGACGGGGCAGCGTGGAGCGGGCCGTCTAATCTGGTGGGGGTAGGTGGTCAAGGTGATTCGGCCAGCCACCTCGGCGGGGCCTTGCGGTCAGTATCCGGCCTCGATTGCGATGCGGATGGCATCGGCCGTGGTGCGCACGCCGAGGGCGCGCAGGACGGCGCCGCGGTGCATCTTGACCGTCCGCTCCGACAGGCCCAGCTCCCAGGCGATCTGCTTGTTGAGCTTGCCCGCGGCCATCTGCACCAGCACCGCGCGCTGGCGGGCGGAAAGGGCGACGACCTTCTCGTGAGCAATGCGGCGGCGGGCATCGTGGGCGCGCGCCTCGTCATCCGGCACGTGGACCTGCGAGCCAAGGAAATACTGCAGTTCGCCGTGTTCGTCGAAGATGGGCGCGATCATCACCGCATTGCGAAAGGTGCTTCCGTCCTTGCGGTAGTTCAGGATCTCCACCATCACCGGCTGGCGGCGCCGCACGCCGCTGCGCAGTGTCTCGGTCAGCCAGGGTTCCGTGCCCGGACCGGCCAGGAAGCGGCAGTTGCGGCCGATCACCTCGCTGCGGTCATAGCCCGTCAATTCCTCGAACGCGCGGTTGCATTCCACGATCGGGTTGTCCGGAAGGCGCGGATTGCTGAGGACGGCGGCGATCGCGCTTCGATCGAGCATTTCGGGCAATGGCATGATCATGCTTGGGCCATTCAGGTGCGCATCGGGCAACATGTCAGTGCGGGCATGTCCTCCCCCGCCAGCCCCCGCGCGCAATCCAGGGAATGGCTCCTGCCTCATAGTGGCGCAGCCGTGGCAAAAGTCCATGGCTGAGAACAGGAGGAAAAATCCCGATCCCGCGGCGGGACCGGGGCAGACTTGCCGCAGGACCGGCCCGGCGCTACGATAGCCGGTGAAACCCCGCCTCCCTGGCGGGCCTTGAGCTTATTGAAGAGTTGACCCCATGGCGGACGTTTTTCCGCCGGCCACGCGGGGAGATGGCAGCCAGAGTGCAAAGGCAGCGGAGCAGAACGCCACGGGTCCCGTCCCGTCACCTGAACCCCGCTCCGCCGCCCCTGCCCCCCGCACTACCGGCGCTGAGCCGGATCTGCACACCGGATCGCCGCCTCGCGGGGCAGGCCGGGTGCGATCCGCCGAACCTACCGGCCCCCGCACGACGCGGCAGGCCTATGCCGCGATCGACCTCGGCACGAACAACTGCCGCCTGCTGATCGCACGGCCGGCGGGCGAGAACTTCGTCGTGGTCGATGCCTTCAGCCGTGTCGTCCGGCTGGGCGAGGGTCTCGCGCAGACCGGGAAGCTCAGCGATGCGGCGATGGACCGCGCCTTGGGCGCGCTTCACGTCTGTGCCGACAAGCTGAAGCGCCGCAACGTCCAGCTGGCCCGCTCGGTCGCCACCGAAGCCTGCCGCCGCGCCTCCAACGGCGCCGAGTTCATCGAGCGGGTCCGGCGCGAAACCGGCATCGCGCTCGACGTGATCAGCGCCCAGGAAGAGGCCCGACTGGCCGTTCTCGGCTGCCACATCCTGCTCGAACAGGGCGAAGGTCCGGCGATGATCTTCGACATCGGCGGCGGATCGACCGAGCTGGTCCTGATCGAGAACGGGCCGACCGTGCCCCGCATCCTCGACTGGCAGTCCGTGCCCTGGGGGGTCGTCTCGCTGACCGAGACCTGCGGACCGGAAGGCACCACGGCCGACGAACGCGCCGCCCGCTACCGCCGGATGCGGCGCCTCGTGGATGACAGTTTCGCCCCCTTCGCCGAACGCATCGTGCCCCAGCTCGGCAGCGAGCGCCGCGTTTCCACCCTTCGCCTGCTCGGCACCTCCGGCACGGTGACTACTCTGGCCAGCCTGCACCTCGAACTGCCGCACTACGATCGCGGCGCGGTCGACGGCCTGATCGTCCCGGCCGAGGCCATGCGGGCGATCTCGGTTCGGCTATCCGGCCTTTCGCCTGCAGAACGCCGGCAGGTTCCGTGCATCGGCAGGGAGCGCGCGGACCTCGTCGTCGCCGGCTGCGCGATCCTCGAATCGATCCTCGACGTCTGGCCTGCCGACCGTCTGGGCGTCGCCGACCGCGGCATCCGCGAGGGCATCCTGCGCAGCCTGATGGCCACCGGCAGCCCCGCCCCGGCGCGGTCCTCCGAACTGTGAGCCGGTCGGGCCGCGATCCGGGCGAGCGCCTGAAGACCGCCAAGAAGCGCACGGTCAGTTCCGCCCGCTGGCTGACGCGGCAGATCAACGACCCCTACGTGAAGCAGGCCAAGGCCGACGGCTACCGCAGCCGCGCCGCCTACAAGCTCGCCGAGCTCGACGAACGCTTCGGTCTGCTGAAGGGCGTGAAGCGGGTGGTGGACCTCGGCATTGCCCCCGGCGGCTGGAGCCAGGTGGTCCGTCAGCGCGCGCCCCAAGCCAAGGTCGTCGGGATCGACCTCCTGCCGACCGACCCGATCGAGGGCGTCACCATCTTCGAGATGGACTTCATGGCCGACGAGGCCCCCGCCGCGCTGGAAGGCGCGCTGGACGGCCCGCCCGACCTCGTCCTGTCCGACATGGCCGCCAACACCGTGGGCCACAAGCAGACCGACCACCTGCGCACCATGGGCCTCGTCGAAACGGCGGTGGACTTCGCCATCACCACGCTGGCGCCCGGTGGGGCCTTCGTCGCCAAGGTCTTCGCCGGCGGCACCGATCAGGCGCTGCTGACCATCCTCAAGCAGAACTTCGCCACGGTGAAACACGCCAAGCCCCCGGCCAGCCGCAAGGGCTCATCCGAATGGTACGTGATCGCGCAGGGGTTCAAGGGCCGGCGCGAGGCATAGGGCAGTGGCAACGTCCCCAACCCCGTCGCCCCGGGCTTGACCAGGGCCCGACTTTCATTTGCAGCGCCGATCCGGACCAGCAGGAAGAACAGCGGGATTCCCGGTCAAGCCCGGATGACGAAACTGGGGCGAATGGAACCCTGCCAGCCCCCAACGAAAAAGGGCGGAGCCGAAGCCCCGCCCTTGATCCGTCCCCCGTCGGGGAAAGCTGGTCACTTCTTGGCCGGTTCGGCCGCCGGAGCCACAGCGCCCGCCGCAGGCAGGGTCAGCTTGCCGCCCTGGCTGTTGAGATAGGCGATCACGTTGGCGCGTTCCTGCTGGTCGGGCAGGCCGGCGAAGGTCATCTTGGTGCCCGCTGCCACGGCCTTCGGGCTCTTCAGCCAGGCGTCGAGCGAGGCCGCGTCCCACGAACCGCCGTGCTTCTTCAGATCGTCCGAGAAAGCGAAGCCGCCGCGGCCTTCGGCAACTTTGTCGCCGGCGATGCCGTAAAGGTTCGGACCGATGCCGTTGGCGCCGCCGGAGTTGATCGTGTGGCACGACTGGCACTTCTTGAAGGACTGTTCGCCCTTCTTGACGTCTGCCGAGGCCAGCGCGGCGTCGATCCCGGCCGGGGCCGCACCGGCGGCAGCGCCGCCTGCGGGGGCGGCCGGAACGGCCGGAAGCGGCAGGTTCGAGCCCTGCTTGTTGAGATAGAGGATGACGTTGGCGCGTTCCTGAGCGTCCGACAGACCGGCGAAGGTCATCTTGGTGCCCGCGGCCACGGCCTTGGGGTTCTTCAGCCACGCATCGAGCGAGGCCCAGTCCCACTTGCCACCCTTCTTCTTCAGGTCATCCGAGAAGGCGAAGCCGCCGCGGCCTTCGGCCACGTTGTCACCCACGATGCCGTAGAGATTCGGGCCGATGCCGTTGGCACCGCCCTGGGTGTCGGTGTGGCACGACTGGCACTTCTTGAACACGGCCTCGCCCTTGGCGGGATCGCCCTTGGCAAGGCGCGCCTCGATGCCTTCCTCGGCCGCGGCGCCGCCGCCTTCCGAAGAGACCACGCCTTCGATCTCGTAGCCCATCTTCTCGGGGCGCTCGCTCTTGTCGGCGAGGAAATAGTGCGCCGAAAGGGTCCCGAGGCCCAGCGCGACGATGCCGGAAAACAAAGCCCAACCGGCGACGGTATTGTTACGGTCCTGCATGCATGCCCCGAAGAGTTGCTCTTGGCGTCCGGACGGCGCTCTAGTGAGGCACGCGCCCTCGCGCAAGGGATATTGCCGGGAGTTTTTGTTCGGCGCGGCAGAGCCCCGGCGCGTTGACCGATCAGGCCGGTGCCGCGCAAGGATCAGGCCAGCCTGATCCGGTCCATGCACAAGACCAAGGGCGCACCCAGCAAAAGACTTCGCTTGAGCGCGGCCCTGCGCTGCCGTAACGCGCGCGGATGCACAGCTATCCCGCTCCTGCCCTTGCCCTGGTCGAGGACATGGCCCGCGCCGCCGCGGCCGATCCGGCTCGCGCCATGGCCTTCCAGGGCGCGCCGGGCGCCAATTCTCACCGCGCCGCGCTCGAATATGCGCCCGATTGCCTGCCGCTCCCGTGCTTTTCCTTCGAAGATGCTCTCGATGCGGTGAAGGATGGCCGGGCCGACCGCGCGATCATCCCGATCGAGAACTCGCAGCACGGCCGGGTCGCGGACATCCATTTCCTGCTGCCCGAAAGCGGGCTGTCGATCGTCGGCGAGCATTTCCTGCCGATCCACGCCGCGCTGATGGCGATCGGCGACGGGCCGGTGAAGGCCGCCTATTCGCACCCCCAGGCGCTCGGCCAGTCGCGCCACTATCTGCGCCGCCACGGGATCACGCCGATGGCCTATGCCGATACGGCCGGCGCCGCGGCCATGGTCAAGGAGATGGGCGATCCGGCTGCCGGGGCCCTTGCCCCCCGGCTGGCGGCCGAACTCTATGGCCTGCAGATCATCGAAGACAATGTCGAGGACGCGCCCGACAACACGACGCGCTTCGTGGTCCTGGCCCGCAAGCCGCTCGATCCCGCGACGCTCGCGGGCAAGCCGGCGATCACCACGCTGATCTTCGAGGTCAAGAACATCCCGGCCGCGCTCTACAAGGCGCTCGGCGGCTTTGCCACCAACGGCGTCAACATGACCAAGCTGGAGAGCTACCAGACCGGCGCCAGCTTCGCCGCGACAATGTTCTATGCCGATATCGTCGGCGCCCCCGGCGATCGGTCGATCGATCAGGCGATCGAGGAACTGGCCTTCCACTGCAAGGACCTGCGCGTCCTCGGCTGCTATCCGCAGGCGCGCGTCCGGGGTTGAAGGCCGTCGGCTAGCCCGCGCTTGCGTCGCGCCGCCCGCCATGCAACCACCGCGCGGTGAGCGCTGATCCTGCGGCATCGACTGTTCCCGGCGCGCAGCCGGCCTCCCATGCCCTGCGGGATTGGGAAGCGGTACGGGCCGCGACCGATATCCAGTACGCCCCTGTCCAGATCCCGCCGCAGGTTGCCAATCCGCCGCCTGAATGGCTGCGGTGGCTCGGCCGGATGCTGCAGGCGCTGTTCGAACCGCTCGGCCGCTGGCTCGGGCTCGGCTGGCCCGCCTTCCAGAAGATCCTGATCGGGCTTGCCGTTGTGCTTGCCCTGCTGGTCGTCTGGCGGGCGACCCGCTGGCTGATCGCCCGCTCGCGCCGCGCCCGGCCGGGCGCGGCGGGCGAGCCCGAATGGCGCCCCAGCGCCGATGCCGCCCGCGCCCTGCTCGAAGAGGCAGACCGGCTTGCCGGCGAGGGCCGGTTTGACGAGGCGGTCCACCTGCTCCTCCGCCGTAGCGTCGATCACATCGCCGAGGCCCGGCCGGACTGGCTCCACCCCGCCGCCACCGCGCGCGAGATCGCCAGCCTGCCCGGCCTGTCCGACACGGCGCGGCGGGCCTTTGCGACCATCGCCGAACGGGTCGAGCGCAGCCTGTTCGCCCTGCGCAGCCTGGGCGAGGGAGACTGGGCGGCCGCCCGCGCCGCCTATGCCGATTTCGCCCGCGCCTCGCTCGCCGCGCCCGGAGCGCCGGCGTGAACGCGGCCACCTTTTCCCGGCGCACCGCGCTGGCCCTTGTGGCGGGCGGGGCGCTGCTGTTCGTGCTGCTGCTCTGGCTGATCGGCGCGGGCCTTGCTCACGGGCCGCTCAACGATGGCGGCGCCCACGGCGCGGGCAAGGGGCTGACGGGCTATGCCGCCCTGTCGCAGCTGCTGGAAAAGCAGGGCTGGGAGGTCGGCCAGGCGCGCAACGAGAGCGAGCTTACCGCCCCGGGCATCGTCGTCCTCACCCCGCCGGCCAGTGCCTCGGGCAAGGACCTTTCCCGGGTCGTCACCGCCCGGCGCGGCATCGGCCCGACCGTGATCGTGACTCCCAAGTGGCAGGCCGCCGCCCTTGACAAGCTGCCCCAGCCACCGCCCGGCGCGAAGCCGGGCTGGGTCGCGCTGCAGGGTGCGCAGCTGCCCGAATGGAAGGGTTTCCTCGACTTTGTATCGGTGGCCTCCGCTCCGCTGGCGGGAGGGGCGTGGACGGCGGGCGATGCCGCCGGCCAACTGCCGGAGCCGCGCCTCGTCCTCTCGGGCAGGGGGCCCAACCTTGTTCCGCTGGTCGAGGGCAAGGTCGACCAGCGCATCCTTGCCGCCTATGTCGCGGACGGCCACTGGCCGGCGCTCTACAACCTGGCGCTGGAGGGCAGCGGGCAGGAGCCGGGGACAACCTATCCGCTGGTCGTCGTCTTCGAGCCGGACCTCCTCGACAACTACGGCCTGTCACGGCGGGAGGCGGCGCTCTATGCGCTGCGCCTGTTCGAGGCCACCGGGGATGGCGGTCCGCGCCGGGTCACCTTCGACCTTTCGTTCAACGGCTTCGCCCGGACACCCAATCTCCTGACGCTGGCCTTCACCCCGCCGTTCCTCGCCGCGACCCTGTGCCTGCTGCTTGCTGCCCTGATCGTCGGCTGGCGGGCCTTCCTGCGATTCGGCCCGGCCCACGCCGGGGGGCCGCCGCAGGTGGCGGGCAAGGCCCAGCTTGTCGCGAATGCCGGCGGGATCGTCCGGCGCAGCGGCCGCCTGCACCTGCTCGGGCCGCCCTATGCGGCGCTGCTGCGCGATCGGCTGGCCCGGGCGCTCGCCCTGCCGCGCCAGACCGATCACGTCGCCACCGAAGCCGCGCTTGACCGGGCGCTGGCCTATCGGGGCGAGCCGGACCACGCCTTTTCCGCCACTGTCGATGCGCTGCGCCGCGCGCGCCGCCCGGCCGAACTCCTGCGCGCCGCGCAGTCCCTTGCCGCGCTTGAAAGGACCCTGACACGATGAGCACCACGATGACCCTGGGCGAGGTCGCCACCCTTGCCGAGGCGATCCGGGCCGAGGTCGGCAAAGCCATCGTCGGCCAGGACGCGATGATCGACCACCTGCTGATCGCGCTGATGGCGGAAAGCCACGTTCTACTCGAAGGGCCGCCGGGAACGGCCAAGACCTTCCTTGCCCAGTGCTTTGCCGCCACGCTCGGCCGCCAGTTCGGGCGCATCCAGTTCACGCCCGACCTGATGCCGGGCGATATCCTCGGCTCCAACCTGTTCAACTTCCAGACCAGCCGCTTCACCCTCACCCGCGGGCCGATCTTCTGCGAGCTGCTGCTGGCCGACGAGATCAACCGTACCCCGCCCAAGACCCAGGCCGCCCTGCTCGAGGCCATGCAGGAGCGCCGCGTCACGCTCGATGGCGAGGCCCATGCCCTGCGCCCCGGCTTCATGGTCGTCGCCACGCAGAACCCGATCGAGAGCCAGGGCGTCTATCCGCTGCCTGAAGCCCAGCTTGACCGCTTCCTGTTCAAGCTGGTGGTGCCCTATCCAAGCGCCGAGGAAGAGGCGCGGATCGTTGCACGGTTCGGCGAACGGTCAGGCCGGGTGCGGCCCGCCGAATTCGGCCTCGCCGCGGTCGCCGGGCCAGACAGCCTTGCCGCCGCCGCCGCCGCGGTGAAGGGCGTGGTGCTCGCGCCCGAAGTGGTGGACTATGTGGTCCGCCTGGTCCGCGCCACGCGCGAGAGCGCCGACATCGCTACCGGCGCCAGCCCGCGGGCCGCCGTGCTGCTGGCCAATGCCGCCCGCGCCCGGGCGGCTCTCGCGGGTCGCGACTATGTCCTGCCCGACGATGTAAAGGCGCTCGCCGGCGCGGTGCTGCGCCACCGCCTGCTGCTGAGCCCCGCGGCCGAGATCGAAGGCAAGGAGATCGAGACCCTCGTTGCCGACCTGATCGCCCGGACCGAGGCGCCGCGCTGAGCCATGGCGCGCCCGGCGCTTCCCGCCCTCGTGCCCACCCCGCGCGCCGCACTGCTGGCCGCCGCCGCCGCGCCACTGGCACTGCTGCTGGGGGCGCTGGCACCGGGTGCCTGGATCGTTGCGCCGGTACTCGCCGCCCTGCTCGTCGTCGTGATCCTCGTTGACGCCCTGCTCGCCGGCGCGCTGGTCGAAGCCCGTGTCCTCGTGCCGGGCGAGGGCGAGGTGGGCGAAAACCTGCCGCTGACCGTGCTGGCCGATCTCGCCTCCCCCCGCGCCGGCAACGTCCGCGCCGCGCTTTCCGTCGACACCCGCCTCGCCGCGACCGGCCGGGCCGAACTCGCGCTGCGGTCCGACGGCGCCGTGCGTCAGGGCACGCTCGCCCTCGTCCCCACGCGCCGCGGGCCGGCTCGAGTCGATACGCTCTGGCTGCGCTGGACCGGCCCGCTCGGCCTTGGCGCGCGGCTGCACCGGCGCGAACTCGATCGGCTGGTTCGCATTTCCCCCAGCCTCGCCCCCCTGCGCTCCCCCGCGCTCCAGCTTTACCTGCGCGACAGCGAATTCGGCCTGCTGGCCCGGCGCATCCGGGGTGAGGGCACCCAGTTCGAGGCACTCGCCGATTACCAGCCGGGCATGGACCGCCGCCGCATCGACTGGAAGGCTTCGGCCCGCCACACCCACCTCTATGCCCGCGAATACGAGGCCGAGCGCAATAACCCGATCGTCTTCGCGCTCGATTGCGGCCGGGCCATGTGCGAGCCGGTGGCCGGCCTGCCGCGTATCGACCGCGCCGTTTCCGCCGCGCTCGCCGCCGCCTACGTCGCGCTGAAGTCGGGCGACCGCGCGGCCCTGTTCGGATTCGCCGCGCGGCCCTTGCTGGCCACGCCCTTCGTTGCCGACCCGGCCCTGTTCGGCCGCCTCCAGTCCGCCGCCGCCGAGCTGGACTACCGTCCCGATGAACCGAACTTCACCCTCGCCCTCGCCACCCTCGCCGGCCGCCTCCAGCGCCGTTCGCTGATCGTGGTCTTTTCCGAATTCCCCGATCCGGCCAGCGCCGAACTGATGGTCGATGCGATCGCCCGCATTTCCTCGCGCCACGTCGTGCTCTTCGTCACCATGGCCGACGAGGAGCTGGAGGGCATCGCCACCGCCGCGCCCGACGATCTCGCCCACGTCGCTGCCGCAGTCGCCGCCGAGGCCCTGCTCGATCAGCGCCGGCTGGTCGTCGCCAAGCTGCGGCAGATGGGGGTGGAAGTGGTCGAGGCGCCTCACCAGCAGCTCGGCCTGCGGCTGATCGACGCCTATCTTTCCATCAAGCGCTCGGGCAGGATCGGCTGATGGCCCTGCTCGACGCCCTGCGCTCCGCGCCGCTGTTCGGATCAGGACGCCAGCGCGCCGCCGACGAGGCCGTGGCCGCCGCGGCCCTGCGCTCAGACCGGTTCCGCCAGCAGTGCGAGGGGGACTGGAAGCGGCTCGACGCCATCGTCACCCGGCTGGAGCGAGGCCGCATGCGCGGCCTTGCCGATGCCGACCTGCTGGCCCTGCCCGCGCTGTACCGCACCGCCGCCTCCAGCCTCTCGGTCGCACGGGAAACCTCGCTGGACGCAGCGACGCTGGCATGGCTGGAAGGGCTGGTGCAGCGCGCCTGGTTCCAGCTCTACGGCCCGCGCCAGGGCCTCGGGCGCTGGCTCGCCCGCTTCCTTGGCGGCGGCCTGTCGCGCGCCGTGCGCGAGATCGCCCCCGACATTGCCATTGCGCTTGCGGTGATGATCGCCGGGACCATCGTGGGCTGGCTGCTTTGCGCCTCAGACCCGAACTGGTACTTCTCGCTCTTCCCCGCCGACGGCGATCCACGCGTGCCGGGGGCGGGCCGCGCGGTCCTGCTCAATTCGCTCTACGGCGGCCACGGGCAAAGCGGCCTGTCGGTCTTCGCCGCCTACCTGTTCAGCCACAACGCGCAGATCGCCATCCTCGCCTTCGCGCTCGGCTTCGCGCTCGGCATCCCCTCGCTGATCCTGCTGGTCCAGAACACGGCCAACCTTGGCGCCATGCTGTGGCTGTTCAACGGCCAGCGCCTGCTGCCGGACCTTGCCGCCTGGCTCAGCGTCCACGGGACGACCGAGCTGTTTGCCATCCTGCTGGCGGGCGCGGCGGGGCTGCACATCGGTCGCTCGATCGCCTTCCCGGGAGCGCGCGCCGTGCTCGATTCCGCCGCCGAGGCGGGCCGCCGCGCCGCCGTGGTCATGGCCGGGGTCGTGCTGATGCTGGTCGTCGCGGCCCTGCTCGAAGGCTTCGCGCGCCAGCTGGTCAACACCATGCCCGGGCGGTTTGCGATCGGCGGTTTCATGCTCGCCTTCTGGTGCGCGTACTTTTTCGTCTTCCGCCGTAATCCGGAGCGGCTGCAGTGAAGGCGCGCTTTTCCCGCCCGCGAACCGCGACCGCCCGCGCGCCGCGGGCCGGTACCCGCACGATCGTCACGCCCGAGGGCATCCCGCTGACTTTCACCCTCGCCACCCTGGGCGCGCGGGCCGGGGCGCTGGTGATGGACCTGTTCCTCGTCGGTGCGGCCATGGTGGTGACCACCCTCGTGCTGATCTGGATCGCCGGCGGGGTCGCCCATCTCGATGCGCTGGCGGCCCGCAAGGATGCGATCGGCAGCGCCATGCAGTTCCTCTTCGTGGTGTGGATGGTGGCGATGTTCGCCCTGCGCAACGCGTGGTTCCTGTTCTTCGAGCTGTCACCCCGCGGCGCGACCCCCGGCAAGCGCGCCAGCGGCATCCGCATTGCCGCGCGGGGCGGAGGGCGGCTGACCGCGGAGATGGTCCTCGCCCGCAACCTGCTGCGCGACATAGAGCTGTTCGTGCCGCTGACCTTCCTGTTCGCCGCCCGGGGCGGGGACATGGGCGCCGCCGGGCTCGCCGCCGCCGCCTGGTTCCTGATCTTCGCCCTGTTTCCCTTCTTCAACCGTGATCGCCTGCGCGCCGGTGACGTGATTGCCGGCACCTGGGTGGTCGAGGCCCCGCGCCGCAAGCTTGCCCAGGCTCTCTCCGTCCCCGCCGCCGCCGAGCGCGCGCCCGGCGAGGACTACCGCTTCGCCGAGGAGGATCTTGCGGTCTACGGCGAATACGAACTGCAGGTGCTCGAACGGGTCCTGCGCGAAGGCCGGCCCGAGGCGATGCACGCCGTCTATGCGCGGATTTGCGGCAAGATCGGCTGGCGCGCCGGGCGCGGCGACGAACGCGCCTTCCTCGAAGCCTACTACACCCAGCTGCGCGCCCGGCTCGAAACCGGCATGCGCCTCGGCCGCCGCAAGCCCGACAAGTTCGCCGCCTGAGCCGCCATGACCACGCTGACCCTGCGCACCCCCACCGCGGCAGACATTCCGGCCCTCTCGATCCTCTCGATCGCGGCCTTCGTCGCCAAGTTCTGGATGCTCTACCGGCCCGAGGACCTGCTGCCCTTCCTGGCCGAGACTCACTCCGAACCGGCGCTGGCCAGGGCACTGGCCGATCCGCACTCGGTCTACCAGGTGGCTGAACGCGGCGGACTGCTGGTCGGCTGGTGCAAGCTATCGCTTCTGCCGGGCTTCCCCGAACATGCGCGCGGCCGGCGACCGATGGAGCTGAAGCAGCTCTACACCGCGCCCAATGCGCAAGGGCAGGGCATCGGCGCGGCGCTGATGGACTGGGCCATGGCCGAACTCGCCGCGCGCGGGGCCGACGAGGTGCAGCTGTCGGTCTGGCGCCACAACCCCGACGCGCAGCGGTTCTACGCCCGCTATGGGTTCACAAAGGTGGCCGAGGTTACCTTCCCCGTCGGCGCGCAGCTCGACGAGGAAGACCTGTTCGCACGAATGGTGTGAAACCGGCGGGCACCTCTTGCCCGGCGCCATCCGCTTTGCCAGCCTCCCTCCTCAATCCAGCAGGAGGGAGCCCAGCCATGACCGACCACAAAGCCATGATCCAGACGATGATCGCCCTTGCCTCGGCCTCGCTCGGCCTCGTCGCCGCGCTTGCCTGGAACGAGGCGATCAAGGCCACCCTCGCCCTGCTCGGCATGGGGGAGAGCCTCGCCGGGCTCTACAGCTACGCCATCGTCGCGACTGTCCTTGCCGTGGTCGTCCTCACCGTGCTCGGCCGCCTCGCCGGCAAGGTCGGCGGCGAGGCGGCCTTCCAGCGCGAAGCCGAAGGCTGAGTGGAAGGGATCTTCCTCAGTCGAAGATCTCTTCCAGCCAGGACTTGCGCTTGCGGTAATGGCCGTGGCCATAGCCGTGCCCCTGTGGCGCGCCCCAGCCGGCCTGCGCCGGGGCGGCCTGCGGTGCTGGCGCCGGGGCAGGGGCAGGGGCGCTGCGCTCGACGATCTTGTCCAGCTCGCCCCGGTCCAGCCACACGCCGCGGCACTGCGGGCATTAGTCGATCTCGATCCCCTGGCGGTCGCTCATCGCCAGCGGCACCCGGCAGACCGGGCAGGACATGGCGGCAACCTGGTCGGCAGTACGCATCATTCGTCTCCTTGGGTCAGCGGTGCGGGAAGGAGGTCCGCTCAGGCCTCCTGGATGGCCGACAGGCGCCACGGGTTGCGGGCATCGCGCACGAAGGTCCACAGCTCGCGGGTGCGGGTCGGCTGGGCCGGATCTCCCGAAATCACCGCGCCGCTCGTCCGGTCGAGCAGGACGTCGATGCTCTGGTAGTGCATGGCGATGGTCGCATAGTCGGCATCGTCCTCGCTCCACGCCTCGGCCACCTCGGCGTCGAGCAGTTCGGTCCCGCTCACCGCGTTGCGCCGGCCCTGCGTGGCGTTCTCGCTCAGCTCTTCGGCCAGATAGCTCATCACCTCCGGCGTGGTCAGCGCCCGCAGGCTCCCATAGTCCTCTCGGGCAAAGGCATCCTGCACCTCGCCCAGCAGGCGCTCGAAATCGGCCTTGTCCGCATTGGTGATGGCCAGGTCGCGCATGACCGGCGCGGTGGCGGCAGCGGCGCCCCAGTTGCCATGGCCATTGCCGGCCTGGGCTTCCTGCTGAGCCCGCGCGAAGGGGTTGGCCGAAACGGCCGCCGGATCACCCCCGGTCGTGGGTGCGAACGGCGCACCGCCGGCAGTGGCGAAGGCGGGCCCGGTGGCCGGAGCAGCGCCCGAACGGCGGCGAAACAGGCGGAAGGCCAGCCAGACGAGACCGCCCAGCAGCACGCCCTGCAGCAGGGCCATCAGGATCCCGCTGCCATTGAGCGCGCCGAAGCCATTGCCCAGCAGCATGCCGATCAGACCGCCGGCGATCAGACCGCCGATCAGCCCCTTGGCAAGTCCGCCGCTGCGGCCGGCTGCGGCCGGGGCAGCGTTCTGGCCCATGCGGCTGGCCGGGTTGGCCGCCGGGCGCTCGGTCATGGTGCGCTGGACCGGAGCCACCTTGGGCGCGGTGACGGTCGGCGGCGGCGCCATGTGAGTGCGGGCGCCGCGGCTGCCGAACGAGCCGCCGCGCCGCGCCTCGGCCGGTTCGGCGGCGATGGTGAACAGGGCAAGGCCCGTGGCGATCAGCCCAAGGCTGCGAAGCATCGTGCGGTTCATCGTGTCAGGACTCCAGGCCCGCGCGGCGGCGGGCGGCAAAGCGGTGAATGGGGCGGACGGGGCGCAAGGACATCGCGGCGGCAGTGCACGCGACAGGGCGGCGAAGCGCCGGGCGACGCGGTGCTGCTGGAATGTGTGTCATGGTCGTGGCCACGCCTCTCGTCCGGTTTCATCGAACGAGTGATGCTGCGATGTGAGGTCTGGGATAAACGTTCGAACCTGCACCGAGATCACTCGATGCGGTCCGACATCACGATTGCATGGCAATCGCCAGAGGGGCCCGGCCCGCACCGCCAATATGGCGGCCTTCGCTCCAAAGTGCAATGGGTCCGCGCGCCGCGATTGCCCGAATCCCCGCCCTCCCCTATATCGCGGCCATGTCCTCGATCAGACCCTGGCGCACGATCCTGCGCCGCAAGAGCCGACAGATCATGGTCGGCAAGGTTCCGGTGGGCGGCGATGCGCCGATCACGGTCCAGACCATGACGAACACGCCCACCTCCGACGCCAAGGCCACGATCGACCAGATCCGCCGCTGCGAGGATGCCGGGGCCGACATCATCCGCGTCTCCTGCCCGGACGTGGAAAGCACCGCCGCCTTCCGCGAGATCGCCAGGGCCGCCGCCGTGCCGCTCGTCGCCGACATCCACTTCCACTACAAGCGCGCGCTCGAAGCCGCCGATGCCGGCGCGGCCTGCCTCAGGATCAACCCGGGCAATATCGGCTCCGGCGAACGGGTGGCCGAAGTGGTCCGCGCCGCCAAGGCCAATGGCTGCTCGATCCGGATCGGCGTCAACGCCGGCAGCCTCGAAAAAGACCTCCTTGAAAAGTACGGCGAGCCCTGCCCCGAAGCCCTGGTGGAAAGTGCGCTCGATCACATCAAGCTGCTGCAGGACCACGATTTCCACGAATACAAGGTCGCCGTGAAGGCGAGCGACGTGTTCCTCGCCGTGGCCGCCTATCAGGGTCTGGCCGAAGCGGTGGATTGCCCGCTGCACCTTGGCATCACCGAGGCGGGCGGGCTGATCGGCGGCACGGTCAAGAGCTCGATCGGGATCGGCAACCTCCTGTGGGCCGGGATCGGCGATACCCTGCGCGTCTCGCTCTCGGCCGAGCCGGAGGAAGAGGTCCGCGTCGGGTTCGAGATCCTGAAATCGCTTGGCCTGCGCACCCGCGGCGTGCGCATCGTCTCCTGCCCCTCCTGCGCACGGCAGGGTTTCGACGTGATCCGCACGGTCGAGGCGCTGGAAAAGCGCCTGTCGCACATCAAGACCCCGCTCTCGCTTTCGGTGCTCGGCTGCGTCGTCAACGGCCCGGGCGAAGCGCGCGAGACCGACATCGGCCTCACCGGCGGCGGCAACGGAAAACACATGGTCTACCTTTCGGGCGTGACCGGCCACCACGTGGAAAGCGCGGCCATGCTCGACCACATCGCCGCCCTGGTCGAAGCCAGGGCCGCCGAGATCGAGTCGGAAACCACCGACGCGGGGATGGCGACCGCGGCGGAATGAAACGGTAACCCCTGCCTGCTAGACGGACGCGATGAAAGGCTTCGTCGCCCTCGCTCTGTTCCTGGTCGCGGCCCTGTTCATCGCCGGGCAGTTCCTTGCCCCGGAAAAGCCGCTGGCCGGCGGCCCGGCTGCGGCGCCGCAAGCCACGCCGACGGGCAGTTCGGCGCATTTCGCCGGCGATGACATCGTGCTGGAGCGCGACCGGACCGGGCAGTTCCACCTGGACGCGGCCGTCAATGGCAACCAGACGAAGTTCCTTGTCGACACCGGCGCCGACACCGTGGCGCTCACCTTGGCTGATGCGGAAGCGGCGGGCCTCGCGGTAAACCCCGATGCCTTCGTCCCCATAGTCCAGACCGCCTCGGGGCAAGGCTATGGCACGGTGGTCATGCTCGACCGGCTCGAGATCGGCGATACCGAACTGCACAACGTCGGTGCGATCGTGGTCAAGGACCTTGGGGTCAGCCTGCTCGGCCAGTCGGTCCTCGCGCGGATGGGTCGGGTCGAGATGAAGGGCGATCGCATGGTGATCGAGCAGCGGCCTTGAGCCGGCGGAGCAGACGCCCTGCAGCGCCATTGCTGGTGCCATGCAGCGGCACTGGAAAATCAGGCGGAATCGGCCTATGAAGGCGGCATGGACCGGCGGCAGGCACTCACCGGATTGATCGCGGCAGGCACCCTTGCCAGCGCCAGCGCCCCGTCGCGCCTGTTTGCCCAAGCCTATGCGATCACCGAACAGCACCGCAAGGTGCTTGAAATCGCGAAGGAACAGCTGGAGCGCAACCGCGCCCGGCTGTGGCGGACCGACATGGTCGGCGTGGCCGATTTCGCGCTCCCCTCAAGCCTGCCGCGCTTTCACTTCGCCGATCTGGAGAAGGGCCAGGTCCGCTCGTTCCTCGTCGCCCACGGCAAGGGATCCGATCCGGAACACGATGGATTCCTGAAGCTTTTCTCGAACGAGCCCGGCAGCCTCGCCACCAGCCGCGGAGCCTTCGTCACCAACGAATGGTACAAGGGCAAGTACGGCACCTCGATCCGCCTGGTCGGCACGGACCCCGAAAACTCCAACGCGCTCGAACGCGCCATCGTCCTCCATCCGGCGTGGTATGCAAATCCGGACATGCTGGAGAAGTGGGGCAAGCTCGGCCGCAGCGACGGGTGCTTCGCCATGGGCGAGGCAGACTTCAACGAAGCCCTGTGGCACCTGTCCGGCGGCCGCCTGATCTATGCCGACAGGCTGGGAATCGGCTGACACCAGCCGGGCTCAGTGGCGAGAATGGGTCGAATCTGCCCTCCGGCCGGAGCGAAAACGGGTGATTTCGAGAACCGGCGCGCAGCGTACTCCAGTACGTGAGCACCGGAAGCGCAGAAAGCGCCCGTTTGCAGCCCGGCCCGGGGGCAGCGCCGGGCCATTCTCAGGCCCCAGGCGCGTCGATCGCTTCCACCTTTTCCTTGATCGTCCGCTCCCCGGTCTTGGGCTGGCGCGGCTGGGCAAAGCTGGCGAGAACCGGCGCATCGCGGCCGTAGATGTCCGGCCAGGTGATCAGCTGGCCGTTGATGTCCTTGGCCATGGTGAAATAGCCGATGTAGACCGGCATCGAGCCGGTCAGCGGTACCTTGGTGTACTTGCCGGAGTTGCTGATCGCGGTGACCTCCTCCGGGGTCTTGCCGGCCTTCAGCATGGCCAGCATCATGCCAAGCTCCAGCGCCCGCTCGGTCCGCACGCAGCCGTGGCTGTAGGCCCGGCTCGAGGTGTTGAACAGCGCCCGCGCCGGGGTGTCGTGCAGGTAGATCGCATGGGGGTTGGGCATGTCGATCTTGACCAGGCCTAGCGAATTCTTCGGCCCCGGCTGCTGGACCAGGATAATCGTCCCGTCCGGCGCCTTGCTGACCTTGTAACCGTCCTTCAGCGCCCGTGCCGGGTTGTTGACGTACTTCGCGCCCAGCCCTTCGCCGACCACGATGGACTGCGGGACGGTCCAGGTCGGGTTGAACACGATGTCCTGCACCTGTTCGGCCAGCTGCGGGGTTGCCGTCTTGCCGGGCTTGCCGACGATCGTACGGTAGGTCCGCACGATCCTGTCCCGCCGCACCAGCCGCAGCTGGAACTCGGGCACGTTGGTCATCAGGTAGTATTCGCCAAGGTCCCGGCTGAACCAGCGCCAGCGGTCCATGTTGGCGCGGATCAGCGCCCGGGTCTTCGCGTCGGCGCGCGGCGTGGCGGCCAGAGCGTCCTTCAGCACGGCATAGTCCGGATAGGTCGGATCGAGCGCCTCGAGCGTTCCGGCGATGTCATGCGAGGCGAGCGCACGGGCCATGATCGCGTCGGTGGGATTGGTCTCCACGTCCTTGTCGACCGCGAACCACTGGACGCGGGCGTCCATCGGCGTGCGTCCATCGCGCAGGTCTTCCGCGAGCCAGGCGAAGGACTTGCTGGCCACTTCGTCCAGCGCCGAACCTTCGCCGGCGGCGATGGCTGCCTTGAGCGCGGCCGGCCGGTAATCGGCCGGGGCAAGCCCTTCCGCGCCGATTGCGTTGATCACCTTGAGCAGGGCGGCGGCGTCGGCCAGCGGCCAGCGCATCACGGGCTCAAGGACCGGAGCCGGAGGCGGCGGCGGCTCGGCAGTGACGACCCGGTCCCCCCCCACGCCCGAAGTTGATCCCGGTGGCGGGCTGGAACCCGGCTCGGGCCTGACCGAAGTGGTGGCCACCGGCGCCGGCGCGATGGTCGGCGCGGCCATGGCCGGGGTGGCGAACAGCGCGGCAAGGGCGGCGGTGCCTAGGATGCCCCGGCGCAACGCGGCCGGGCGGGGACTGTACTGCAAGGTCAAATCTCACCCTGTTCTGTGCCGGAAAACGGCGTCCGGGCGGCCTGAACCGCACGGGCGCCGAACCATGCCCGTTTCGCCCCCTACCTTCAAGCATCGCACCTTTCACCAGGCTGAATCGTCCCCGCACGCCGGGCCGGTTGCTCAAGTCCGGCGAAAGCCTATGGCGGGGCCATGCCGAGCCGCCGCGATCTCCCTGCCCCCTCCGCAAGCCAACCCGGCCTCGCCGTGCTGGTCGCCGCCGGGGGAATCGCCATGTTCGCAATCATGGACGCCCTGATGAAGCGCGCGTCGCTTGCCAGCGGGGTCTACCCGGCCCTGCTGACGCGGAACCTGATCGGCGTGGCCATGGTCCTGCCGCTGTGGGCGGCGCGGGGGCGGCGCTGGCCGGCGGGCGAGGCGATGCGCCTCCACATCCTGCGCGGGCTGCTCGTCGCCGCGATGTCGTTGACCTTCTTCTGGGGCCTTGTCCGTCTGCCCATGGCCGAGGCCATCGCGATCTCCTTCGTTGCCCCGCTGGTCGCCCTGTGGCTGGCCGCGATTCACCTCGGCGAGCGAATCCAGCCGCGCGCCATCGTGGCAGCCGTGTTCGGGATAGCCGGAGTGGCGCTGATCGCGGCCTTCCAGATCGGCTCAGGCCCGGCCCGCTCGCCCGATGCGGCCTGCGGAATCGCCGCGGTGCTGCTGTCCTCGCTGTTCTACGCGGTCAGCCTGGTCGTCCAGCGCCGCCAGGCCCAGCTTGCCGATCCGCTCGAGATCGCCCTGTCGCAGAGCATGGTGGTAAGCCTCGCTCTGCTGCCGCTGGCACCGTGGCTGTGGCAGGCGCCGGCCGCCGACACCCTGCTCGACATGACGATCGCCGCGCTCCTCGCCTCCGGATCGCTGGTTCTGCTGGCCTGGGCCTATGCCCGGGCCGAGGCGCAGGTGCTCGTCCCGGTGGAATACACCGCCTTCGTCTGGTCGGCGCTGATGGGCTACTGGTGGTTTTCCGAGCGCCTCTCGCTGGCCACCCTCGCGGGCGCCACTCTGATCGTTTTCGGGGTCTGGCAAGGCACGCGCGATCGTCGGCCCGCCCCGCCGCCGCCGGTTTGACCTCTAACAGCCCGATTCCGCCCCCTCTGCCCCGCGGGAGACTTGACGGAGCGCCCCCGAACGCGCATCGGCGGCCCGCAGTTTCGCGCTTTTTTGCCGCGCTCAGGCTCGGCCCGTCCAGCGGGCGGGGCGAGTGGCCGGCGCCATCAGCCTCCAAGGGGGAACACACCGCACATGACCCAGGTCGGACAGGACTCGCTCGGCACCCGCTCCACGATGAAGGTGGGCGCCAAGGACTACGCCTTCTATTCGCTCCGCAAGGCGAGCGAGAAGATCGGGGACGTCTCGCGCCTGCCCTTCTCCATGAAGGTCCTGCTGGAAAACCTCCTGCGCTTCGAGGACGGCGGCTTCACCGTTTCGGTCGGTGACGTCCAGGCCATTGCCGACTGGCAGAAGAACCCGACGTCCGAACGCGAGATCCAGTATCGCCCGGCCCGCGTCCTCCTGCAGGACTTCACCGGCGTGCCCTGCGTGGTCGACCTTGCCGCCATGCGCGATGCGATCGCCAAGCTTGGCGGCGACACCAGCAAGATCAACCCGCTGGTGCCGGTCAACCTCGTGATCGACCACTCGGTCATGGTGGACGAGTTCGGCCATCCCAAGGCCTTCGAAGAGAACATGGAGATCGAATACCAGCGCAACATGGAGCGCTACGATTTCCTCAAGTGGGGCTCCAAGAGCCTCGCCAACTTCTACGCGGTGCCCCCGGGCACCGGCATTTGCCACCAGGTGAACCTGGAGAACATCGCCCAGTCGGTGTGGACCAGCAAGGACCAGAACGGTGCGACCGTCGCCTATTTCGACACCTGCGTCGGCACCGATTCGCACACCACCATGGTCAACGGCCTGGGCGTGCTGGGCTGGGGCGTCGGCGGGATCGAGGCCGAGGCCGCGATGCTCGGCCAGCCCGTGTCCATGCTCATTCCCGAAGTGGTCGGTTTCAAGTTCACCGGCGCACTGAAGGAAGGCGTTACCGCGACCGACCTCGTGCTGACCTGCACCGCCATGCTGCGCAAGCACGGGGTGGTCGGCCGCTTCGTCGAATACTTCGGCCCCGGCCTTGCCGGCCTGACCCTGGCCGACCGTGCCACGCTGGCTAACATGGCCCCCGAATACGGCGCGACCTGCGGCTTCTTCGGCATCGACGACAAGACGCTGGACTACCTGCGCCTCACCGGTCGCGACGAGGACCAGATCGCGCTGGTCGAAGCCTATGCCAGGGAGCAGGGTTTCTGGATCGACCCGGCCGCCGCCGACCCGGTCTTCACCTCGACGCTCGAGCTTGACCTCTCCACCGTCGTGCCCTCGCTCGCCGGGCCGAAGCGCCCGCAGGACTGGGTGGCCCTGCCCGACGTGGACGACGTGTTCAACAAGGACATGGCCGAGGTCTACAAGAAGAAGCAGACCCGCGTTCCGGTGGAAGGCAAGGACTTCGACATCGGCGATGGCGACGTGACCATCGCCGCGATCACCTCGTGCACCAACACCTCGAACCCGGGCGTGCTGGTCGCCGCCGGCCTCGTCGCCAAGAAGGCTGACGAACTGGGCCTGAAGCCCAAGCCGTGGGTCAAGACCAGCCTTGCCCCCGGCTCGCAGGTCGTCACCGACTACCTGAACAAGGCCGGGCTTCAGGCGCACCTCGACAACATCGGCTTCAACCTCGTCGGCTACGGCTGCACCACCTGCATCGGCAACTCCGGTCCGCTGGCCGAGCCGATCAGCAAGGCCATCAACGAGAACGGCCTCGTCGCCGCCGCCGTGATCTCGGGCAACCGCAACTTCGAGGGCCGCGTCTCACCCGACGTGCGCGCCAACTTCCTCGCCAGCCCGCCGCTGGTCGTCGCCTATGCTCTGAAGGGCACGGTGATCGAGGACTTCACCACGACCCCGATCGGAGTCGCGACGAAGGGGGGCAAGAACGGCCAGGACGTGTTCCTGCACGATATCTGGCCGACCAACGACGAGGTCTACACGACCATGGCCGGCTGCATGGACCGCGAGATGTTCAAGGCCCGCTATGCCGACGTCTACAAGGGCGACAAGCACTGGCAGGCGATCGACGTCACCGGTTCGGAAACCTACTCGTGGCGCGCCGGCAGCACCTATGTCGCCAACCCGCCCTACTTCGACGGCATGACGATGACCCCGGCCCCGGTGCAGGACATCGTCGGCGCCAGGCCGCTGCTGATTCTCGGCGATTCGATCACCACCGACCACATCTCCCCGGCCGGCTCGATCAAGGCCGACAGCCCGGCGGGCCAGTGGCTGCTGGAGCACCAGGTCGCCAAGGCGGACTTCAACTCCTACGGTGCCCGCCGCGGCCATCACGAGGTGATGATGCGCGGCACCTTCGCCAACATCCGCATCCGCAATGAGATGGTCCCCGGTATCGAGGGCGGCATGAGCCGCTTCGGCGACGAGGTCGGCGCGGTCTACGACGTGGCGATGAAGCACAAGGCCGCCGGCACGCCGACGGTCGTCATCGCCGGCAAGGAATACGGCACCGGCTCCAGCCGCGACTGGGCGGCCAAGGGCACGAACCTGCTCGGCGTGCGCGCCGTCATCGTCGAGAGCTTCGAGCGCATCCACCGCTCGAACCTGGTCGGCATGGGCGTGCTGCCGTTGCAGTTCAAGGATGGCGAGACCCGCGAGACGCTGGGCCTGACCGGCGACGACAGCTTCACCATCACCGGGGTGGGCCAGCTGCAGCCGCGCCAGGATGTGACGGTGGAGGTCACCCGCAAGGACGGCTCGACCTTCAGCTTCACCGCGCGGTGCCGGATCGATACCGCGAACGAGGTCGAGTACTTCATGAACGGCGGCATCCTGCAGTACGTCCTGCGCAAGCTCGCCGCCTGATCCGGCCGGACATGCAAGAAGGGCGGTCCCGCGATGGGCCGCCCTTTTTCGTGCGCCGGATACAAGAAAGGCCCCGGTTGCCCGGAGCCCTTCTCGCGCCGCCTCGGGGTTCGATCAGGCCTTGGCGGCGATCCGGCGGCGGCCGACGAGGGTGGCGGCGGCGGCGCCGAACAGCAGGAGCATCGGCGGGGCCGGGACCTCGGTCGGCGGGCCGCCCGACGAGCTGGTCGACGAGGTCGAACTGCCGTGATGCCCGCCCGACGAGGACGAGGTCGACGAGCTCGTCGAGCTCGAGGAGGACGTCGACGTAGAGCTGGAGGTCGAGGACGAGGTCGACGACGAGGTGCTGGTCGAGCTCGAGGTGCTGACGTTGCCCGAGCTGGTCGAGGTCGAGGTCGAGATATTGCCCGAGCTGGTCGAGGTGGAGCTGCCGCCGGTGCTGGTGCTGGTCGATCCGCCCGAGGTGGAGGTGGAGCCACCCGACGAAGAGGTCGAGCCACCCGAGGTCGAGGTCGATCCGGTGCTGGTCGAGGTGATCACCACCGAACCGCCCGAACTGCCGCCACCGCCGAAGAACCCGCCGAAGAAGCCGCCACCGCCGCCACCCCAGCCGCCGCCGATCACCACCGGACCGCCGCCGCCCGACGAGCTGATCGTCTGCGGGGGAAGGGGCGGAAGCATCGGTACGGCGGCCATGGCCATCTGCGGGGCCGGCTCGCAGGTCGTGGTGCGGGTGATCACCCGGCGAATGCGCTTCACCTGGCGCGGCGCGGCGGCGATGTGGCGCTTGGCGCGGACCGGGGCCTTCGCCATCTTGGCGTGCTTCACATACTGCGGCTTCGACGTGCTCGGGCTTTCCGCCACGTGCACGGCGCCACCGCCGATGAGGGCGCCGCCGGCTGCATAGGCAGCAAGTTTCGCAATGGCCGTCCGTACCGACATAGGAATCTCTCTCGTCTGGGGGACAGCGGCGCCGGATCGTCCGGCTGCCTTGCCCCTCACCGTCCAGAAACGCAGAGCCGGGTGCCTGCGACAATCGCGTTAGCCAGTTACGGGGGCCGGAATCTGCCCTGCACACGCCCCGTTTTGGGGCGGCGGCCAAAGCTGTGCCGGATTGGGACCGAACGAGCGCGGACTGTAACCGCCGCCGACGTCGGCAAGGCCGATTTGC
>Ga0207698_10000260_pt1 | contig 32378 bp, 28 predicted proteins | sample KBSCornC22_FD_184298 | JGI IMG/M metagenome (GOLD analysis project Ga0207698, IMG submission 184298) | Corn rhizosphere microbial communities from Kellogg Biological Station, Michigan, USA - KBS Corn C2-2 (SPAdes) (version 2) | ecosystem: Host-associated > Plants > Roots > Rhizosphere > Soil ... | reverse complement strand
GGCCGGTCATCTCGAAGACGCCGATCTCGTCCGTTGGGCCGAAGCGGTTCTTGACGGCGCGGAGGATGCGGAAATCGCGGCCCGCATCGCCTTCGAAGGAGAGCACCGCGTCGACCATGTGCTCGACCACCCTGGGGCCCGCGATCTGCCCGTCCTTGGTGACGTGCCCGACGAGAATGACGCTGGCCCCGCTACGCTTGGCATAGCGGATGAGAGCCTGCGCCGAGCCGCGCACTTGCGTCACCTGCTTGCCCGCCAGGCTGCCCACGTTCTTGACGCTGAAGCTGGTGGTGATTGTCCCATGCCGCACCGCCGCCTTGAGCCCGCCTTGCGCGAAGCGCGTGTAGGACAGGCCATGGCCGAAGGGGAAAAGCGGCTTGATATGGTTCTTGTCGAACCATTTATAACCGACCGCCGCGCCTTCGCTGAAGCGGACGTCGAACACCTCATGCTCGCCCTTGTCGGCACCCGCGATCGACGCGCGCGGCCAGTCGGCGGCGGCATAAGCGAAGGTCGCAGGCAGGTGTCCCGAAGGATTGACCTTCCCCGTCAGCACGCGCGCGATCGCCTCACCGCCCTTGCTGCCGGGATACCAGGCTTCGACCGCCCCCTTTACGCGGTCGATCCACGGCATCAGCACGGGGCCGCCCGTTTCCAGCACCACGATCGTGTTGGGATTGGCGCGCGCGACCGCATCGATCAGCGCATCCTGATTGTCGGGCAGGGTCAGCGGGAAATCCATGCCCTCGGCGGTCCATTGCGTGACGAACACAATCGCAACATCCGCATCCTTGGCCGCGGCGGCGGCCTGGTCGAGATCGCGGCCGCTGGCGAAACTGATGGAGGCATCGGGCCGCTCAGCCTGGAGCGCCTTCATCGGCGACGATGGCGCATAAACGTGCGGCCCCGGCCAATGCGCCGGCCCCTCGCCCGACACCGGCGAACCGCCGCGCGGATAGACCTGCGCTGATCCGCCGCCGGTCAGCACGCCGACATCGGCATGGCCGCCGACGATCGCGATCTTCTTGGCCGCCCCCGCGAGCGGCAGCACATGATCGTCATTCTTGAGCAGCACGATGCCTTCCTCGGCATCCGCCTGCGACACCGCCTCATGCGCCGCGAAGTCGATCGGGTTGTCGGGCGTCGGCGGATTGTCGACCGCTCCGCTGGCGATCAGCGCGCGGGCGATGCGGCGGACCTTGTCGTCCAGCACGCGCTCCGGCACGCGCCCGTCCTGGATCGCGGTCTTCAGTTTGTCCTTCCAGACATAGTCCTTGGGATTCTGGACGCCGGCTTCCTGATCGAGCCCATTGAGCGCGTTCTTGACCGTGTCGTGCATCGCGCCCCAGTCGGACATGACGAAGCCCTTATAGCCCCAGTCGCGCTTCAGCACCTTGTTGAGCAGCCAGTCATTCTGGCAGGCCCATTCGCCGTTCACCAGATTGTAGCTGCACATGATCGACCCGGGATTCCCCTGTTCGATCGCGATCTGGAAGGCGAGCAAGTCCGACATGCGCGCCGAAGGCTCGTCAATCAGGATATTGACCGTGGTGCGCTTCGTCTCCTGGTCGTTGAAGGCGTAATGCTTGACCGTGGTGATCATCTGGTTGGATTGGATGCCGCGCACGATCGCGCCCACCATGGTGCCGGCCAGCAACGGATCCTCGCCGCCATATTCGAAATTGCGGCCATTGCCGGGCTCACGCAGCAGGTCGACGCCGCCGGCGAGCATGGTGTTGAAGCCCGACGCGCGCGCTTCCGATCCGATCATCGCGCCGCCACGCACCGCCATGTCCGGATTCCAGGTGGAGGCCGTCAGGATCCCTGCCGGCAAGGCAGTGCGCTGCAGATCGGGGACGGCGACACCCTGCGTGGCGACGCCGCTGCCGGCATCGGTCTGCCATTGCGGAGTCCAGCCAAGCCGCGGCACGCCCGGCACGAAACCCGCCGACTGACGCCGCGCGAGCGGATCGCGATATTTGTTCCAGTCGACCTGCGTGCCGTAATAGCTGGTCACGACCAGCAATTTCTCGTCCAGGGTCATGGCGCGGACCAGCAGATTGGCGCGCGCATCGGCCGAAAGCGCCTTGTTCTGCCACGCCAGGGGGTTGGGGGCTGCCGCCTGCGCAATTGGCGCGGCGAGCGCGATCGTTGCGGCGCTAGCCAGCATCCACGTCATTTTCATGCCCACATCCCTTGTAAAAGATATTTCTATTATTCCGCACGCCTTTATGCGGCAGGCGGAGAGGGCGCAATCTGGCGCTAGTCGTAAATGCGCGCGGCAATCTCGCGAATCCCCGCCAGGAAGGCGGCCTCGCCATCGATCTGCTGGCTCTGCCTTCCGGCCAAGGCCAGCGCACTTGCGTAAAGGCGGGTCAGGGCCGGCGCGCCGATCAGGGCGACCGCCCCGCCATGCACGAAGTCGAGTCCGATCGCGACATCGGTCCCGACCAGCAATCCACTGCAGAAGGACGAGACATCCTCAGCCGCAAGCGTGCCCAGCAACGTGCGCGCGCGGATCGCAAACAGGTCGGCCAGCAGCTCGCGCCGTTCGAGCGCAGTCCGCACGCCTTCCTCGAATGCGGGTCCGGGCTCGACCTCTCCGGTAAGCGGGCCTGCAAGCAGGCTGTGCCGGCGCAGCAGCGCGAACATCTCGCCGGTCATCACCGTCTTGAAGCCGCAGATCGCCCCCTGCTCCAGCCGGGCCCATTTGGCATGGGTGCCGGGAAGGGAACTCTGCATGTCCTGCACGATCATGCCGCCCGCGAGCGCGCCGAGCAGTTGAACCTCCTCGCCCCGCATCACGTCGGCACGGCCCATCGTGCGGTCGCAGACGCCCGGCACGATATGGACAGGCATGCCGTCGACCGCGACCAGCCGCGCGGCCAGCCCATCGATCGTGGTCGGGCAATCGACGTAAGGTGCCTCGATCCAGCCGCGGTTGGATCCGATCATGCCCGCGAGCAGCATCGGCCGGTCGCCGCAGCGATCGCGCAGCATCGTGATGACCGATGGAAATTCCTCGGATCGGATCGAGAGCACCCCTGCCCCGTCGGCGAAGCGGTCGATGACGCGCCCCTCCTGTTCGAACACGAAGACGCGGCGGTTGGTCGTGCCCCAGTCGACCGCGATCAGGCCTTGTTTTGGCAGCATAAGGGTGGATCAGAGCGTCGCGGCGATGGCGCGCGCGGCGGCATCGGGGTCTTCGGCGCGGGTGATCGGGCGGCCGATCACCAGGATCGATGCGCCATTGTCGAGCGCCTGGCGCGGGGTCATCACGCGCTTCTGGTCGCCGACCGCGCCGCCGGCCGGGCGCACGCCCGGCACGACGAAGAAACCGTCGCGCCACATCCGCCGCGCCGCAGCCACCTCGAACCCCGAACAAACCACGCCGTCAATCCCCGCTTCCTGTGCCAGGCCGGTCAATCGCTCCACCTGCGCATGTTCGTCACCGCCGACGCCGATCGAGGCCAGATCGTTGGCGTCGAGGCTGGTGAGCACGGTCACGCCCACCACACGCGTGGTTTCCGGGGCCGCCGCCTTGGCGTCCTCCATCATCGCGCGGCCGCCCGCGGCATGGATCGTCAGGATCGACGGCGCGAGCCCGTGCAGCGCCTGGATCGCACTCGCGACCGTATTGGGTATGTCGTGCAGCTTGAGGTCGAGGAAGATCGGCAGGCCGATCTGCGCCATTTCGCGCACGCCCTGATGGCCATGCGCCGAGAAGAATTCGAGGCCGAGCTTGAGCCCGCCGACATGGGCCTTGACCTTTTGGCCGATCGACACGGCGCGCGCGAGATCGGGCGTGTCGATGGCAACGTAAATGGGACTGGACATCAATCTGCCTGGGGTGGGTCACTGAAGGGCGTGGCGACGGGCGGAGGCGTGGCGATCACCACCGGGGGGGCGCTGCGTTCGATCTGCGACAATTTGCGGTTGTGCCGCCATTTGACTGCACGATGCCACGCATAGAGCGGTACGAAACCGATCAGGAAGCCGATCAACAGCAGCATCGGCAACTTGGTCTCGACCACCGTGTCGCCGAACAGATTGACGGGCACCGACACCCAGTTTCGCACCGAGAAGACCACCACGATGACCGTGATGGCGATCCAGAAGAGTGTGCGCAGGAAGGCCATGACCGGAGATTAGGAGGTAAAACCGGGCAAGGCCAGCTTCACGATTGCCAGGTCGGAGCTTGGCCGTTATGTTCTCGCTTCGTTCGTATTTTCCGGGGTGAGGATGGCCAAGCTGCAGCGCCGCTACGTCTGCCAATTGTGCGGCAGCGCATCGAGCAAGTGGCAGGGCCAGTGCGTCGATTGCGGCGAATGGAACACGTTGGTGGAGGAAGCCGGCGGCGTGGTCACGCCGTTCGCGGCCAAGCATGACCTGCGCTCGGGCGGGCGGACGATCGCGATCAGCGGGCTGAATACAGACGTCGCCTTGCCCGCGCGTCTCGTCACCGGCCTGGCCGAACTCGACCGCGCGCTCGGCGGCGGGCTGGTCGCCGGATCGGCGACCTTGATCGGAGGCGATCCGGGCATCGGCAAGTCGACCCTGCTGCTGCAGGCCGCGGCGCGGCTGGCCGGCGAGGGCGCGCGCGTGACCTATATTTCGGGCGAGGAAGCCGCCGACCAGGTGCGGCTGCGCGCCCGGCGCATGGGGTTGGGCGCCGCGCCCGTGCAGCTCGCGACGGCGACCTCGGTGCGCGACATCTTGACCACGCTGGATAGCGGTGCCCCGCCCGCCTTGCTGATCATCGATTCGATCCAGACGATGCATTCCGACCTGATCGAAGGTGCGCCGGGCACGGTCAGCCAGGTGCGCGCCTCGGCGCAGGAGCTGATCCGCTATGCCAAGGATCGCGGCACCGCCTTGATGCTGGTCGGCCATGTCACGAAGGATGGGGCGATCGCGGGTCCGCGCGTGCTCGAACATATGGTCGACACGGTACTGAGCTTCGAAGGCGAGCGCAGCCACCAATATCGCATCCTGCGCGCGGTCAAGAACCGCTTCGGCGGCACCGACGAGATCGGTGTCTTCGCCATGGCCGAGAAAGGCCTTGAGGAAGTCGCCAACCCGTCCGCTTTGTTCCTGACCCAGCGCGGCGACGATGTGAGCGGGGCCATCGTCTTTCCCGCGATGGAGGGCACCCGGCCGGTGCTGGTCGAGATCCAGGCGCTGGTCGTGCGGCTGGCGAGCGGCGCCACGCCGCGGCGGGCGGTGGTCGGCTGGGACGGCGGGCGACTGGCGATGGTCCTGGCCGTGCTGGAGGCGCGGTGCGGGCTCAGTTTCTCCACCTGCGAGGTCTATTTGAACGTGTCGGGCGGATATCGGATCGCCGATCCGGCCGCCGACCTTGCGGTGGCGGCCGCCTTGATCTCTGCGCTGGCGGAGCGGCCGATCCCGGCCGATGCGGTCGCGTTCGGCGAGATCGCCTTGTCGGGGGAAGTGCGCGGGGTCGCGCATGCGGCACTGCGTCTGAAGGAAGCCGCCAAGCTCGGCTTCGGGCGGGCGTTGCTGCCAGCCGCTGCCCGCGACGGCGCAAGCGGGCTTGCTGCCAGCGCGTTTCCGACGCTTGGCAGCCTGGTGGATCATCTGCTCGGCCGCTAATGGTCGAGCTCCGACGTTAGCACCAGTCATTGCGAGCCCCGCGGGGCGCGGCAATCCAGTTCGGCAGCCCTGGATCGCCACAGCGCTCCGCGATGACGGGAAAGGCAGCCGCGAGCGGACCCATCTGCCTGGCTTTACCACTGGGCTTTGCGTCCGGGAGAGCGCCGGCGCGTTGAGCGGCCATGCTGGTCTTCCTCGATTTCGAAGCGTCATCGCTCGCGAAAAAGGGCTATCCGATCGAGGTCGCCTGGGTGTTCGAGGATGGTCGCGAAGAAACTCACCTGATCCGCCCTGCCCCGGGCTGGGAGGATTGGGACGACGCAGCGGAGGCGATCCATCACATAGATCGGGCTTCCTTGCTGAGCGAGGGGATGCCGCACGAGCAGTTGGCGCGACATATGGTGGATCAATTGTCCGGCCATGACCTGACCGCCAGCGCGCCCTCCTGGGACGGCAAGTGGCTGAGCGCGCTGCTCCGCGCCGCCGGCCTGCCGCGGCATAGCCTCCGCCTGCGCGACACGGAGGATGCGCAACGCGACACAGTGCGCGCGATCCTGGAAGGATTGATCGCCGACGATCGGCTCGAGGACGAGATCGAGCACTTGCGCGCCGAGGCGTTAGCAGGAACGGCGGACGGACCGCCCAGACATCGGGCGCTCGACGATGCGCGGGACGAATATGCGCGCTGGACGGCGGTCAAGGTGGCAGCCGAGCAACTTCGCTATGCAATTCGTTCGGATCACGCAACGATCGGTCCTTATGAAAACAATTTACAGCTTCCATAATCGAACGACTCCGCTACGTGCCGCCTCAGGGCACGATCACAGTGCTGCAAGGGAAGATGGGTTTTGGCGACCAAAGTTGTAGCGATCGATATCGGCGGCACTCACGCGCGCTTCGCCATTGCCGAGGTGGAGGGTGGCCGGGTGACCGGCCTCGCGCCGGAATCGACCTACAAGACTGCGGAACATGCCAGCCTCCAGCTCGCGCTCGAAGCCTTCGCGGCCGAGCAGAAGGAGCCGCTGCCGCGCAATGCGGCGATCGCGATTGCCGGGCCGATCCAGGGTGACGTGCTCAAGCTCACCAACAATCCCTGGGTGATCCGCCCCGCGCTCGTGCCCGAGAAGCTCAACGTCGACCGCTACACGCTGGTCAACGATTTCGGCGCGGTCGCGCATGCGGTGGCCTGCTGCGACGCAAAGCATCTGCAGCATCTGTGCGGGCCCGAGCGCGATTTGCCGCCCCGCGGCGCGATCAGCATCGTCGGCCCGGGCACCGGGCTTGGCGTGGCTTATGTGCTGCGCACGCCGGACGATTATCATGTCGGCGAGACCGAGGGCGGCCATATCGATTATGCGCCGCTCGACGCGATCGAGGACAATATCCTCAAGCATCTGCGCAGCCGCTTCCGGCGCGTGTCGGCCGAGCGCGTCGTGTCCGGCCCGGGCCTCAACAATATCTATGGCGCGCTCGCGATCCTTGAGGATCGCGCGGTCGCGCCGATCGATGACAAGGCGCTCTGGACGGCAGCATTGGAAGGCAGCGACAGCCTGGCCGCAGCCGCGCTCGATCGCTTCTGCCTGTCGCTTGGCGCTGTCGCGGGCGACATTGCGCTTGCACAGGGCGCCAGTGGGGTGGTGATTGCGGGCGGACTGGGGCTCAGGCTCAAGGATCATCTGTCGCGGTCCGGTTTCGCGCATCGCTTCGTCGCCAAGGGTCGGTTCGAACGGATGATGTCGGAAATCCCGGTGAAGCTCATCACGCATCCGCAGCCCGGCCTCTATGGCGCCGCGGCGGCCTTCGCGCACGAGCATCACGTCTGACATGCTGAGGCTCGCCCCAGCCGATCGGGCGATGCTCGACGCGCTGGGCGAGGAAGGACCTGCGATCGTCGACCGCGCGATCGGCTGGTGCGCGATCAACAGCGGCAGCCGCAACCTCGACGGTCTCGAGCAGATGGCCGAGCCGCTGGCGGCGGCGATGGAAAAGATCGGCCCGGTCGAGCGCATCGCCCTTCCCGACACGCAGGAGGTCGCCGCCGACGGCACGATCCGCGGCGTGTCGACCGCGGCGGCACTGCGCCTGCGCATGCGTCCCCAAGCGCCGGTGCAGGTCGCCCTTACCGGCCATTACGACACGGTCTATCCCGCCGAGACGCACTTTCGCGAGGTTACGACCCGTGCGGACGGCGCGCTGCACGGCCCCGGAATCGCGGACATGAAGGGCGGCATCGCGGTGATGCTCGCCGCGCTTGCGGCATTTGAACGGCATGAACTGGCGGCGCAACTGGGCTTCACCCTTTTGCTCTCGCCCGACGAGGAGACGGGCTCGCTCGCTTCAGCCCCCTTGCTCGCGGAGCTTGGCGCGTCCGCCCATGTCGGCATGACCTATGAGCCGGCGCTCGCCGACGGTACGCTCGTGTCCGCGCGCAAGGGGTCGGGCAACTTCCATGTCCGCGTTACCGGCCGCGCCGCGCACGCGGGGCGCGACTTCGCCAGCGGGCGCAATGCCATCCTTGCCGCCGCCCGGATCGCCCGCGCGCTCGACGCGCTCAACGGCCGCCGCGACGGCGTGACCGTGAATGTGGCGCGGATCGACGGCGGCGCGCCGCTCAATATGGTCCCCGACATGGCGGTGCTGCGCTTCAATGCGCGCATTCCCGATGCGGAGGCGGAGGCCTGGCTGATGGCGGGAATCACGGAGGCGCTGGCCGAGGGCCGCGGCGACGGACTCGACGCGGACCTGCATGGCGGCATCACCCGCAAGCCCAAGCCGTTCGTACCGGCTCAGCAGCGCCTGTTCGAGGCGGTGCGCGAGGCGGGCGCGCTGATCGGCCAGTCGCTCACATGGGCGCCGTCAGGCGGCGTGTGCGAGGGGAATAATCTGTTCGCGGCGGGCCTGCCGGGCATCGACACGCTCGGTGTGCGCGGCGGCGACATTCACAGCGAGCGCGAATATGCTTGGGGCCAGAGCTTCGTCGAGCGTGCGCGGCTCTCGGCGCTGCTGCTCGCCAAGCTGGCGGAGGGGGCAATCGACGGTCCAGGGCTGAAGCAGGCGCTCGCTCAGGACCGCTGATGGCGACACCGGCGATGGCGAGGAAGGCAATGCCGGCGGAAGCGCTGCTGTTGCTTCCGCCGACACGCGATCAGGTTTTGGGGTCCCTGATCAAACGGTGAGGCATGTATCTCCGCGTGTCGGCACAGCGGGCCAGACCAACCGCGGCTAGGCCTAGAATCATGATCAATGCAGATCCTTATAGACGCGCGGGGCGTGGCAAACCATTCATCGAAGGGCTAGACCGCCGTCATCTTTCGATAGTGCCAAGGCGAAAAATGGCTGATTTGCCGACCGGACGAACCTTTTCCGCCTTCCTGTTCGACATGGACGGCACATTGCTCGACAGCATTCCGTCGGCCAATCGTGCCTGGAGCAAATGGGCGGACCGGCATGGCGTCGATTTCCAGGAAATGCGCAAGCATATGCATGGCATGCGCGCGATCGAGACGATCCGCCGCTGGGGACCGGCGCATCTCGACGTCGAGGCCGAATATGAGGCGCTGACGATCGCCGAAATGAACGACGTCGACGATATCATCGCGATCAGCGGCGCGGATGCCTTCCTTCGCGCGCTCCCTGCAGACCGCTGGGCGCTGGTGACATCCGCGCCGCGCGAGCTGGCCTTGAAGCGGATCGAGGCGGCCGGACTGATGGAACCGCCCCTGCTCGTCACGGCTGACGATGTCGAGAATGGCAAGCCCGCACCAGACTGTTTCCTGATGGCGGCCGGGATCCTTGGCGTGCGACCCGAGGATTGCCTCGTCTGGGAAGACGCGCCCGCGGGCATCGCCGCGGCCGAGGCAGCCGGCATGGCCTGCATCGTGATCGGCGCGACCCACACCCATCCGATCGACACCGACAAGCCGGTGATTGCCGGCTATGATGCGCTGGAAGTGCTGGTCGAACCCGGGCGCGGGCTGCAGCTTGCGGTGAAGGCTTAACCTCCGTCATGTCCGCGAAACTCACCCCGCAAAGTAGTATTTTGCGGGGGCCAGATTGCGGGCATCCAGCTTCCTCTTCGAAATTGGATCAAGCTTCTGGAAAGAAAGCCGGATTCCCGCGGGCGCGGGAATGACGAGCAAGATTCAATAGCTACGGATACCTGACCGGCTGCGGCGGATCCTCGGGCAAGGGAATGAATTCATGCTCGCTTGGCACGGCGGCGAAGCGGCGTTCGCGCCAGTCGGCCTTGGCCTGCTCGATCCGCTCCGCCCGGCTCGAGACGAAGTTCCAGTAGATGAAGCGTTGTTCGGGAAAGGGTTCGCCCCCGACGAGCACGAGCCGTGCGCCTTGCTCGCTCGCCAGCACGATCTCGGCCTGCGGCTTGAGGATCACGAGTTCGGACGGCGCGAACGGCTGGCCGTCGACCGTCACGCCGCCGTCGATCAGGTAGAAAGCCCGCTCGACCTGTTCCGATGGTACGCGATAGCGCGTGCCGGGCGGCATCGCGATTTCGGCGTAGATCATGTCCGACAGCGTCTTCACGGGTGCCGAGAGCCCACCCATGCTGCCGACGATCTGGCGCACGGTCACGCCATCGATCTCGCCGGTGGGAATGGCGCCGGCATCATGATGCTGGAAGCTGGGCGCGCTTTCCTCCTGGTCGGCGGGCAAGGCGACCCAGAGCTGGAGACCGAACAGTCTCGACCCGCCGTGACGCGCCGCATCGGGGCTGCGTTCGCTGTGCGCGATGCCCGCGCCTGCATTCATCCAGTTGAGCTCGCCCGGCCGGATTGGCTGGACCGAGCCCAGGCTGTCGCGATGCAGGATCTCACCTTCGAACAGGTAAGTGACGGTGGCGAGGCCGATATGCGGGTGCGGCCGCACGTCGAGTCCCTGCCCGTCGCGCAGCTCGACCGGCCCCATCTGGTCGAAGAAGATGAAGGGCCCGACCATCCGCCGCTGCGGCTGGGGCAAGGCCCGGCGCACGGTGAAGCCGTCGCCCAGATCGCGCGAGGGCGGCAGGATGACCAGATCGACGTCCGCCACCCCGCTGTCCCTGACGCTCATGAGGAATGCCTTACTTCGGAACCGTCGCGTTGGCCGACGGGTCCGTGCTCGGCGGCGCCTTCAAGATCTGCTGCGTGTTCGAGCCCTTGTTGACGACCGTCGTGTCGGGCGCGCCCGCTTCGGAACGGATGCCGGGTTGCGGCGCGGGGCCTGCCTGCTGAAGCAAGGCGCTCTCGCCCGCGCTCACCTGGCGCTGGCCGCCGAACAGGGCGTTGAGCGCCTGGGTCGAGCTGTCCGCTTCCTGGGGGCGCGGCTGGCCGGGCCGCGGCGGCACCAGCGCGAAATCAGGCGGGACGACGAGCGGCGCCGAGCGGCCGACCGCGAATTCGTCGGGCGTGCCTTTGCGCGATGCGAACACGCCGCCCTTGGGGCCGCTATGGCAACCGGCGAGCATCAGCATCGCCAGCGGCGCCGCGACGAGGATACGCTTGATCATTCTATTCCTCCGAGGGGGCGGTCGCGTCGCGCGTGATGAAGGCGCGCAGCACGAGCAAGGCTACGCCGATGCTAATCGCGGCATCGGCAATGTTGAAGACCAAAAAGGGCGAATATTCGCCGAAGTGAAGGTTGAGGAAGTCGGTGACATAGCCGAGCCGCACCCGATCGATGATGTTGCCGAGCGCCCCGCCGAGCACCAGCCCGAGCGCGACCGAGTCCATCGTCCGTTTCTCGCGCGACAGCCAGAAGGCGACGAACACCGCAATCGCGGCAGTCGCAAGCACCAGCGCCCAACGCTGCCCGTCACTGCTCGCAACCAGCCTGCCCATCGAGATCCCGTAATTGGCGACCCACTGCAGCCGGAAGATCGGCAGCAGTTCGATCACTTCTACATGCCGCAGCTGTAATGGCCCGTTGATGAACCATTTGCTGAGCTGGTCGAGCGCGAGCGTGGCCAGCGCGATGACCCAGCCGATCCTACGGAGGATCATTCTTCCACCGTCACCCCAGCGAAAGCTGGGATCCATCTCCTGTACGTCCCACTCACCGGCAAGTGCAGGTGATGGACCCCAGCTTTGGCTGGGGTGACAAGTATTTCATTCCGGGCGACAGATAGATCACTCACCGACCACCGCCTCGCACCGGCCGCACAGGTCGCCATCCTCCTCCACCTCGGGGAGCAGGCGCCAGCAGCGGCCGCATTTATGATAGTCGGACCGCTGCACCGCCGCGACCGGGCCGTGCGCGACCACATCGAATTCGGCCTCGGACACGATCAGAAGTTCGGCGAGTTCCTCGGCCGTGACATTGGGCCGATCGCGCCCATCAGGCAGGCCGATCGCGACCTTCGCCTCCAGGCTCGATCCGATCACCTTGTCGCGCCTTTTCGGCTCGATCTCGGCGCTGACGACCTGACGCAGCGAGCGTAATTCATCCCATTGCGCGGCCAGCCGCTCGTCGGCCCAGACCGCATCGATCTCGGGCCATTCGAGCAGATGGACCGACCCCGCATCGGGGAAGCGCGTGCCCCACACTTCCTCGGCCGTGAAGCACAGGATCGGCGCGGCATAACGCACCAAAGCGTGGAACAGGATGTCGAGCACGGTGCGATAGGCGCGCCGCTTCGGATCGGCCGGCGCATCGCAATAGAGCGAATCCTTGCGGATATCGAAGAAGAAGGCCGACAGATCGTTGTTGCAGAAGTCGCTCAACGCACGCGCATAGCGGTTGAACTCGAACGCCCCGACCGCGCTGCGAAGCTCGGCGTCGAGCGCGCTCAGTAAATGCAGGACATAGCGTTCGAGGTCGGGCATGTCGGCCGCCGCCGCCCGCTCGCTGTCTTCGAACCCATCGAGCGCTCCGAGCAGGTAGCGGAAGGTGTTGCGCAGCTTGCGATAGGCGTCCGACGTGCCGGCCAGGATCTCCTTGCCGATGCGGACGTCCTCGAAATAATCGGTGCTCGCAACCCACAGCCGCAAGATATCCGCCCCGCTCTCGCCGATGATCTTGAGCGGATCGACGACATTGCCGACGGACTTGGACATCTTGCGGCCCTGGCCGTCGAGCGCGAAGCCGTGCGTCAGCACCGCGTCATAAGGCGCCCGCCCGCGCGTGCCGCAGCTTTCGAGCAAGGACGACTGAAACCAGCCGCGATGCTGGTCCGACCCTTCGAGATAAAGGTCGGCACGCACGCCCTCGCCGTAACGCGCCTCGATCGTGAAGGCGTGGGTGGAGCCCGAATCGAACCAGACGTCGAGAATGTCCTTCTGCGGCTCCCAGTCCTCCGCCTTGTAATCGGGGCCGAGCAGAGCCTGATGATCGGCAGCGAACCAGGCATCCGCCCCGCCCGCCTCGAACGCGGCGAGGATGCGGGCATTGACCGCGCGATCGCGCAGATAATCGCCCGTCGCTTTGTTGACGTAAAGCGCGATCGGCACGCCCCAAGCGCGCTGGCGCGAGATCACCCAATCGGGCCGCCCCTCGACCATCGCGCCGATGCGGTTGCGCCCCTTCTCGGGCACGAAGCGCGTGCGCTGGATCGCGTCGAGCGCGAGTTCGCGTAATGTCGCCCCATTCCCGGTCGCCCCGGCGAAGGCCGGGGCCGCTGATGGCAATGGCGATCCTTCATCTCCAGCGGCCCCGGCCTCCGCCGGGGCGACGCCCTTCGCTTGATCGATCTCCGCAGCAATCGGTTTGTCCATCGCGATGAACCATTGCGGCGTCGCGCGGAAGATCACCTTGGCCTTGGAGCGCCAGCTATGCGGATAGCTGTGCGCATAATCAGCGCTCGCGGCCAGCAGCGCACCTGCTTCGCGCAGGTCTCTGCAGATCGGTCCATCCGGCGCATTGAACTTGGGGTTGATGACGCTCCCCTGCCCGCCCAGCCAAGGCCAGTCGGCGCGATACTTCCCGTCGCCCTCGACCGCGAACACCGGATCGATGCCGTGCGCCTTGCACAGCAGGAAGTCGTCATCGCCATGGTCGGGCGCCATATGGACCAGGCCCGTACCGCTATCGGTCGTGACGAAATCGCCCGGCAGCATAGGGCGCGGCTTGGCGAAGAAGCCGCCAAGCTTGTGCATCGGGTGGCGGACGATTGTGCCGGCGAGGTCGGAGCCACTAAGTTCCACCTCAGTAACAAAGTTGAGGTGTGGCCAACCAGAAGGTCCCACTTCCTCGTCCATTTCGTCGCGGAATCGCGCCTTGAAGCTTTCCAAGAGCTGCGAGGCGATCAGGAAACGCCGTCCAACGAAGCGCTCAAGGACCTTTGCCTGCGCCTTGTACTCATCCTCCAAATTAGGATTGTTGTGCTGGGTATCGACGCGCAGCATCACGTACTCAACCTCCGGCCCATAGGCCAAAGCCTGGTTAACCGGGATCGTCCAGGGCGTGGTCGTCCAGATCACCGCATGCGCACCGACCAGCTCGGGGATGGGGCTCTCGACGATCTCGAACGCGACATCGATCTGCGTCGAGACGATATCCTCATATTCCACCTCAGCTTCGGCCAAGGCTGTCTTCTCGACCGGGGACCACATGACCGGCTTGGCGCCGCGATAGAGCTGACCGGTCTCGGCGAACTTGAGCAATTCGCCCGCGATCACCGCTTCGGACGCGAAATTCATGGTGAGGTAGGGATTGTCCCATTCGCCCATCACGCCCAGCCGTTCGAACTGCTCGCGCTGCACGCCCACCCATTTGGCGGCATAGGCACGGCATTCGCCGCGGAACTGGTCGACCGGCACCTCGTCCTTGTTCTGCTTCTTGGCGCGATAGGATTCCTCGACCTTCCATTCGATAGGCAGGCCATGGCAGTCCCAGCCGGGGACGTAGGGCGCATCCTTGCCGAGCAAGGATTGGGTGCGGACGACGATGTCCTTCAGCACCTTGTTCATCGCATGGCCCATATGGATGTCGCCATTGGCGTAAGGCGGGCCGTCATGAAGGATGAAGCGCTCGCGCCCGGCGCGTGCGGCGCGCAGCCGGCCATACAGATCCTCTGCCTGCCACTTGGCGAGGATCGCAGGCTCCTTGGCCGCGAGCCCGGCCTTCATCGGAAAGTCGGTCTTCGGCAGGAAGACGGTGTCGCGCCAATCGCGCTTTTCGGGGGAGTCAGACATGTCGGCGGGGGCTCTAACGGATGAATCCGTCATGCTGAACTTGTTTCAGCATCCACCGCGCAACAAACACCGGCAAAGCGGCGCACGCAGTGGCCCCTGAAACAAGTTCAGGGTGACGCATGGTCATGTAAGCGGCGGCGTGCCGCGTCGCAATCGGCGGAGATCTGCGTCTTCAACGTCTCCAGGCTGTCGAACTTCGCTTCCGGCCGCAGGAAGTCGATCAGCTCGACCGCGATCGTCTGCCCGTACAGGTCGCCCGCAAAATCGAAGAAATAAGGCTCGAGCAATTCCTTGGGCGGAACGAAGCTCGGCCGCACGCCTAGGTTGGCGACGCCGTCCAGCACGTGCCCATCGTCTAGCCGCGCGCGCACTGCATAGATGCCGTATCGGGGCCGCAGATAATTGGCCAATTCCATGTTCGCGGTCGGATAACCCAACTCGCGCCCGCGCTTGTCGCCATGCACCACCTGGCCCTCGATCGTGAAGGGCCGGGTCAAAAGCCGTGTCGCAGTCGCGCAATCGCCCTCGCGCAACGCCGCGCGGATGCGGCTGGAGGAGATCACGCCGTCCGCATCCTTGACCGGCGCGACCGTCTCGGCGGCCATGCCGTGCGCCGCGCCCAGCTCCGCCAGCATCGATGCGGTCCCGGCGCGCGCCTTGCCGAAGGTGAAATCCTCGCCCGTCACCACCGCCGCCGCGCCGAAACGCCCGACCAGTTCGTCCACGACGAACGCTTCCGGGCTGAGCGCGGCGAGGTCGGCGTTGAACTTGAGCACCAAAGTCGCGTCGACACCCGCTTCGGCGAAATAGCGCGCGCGCTGCGGAATAGTGGTCAGCCGGAAGAAAGGCTGGTCGGGCCGAAAGAAGCGCGCCGGATGCGGATCGAAGGTGCAGACGATCGCCGGTCGGCCCTCGGCCCGAGCACGCGCGATCGCGCGCCCGACCACCGCCTGATGGCCGCGATGGAAGCCGTCGAAATTGCCGAGCGCGATCACCGCGCCGCGATATTCGGGCGGCAGCGGCGCGTCGCTGGAAAGGAGCGTCATGCCAAGCGCCTATAGGGTGCGACGTCGCCCGGGCCAATCCGCTTCGCCCGTTCGGCGTCGAGCGGCGTTACCGCCGCTCCAGCGTCACGAAGGAAAAGGCCGGCGCGTCGTCCTTGGCGGGGTGCCACTCCCGCGCCACTTCACGCCAGGCAGCGGGATCGGGCGCGGGAACGACCGCGTCACCCTCGATCTGCGCATGCACTTCGGTCAGCTCGATCCGGTCGGCCCAATCGAGGAACAAGGCGAAGATCTCCGCCCCGCCGATCACCGCAACCCCGTCATCACCTGCAAGGCCCAGCGCGCCGGCCAGGTCATGCGCGACCTCGGCTCCCTCGGCCGTCCAGTCCCGATCGCGCGTCAGCACGATATGGCGGCGCCCGGGGAGCAGGCCCGGCAGACTCTCGAAGGTGCGGCGTCCCATGATCATCGGCTTTCCCTGCGTCAGCGCCTTGAAGTGCTTCAGGTCCGCGGGGATGTGCCACGGCAGCCGATTGTCGCGTCCGATCACGCCATTGTCGGCGCGCGCCAGCACCAGGAAGATGTCGGTCCGGTCCATTATGGTGCCGTACAGCGGGCAAGCGCTTCACGCGAGGGGCAGATCGCGTTAGTCTGAGACCAATGGCCGCGCTGGACCCGGACCTGCTGCTCCGCGCTTACTCGGTAGGCGTGTTCCCGATGGCGAGCACGCGCGACGCGGACGATGTCTTCTGGGTCGAACCCAAGAAGCGCGGCATTCTCCCGCTCGATCAATTCCACCTGTCACGTTCGCTGGCGAAGACCGTCCGCTCGGATCGCTACACGGTCACGGTCGACAAGGCGTTCAGCGAGGTGGTCGCTCATTGTGCCGAGGCCACCGCGCGCCGGCCCGACACCTGGATCAACCCGGAGATCGAGGCCGCCTATGCCGAGCTGCACCGGCGCGGTTATGCCCATTCGGTCGAGGCGTGGCAGGACAGCCAGCTGGTCGGTGGCTTGTATGGCGTTCGGCTGGGTGCGGCCTTCTTCGGCGAGAGCATGTTCAGCCGCGCACGCGATGCATCGAAGGTCGCGCTCGCGCATCTCGTCGCGCGGCTGCGCGTCGGCGGCTTCAAATTGCTCGATTGCCAGTTCCTGACCGAGCATCTCGCCTCGCTCGGCACCATCGAGATCGGGCGCGATGCTTATGTCGCGCTGTTGGACAAGGCGCTCGGGCTGGGCTCGGCGTCGGTCGGCGATGCATTCCCGCCGGCCGATTTCTTTGCGCTCGACCGGCTCGCCGCCCCCGAAGACGAAGCCGGCACCGTGTCGGGGCCAATATCGGGGTGGCGCATCGTACAGCTCTTGGGCCAGACATCGTAGAGCGGATCTTCGACCACGTTCAGCGACGGGCTTTCCTTGTAGAGCCAGCCCGAGAAGATCCGCCGCCAGCTGCCGTCGGGGCTACGTTTGTCCGCCTGGACGAAGGCGCCGGTCAATTGCTCCGATTCCCAGTCCGCGGTCGTTTCGCAGGCGCGCAGGCGCACGATCAGATCGCCCCAGCGTATTCCCTGCCCCGGATGCAGCGTCACATCGCGCGAAATGCCGTTGCGCTTGTTGAGCATGCCGATCACCGCGACGCGCTGCGCCATCGGCGTCTCGCTCGTCACGGGCGGCGGGGTCGGAGCGGCCTTCTTCGCAACCGGTGGTGGAGCGGCGTCGGCCGCATTGCCCTGCTCGATATCGGGCGAAAGCGCGGCGCTGGGATCGGGGGTCGGCTGCTGGGTCTGCGAGACGGCGGTCCAGGCGATCGCCCCCGCGGCCGCCAGCCCCAGCGCCAGCAGCCCCGCGCGGCGCGAGGTCATGGCGTCGGCGCGGCCGTGCTGCCCGCGCCGGCGCCGGCGCCGGCGGGCTTGTCGCCCGGTGGGCGGTTGATGAACTGGCCGATCAGCGCCATCAGATCCATCGAGCCCTGCGTATCGGTGATCGTGTCGCCATTCTTGAGCGGGGTCGGGCTCCCGCCCGGATTCATCGCCACGAAGGTGGAGCCGAGCAGACCTTCCGAGGTGATCGACGCGCTGCTGTCGGCGGGCAGCTTGGTCGCCGGGTCGAGCGCCATCTCGACCTTGACCTGATAGCTCTGCGGATCGAGCGCCAAATTCTGGACCGTGCCGATCTTGAGCCCCGCCACGCGCACGTCGGTGCCCGGCGTCACGCCGCTCGCATTGGGGAAGATGGCGGTGACATGGATCGAGCCCGCTTTCTGCCCACCGCCGGTGCGGTTCCAGGCGAAGATCACGAACCAGACCGCGAGGATCACCACCAGCAGTCCGACGATCGCCTCGCCGATATTCTCGCGGAAAAGGGCTCTCATCGGATCAGTTCGGGCTCCACGCCTCATAATCGCCGGTGGCCGCGGCACGGTTGCCGCCGCGCTCCAACGCGCCCGCCGGACGAAAAGCGGCGGAGGTTCCAGTAAGATTGGGAACCGGCTCCTTTACCCATGGCCGCGGCGCGGGCAGCTCGGCCGGCACCGCATCGGTCTGATGATGCAGCCATCCGAACCATTCGGGCGGCACGCGGCTCGCGTCGTTCGAGCCGCTATAGATGACCCAACGGCGCGCGCGGCCGTCCTGCGCCCGCTTCGATTCGAAATAGGCGTTGCCGAGCGAATCGGTGCCGACCTTCGTGCCGTTGCGCCAGCTGAACAGGCGGGTGCCGATGGTGGCGCCTTCCCACCAGGTGAAGATGCTCTTCAGAAAAGCCATGATCCGCGCTTAGCCGCGAAGGGCAGGCGCGCGCAACCGCCGATGCGGCGGACCGGCCGCTGGCTTGGGCTTGTCGCCGATCGCCCTGCGGAGGCGGCCGGAAGCCGGGCGGGCCGGCGTGGCGCGACGCAACGCCGCTGTGCTACGGGGGCCGACGATGCGCCGCCTGCTCCTTCTCTTCGCCTCATGCCTCTTCTCGTCCCTCGGCTCGCCGGGCCTGGCCGCGATACCGGTCCAGAAGGCGCAGGTCGTGCGCACCTATCCGCACGACAGCAGCGCCTTCACCGAAGGCCTGCTGATCCGCGACGGCTGGCTTTACGAGAGCACCGGCTTCGAAGGTCATAGTTTCATCCGCAAGAAGGTGCTCGCCACCGGCAAGACGATCCAGAGCATCGCCATTCCCTCCCGCTATTTCGGTGAGGGGATCGTCGATTGGGGCAATACGCTGCGCAGTTTCGTGTGGCACGGCGGCCAGGGCTTCATCTGGAACCTGAAGACGCTCCACCAGGCCGGCTCGTGGACCTATGAAGGTGAGGGTTGGGCCATGACCCACGACGGTCGCAACATCATCATGTCCGACGGAACATCGACGCTCCGCTTTCTCGATCCCGGGACGATGCAGGTGTCGCGCCGTCTGTCCGTCACGGCCGACGGCAAGCCGGTGACGATGATCAACGAGCTCGAATATGTCCGCGGCGAAATATTGGCCAACATCTGGCAGACGGGCCTGATCGCGCGCATCGACCCGCAAGACGGCCATGTGAAGGGCTGGATCGACGTGAACGAACTCTGGACCAAAGCGGCAACGCCCGGGCCGGATGCGGTTCCGAACGGCATCGCCTATGACAAAAGGACGAACCGGCTTTACGTCACGGGCAAATATTGGCCCTATCTGTTCGAGATCAAATTGCCGGCCCAGCATTGATTGGGCAGCAGCGACGCAGGGTGGGCATATTCCCTTTGCAGGACTAGGCTGAATGGTCGGCGGCAGGGATTGCAGACGGGGGCCTGGATCGCCACAGCGCTTCGCGATGACGTGAGCGGCGAAGGCGCGCCGCACGCCGGATCAGCGGGCAGTGGCAGGCATCCGACGCCTCTGTCATTGCGGGCCGAAGGCGAAGCAATCCAGCTGGCGGGCCAAGCCCTGAAACGAGAAGGATAGGCTAGCGCGACTGCGGTCACCGCGCGAACCGGTGAACGGAGACTAGCCGACCGTCTCGATCGCGACCGCCAGCGGGCCCTTGCGCCCATCCGCGATCCGCGCAAGCAACGCCTGGTCGGGCTCGAGCGCGGACAGTCCCGCACGGCGCACCGTTTCCATATGAATGAAGATGTCGATGCCGCCGCTCTGGCGAACGACGAAGCCATAGCCCTTGAGCTGATTGAACCATTTGACGCGGACCGGTTCGTAGGGCCCGGCGTCATCCTCCAGCTGGAGCGGATCGATCCGGTCGGCATTGCGACGCGCGATCAGGTCGGCATCGGGACCGGTGGCGGTGGAAAGATCGAAGCTCAGCACACGCCGCGCCTGCAGCCCGCGATCGCGCTGGACCACCTCGCACACGACGCGCGTGCCTTCGGGCAAGGTCCGGCGGCTATGATCGCGCAACACCGAGAAATGCAGCAGGATATCGCCTTCGCCCGCGTCCCCGATGATGAAACCGAAGCCGCGCGTGGCGTCGAACCATTTCACGCTTCCGGTCGCGACGACTGCCGGCGACAGGTCCGCGGCATCCAGCCCGACCGTTCCGACCCCCTCTCCTTCAATGCCATTGCTCGCGGCCAGCATCGCCACTTCGGCACTCTTCATTTCTTATTACCCTAAGCACGAACGGGCCAAATTACCATTTTTGACAAATTGCGGAAGACCAAAACGGTGTCTAACCAACATTTTATTCATCTTCGGTCAAGCTGGCGCCGCTTTCTGCATAGGCGACAAGGCGAGCGATATCAGGTGCATGGCCGGCCCGCAGCAAGGCCGCGAAATGTCGCCGCCGATCGTCGGGTCCTATCGATTCGCTTCCGTAAGGACCTATTCGCCGCCGTCGTGCGAAAGCCAGCGCGGCAGCCAGCGCATTGTCACGAGCCGCCGCGCGGGCCGGCATGGCGGTCTCGGCATCGATCCCCACTGCCCGGAGCGCCGCCGCGACGCGCTGCTCGCCATAGCCGCGCCGTGTCAGCGCCGCGCTGCGCGCGGCCGCGAAACCCGCGTCGTCGACATAGCCAAGCTCCGCGCAGCGTTCGACTACCTCTTCGATCGGCGGCGCATCTTCGCCGTCCCAGCCCCGGCTGGCGACCTTGCGCGCCAGATAGTCGCGGAGCCGCGCGCACGTGGTTGCGTAACGGCCGAGATAGGCAATGGCGAGCGCGTCGAGAGCGGAACGGTCGAGCGGCCGCGCGGGCGACGCGAAATTGCGGCGTGACATGCGCCATGATTGTGCCACAGTCGGGCCGGAATTTGAACGCGGCGCGTCGCTTACGTATAAACGATATTTTAGCCCCTTCGTGTGGGCACGTAAGAGGAGACGTTCGAGGGTGCAGAAGGCCGGTGCGGAGACCAGACTGACCCCCACGCCGAGCGACGATGCGCGTCCGCGCCGCTTTGCGGATTTCGCCACGCTCGGCGAAGCGCTCGATTTTGCCGCGGGCGGTGAGCGCGGCTTCAACTTTCATGATCCGCGCGGCAACCTGATCCGCGCTTACCCCTTCGCCGAATTGCGCCGCGATGCGCTGGCGATCGCCCATCGGCTGGTCGCGCGCGGGATCGCGCCGGGGGAGCGGATCGCGATGTTGGCGGAGACGGGCCCCGATTTCGCGGCCGGCTTCTTCGGCGCGATCTACGCCGCCATCTGGCCGGTGCCGCTGCCGCTGCCGACCTCCTTCGGCGGCAAGGAAGCCTATATCGATCAGCTTGCGGTCCAGCTCGCCAGCTCCGACCCCGTGCTCCTCCTCTATCCGCGGGAGCTCGAGGCGATGGCGGAAGCCGCCGCCGACGCGCGCGGTGTCCAGGCCTTGAGCTTCGAGGCGCTGGCGGCGGAGCAAGCGCCGGCGGTCGATCTGCCGAAGGCCGAGCCCGATCAGGTCGCCTATCTGCAATATTCGAGCGGCTCGACCCGCTTCCCGCATGGCGTCGCGATCACGCACCGCGCGCTCATGTCCAACCTTGCCGCCCATTCGATCGGAATGAAGGTGCAGCCGGGCGACCGCTGCGTCTCCTGGCTGCCCTGGTATCATGACATGGGGCTGGTCGGCTGCATGCTCTCCCCGGTCGCGAACCAGGTTTCGACCGATTATCTGAAGACCGAGGATTTCGCGCGACGCCCGCTCGCCTGGCTCGACCTGATCAGCCGCAATCCCGGCACGACCCTCTCTTATTCGCCGACCTTCGGCTACGATATCTGTGCGCGGCGCATGTCGAGCCAGACGCGCGCGAGCGACCGGTTCGATCTCAGCCGCTGGCGCGTGGCGGGCAATGGCGCCGACATGATCCGCCCCGACGTGATGCAGGCCTTCGTCGATGCCTTTGCCGAGGCCGGCTTCGACGCCAAGGCGTTCCTGCCATCATACGGCCTGGCCGAGGCGACGCTCGCCGTCTCGATCATGCCGCCGGGCGAAGGCATCCTCGTCGAGCTGGTCGAAGAGACCGAGCTTTCGGGCGGCGGCTCGGCCACCGTGGGGCGGCCGCAACGTTATCGCGCGGTCGTCAATTGCGGCGTTCCCGCCAGGGACATGGAAATCCAGATCCGCGACGAGGACGGCAATGCGCTGCCCGAACGTGCGATCGGCAAGGTCTGGTGCCGCGGCCCATCGGTAATGGTCGGCTATTTCCGCGATCCCGAAGCGACCGAGGCCTGCCTGGTCGATGGCTGGCTCGACACCGGCGACATGGGCTACATGTCGGGCGGCTACATCTACATCGTCGGCCGTGCCAAGGACATGATCATCATCAACGGGCGCAATCACTGGCCGCAGGATATCGAATGGGCGGTCGAACAGCTGCCCGGTTTCAAGGCGGGCGACATCGCCGCCTTCGCCATCACCACGCCGGGCGGCGAGGAAACGCCCGCGGTGCTGGTCCAGTGCCGCACCACCGATCCCGACGAGCGTACGCGGCTGCGCGAGGAGATACGCGAGCGCGTCCGTTCGATCACCGGCATGAACTGCGTGGTCGAGTTGGTGCCGCCCAAGACCCTGCCGCGCACCAGTTCGGGCAAGCTCAGCCGCTCGAAGGCACGCAACCTCTATCTGTCGGGCGAGATCGAGCTGTACGATTTGGCCGCCTGAGGATCATTCGGCCCCTTCTCCCGTCGGCATCATGCCAGCGAAAGCTGGCATCCATCTCCTGACATCAGGGCTACCGGCACGGTCAGGAGATGGACCCCAGCTTTCGCTGGGGTGACGATCGCATTAGCATCCAGATCCACGTCCCCGCGCCGGATCGAACCCTGCCGGGGAAACCAAAGGCAAACGGCAACTTAACCATATCTTACCTTTTCGCGGGCCATAGACTGGGCATGCGCGCCTGCCCTTCCGACCGCCCTGTCGACGTCGCCATCATCGGCGCCGGCCCCGCCGGCCTGACCGCCGCCTATCTGCTGACCAAAGCCGGTTTGTCGGTCACGGTGATCGAGAAGGATGCGACCTATGTCGGCGGCATCAGCCGCACGGTCGAGCATCAGGGCTTCCGCTTCGATATTGGCGGCCATCGCTTCTTCTCGAAGAGCAGGGAAGTGGTCGACCTCTGGAACGAGATATTGCCCGACGACTTCATCGTCCGCCCGCGGATGAGCCGCATCCATTATGAAGGAAAATTCTATTCCTATCCGCTGCGCGCGTTCGAGGCGCTGCGCAATCTCGGCCTGATCCAGTCGGGCCTGTGCATGGCGTCATATCTGCGCTGGAAGGCTTTCCCCAAGAAAGAAGCGCGTTCGTTCGAGGACTGGACGATCAATCAATTCGGCCAGAAGCTCTTCTCGATCTTCTTCAAGACCTACACCGAGAAGGTGTGGGGCATGGCCTGTTCCGACATCTCCGCCGACTGGGCGGCGCAGCGCATCAAGGGGCTGAGTCTCGGCAAGGCGGTGCTCGATGGGGTCAAAAGATCTTTAGGGCTCAATCGCAGGCCCAATGACGGGATGGAAACCAAGACCCTGCTCGAAAGCTTCCGCTATCCGCGCAAAGGGCCGGGCATGATGTGGGAGGCTGCGCGCGACCATGTGATCGCTGGCGGCAACCGGGTGCTGATGGGCCATGCGCTCAAGCAATTGAGCCATGACGGCGAAGGCTGGCGCGTTTCCGCCACCAGCACGGATGGCGAGCACATCATCCGCGCCCGCCATGTCGTCTCCTCCGCGCCGATCCGCGAATTGCTGGGCCGCATCCATCCGCTGCCCCGGACGCTGCCCCAGGCACGCGACCTCAAATATCGTGACTTCCTGACGGTCGCGCTGATGATCCGTTCGCCCGACCTCTTCCCGGACAATTGGATCTATATCCATGATTCCAAGGTGAAGGTCGGCCGCATCCAGAATTTCCGCTCCTGGTCGCCCGAAATGGTGCCCGATGACGGCCTGGCTTGCGTCGGCCTCGAATATTTCTGCTTCGAAGGCGACGGCCTCTGGTCCTCGTGCGATGAGGATCTGATCGCGCTCGCGACGCGCGAAATGGCAACGCTCGGCCTGTGCGATCCGGCGATGGTCGAAGGCGGCGTGGTGGTGCGGCAGGAAAAGGCCTACCCCGTCTATGACGATGCCTACGCCGCCAATGTCGCCGCGATCCGTGACGAGCTGGAAGAGGCTTATCCGACGCTGCATCTGGTCGGCCGCAACGGCATGCATCGCTATAACAACCAGGACCATGCGATGATGACCGCGATGCTGACCGTCCGGAACATCCTGGCCGAAGACCGGCATTATGACATTTGGGCCGTCAATGAGGATGCCGAATATCATGAGGCGGGTCATGAAGGCGCAAAGGCGGAGATCACGCCGCTGAGCGAGGACCAGCGCGTCGCGCTTGCGTCGGTCCGGCCGGTGCCGCGTCCGCTCAAGGCTGCCTGAGCGGCGCCGACCGCGCCATGTCACCGACATGTCGGACAAACCCTCTCTGCTCCCCGCCGAAAGCCGGGCTATTCGAGAGCGCGTAATGCCCAGGCTCGAACGCCATTACCGGCTTCTCCTGCTGTTGCTTTGGCTGTCGTTGGCAGCATTGGTGACCCTGTTGAGCTGGCATTCGATCACGGGATTCCGTTTCTGGGATCCCGATGACGCGATGCGTCTGCTCGAGGTGCGCGACTGGCTTGGCGGCCAGAGCTGGTCCGACGTGTCCCAGCACCGGATGAACCTGCCCAACGGCCTGTCGATGCATTGGTCCCGTCTGCCCGATCTGCCGCTGGCTGCAGTGATCCTGTTGTTCGAGCCCCTGACCGGCGTCAGAACCGCCGAGACCATCGCCGCGACCCTGGTTCCGCTTGCCACGCTCGGCGGCACCATGGCGCTGGTGGCGGCGATCACCCGCTATCGGTCCGGTCCGGGACCGGCCTTGCTCGCCGCCGCTTTCTGCCTGCTCAGCGTCGGCGCTTGGTACGCGATGCTGCCGATGCGGATCGACCATCATGGCGATCAGATCCTGTGTGGCCTCGGCATGGCCCTGGCGCTGATCGCACGGCCGGACCGGCGCGGCGCCGCTTTGGCCGGCTTGTGCGCGGCGCTCTGGATCCAAATCTCGCTCGAAGGTTTGGCCTTCACCGCTTGGGCGGCCGGCTGGCTCGGCCTGATCGGGATCGCTCAGCCCGAACAGCGCATGCGGCTTGCCGCTTTCCTTGGCGCGATCGCCGGCGCTGGCGCCCTCTTTTATTTGAGCGTGCACGGCGTCGGAATCATCGGCCAGACATTTTGCGATCAGGTCTCCCCCGTCCACCTCGCGGTCTTCACGCTTGCCGCCGGGCTCTGCCTGGCAAGCGCCGCGCTGCCGGCGCGTTCGCCCCTGATCTACATTGCAGCGCTGGGGGCGATCGCGATCGCCTGTGCCGCCCTCTACCTCACCTGGGCTCCGCAATGCGCCGCCGGCCCGTTCGGGTCGCTCGGCCGGCTCGGCCGAGGTCTGTGGTATGTGAACGTGCACGAAGGGCATCCGCTGTGGGAGGCGCCGATCGAGACGCGCCTGGCCTGGGGCCTGTTCCCGTGGATCGGGCTTGGCGGCGCAACCGCCACGGCCTTGATCGCACGAGAGCGAAGGATCGAGGGGTGGAGCTATTGCGCGCTGCTCGCCGGAGCCATCGCAATCGGACTGGCGATGACCCGGGCGGGCGCGTTCGCCAACCTGCTGGCCATACCCGGTGCCGCGGGCCTGGTCGTGCCGCTGATGCGGCGCACCGAGCAATGGCCCGTTGCTTTGCGCATCTTGCCGCGTGCCGCGGCAATCCTCCTGATCAGCCCGTTCGCGGCACAATCCACACCCGCGCTGATCGCCTCGCCCCCGCATGATGGCAAGCCAGCCCCCGCCGCGAACCCCCACTGCGGGGACGTCGACGGGATGCGGCCGCTCGACCGTCTACCGACGACCACCGTCATCGCCCCGCTCGAACTGGGTCCTCCGATCCTCGCGGGCAGCCACCATTTCGCGGTGACCGGCCCTTACCAGCGCGATCCCGAGGCGCTGGAAGATGTCCTGCGATTCTTCACGTCCGATCCGGCGACAGCACGGGCGATCGCCGCCCGCCGCCATGCCGGACTGCTTCTCTTCTGCCCCGCAGGCGGCGAAATGACCTCGATGGCCAAGGTCGCACCGCACGGCCTCGGCGCGCGGCTCGAAAAGGGATCGCCGCCTCCCTGGCTCCATCCGATTTCATTACCCGGAGCATCGGGGCTGCTTGTGTATCGGATCCGCGCCGACGCGCAGGAGCGATAGACGGGACCTTCCGCGCCCGGGTCTTCCGGTGACAACGGCCTGTTAACCAGATTCGCTGCATGGGTGGAGCGGCAAAGGAAAGCGACGATGCCGGCACTCAGCGATTATGCGCAGCGCAAGAAGATCCAATATTTTCTGGAGCCGCTGCCCAAGCAGGCGCACATCCTGGAAATTGGCTGCGGATCACGCTGGGTCGGCGATCATCTGCGCGCGAACGGCTGGGTCAATTATGTCGGCGTCGACCTCGCCCCTCCCGCCGACATCGTTGGCGATATCCGCAATTGGCCGGAGCTGGGACTTGCCCCCGAATCCTTCGATGTCATCATCGCCTTCGAGGTGATCGAGCATGTCGACCTGACGGCGGAGGCCTGGGCGCTGCTGAAGCCGGGCGGTCTCCTGCTGCTCACGTCGCCCGTACCCCACATGGATTGGGCGATGAAATTGCTCGAGGCGATCGGGCTCAACCAGCGGCGCACCAGCCCGCACGACCATCTGGTCTATTTCGAGCGGCTGCGGGGTTTCCAGCCGGTCTCCTTGCTGCGCAAGGCCGGGCTCTCGCAATGGGGAATTCTGCGCAAGCCGCTGGCACTGGCGGCGTAACGCCTGATCGACACTGCGACCGCTTAAGGCGCCGCCGCTCAGCGGTCCTTGAGCAGCGCCACGATCCGCACTTCGGCCACGCCGGCGGCCAAACCTGGCGGCGCGGTTACATGGAGGCGCAGCGGCCCGCCGATCAGATGCTCGGTCGCAATTTCACGGTCGCGACGATCGTCGGTCCCCGGGGCCTGTTCGGCAACCAGATGCCACGCGCCGTCGCCGCCCCTCACCTCTGCACGGAAACCATAAGCGCCGGCGGTGGGGAAGCTGATCAGCAACCGGCGATAATCGAGGACGCGCTCCGGATTGACGAGCAGCCATGGCGTCGCATCGCCCGGCGCGGGCTGCCAATAGGTTGCGGCATTGCCGTCATTGGCGAGCCGCGACGAATGATCGGGCGCGCTTGAACTGGCATCGGTCGGATTGTTGGTTCCGAACTGCTGCTCGGTCTTTCCGCCGGGCTGCTCTTCGAACGGATGATAGGGATGCGCCGGTGCGAGTGGCGTGACGCCGGGAACGAAGGCCGGGCCATCGGTCGTGCGGATCTCGATCACCCCGTCGCGCAGGCCGGGCGAGGTCGCGCGGATGCGGCTGACGCCCGCCTGCCAGCTGCGCATCGCGATCGCGGCCTGGCCGTCGCGGATGGTGATGTCGCCGTCGGCGGCGAAGTCGATCGACCGCCCGGTCGGCAGCTCGCCCGGGCCGGACTCGATCGCGAGATGGACCGGCGGGCTGTTGCTGATCGGCCGCCCGGCGGCGTCGACCACGGTCACGACCAGCTGCACGTCATCGGTGCCGTCGGCATGGCGGATGGCGGGCGCGCTCGAGGTCAGTCGCAGCGCGGCCGCCTGGCCTTGCTGCGGCCAGGCCGGCGGCGCGATGCCGCGATAGGCATTGCGATACCAATACCAGCTTTTCTTCGGCAGGCGCGCATAGTCGACGATCCCGAGCGAGCCGAAATTGCGCCCCGCAATCGAGCCATGATCGAAGCCGGCCCAGATGACCTCGCCTGATCGCCAGGGCAGGCGCCAGCTGGAAGGATCGCCGGGACGGGCCCCGGGGGTCTGCTCGAGCTCTCCCCAATCCGGCGCATAGCTATTGTGATCGTCGTTGGTGGTGGACCCATATTCCGACGCGAAATTGGGAATGCCCGGATTGGGGAACAGCCCCGCGCCATCGCCATTATAGCCGGCAATATCGCCGAGTTTGTCGATCTCGCCACGCTGCGCGCCATCGATCGACGCCGGACGGGTGGGGTCGAGCTGATGCGCGAGCGCGACTTCCTCCCTCAGCAGCCGGCGCACCTCGGGCATCGTTTCCCCGGCCGAAAAGAAGACCTCATTATCCATCCCCCAGACCACGATCGAGGGGTGGTTGCGATTGATGCGGATCATTTCGGCAAGCTGCTGGAGCACGCTCGCGTCGAACGCGGCGCGTTGCGACTTGTCGGTCGGATAGGCCGAGGCACCCCAGGGATTCTTGAAGCCGGCCGTGCCCCAGAAGGGCGCTTCCGACAGATAGAGCAGCCCCAGCCGGTCGGTCATTTCGGCGAAATGCGGATCGTGCGGGTAATGCGATCCACGGATGAAGTCGAAGCCCGCATCCTTCACGCGCTGGACGTCGCGCTCGATCGCACGGTTTGTGACCGCATCGCCCCAGCCGGCCTGGTCCTGGTGCACGTTCGCACCGCGGAAATAACGGTGGCGGCCGTTGAGGAAGAAGCCCTGGTCGGCAGTCCATTTGAACCAGCGGAATCCGAACTCGGTCGAATAACGATCGCGCTCCTGGCCGCCGACGATCAGGCTGGTGACCGCATGATAGAGATTGGGAGTCTCGGGACTCCACAGGCGTGGCCGCGAGATCGGGGTCGACTGCTGCGTCGCGAAGGCGGTCGCGCCTGGCGCAAGCTGAACCAGTTTGTCGGGCAGGGCCGCCACGAAGCGGCCACGCGCATCCTCGATCCGCGTCCGCACCCTGACGGTTGCCGGTGCCGTCCCATCGTTGCGGATTTCGGTTTCGGCCGCGACCTTGCTCGACGCGGCGGAGACGCCCGGCGTGGTGAGGCGCGTACCGGTCCAGGCGACATGGACCGCATCGGTCGCGACCAGGCGCACATCGCGATAGATGCCGCCGCTGAACACATGCTCGCCCGCGCGCGGCGCGAGCGTCGGATCCCAGATATTGTTGACGCGGACGGCGACCAGGTTGCGCCCAGGTTTCACTGCATCGGTGATGTCGACCGGAAAGCCGGTATAGCCGCCGCGATGATGGCCGACGGCCTTGCCGTTGACGAAGATTTGCGCCTCCTGGAACGCGCCTTCGAATTCCAGCGACAGCCGCCGTCCGCGCGGCAAGGCTGGGAGCATGAACTGCTTCCGGTACCAGCCAAAGCCGGCATAGAAATGCGCCGACTGGAAATAGGGGATGCTGAAGCTGTGCGGCAGCCCCATAGGCTCCCAGCCGCTGTCGTCGAAATCGACCCCCTGGGCGCCGACATCGTCGCCCAGCTTGAACCGCCAATCGGCGTTGAAGATCAGCGAGGTGCGGCCGCCGGTGCCGACGCGCGTCGCGTCCGGTTGAGATGACCGTGCGTTGGCCAAGCAATAACTGCTGGGGCAGCTCAGCAAAAGCGCCAGCAAGAGAGCGCCGCCAGAGCCCAGCAGGATATTCCCGGATTGAACGCGACGCAAAAGCCCCTCCTCCGACGTTCGCAGGCTCTTTTACCCATGCGTTATGGGTTCATCCCTGCAACGATACCGCAGTCTGCGCAAGGCCACAGCGGAGCACCTTTCTTTGCGCGATAAAAAGGGCCGCCGTTCTCGAAAGCAGCGACGGCCCACGCCAGCGGGCACCGTTCCTTCTGCTTCGCCCTGGCAGGGCTTAGCCGTTCACATAGTCGCCCCCGACTGTTCACCGGCCATCTTTGCTACTCGCCGATTTCCTCTTAACAGCCGCAACGCGCCATAGCCGGCAGCGCCCGCGACCAGTGCGGATAAGCCTAGTTCGAAGCCCAAGCCCGAAAGCAAATATGCGCTTACCGACATTGGTAGAGAGGTCTTACCTGAAGGGTAAGCGTAGCATTCGAACCACTCCCCTCGCCAGAAGCTCAAAACAAAACGGTCTGACTCCTGTTTCTCGAATGCGCCCTCACAACCAGCTGGCGAAACAGCCACAGAAATTGCGGGATTGACGGAGGGCCAGCCCCACGACAAAAGCTGGTGCGGTGTGGGAAGATGCCCGGTCTTGTCGACAAAAGCAGCCACCTGCTTGAACTGGTTATAATAGACACGGTCATCCGCTGCCTGTGACGGCAACATCAGCGGCACCTCGATGGTAAACAGAGTGAAAGCGACGGAGGTCGCGAGTAGCAGGCAAAATCCAGTTGCACGCATAGCGCCTACGCTGCGGATCCCCCATTCCGACTTCGAATTTTGCTCAATGCTCAACGGTCGCCCCTGGCTGACACGTGGGGGCGAGGCGGAAGCAGAGTGCCGACATCAGCCACAGCGCCGCATAAGTACCGCTGGCCAGCGCGACCCTGAGCGCGCCACCGGGCAGGCTTGCCGTGGATGGCGCGGTCGCGACCGCCACGCCGATCAGCACTTGCATTACGGCCACGCCGAACAGACCCCGCGCCATGGCCGTCGCCCGAAACCGGGTCGCGAAGCCGGCCACGCCAGCCGCCATGATCACGGCGAAAAAGTCCATCCCGTTGCCGTCGTCGCGGACGATCGTGGTCCAGACCGTCACGAAGGCGGTCACCAGCGCGAGCGCCAATCCCGCGCGATAAAAACGGCCTCCGCGCGCTTGTTCGCTCGATCCTGTCATCTGCCTCGCTCCAATCCGAATAGCCGCTTCGGTCCAGCGAGCCTTAGCATATGGCGCTTGCGCATCCGGTGCAGAAGGAGAGGAGAAGCCAAGGAATCGACCCTCCGGCCTTGGAGGGTCCAATCGCATGTTTTTCGCCGCAGACCCGGCATGAAAAAGCCGCCGCCCACCGGAGTGGACGACGGCCCTTTCAATCAGATCCTGGAGCAGCTCAGCTGTTCAGATAATCGCCCGCATCGGCGTCGGTGCCATGGGTCGCCCCGGTCACCTCACCCAGGGGATCGTCGCCGGTGCCAGTCGAGTCACGCGGGGACCGTGCGAGCTCGGCGGCATGTTCCTCGGCCGCGCTCTCCGGCGCCACGAGGGCGGCGGCGAGGCTGCGTTGCGAGGCGCGAAGCGCCGCGTCGCGCGAGGAGGCGGTGACGCGCAGCCGGTTCATGCCCGCGCCGGTTCCGGCGGGGATGAGACGGCCGACGATCACATTCTCCTTGAGGCCGTTCAGGCTGTCGACCTTGCCCTGGACCGAAGCCTCGGTGAGGACGCGGGTCGTTTCCTGGAACGAGGCCGCCGAGATGAACGAGCGGGTCTGGAGCGACGCCTTGGTGATGCCGAGAAGGATCGGCTTGCCCTCGGCCGGGATCTGGCCCTTCTCGAGCTTGGCGTTGATCTCCTCCATCTCCTCGCGATCGACCTGCTCGCCAGCGAGCAAAGTCGTGTCGCCGCCGTCGGTGATCTCGACCTTCTGCAGCATCTGACGAACGATCGTCTCGATGTGCTTGTCGTTGATCTTCACGCCCTGCAGTCGATAGACTTCCTGGATTTCCGACACGAGATATTCCGCGAGCGGCTCGATGCCGAGCACCTCGAGAATGTCGTGCGGATCCGGCGAACCGCCGATCAGATTGTCGCCACGCTTGACGTAGTCGCCTTCCTGCGCGTCGATCGTCTTCGACTTCGGCACCAGATACTCGACCGGCTCCGACCCATCGTCCGGACGGATGATGATCTTGCGCTTGGCCTTGTAGTCCTTGCCGAATTCGACGCGGCCGGAGACCTTTGCGATGATCGCATTCTCCTTCGGCTTGCGCGCCTCGAACAGCTCGGCGACGCGCGGCAGACCGCCGGTGATGTCGCGGGTACGCGCTGCTTCACGCGGCACGCGCGCCAGCACTTCGCCCGCCTCCACCATCTGGCCGTCTTCGACCGCGATGACCGCGCCCGGAGCCAGACGGCTGACGCCGGCCTCGCCCGAGCTCTCGTCGAGCAGGGTGATGCGCGGACGGAAGTCGTCCTTCTTCGAACGGCCCGTATCCTCGATCACCACGCGCTGGGTGAGGCCGGTCGTTTCGTCCGACTCCTCGCGCACCGTGCGGTTCTCGATCAGGTCCTGGAAGCGGACCATGCCCTTCTTGTCGGTGATCACCGGCATATAGGCCGGGTCCCACTGCGCGATGCGGTCGCCCTTGGAGACGATGTGGCCATCGTCGACCATGAGCTGGGCACCATAAGGCAGGCGATGGGTCGACCGCTCGCGGCCT
>Ga0207698_10000257_pt1 | contig 32482 bp, 18 predicted proteins | sample KBSCornC22_FD_184298 | JGI IMG/M metagenome (GOLD analysis project Ga0207698, IMG submission 184298) | Corn rhizosphere microbial communities from Kellogg Biological Station, Michigan, USA - KBS Corn C2-2 (SPAdes) (version 2) | ecosystem: Host-associated > Plants > Roots > Rhizosphere > Soil ... | reverse complement strand
CCGCCAAGAACAATATCAGCTTCGGCGGCGGTGGCGGCGTCGGCTTCCTGGGCGGTGCGGTCGGCGCGGTCGGTGGCGGCTATGACAATACCGATGTCGGCCGGATGGTGACCCTGTCCTTCATCCAGGCCTATTCGAAGCTGGTCACCTCGCTCAACCTGGTGAGCCCGGGCAGCGAAGGCACGGCCGAGGCCGCGCCGACGCGCACCTTCAGCGCGATCGCGCCGCTTGCGCTGCACAAGACCGCGCTCGCGACCAGTGCGACGATCCGCACCTTGCCGCCGGGATCGATCGTCTATCCGACGGGCAAGAAAGACGGCCTGTGGTGGGAGGTCGCCGACGAGAATGACAATGTCGGCTGGGTGCTGAACACCAAGCTCGCGCCATCCAATTAGGCTTGGCGTTTTGGAATTGGCTGGACGCTTCGCGCCTTCGTGAACGACAGGTCGGCGGCGCCAAGGTGCCGCCGGTACGTCACGCGCGCGACAGGATCCGCTCGGCGGTTTCCCTGAAATTCTCGCCCGCATTCCAGACCTCGCCGGCGGACTTGTCGTAGGCCTCCGACGCTTCGATCGAGGCGGCTGCGAACTTGGCCTGATGGATCGCGAGCGCGGTGCGGAACCGCGATGCCGCCTCGCGCAATTCGGTCAGGTCCCGCGCCGGAAGCGCTGCAGCGGCTTCCGATCGGGCGAGCAACGTCGAGAAGAGGTCCAGCGCCTGTGCCATCTGCAGGCGTGACTTCACCAGCTCGACGCGCCACCCCGCGCCACGCATTCGCGCCAGGCCAGCGATTTGCTCGCCGACCGCGCGTATAGCGGCGAGTGCCACCCTCAGATCATGGATATAGCTCAACCCCACCTCAGCCTCGATCGGAAACGGCGCAGGTCGGGCCGCGCCCCTGGAGGGGCGTAACACGCGCAATTGAGGGTCGGGTTCCGCGCAACCGGGAAAGGCCGCCGCGCGACTGGCGCGATCCGGCATCCGCCCGCGAGCGCCGGAAGAGGTTCGTCCGTCCGCGAACGATGCTCAGGCTGCGCGCAGATCCATCCCGCGCCTCATCCGCAGATTGCGTGCGGCGACCGTGTCGGTCATGGCCGCGCCGAAAATCCGCCCGCGCGCGGCCTCGACGATGCGCGCCACCATCATGGTCCAGACGGTGCCGCGGCTGTGCAGGTGGATGCGCCTTGCCATGGCCTGTCGCCTGGCAGAGTCCCGCAGCAGCCTAATGACCGTTTCGGCCAGCACGTCCACGTCATCGAACGGCACCAGGCATCCTCGCCCATCGGCCAGCAATTCCTCGGCATGGACATAAGGCGTGGATATGATCGGTTTGCCGAGTCCGGCAGCATAAGAGAGTGCGCCCGACGTGATCTGCGCAGGATTTCGATAGGGGGTCACGTAGAGATCCGCGGCGGCGAGCAGCTCCAGCAGTTCCGCCTCGCCCACGAAGCGATCGTCCCAGCGCAGATGATCCGCCACACCGAGCGCGCAAGCCAGCGCCACGAGCCGCTCGCGATGCGCCTCTCCCTCATGCGCCAGCAGGTGCGGATGGGTTGCACCGACGATCCGGTAGGTAATGTCGGGGCAGGCCTTCACGATGGCCGGCATCGCCCGGATCATCGCTTCGATCCCCTTGTCGGGCGAGAGCAGGCCGAAGGTCATGATCGTCGGACGATCTTCCCATCCCTGGCACCGCCGGACGAGGGCAGGCTCCTCATAGGGGCGATCCGGGATACCATGCGGCACCACCGCGACCACACCGACCTGCTCTCCATAGGTTGCGCGCAGGATCGACTCTGCCCGCTGCGCCATGACGATCACCAGCGACGCCCGGCGCAGCAGACGCTCCATCACCAGACGCTGCTCGACCGACGGTTCGGCAAGAACGGTGTGGAGGGTCAGGATCAACGGCAACGGCGCCGCCTCCAGGATCGTCAGAAGGTGATGGCCGGCCGGACCGCCAAATATCCCGAATTCATGCTGCACCCAGATCAAATCGGTGCCGCGGCGCAGGATCGTCTCGGCTGCCTGCCGGTAGGAGGCAATATCGTCCTGCGCGATCGCGGCGACCACTGCAGCCGGATAATCATGAGCCTGGCCGCGATCATTCATGGCGTACACGTCGGTCGCGATGTCCGGATAGCGCACCCGCAAGGCGTCGTGGACGTGCGTCGTGAAGGTTGCGATGCCGCATCGACGGGGCAGGAAATTTCCGATCAGCGCGATGCGCGCGATGCTTCCCGCCTCTATCGGCACAGGGCCGCCGGTGCTCATGTCATGCAGCATCGGCTGCTCCTCCGCCGATCGTCATGGCTTACTTCAGAAACGGCGCCGCGGCGGCGCGCCCTTGGTCGATCCGACCCTTGCCGGCTTCCTGATCACCCGCACGGCCGACATGGTCGCAAGTACCAGCAACAGGACGGGACCACAGGCTATGGCAGTCCAGATGAAGGCGTTCCCGATTCCGTTCATTCCATCCAACCTCGTTCAGAGACGCCTCAATGGGCCATGAAGATCGGAACCGGCGATCGGCCCAGCATGGTCCGGGTCACTCCGCCGAACAGCGCTTCCTGCAGGCGCAAATGGCTGAAGCCACCCATCACGACATAATCGGCGCGGGCCTCTTGGATCTGGTCGAGAATGACGTCCGCCGCCTTCTTCGTCCGCGGATGGCGGCGCTGGATCTCGGCATGGATGCCGTGGCGCGACAGATATTCGGCGGCGTCCTCGGCGGTGCTTGGCCGCCCATCGTCATCCACTTCGAACAGGCTCACCGACGTGGCCAGGCGGAGCAACGGAACCGCCGCCCGCATCGCCGCGGTCGCGCACGCCGAACCGTCCCAGCAGATCAGCGCGCGTCCGCAGAGGTCGAGCCCGCGCGGCTCCTCAGGCACCGCAAGGATCGGCTTGCCCGACCGGATCAGCAGGTCGCCCGCGACGCCCCGCATGTCCGGCAGCGGAAAATCGAGCGCGCGGTTGACCACGATCAGGTCGGCGAGCGCCGACGCGTCGGCAAGCGCCGGCGCCAACGCGCCAGCGGTATCGGTCCAGTCCCAGAAAACACCTTCGCGCGCGAGCCGCGCCTCGAGCCGGGTCCGATTCTCCGCCTCATGCTCGCGCTCCTCGGCGAGCAGCATCGCCTCCCCCGCACCGGAATAAAAGTCGCCGACCAGCATCGGCACCGCCGCGACATCGAGGCATTTGAGATGGCCGCCGATCGCACGCGTGACGTCGAGCGCGGCCTGGAAGCGGGCTTCCTGGCCCTCATCATCATGCACCAGCAGCAAGATCGTCTTCATCGCTCGCCTCCGTGGCTCGGATCTTCCCGGATGCATCTGGAATAGGCCGATGAGTCGCCCTTCAATATTGGGGACATTACGTAGGACGATGAGGTGTATTACAGTCGCCTTAATCTGTCTCCTCGACAGCTTCCGTGCAGTCACCAGGCAGACTTAATATTCATTTCCTCGCGAACAGAACGCATTTCCCTCGGGCATTCGTCCGTAGAGTTCCTGAAAATTGATGGATGAGATGCGGCATCCTTACGACGATTAGAAATCACAAGTCATTTTTACACCAAAGTGGTGAGCAAGGGCTGTCGCCAGGCAAGTTGCACTGAGTTAGCTCCTGCTCCTCTCGCGGCCCGTTCAGGGCGGCAATCCGGGGAAAGAACGCCAAACAAGATTTCCGTGATGGCTGCAGCCGGTATCACCGCCTCGACAACCGGGCTGGCGTTTCGGACGTGCATGAGTGGGGACGCAGCTCCACTATCGGTGGCGGTGTCGAGTATCGCATGTCGCGCCGCATCGGCCTGCGACTGGATTTCCGCCACCTCGACAACCAGATGAGCCACTTGCTGATCGGGGTGCCGATTTCGCAGACTGATGGGTTGGGCTCGCGCCCGTCTATGCTGGCCGACGCGATCGAGCTGGTCCGACTCCGCTGCACCGCCAGAACCCTCAGATCAGCCCTGTTCGCCGTGCGGCGCCTATACGTCACTCAGCTCCGCGACGAAGTCATAGGCGTCGCCGCGATAAAAAGACTGGGTAAATTCCACCGGGCGGCCGTCACGAAGAAATCCGTGGCGCTCGATGAGCAGCCCAGCATGGCCAGAATCCACGCCGAGCATGCGCGCATGTTCGCTCATGAAGGGCACAGCCCGTAAACGCTGCAGAGCGCGCACGGGACGACTGCCAAAGCGCACAAGTGCTTCGTAGAGCGAATTCTCGACCGCCTCGACGGATGGCAGACATCCCCCCGCGATCGTTGTCTGCTCATATGCCATCGGCTCGTCGTCGGCGAAGCGGACGCGACGGAACCGGAAGACCGCCGCGCCAGGCGAAAGCTGGACCATCGCCTCCTCTGGCGTAACCGCGCCTGAGGAGCGGCTGATCCATTTACTGCTTGGTGTATGTCCGCGGGCGAGCATGTCCTCCGAGAAGGAGGAAATACGGGAGAAACTCTTTTCGACCCTCCGCGCCACGAATGTGCCTGCACCCTGCCGACGGGTCAGCAGACCTTCCTCGACAAGGCCGCCAAGGGCCTTGCGCACGGTGATACGCGAAACATCATATTCGGCCGCGAGTTCGCGCTCCGAAGGAATTGCATCCCCTGCTGCCAACAGCTTTTGCTGAATCGCATCGCGCAGCAATTGCTGCAACTGATGATAGAGCGGCGAGTGGTTTCCGGGCCGGAAAGCTCCAATTTGCGCAGATAAGGACATCGTACCACCCTTTTCTGCGCAATGCTCCGCCGGGGTCTCTGCCTGGGCGGAGGCTTATCGCCGCCATTTTCAGGACGCAACCGTCTGCGCGCGCGACGAAAACCCGCGCCGACAGCCAGGTCGCGAGATCGCTTGCCGCGCTGGCGGCGCAGAGGATCACGCGAGCCTCGCCCGCAAATCCTCTGGCCACTCAAATTGCTAAATAGCCAAGGGCCCGTTTCTGGTCCTCGCGAGCAGCTGCCTCTGCTCTGCCTCCAGCATCGACAAAAAAGCCCGGCCGCATCGCGCAGCCGGGCTCAATGAGGTCATTATTGAGGATCTCAGAATCTGATCGTTGCCCCCAGCACGACATTCCGGCCCAGACTGTCATAGCGCTGCGGGATCGTGTTGCTCCGCGCAAGGCTGATGTCGTAGGAATTGGGCAGGATCGGCGGGTTCTTGTCGAACAGGTTGTTGGCGACCAGACGCATCGTGAAGTGCTGGTCGACGTTCAGCGTCAGCGCCAGGTCGAAATAATTCATCGGAGCGATCCGATAGAAGGTCGTCTGCGCACGATCGGGGGTGCCGCCGATCGCCGGATCGCCCGAATTGTTCGCACTGGTCAGCGACCCGACATAACGCCAGTTGAACGATGCGGCGAACTTGTTGTTGGCGGTGCTGTAGGTCGTCCGCAGGCCGTGCGACCATTTCGGGATCAGCTGGCCGCAGCCATTGCCGTAATAGCCCGTGCAATTCCGCTTCGGCTGGATCGGCGAATCCTGCCCGCCCGCGAAGGTGGTCAGCGATCCGTTGAACTCCGCGTCGATGCGGCCGGCATTGCCCAGCGACAGCGTGTAATTGGCCTGGAAATCCCAGCCGCGCGCGATCGAATAATAATAGTTCGTCGTGCCGGCGCGGATGAAGCCGCTGGTCGGGTTGGACGAGGCGGACGCGTAGAGCGTGCCGTTCGCATCGCGCACGATCCCCTGGCAGAAGAAGGGATCGCCGTTCGAACGCAGACAGCCGTCCGTATAATAGCTGTCGTCGTTATAGCCGAGCGAGTTGTTGATCTTGATGCGGTAGCGGTCGACCGAAAGGATCAGCCCCTTCAGGAAGCGCGGCTTCAGGACCAGGCCGTAGGTCTGCGTATAGGCCGTCTCCGGATCGGCGGTGAAGCCGCCGGAACGAACCGTGCACTGGCTGTTGGGGCAGAGTAGGGTCGGGCTGCCATAGAGCGAATCCGGCAACCCGGTCGCGCGGCACACGGCCTGCGAGGCAAGCGGAACGGTCGTGGTGATCGTCTTCGTCGGGTCCTTGGGATCGGGGATCTGACGCGGCACGGGCGCGCAGAAGTCGTTCTGCGATCCGCCCTGCTTGCTGAAGCCGATCCGCGTCGCCTGCATGGTCTCGATCACCGTCGGCGCGCGCTGCGCCTTGTTGAACGAGGCGCGGAAGGTCACGTCCTCGACGGGCGCATACATGCCCTCAAGCTTCCAGGTGGTGAACCGGTTGGGGTTGGTGTTGTACTTGGACAGGCGGAAACCGCCATTGGCCTGCAACAGGTGCGCGAAGGGCTTGTCCTGCACCAAAGGTGCCTGGAGTTCGATATTGGCCTCCTTCACGCGCTGGCTCAGATGGAGATCCTCGCCACCATAATCGGACCGGAACTGCGCATCCGCCACCGACGCGAAGCGGTCTTCGCGATATTCGGCACCGAGCGCGACGGCCACGCCGTCCGCGGCAAAGGGCGACTTGATCCCATATTGGCCAAGATCGCCCGACACGCTCGCGAGCGCATCGTAGAGCGTCGCGGTGGTCTTCTGGATGCCGACCGCATTCTCGTAGATGTAATCGACCAATTTCTGGTCGTGATTGCCCGCCCGGAAGGCGTCGAACGGCACGCAAGCCGAGTCGGTGCCATTCACGACGGACGCGCAGGTCGGCACGCCGTTGACGTTGACGACGTTGAGCGCACGATTGATCCGGTCGAAATTCGGCAACGACCCCGACCACCAGGTCTGCTGGTTGCGTGCGAAGACGCCGCCCACGTCGTAGGACCATGCCCCACCGAACTTGCCCCTGACGCCACCGGTCAGGCGCAGTCCGCGATTGGTGTAGTAATCGGACAGCGGCGGCACCCCGTCGCTGAAGCGATAGCGGATGTCGATGGGAGCCAGGGTCGAGGTCCCTGCCGCCGAACCGCACAAGGCGGTCGCCTGCGCCCCCGAAAGGAACGGGTTGTTGCAATTCACCTGATACGGATCGGAGCCGTAATTGGCGGCGGCAAAGACGCGGCGGGGATAGGGATTGCTCGACCGGTCGCGGAACCACAGCGCCGAACTGTAGATCTGGGCCGCCGGCGAAAGGTCGAAGTGGGCGAAGCCGCCCGCATTCACGCGCTTGTCGGCGCGCTGCGCGGGATAGTCATCCAGCGGGTTGGCTGCCATCCCGGGACCCACCCCATAAGGCACGAAGGTCCGCGTACCGTCGGGATTGTTGAGGAAGGGCGTGCCGCTGTTGGGGCCGCTGCGCGGCAGAATGTAGCCGCTCAGCGAATAGGTCGACAGCGAACAGGAGAGCGGCCCATCCTTGCCGGTCTGGAGAAGCTGACATGCGGCGGTCGAACGGTCCGAATAGCGCAGCAAAGTCGCCTGCCGGTAATTGACGAAGCCCGACAGACCGAGGCGGCCGTCGAACAGCTTGGTGCCGGCGGTCAGCGTCGCATCGATGCGTGGCCCGTCGATCGTCGTTCCGTGCGGGATCTTGAACGAATCGGCCTGTGCCTGGTCCGTCACGATGTTCGAGGTGTTGTGATGGAGATAGAAGTTGTAGTTGCCGTCCAGCTGAATGCCGGTGAAGTCCGGCTTCAGGATGAAGTTGACGACGCCCGCAATCGCGTCCGATCCATAGACCGACGATGCGCCGCCCGTCAGCACGTCCACGCGCTGCAGGAGCGACACCGGAATCATGTTCGCGTCTTCGCCATTCTGCGTGCCGAGCCGCTTGCCGTCGACCAGCACCAGCGTCCGTTCGAAGCCGAGGTTGCGCAGCTTGATGCGCTGCCGGCCATCAGAGTCCTGGTAATTCTGCTGACTGTCCGGCGCGACCTGCGGCAGGCGATTGAGCACTTCTTCGATGTTGATCGGCGACTGCGCCTTGATGTCCTGCGCGGTGACAGTCTGGATCGGCGCTGCCGACCGGTTGTTCAGCCGGACGATGCGCGTGCCGGTGACGATCACCTCGTTATTGCCGGACTGTGCGCCGTCGGTGGCGCCGGCAGTCTGACCGGCTGCATTGTCCGCCTGTGCGCCTGCGGGGTCGGCCCATGCCGGAGCAGCCAGCGCCCCCACCAGACAGGTACTCGCAAGAAGGAATGTCAGTCGCGCCATTATTTACCCCTTTCTTCCTGGTTCGCCCGGTCCCCGTTATCGAGGCACCCGCCGAAGCCGTTCATCTTGTTCCGCCCGTCAGGCTGGGTGCCGGATGGATCTGCGTCGTTCCGAGCTCGTCGGTGACGGCGTACGTGAAGCCCGGCATCAATGCGTACGCACCGACTTCGCCCCCCGCCGACAAAGCGAGAAAGGCGACCTGCATTCCCTTCACCGCCGCACCGCGCAGCTGCGCGATATGCTCGACAGCCTCGCGACAAGCCGCTCCGGGCGAGAGCCCCGCGCGCATCGAGGCGACCACCCGCGCCGAGCCGGCAATTCGGGTGACCTCTTCTCCCACGCCGGTGGACGTCGCCGCCCCCACCCCGCGTTCGACGAAGAGGCCGCAGCCACTTTGCGGCGAATCGCCGACACGCCCGTGCATCTTGAACGCCATTCCCGATGTCGTGCACGCGCCCGCGAGGCGCCCCGCAATTGAGCGGGCAAGGATACCGAGCGTGTCATGATTCAAGGCCGGACCGCTGCCGGCCGAATGCTGATTCTCGATATTCGCGACGGGTTCGTAGCGTGATGTCTTGAGCCACTCGCGCCACGCCGCCTCTGCGTCGGGCGTCAGGAATTTGCGCCGCTCGAAACCCTGGGCGACGGCGAATTGGGTGGCGCCCTCGCCCACGAGCATCGTGTGCGGGGTCTTCTCCATCACGCGCCGCGCGACCGAGACCGCATGGACGATGTCCTCGAGCGCCGCGACGGCACCGAGTGCTCCGGCGTCATCCATGACGATCGCGTCCAGCGTGACATGGCCGTCCCGATCGGGGTACCCGCCCTCGCCAACGGAGTGATTGGTCAGATCGACCTCTGGCACGCGCGCGCCCGCCTCGACCGCATCGATCAGCGATCCGCCGTCTTTGATCGCGGCAAAGGCGGCGCGATTGGCGGCCGCCCCGAAGTCCCAGGTCGAGACGACGGCGGCGCGCAGATGCGGCTGGCGACCGTCGGCGCGCGAAGGGGCTGCGGCGACGGCCATGGCGCCGGTCAGAAGCATGCGCCTGTCGCTATTCACCTCGCGCCCACCAAAATCATGTCTCCTGACTTCGATTTGGAGATAGCCAATCGGGTCCCGCTTTGGTGACACGGCATGCAGATCAGTTCAATACCAATCTCGGCACCAGCTGAAAAAGTCCTGCACCTGTGAAATTTCAGCCACAGTCGTGCCTAAGCCGGATCGCCAGCGCTCCCGACCGGATGAGCGTGAGGAAAAAAGAGCCCGCCGCGGAGGGGGGCGGCGGGCTCATGCCGGCGAGGTTGCCTCGGCCGGGTGGGGGCGAAAGAACGGCTAGAATTTGAAGCGAGCGCTCACTGAATAGAGGCGGCCGTTTTTATACAGCGCCGTGGGCGCCGCCTTGGTGGCGCTGTACTGATAATAAGTCTCGTCCAAAAGGTTGGATGCATTTGCGCTCAACGTGACATTCTTCGTCAGCTGGTACGACGCAGAGAAGTCAAGCTCGCGATATGCGTCCGTGTAGTCGGCCGACGACAAGCGTCCGAACACATAAAAATATTTGGACCGATAGTTATAACTGACGCGCGCTTGAAACGGCCCGCTCTCGAAGTAGGGAACGATATTGTAGGTATTCCGCGAAAGGTAGGGCAGCCCCTGGCCGTTGATGCCCGTGTCCGCATCCGCAAAGGTGTAGTTTGCCTGGATGCCGAAACCGTAAGCGATCGGTGTCTGCAGCGTCAGCGAGAATCCCGTCACCGCCGCTTTTCCGCCGTTGATCGGCGTCGAGATCGCATAATCCAGCGTCTGGCCGGTCAGTGCGTTGGTCCTGGTTTGCGTCACATTCTGGTTCGAGATGTAGTTCGTTATGTCGCGGTAGAAGACCTCGCCCGACACATAACCGCTCTTCGAGAAATACCATTCTGCAGACAGTCCGAAATTGGTAGCGGCATAAGGTTTCAGATCGGGGTTCCCGCCGCTGCCGCTACGTGTGGTGTCGTCCAGGCTGAGCGCGCCGGCCAGTTGCGAATAGCGCGGGCGGGCGATCACCTTGGCGGCAGCGATCCGCAACACCACGCCCGGGCCGGCATCATAAGCCAGATTGAACGCGGGCAGGAAGCGGTTGTCGTTCCGCGGCGCCACCACCAGCTGCGTCGCGTTGCCCGACGTCAGATAGTAAGAGGAGGTATCCTTGGTGTGGACGAAGCGACCGCCCAGGTTGCCGCGGAATTTTCCGAACTCGAAATTCGCCTGCAGATAGGCGGTCGCGACCTTCTCGTTCACCTTGAAATAGGAGCCCGTATCGAGCGAGCGGGTCACGTTGAGCGTCCCCGGCGCGTTGAGCGCCGCGATCGCATTGCCCTTGGTCAGCGTCGCATAGGGCGTGGCATTCCCCGTGGTCGAGAGGCCGTCGTAGAGGCCGCTGTCGAGCGTATAGGCTCCGAGATCCGCGAGCGTGAACGCCTTGTTGGTGAAGGTCGCCCCACCATAGGTGGTCTGCTGATTGTCATGGTCATTGTAGCGCGCGCCGAACAGGATCGACGTCACAGGCCCCCACTCGGCCGTGCGTGCCACATCGATCTGGGCGAATTTCTCCTTGTCGACCGTATTCTCGGAATGGTCGATGCCACCGATCTGCGCGCCGAAGAAGCCCGCGCCATTGGTGGCAGCCAGCACCGCAGGCTCGGTCTGGAGATGTGATTCACCGGGCGACGTGCTGACCCAATGCGTCGCATCGCTCGCCGGATATTGCCAGTTCAGCAGCGTATCGCGGCCGCTCGCGCCGACCGTAAAGCCCTGCAGCGTGCGGAAGTTGAGCAGATATTCGGGGTTCTTGCCGCCGGATGCACGGGTGTAGCCGGCATTGCCGCTGACCTTCCAACCGTCGCCGTCCCAGTCGAATGCAAGCGTCCCGCTGTCGTTCTTGATACGCGTCCGGCGGAAGTTGGTGTCGAGTTCGCCGGTCCAATTGGTCCCGCTTCCCGCGCCGAACGCTGCCGACGTGATCAGACCGTTGGTGATCGTCGCCGACTGAAGCAGATTGCCGCGAACATTATAGCTGAATTCGGAATTGCTGAAATTGTCATATTTGCCGCGGATCGCGAGCCCCGTGGCCGTCAGCGTCAGACTGTCGGTCGGTTTGAACTGCAACGCCCCGGAGAATCCCAGGCGCTGCCGGGTTTGCTGGAAATATTCATGCGCCAGGAAGGCCGGCAGGCGAGCGGTGAGCAGGTCAGAATAGTTTCCGCCATTGACCTGGAGATTGGCGTTCTGCGGCACGGGCTGGCCATTGGCTCCGCGTACGACGTTCCCGCTGCTATCGTGCTGGAAGAAGGTATCTCCCGTCAGATAGCCGTAAACGGCCACGCCCGCGCGGGCGAGATATTCACGGTCGAAGCTGACCGAACCGAGGAAGCCGAACGTCCCCGCTTCATTGTGCCAGCTATAGAGGACCGAGCCGCGCGGGCTGCCCCGCTTGGATCGATCATTATATTCGTAGCCGCCGCTGGCGGTGATGGTGTTCGGCTTCAGATCGAGCGGCTTGCGCGTCACCACGTCGACCGTGGCCCCGATCGCCCCTTCCTGCAGCCGCGCTTCCGGCGTCTTATAGACGATCGCCTGGGAGATGATCTCCGGCGACAGCAGCGAATAATTGAAACTCCGGCTGGACCGGTCGGAAGGATTGCCGCCCCAATCCGCCGACGCGACCGAATGGCCGTCGATGAGGATCCGGTTCAGCGCCGGCTCCACACCGGCAATGGAGACCTGCTCGCCCTCACCGAACTGGTGATCGACGGTCACGCCCGGCAAATGGGACAGCGACTCGGCGACGTTGTTGTCGGGAAATTTGCCGACATCCTCGGCGCTGATGACATCGACGATCGAATTGGCCCGCCGCTTCGTGGCGGCCGAATCCTGGAGCGACTTGCGAAAGCCGGTAACGACGATTTCGTCGCCCGCGGACGCCGTGTTGGTGTCCTGGGCCACAGCCGGTCCGGCGAGCACGCCGGCCAGGCAAGTACCGAGTAGAAGGAACGTGGTTCGAGCCATTGGAACATCTCCCTTTGCATGTTCACGCCCGGCCCCCGTCTTCGGGGTGCCGCTTCCGCCAGTCTGCCTCCGCCGCCTGCATGTCCGGCCGGAGTCGGATCGCTCATGTTGCGTCTTTGTGACTTAATGAAAATGTCTTTTCAATACCAATTCATATCTAATCGCAAAAATTGCGTTAATTGGGCTCGAATTGGAGTTTTATAATGAGCGAGGTTGCGGGGGGCACGGAGATCAGAGGCGTCACCGCCCCGCCTTGCGGCACGAGATGATCCAGCCCGAAGCGCTGCTGCGGTCACCCGCTCGAGTATGCTATGTGCACTCCCCGGGTGTCGCCAGGCTCGTGCGTTTACGTGTTCGGGCGCAGCAGGTGTGGCGCGAGCGGCACTTGAGGGCGCTGCGGAAGCGGCAGCCGATCGATGGCGAGCAAGGCAGGGCGCAGCCCATCCGCCTCCGCACGGATTCGTATCCGTCCCTGGCCGCCTGCGTCCGCCTGGATGATGATCTGCGCGAGGCCGTTGAAGAGCGATCGTCGATTGCCCTTCTCCGGTTCATGGCTGTTGGGATCGCCGTTGCCCACGCCGATGATCGTCGCTCCTTCGACGGAAAATCGCGTCATCAGGTTTGCGGTCGGGACATGCCGGCCGGCCTCGTCGACCGCATCGATCGTCAGCGGCTGCGCATCCTCGCCATCGCCGGCCATCACGGTCCGCGCCGGGGTCAGGCGCAGCGCGACGGGTTCGCCGGTGGTTTCCTGGATCGCGCAAGCCACGTCACGCCCCCCGATCCGGGCGATCGCTTCGATCCGGCCGGCTGCGAAGGGCACATCCCAGCGATTGCCCATCAGCCGGTCCACCGCCGCCTCGCCGATGCGGCGGCCGTTGAGGCGCAATTCCACGCGCTCGGCATTGGACATGACCATGACCTTGACCGGCTGGCCTTCGCGACCGCGCCAGTTCCAATGCGGAAGCAAAGCGACAACCGGGCGGTCGTCGATCCAGTGGGCGCGGTGAATATCATAGGCTGACTTGGGAAACCCGCACAGATCCAGGATGCCGAACAAGCTGGAAATGGTCGGCCATGCATAAGGCGTCGGTTCGCCATGATAATCGAAGCCGGTCCACACGAAGCCGCCCGCCACGAACGGGCGCGTCGCGATCATGCGCCATGCGTCCCGGTGCGATGCCCCCCAGGAGGCGAAATCGGTGTCATAGGAAGACGCGATATGGCGCGCCGGATCGCTGGCGAAGGCGCCGCGCGTCATGAAGGCGCTCGTATCCTCCGAACTGGTGATCGGCTTGGCCGGATGCGCGGCATGATAAGGATCATAGTCGCCTTGGTAATAATTGAAGCCGCCGACATCGACGACCTGCATCACATTCTTTTCCTTGAAGAAAGCGCCGTTCATCGCCGCCGTGATCGGCCGGCTGTCGTCGAGCTTCCGCACGGCATGCACCATCCGGCGGACCATCTCGACACCCGCTTCGGTCCCTTGCATCGGCTCTTCGTTGAAGACCGACCAGAGGATGATGCAAGGGTGGTTGCGGTCGCGCCGGACCATCCATTCGAGTTGCGCCAGATAGTCGGGTGCGGGATCGAACTGGCGGTTTTCGTCCATGACCAGGATGCCGAGCCGGTCGCACCAGTCGAGCAGCTCCGCCGTGGGGGCATTGTGCGTGCAGCGCAGCGCGTTGGCGCCCATGTCCTTCAGCCGCTCGAGCCGCCAGCGGATCAGCGCGTCGGGGATGGCGGTGCCGACGCCGGCATGATCCTGGTGCAGGCAGACACCCTTGAGCTTGACGTGCTTGCCGTTGAGGAACAGCCCCCTGTCCGGATCGAAGCGGATCGCTCGGAAACCGACAGCGATCCGCCGTTCGTCGGCGACGGCCTCGCCCCTGAACAGCCGCACCTCGACCTTGTGCAGCACGGGTGTTTCGATCGACCATAAAGCCGGCTGCGGCGCGGCGAGTTCAAGCCGGGCTTCTCCATGCTCCATCGCGCTCACGGTCGCGGCGACGCGCTCGCGCGCGAGCAAGCGGCCATCGGGCGCGAACAGCGCGGCCTCGACCTGGACGGCGGCATCTTCACCGGCGATGCTCTGAAGGGTGACCGCGATCGGTACCGTCCATCGCCCCTGGCCATCCTGCCGAGGATCACAATGAACACCATCGGTGGCGATCGAAACGGGGGGGCGTTTGGCGAGCCAGACGTGCCGATAGAGGCCCGCGCCCTCGTACCACCACCCTTCCATCGCCTCTGCATCGACCCGAACCGCGATCAGGTTCAGATCGTCGCCGAAGCGGGCAAAGGGCGTCAGATCGACGAGGATGGTGTTGTAGCCGGACCAATTATGCGCGGCGACGCTGCCATTGACCCAGATGGTGCAATGGGTCGCGACGCCGCCAAATTGCAGTTCGATCCTTTTGCCCCGATCGGCAGGGTCCAGCCGGAGCGTGCGGCGATACCAGCCGATCCCGCGCGGACGATAACCCTGGCTGACATTGGCGGTCTCGACGAAGGGCTGGAAGGACGCCCAGTCATGGGGAAGCGTTACCGGCTGCCAATCGCGGTCGTCATAATCGATTGCCGCGGCGGCGCCGGCATTGCCCGCCTTGACCGAGCGATAGGTCGCATCGTGGTCCGGCAGCGGCGCCGGCAAGATGTCCCCTTCATGGAACAGCCAGCCGCGATCCATCAGCGTCCGCCCCGGATCGTCGATCGGAAGCCCTGGCGGCAATGTCGTGGCCGGCGCCGGCATCGGCAATGCCCCGCCTTTCGCGGGCGCGGCGATCAGCGCCGCGCCTTGACCCACCACGCCGAGCGCCGCGGCGCCTGCCAACAGCTCTCGCCGGGCAACGCTCATATCGCAATCGTCCTATCCGCAATATGGGTGTCGAGCGGCTTGAGATCTGCGTCAAGGATGACCCAATCCGCCCGTTGGCCAGCCGCGAGAACTCCGCGCTCGTGCGAAAGGCCGAGGAAGGCGGCCGGATTGGCCGATGCGAGCGCGGTCACCCGGTCCGGCGCCAGGCCGAACACCTCCACGCTTTTCGCGACGGCCGTCGCCATATCCAGGTTGGATCCTGCAAGCGTGCCGTCGGCATGCACACACCGGCCGTCCCGCACGTCGATATGGTGGCCCTGGAGCATGAAGTGCGTGACGTTCGCGCCCACCGACGGCATGGCGTCGGTCACCAGCATCATGCGTTCGAATGGCCGGGCCCGCATCGCCAGGCGCAGCACCGGCCGCGAGACATGGACGTCATCCACGATCAGGCCGCACCAGGGGCGCGGATCCTCGAGCGCTGCGCCGACCATCCCCGGCTCGCGCTGCCGCAGCGGCGGCATGGCGTTGAACAGATGCGTGACACCGCTCACTCCGGCGTCGAACGCGGCGCGCGCCGTATCGTAATCCGCCTCGCTATGGCCGGCACTCACGATCACTCCGGCCGCCACCAGGGTGCGTATCTCATCGATCGCGACCATTTCAGGCGCGAGCGTGACCACCACCCTGCCCCGGCGAGGCCGTACCAGCAATTCGAGCAGCGCTGGGTCGAGCCGCCGAAAGCGCGACGCATCGTGAATGCCCTTGCGGGCCGAATTGAGGACCGGCCCTTCGATATGAACGCCCAGCACAGCCGGTATTCCCGCGGCGATGGCCGCATCGGCCGCGTCGAGCGCCGCGGCGATCTTGTCCGGCTCCCCGCTGATCAGCGTCGGCAGGAAACCGGTCGTGCCGAACCGTGCATGCGCGGTGCCGATCGCGGCGATGCCGTCCACGCTGATATGGTCGTTGAAGAGGACGCCCCCGCCACCATTGACCTGCACGTCGATGAAGCCCGGCAGCACCCAGCCGCCGGCAAGATCAACCGCGCCGCTTTTGTCGCGCAAGGGGCGGATGGCAGCGATCCGCCCGAACTCCACGCAAATCTCGGCGTCGGATAATAGCCCGTCACCCGTCGCGATATGGCCGTCGACGAAGCGGAAGCGGTTCATAGTGTCTCCGTCACCGGCGCGAGACGGGCGCGCGACCGCATCGCCGCCATGTGAAGGACCATGGCTGGGCCGCTTCACGCTTCATCATCCCGGCTCCGTTCATGCGCGCGCCACGCCGCTGGACGCGGCATGTGGGCGCTGCGATTTCCGAGGCCGGTCTCCAAGCTCCGGTGGCCACTCCTGCCACTCTCCTATTGTGAGTGCCCTACCGATAGCCAAGCCGGCTGATGCGGACAATGGTCCTTTGTTGGACCTATCAGGTCCTATCGTTGTGGGGCCGCCTGCATGCGCCGACCTTCTCCGCAAGCGCGGCCACGAATTCGCGGCTCGTCTGCCGGCGCGGACCGACTGCGAAGCCCAGGCGGCAAACGCGGGCATCGGGCCAATCCTGCTCACGCGCGGCGGACGCATGGACCGCGTCGACCCCGCTGGCTGCCAGCAGCGCCACGACATTGTCGGGACGCACGCCCGCGCCGGCGATGATCTTGAGCCGCCCTTTCGCTTCACCGACCATGGCTGCAAGCATCGCCGCGCCCATGGACGCATTAGCTTCGCCACCGGAGCTTAATACATGGTCGAAGCCGAGGTCGGCGGCGATAGCGACTGCGGCGACCGGGTCCGGCGCCAGGTCAACCGCTCGATGCAGAACGATCTCAAGGCCTTGTGCCGCATCGCGCAAGGTGCCGAGCGCCGCCTGATCGGGACGGCCGTCGACGTGCGTGGCGCCGACCACCACGCCGGAAACCCCCAGCGCGCGCAGGCACGCAATCTCTTCGGCCATCAGCAGGATTTCCTGCGGGCTATAGACGAAGTCGCCCGCCCGGGGGCGCACCATGGCGTGGACCGGAAGGCCCGACGCAACGGCTCGAGCGACCAGCGCGGCAGGCGGCGTCAGCCCCCCCAAGGCCAGCGCGCTGCACAATTCGATCCGGTCCGCGCCTCCGGCGAACGCGGCATCGATACCGTGCCCATCCTCCACACAGATTTCCAGCAAGGGTCGGCCTAGGTCCATCGCGTCCTCCCGCCGGCGCTGGCCCGCCCAAAAAGGGCTGGACGGGTCGCGGCCTATTGGTCAACATACCAATTGAATACCGCGAACCTGTCAACATCGGGAGGAAGCGTGAGCCGCTTCGCAGCGCCACATGCAGCCATCGTCGGCGGACTGATCATGGCGGCGGGGGCCGCTATGCCGGCGCATGGACAATCCGCGGCCGGGGCGATTGCCGCGCCCCAGCCAAATGCCGCGTCCCTTCCGCTGATTCCCCTGCCTGCGCGGATCGAGCGCAAGCCTGGGAGCTTTACGGTCGGCAACGGCACGACGGTTGCGGCGCGCGGCGCCGGCGCGGTCGCGGCGGCCCGACTGCTGACGGCGCGCGTCGGCGCGACTCGAGGCCTCACGCTCGTACCCGGGACCGGCGGGCCGATCCGGCTTGTTCGCGACCCCTCGATCAAAGGAGCGGAGGCCTATCGCCTGACCGTCTCGCCGGATGGCATCCGGATCGCGGCCGCGGACGATGCCGGGCTGGTCCATGGCGCGATGACGCTTGCGCAATTGCTCAGCCCGGACGACGCATTCGGCCAGGCGGTCGCGGTTCCCGCATTGCTGATCGACGATGCGCCGCGCTTCCGGTGGCGCGGCTATCTTGCGGATGTCGCGCGCCACTTCCAATCGATCGACACGCTGAAGAAAACCATCGATCAGATGGCGGCGCTGAAGCTCAACATGCTTCATCTTCACCTGTCGGACGACCAGGGCTGGCGCGTCGAGATCCGCAAATATCCCGATTTGACCCGCATCGGTGCGTGGCGCGTGCCCCCCACCGCCGGCGGCCCGGCCCCCGCCCAGCCTTATGGCGGCTTCTACACGCAAGCCGAGCTCAAGGAGCTGGTTGCCTATGCGGCCGAGCGGGCGATCACGATCGTGCCGGAAATTGACCTGCCGGGCCATGCCCAGGCGATCGTCGCCGCCTATCCCGAACTGGGCGTGTTCGGCGACCGCCCGGCCGTGTCGGGCGATTGGGGCGTCAATCCCTATCTGCTCGATCCTGGTCCGAAGGGCATCGCCTTCGTCAAGGACGTGCTCGACGAACTGCTCGCCATCTTTCCCGGCCGCTACATCCATCTCGGCGGCGACGAGGCGGTCAAGGACCAGTGGCAGCGCTCGCCCCGGGTACAGGCGCTGATGAAGGCGCAAGGGATTGCGAGCGAGAATGCGCTCCAATCCGCCCTCATCCGCGAATTCGACGCTTATCTGCGCGCGCGCGGCCGGCGGCTGATCGGCTGGGACGAGATATTGGAAGGCGGCGGTCTGCCCCAGTCGGCGACGGTCATGTCCTGGCAGGGCGAAAAGGGCGCGATCGAAGCGTCACGCGAAGGCCATGACGTGGTCCTGTCGCCCGCACCGATCCTCTATCTCGACAATCTCCAGTCCTGGCTGCCCGACGAGCCGCCGATGCGCCCGGCCAATCCGCCGATGACGCTCGAGCGCGTCTATGGCTATGATCCGATGCCGGCCGCGATCGCGCCCCAGGATCAGGCCCATGTGCTCGGCGCACAGATGAACGCCTGGTCGGAATATCTGACCTCGCCCGAAATCGTCTGGCACGCGACCTTCCCGCGCCTCGCCGCCTTCGCCGAGGGGGTCTGGTCGCCCAAGCCGGTGCGCGATTTCCGCAGTTTCCTGGACCGGCTGGAACCGCAGGTGAAGCGGTGGCGGCGCGATGCCATCCCCGCCGCCGACAGCGCCTTCGCGGTCGGATACCAGCTCGACGGCACGCGCAGCGCCGCGGTGGCGAGCGGGCAGGCCAGGCTGATCCTGGCAAACCAGGCCGTTCACGGCACGATCCGTTATACGCTCGACGGCAGCGCCCCCAGTCCGGCCTCGCCCCTTTATGCAGGACCGCTCACGGTGCCGCTCGGCAGGACCGTCCGCGCGACGACCTTCGGGACCGATGGCGCCCCACTCGCCGCGCCCCGCGCATTCGACACGAGCGTGGCGGCGCTGCTGCGGACCGATTCCGTGACGCTCTCCGCCTGCAGCGGCGGCATCGAACTCCGGCTGCCGCTCACGCCCGATGCGACCGCCTTCGGCCCGGCGTTCAACAGCAATATCTTCGACGGCTGCCTCGCCTGGCGCGGAGCCCCCTTGTCGGTCGCGAAGGCCTATCGTGTCGACGTGGGGCGACTCGCGCGCAATTTCGGCCTGGCGCATGCCTTCACCCGGCTGAAGACCTATTATCCCGCCACCACCTTCGGCGAGCTGGTGGTGCGCGCCGGCGGCTGCGACGGCCCGCCGATCGGCACTTTCCCCTTGCCCGACCCGGCCACCGCGCCGAACCGTCTCCGCTTCACCGGCAACCTGCCCGCCGGGACGACCGACGGCGATCTGTGCATGACCTTTACCGCGCCGCTGTCCGGTCCGCTTTATGCCGTGGAGCAGGTCTCGCTCGAGCCGTCGCGGTGAGGGCAGGGATCGCAATCCTGCTGCTGCTTGCTGCCGCCCCGGCGGTCCAGGCAGCCCCCAGGGCGACGATCCCGCTCGACGGACGCTGGCAGGTTCGCATCGATCCGGCCGATGCCGAAACGGCGCGCGCACATCCCAAGGCGGCGGCCTGGCTTCCGGCCACGGTGCCGGGAACCGTGCAGCAGGATCTGATCGCGGCCGGCATCGTGCCCGATCCGTTCGTCGGCCTCAACGAAGCCGCCATCCAATGGGCGGGGCTGACCGGCTGGCAATATCGCCGCACGATCGAGGTCACGCCGGCGATGCTGGCGCGCGACCGGATCGACCTGGTGTTCGACGGGCTCGATACGTTCGCGCGCGTGACGGTGAACGGCAGGGCGCTTCTTTCGGCCGACAATGCGCACCGGCGCTGGCGGGCCGATGCCAAGGCGCTGCTCAGGGCGGGCGCCAATGAGATCGTGGTGAGCTTCGCCTCGCCGATCCGCACGCTCCAGCCGATGGTGCTGGCGGAGAAGAATCCGCTGCCGGGCGAATATGACTCCGCTTTCGGCGACGAGCCGCAGGGCAAGCAGACCTCGCCTTACATCCGCAAGCCCAAATATCATTATGGCTGGGACTGGGGCCCGCGGGTCGTCGCGATCGGCATCTGGAAGTCGGCGCGGCTGGAGGCTTGGGACAAGGCCCGGCTCGATGGACTGACGGTCGATCAGGACGCGGTGACCGAGGCCGAAGCGCGGCTGACCGCACGTCTGGCGATTCCCGCCGCCCGCGCGACGCGCACCGCCATCCGCATCGACGTCGCCGGGCCTGACCGGCGCCGTTTCAGCGTCACGCGCACAGCCACGCTCGCGCCGGGCGACAATCTCGTCTCGGTGCCCCTCACCATCGCGCACCCCCAACGCTGGCAGCCGGCCGGCTATGGCGCGCATCCGCTTTACACGCTGAGCGCGACCTTGCTGGACGGCGGGCAGGAGCGCGACCGCCTCACCCGCCGCACCGGGCTGCGCACGGTCGAGCTGATCCGCAAGGACGGCAGCTTCGGCCTCAGGATCAATGGCACGCCGATCTTCATGAAGGGGGCCAACCTCATCCCCTTCGACGAATTCCCCGCGCGCGTCACGCCGGCCGAAGAGCGGCACATCCTCAACGCCGCCGTTGCCGCCAACATGAACATGGTGCGCGTCTGGGGCGGCGGCTATTATCCCGACGACGCCTTTTACGACATCGCCGACGAGCTCGGGCTGATGGTGTGGCAGGACTTCATGTTCGGCGGGGCCGTGACTCCGCCCGATGCCGCATTCCGCCGCAACGTCGCCGCTGAAGCGGCCGAGCAGGTGGCCCGGCTGCAGGCGCATCCCTCGCTCGTCATCTGGGCCGGCAATAACGAAGTCCTGTCCGGCTGGGAGAATTGGTCGGATCGCAAGGCGTTCAAGAAGGCGGCCGGCCCCGATGAGCAAGAGCGGATCGGCACCGGCATGGCGGTGCTGTTCGATCGCGTGCTGCGCGATGCGGTGACCCGCTACGATCCCGACGTGCCCTATTGGCCCGGCTCGCCCTCGACCGATTATGAGGGGCCGATCGACACCGACCAGGACGGCGATCGCCATTTCTGGGACGTCTGGTCCGGCTCCAAGCCGATCGCGCGCTACATGGACGGCTGCGCGCGGTTCATGTCCGAATATGGGTTCCAGGGCATGCCGGGCCTGCCCACGATCGCCGCTTTCGCAGGAACGACCGATCTCGCCGCCGACGGCCCGGTGATGAAGGCTCACCAGAAATTCCTGTCGGGCGAGGGCAATGGGCGCATCCTTTTCTATCTGCGCCAGCATCATCGCAGCCCCCGCGACTTCGCCGACCTGGTCTATCTGAGCCAGGTGACGCAGGCCGACGCGATCCGTATCGCCGCGCTCCATCACCGCGCCTGTCGCCCGGTCACGATGGGCTCGCTCTACTGGCAGCTCAACGACACCTGGCCGGCCATCTCCTGGGCCAGTATCGACTATTTTGGCCGGCCCAAGCTGCTGCAGTTCGCCGCGCGCCGCTTCTTCGCCCCCCAGGCGATCGTGGCGGAGCACAAGGACGGCGTGACGCGGCTGGCCCTGGTTTCCGACGCCACCGCGCCGCTTCCCGCGCGCTGGCGCGTGCGGACCTTCGCCATGGACGGCAGGCTGCTGGGGGAGAAGGGCAGCGCGACGACGCTGCCACCGCTCTCCTCGACCGACGTCGCGCAGCTCGATGACGCCACCTTGTTCGGCTCGGTCCCTCCGCGCGACAGCTATGCCGTGGCCGAATTGATCCTGAACGGCCGGACCGTGTCCCGCGCGATCGTCGAACGCGCCGAACCGAAGGACATGGCCTATCCGGCGCCAGGCCTCACCGTTCGCTGGAGCGGCAAGACGCTGACGCTCACCGCCCGCAACCTGGCGCGCGCGGTGATGATCGGCTTCGGAGCCATCCCCGCCGTCGCATCCGACAACGGCTTCGACCTGTTGCCCGGCGAAAGGGTGACGGTGACGATCCAGTCGGATGCCGATGCCGCCACGCTGCAACGCGCGCTTACGCTGCAGACGCTGGGCCCGGCCTGATGCCTTTTATTCCCTGGCTCATGCTCGGCCTGTCCACCACCTCCGCGACGACGGCGCCGGCTTCGCTCGAACAGAAAGCCGCGCAGCTTCAGAATGCGGCGCCGGCCGATCCGGCCCTCGGCCTGCCCGCCTATGACTGGTGGAATGAGGGGCTGCACGGCCTCGCGCGCAATGGCGAGGCGACGGTCTTTCCGCAGGCGGTCGCGCTCGCCGCCACCTGGGATGAAGGCCTGCTCGGCCGCGTCGGCGACGTGGTCGCGACCGAGGCGCGCGCCAAGTGGAATGCCAGGCCGCGCAATGCCGCGCGCGGACTGTTCGAAGGGCTGACGATCTGGTCGCCCAATATCAATATCTTCCGCGACCCACGCTGGGGGCGCGGCCAGGAAACCTATGGCGAGGATCCGCTGCTGACGGGGCGGCTGGGGGCAGCCTTCATCCGCGGGCTGCAGGGCCCCGATCCGGCGCATCCCAAGGTGATTGCCACGCCGAAGCATCTGGCAGTTCATTCCGGGCCGGAAGCGGGCCGCGACAGTTTCGACGTGGACGTGTCGCCGCATGACCTGGAGGCGACCTACACGCCCGCCTTCCGCATGGCGGTGACGGAGGGCAAGGCGCGATCGCTGATGTGCGCCTATAATGCCATTCACGGCACGCCGGTCTGCGCACTGCCCGCGCTGATGATCGACCGGCTGCGGCGCGACTGGGGCTTTGCCGGGCTGACCGTGTCTGACTGCGATGCGGTCGCCAACATCAATCTGTTCCACTTCAGCCAGCCGGACGCGGTCCACGCCGCCGCCGCGGCGCTGAAGGGCGGGACCGACCTCAATTGTGGCTCGACCTATGCCGCCCTGCCCGACGCGGTGCGGCAGGGTCTGGTCGACGAGGCGGCGATCGATGCGGCGCTCGGCCGCGCGCTCGAGGCACGGAGCGCGCTCGGCATTGCCGTCGGTACGAGCTCGCCTTGGGACAGGATCGCGCCGTCAGAGGTCGGCACACCCGCGCATCGCGCACTGGCGTTGGAGGCGGCCCAAAAATCGATCATATTGCTCGACAATCGCGCCAACATCTTGCCGCTGGCCATGCCGCGCATCGCCGTGATCGGTGCCGATGCGGACGATCTGGGCGTGATCGAGGCCAATTATCACGGGACAGCGATCCGGCCGGTGACCCCGCTCGACGGCATCAGGCGCCGGTTCGGCGCAGCGCGCGTGACCTATGCCCAGGGCTCGGCCCTGGCCGAAGGCGCTCCGACGGTGGTGCCGGAGACCGCTTTGCGTGCCGGCGACGCGAATGGACTGACGGTCGAAGTGCGCGACGTCAAAGGTCGGCTCACGCGCCGCGGCGTCGACCGCCGAATTGATTTCAATTTCACCAAGACGGCGCCCTTCTCCGCACGCTGGACGGGCCTGTTCATGCCCCCCGGCCCGGGCCGCTATCGCCTGTCGGTCGACGGCCCCGCCTGCTGGCATGCTTGTCCTCCGCATGACGCGGTGCGGCTTTGGATCGGGGACGAAAAACGGATCGAGGGCCATATCGGAGATGCGGTGCTGGAGACCGAGGTCGCGGGCGGCGCACCGCTGCCGATCCGGCTCGAGATCGATCATCAGGGCGGCGACGAAGGTCTGCGCCTGCGCTGGACCGCGCCGGCCGAGGTGCAGCTCAGCGAAGCGGTGGCGGCCGCGCGCGCCGCCGACGTGACGATCGCGGTGGTGGGCCTGTCACCCGATCTGGAGGGCGAAGCGCTCAAGCTGAGCGTGCCGGGCTTCGCCGGCGGCGACCGCACGGAGATTTCGCTGCCCGAGCCGCAGTTGAAGCTGCTGCGCGCACTGCAGCAAACCGGAAAGCCGCTGGTGGTGGCGATCGCGTCGGGGAGTGCCGTCTCGCTCGCCGAGCTCACGCCCGATGCCGTGCTCCAGCTCTGGTATCCGGGCGTTGAGGGGGGCACCGCGCTGGCGCAGATCCTGGCCGGCGACGTCAGCCCCTCCGGCCGGCTCCCCGTCACAGTCTATCGCTCGGCCGCCGACCTGCCGGCCTTCACCGATTACAGCATGAAGGAGCGGACCTACCGCTATTTCACGGGCACGCCCGCCTGGGCCTTCGGTCATGGCCTGTCCTATACGCGCTTCGCTTATAGCGAGCCGCGCCTGTCGGCGGCGAGCATCCCCGCGGGCAGCGCGCTGACGGTCGGCGTGCCGGTCCGCAACAGCGGCGGGCGCAGCGGCGAGGAAGTGGTGCAGGCCTATCTGCTGCCACCGGACGCGGGCCGGACCGGCAATTTCACCGATCCCGTGCTGCAGCGGCAGCTGGCCGGCTTTAGCCGTGTCGCGCTCGCCGCGGGACAGGACGGCATGGCCACGATCAGCATCGATGCGCGCACGATGAGCAGCGTCGACCGATCCGGTATACGGCGCGTCCTGCCCGGCCTCTACCGCCTGTGGGTGGGCGGCGGTCAGCCCGGCGACGCCCCCGGATCGTGGACCAGCTTCACCGTCACCGGCGACGCCATGGCCCTGCCCAAATGATCGACCGCCGCCGCCTGCTCGCCACCGGTGCCGCGTTCGCGATCCTGCCGTCCGGCGCGCGCGCAGGCGACTTGCCAAGCCGCCGGCCGGCGCCCGCCGAGCGTCGGTTCACGTCTGTGGCGGTGGAGCGGGAGATAGCGCGCGTTTCCGCGCTGATCGCCGATCCCGAGCTCCGCTGGCTGTTCGCGAACTGCTATCCCAACACGCTCGACACGACGGTGAAGATGGGAATGGTGGACGGCAGGCCCGACGCCTTCGTCATCACCGGCGACATACCCTGCTTGTGGCTGCGCGATTCCTCCGCGCAGCTCAATCCCTATCTGCCGCTGCTGCGCGAGGATCCGAAGCTCAGGGAGCTGTTCCGCGGGCTGATCGCGCGCCAGGCGCGATCGATCCTCATCGATCCCTACGCCAACGCCTTCATGGAAGATCCAGGGGCGAAGACCAACCTGTCCTGGGCGCTGCAGGACGAAACCGAGATGAAACCGGGCGTCGCCGAGCGCAAATGGGAGGTGGATTCGCTCTGCTATCCGATCCGCCTCGCCACCTCTTATTGGCAGGCCACCGGCGATCGCACGCCCTTCGACGCGACCTGGGCCGAAAGCGCGCGCGCGATCGTACGGACCTTCCGCGAGCAACAGCGCACGCACGGGCCCGGCCCCTATCGTTTCCGCCGCGCCGCATCGCAGCCGACCGAGACGTTGTTGTGGGGTGAGGGCAATCCGACGCGCAAGGTTGGGCTGATCCATTCGGGCTTTCGGCCGTCGGACGATGCCTGCCTCTATCCCTTCCTGATCCCCGCCAACCTGTTCGCCGTCACCGCGCTGCGCGCGCTCGCCCGGTTAGCGCAGCAGGCGCGCGGCGATTCCCGCCTTGCCGCCGACGCCGCCACGCTCGCGCAGGAGGTGGACGCGGCGCTTGCCCGCCACGGCACGATGCATCTGCCCGACGGGCGCGAGGTCTGGGCCTATGAGGTGGACGGGTTCGGAAACGCGCTGTTCATGGACGATGCCAATATCCCGTCGTTGAGCGGCTTGGCTTATCTGGGCTGCGTCAGCACCGCCGATCCGCGCTGGCGCCGGACCGCGGCGGCCGCCTGGAGCGCGGCCAATCCCTGGTTCTTCCGCGGCCGCAAGGCGGAAGGCATTGGCGGCCCCCATGTCGGTCCGCGCCAGATCTGGCCGATGTCGCTGATCGTGCGCGCGCTCTCGGCGCAGGACGACGCGACCATCCTGCGCTGCATGGGGCTGCTGAAGGCGACGCACGCCGGCACCGGCTTCATGCACGAGGCCTTCGACCAGGACGATCCCGCCAAATTCACGCGCCCCTGGTTCGCCTGGGCCAATGGGCTGTTCGGCGAGCTGATCCTGCACCTGGCCAGGCAGCGCCCGCATCTGCTCCGCGCGCCCTTGCCGGCACGGTAGAAGGACCGATCAATGCCCAACCATTCCCCGCGCGGGCTGACCAGACGAGCCCTGTTATGCTCGGCCGCCACGGCCGCCTTGCCGCTGCCGGCGCTGGCGGAGCGCAGCCCGCCCATCAGTCCGGACCTGTTCATCGGCACCGGCGGTCATGGCCATACCTTCCCGGGGGCCAGCCTGCCGCACGGCATGGTCCAGCTGAGCCCCGATACCGATGTGGAGCGCTGGGACGCCTGTTCCGGCTATCACCGCGACGACAGCTCGATCATGGGTTTCTCGCATACCCATTTGTCCGGCACGGGCATTGGCGACATGCTCGACGTGCTGGTGGTGCCGGCGCGCGGTCCGGTCCGGCTGCAGCCCGGTTCGCTGAAGGATCCGGACGCGGGCTATCGCCAGCATTTTTCGAACGAGCATGCCGAACCCGGTTATTATCGCGTGCGGCTTGAATCGGGGGTGCAGGCCGAGCTGACCGTCACCGATCGCACCGGCTGGCACCGTTATGCCTTTCCCGACGGGCCCGGCCATATCCTGATCGACCTGTCGCATCTGGTGCTCGACAGCAGCGACCAGCCGCCGCTGATCGACGATGCCGCGATCCAGGTCGATCCCGACGGAACGATCGTCGGCAAGCGCCGCATATTCCGCTGGGCCAAGGGCCGCCGCATCCATTTCGCGCTGCAGCTGTCGCGCCGGCCCGATCGCATCAGCCTCTATGGCGACGGCGATGCGGAGCAACCGGCGGGCACGACCGGCGTCACCGGCAAGCGCCTCAAGGCGGTGCTGCATTTCGACCAGGCCGGCGGGGCGCCGATCCTGATCCGCTGCGGCCTGTCGGCGGTGGACATGGCGGGTGCGCGCGCCAATCTGGCGGCCGAGGCGCGGCATTGGGACTTCGACCGCACGCGGCGGGCGGCGGCGCGGCGCTGGGGGGAGGTGCTGGGGCAGGTCAAGGTCCGCGGCGGCACCGCCGACCAGCGCACCATCCTCAGCACGGCGCTTTATCACGCCCGGCTCGCGCCGACGCTCTTTTCGGACGTGGACGGCCGCTATGTCGGCCTGGACAAGCAGGTGCACCGCGTGCCGCCCGGCGGCGGCGCCTACAGCACCTATTCGCTGTGGGATACGTATCGCGCGCTGCATCCGCTGCTCACCCTGATCGCCCCCGATCGCGCCAAGAGCCTGATCGACGACCTGATCCGCCAGACGGCGCAATCGCCCTACGGGCCGCTCGTCTGGCCGTTGCAGGGGGTGGAGACGGGCTGCATGATCGGCTGGCACGGCGTCGTCCCGCTCGCCGAGGCGCAGGCCAAGGGGATCAAGGCGGATTACGCCGCCGCTTGGCCGGCCATCGCCAAGCGCAGCTTCGACTTCGCCGCGCCCGATCAGGACAATAGCCTGGGCCGCGACCTCTATGACCGGATGGGTTATGTTCCGGCGGACAAAGTGTTCGAGAGCGTCAGCCGCACGCAGGAATATGCCTATGACGATTGGGCATCCTCGCATCTGGCGAAGGCGGCCGGTGCGCATGGCGCGGCCGAGCGCCTGCGCAAACGATCGCTCAATTATCGCAACGTGCTCGACCCCGACATCCGCTTCGCGCGGCCCCGCTTCGCCGACGGCAGCTGGTGGACGCCCTATGATCCGGTCCAGCTCGGCCATATGCCCAAGCCCTGGTGGCGCGATTATACCGAAGCCAATGGCTGGCAAGCGACCTTCCTCAACCAGCACGACATTTACGGGCTGATCGGCCATTTCGGCGGAGACGCGGCGTTCGAGGCGAAGCTCGATGCCTTCTTCACCGCACCCTCCACCCTGCCGGCCAACGCCCCGCCCGACATTTCGGGCCTGCTCGGTCAATATGCCCACGGCAACGAACCCGACCAGCATGCCCCCTATCTCTATGCCTATGTCGGGGCACCGTGGAAGACGCAGCGCCTGGTGCGGCGATTGCTGACCGAGATGTATAAGGCCGCCCCGGACGGCATCATCGGCAACGACGATTGCGGACAGATGAGCGCGTGGTTCGTCTTTTCCGCGCTGGGCTTCTACCCCGTCGACCCGATCGAGGCGGCCTATGTCTTCGGATCGCCGCTGTTCGACCGCGCCGAACTGCGGGTCGGCGGTGACAGGAGGCTGGTGATCGAGGCGCGGGGCAATGGTCCCGACCGGCCGTACATCCAGTCCGTCACCTGGCGCGGCCGCCCCTGGAGCAGGAGCTGGATCGCGCATGCGGAGCTGGTCAAGGGCGGCAGGCTGGTCTTCCATATGGGAGCCGAGCCCGACCCCCGCTTCGGCAGCGCACCTGCCGATCGCCCACCATCCTTCGGCCGACTGGCGTGATCGTGGCCGCGGCCGCGCTCGCGGCCTCCTGCGTCCTGTCGGGCCCGGGCGGCGAGATCGCGGCTGATTTGCTACGCAGGCGGTTGGCCGAGCGCGTGGCGGACTGCGGCACTCTCCGCGTCCTCATTGCCCCGCCCGACGCGGTTCGCGCGGCGCTGCCGGCGCCGCTGCGGAAACGCTGGCGCAAGCCGAGGCGTATCGACGGTTTCGCCGTCCGGCGGGCCGGCCCGCTGACGGTCGTCACCGCGTCCGACACGCGGCGGATGATCTACGGCGCCGGCTGGCTGCTGCGGACCATGGACCAAGACGGAAAGCGGGCGCGGCTGGTGGCGCCGCGGCGGCTGGACAGCGCGCCCGCCTATCGCATCCGCATGACGCAGATCGGCTACCGAGCGAAGAATAACAGCTATGATGCCTGGCCGCTCGCTTTGTTCGAGCGCCGGCTGGAGGATCTGGCGCTGTGGGGCGCCACGGGCGTGCAGCTCGTCGCCCCCGTCTCCGACGATGCGCCGACCAGCCCCCTCTTCCCCGCCCCGCCGCGTGAGACGCTCGCCGGGATCGCGCGCGCGGCGCATCGCCTCGGCCTGGATGTCGCCCTCTATTATCCCGAACTGCGCGATTATCGTGCGCCCGGTGCGGTCGAAGCCGAACTTCACGCCTTTGCCCAGACGCTCGCCGACCTGCCTTATATCGACGCGCTTTATGTTCCCGGCGGGGATCCGGGTCATAGCGCACCGCCGGCCCTGTTCGATCTGGTCGCCCGCCAGGCGGCCCTGCTTCACGCGCGCAATCCCTCCGCGACCGTGTGGCTTTCGGCGCAAGGCTTCGGCGCGGCGGAACTGGACGCTTTCTATGCCGAGCTGCACCGCCGGCCGGCCTGGCTGACGGGCATCTTCGTCGGCCCGCAGTCGCGCGATCCGCTCGCCGTCCAGCGCGCGCATATTCCGGCGCGCTATCCGCTCCTGCTCTACCCCGACATCGCGCATACGATGCACGCGCAATTTCCGGTCGCGGACTGGTGGCCCGAATTCGCACTGACCGAAGGGCGCGAGCCGATCAATCCTCGACCGCGCGCTTATGCTCACATCTTCCGCCATTTCGCGCCGCTGTCGGTCGGCTTCGTCACTTATTCCGAAGGCGTGAACGACGACTTCAACCAGTTCCTCTGGTTCCGGCTCGGTTGGACACCCACGGCACGGCCCGAGCAGATCGCGGCCGATTATGCACGCAGCCAGATCGGCGACCCCAAGGCCGCCGGGCTTCCGCTGGCGTTGGAGCATGATTGGGTCGGCGATCCCGCGCGCAATGTGGGCATCGACGCGACGCTGTCGCTGGCCGACAGCATCCGGCCTGCCGCCTTCGGCACATGGCGGCTCGATGCGCAGCGCTACCGCGCCGTCTATGACGCGATCGTCAGGCGGCGCACGATCGCGGCGCGAGGCCGTATCGCGGCAATGCGCGCCGCGCTGGTGCGCGGGGACAAAGCGGCGGCGCAGGCCGCGCTGGACCGGCCCGACGGCGACGGGGTTGCCCGGTTGCGCACCCGCCTCTTCATGCTGGCCGATCGCCTGTTCGCTTCGGTCAGGCTCCAGCTCAGTGTCGGGCGTTACGGTGCGTCCGACGTCGAGCGCGGTGCCAATCTCGACCGCGTCGACACCGACCTGACCGGACGCACCTTTCTGAGCCGCGCCATCGCCGGCGCCGCGGATGAGGCGGCGCTGGCGCGGATCGCCGATCGGGCGCGCGCTGCCGAAGGCGCGCTCTACGACGATCTCGGCCGGCCCGATGCGGAGCCGCATCTGGTGCGAGGCGCCGGCTTTGCCGCCGATCCGCAATATTACCGTTCCGCGATCGACGGGGTGGCCGATCACGTCGCGGAGGACGGCTGGCTCCCATCCCAGCTCGACTATGCCGAGACGCTGTATGACGCGCCGATACGCCTCCATTATGCGGGGCTGGACCGGCATCGCCGCTACCGCCTGGTCGCGACCTATGCGGGCGAGGATTATGCGCTGCCGATGCGGCTGGTCGCCAATGGCCGGTTCGAGCTTCATCCGCCGACCGCGCGGCCGACCAATCCCGCCACCGTCGAATTCGCCATACCCGCCGAAGCCACCCGGACAGGCACGCTCGACCTTGCCTGGACCCGGCCGCCGGGCCTCGGCGGCAGCGGCCGCGGACATCAGATCGCCGAAACCTGGCTCATCCCCGAACCTGCACATGGAGCACGGAAATGACCCGACTCAGCCGCCGCACAGCCCTGGCCGGAATGCTCGGGGCCGGCGCCGCGCCCGCGCTGGCGACGCACCGCACGGCACCGCCGGCGCCATGGGGCGCGGCGCCGACACCGCGCCAATGGCGATGGCATGGCCGCGAGCAATATGCCTTCATCCACTTCTCGATGAACACCTTCACCGACAAGGAATGGGGTTATGGGGACGAGGATCCGAAGCTGTTCAACCCGACCGACTTCGATCCCGACCAGATCGTGGCGGCGGCCAAGGCGGGCAATCTCAAGGGCCTGATCCTCACCGCCAAGCATCATGACGGCTTCTGCCTGTGGCCGACCCCGCTGACCGAGCATTGCATCCGCAACAGCCCTTACAAGGGCGGCAAGGGCGACATCGTCGGCGAACTGGCGGCGGCCTGTCGCCGGGGCGGGCTGCCCTTCGGCCTCTATCTGTCGCCCTGGGATCGCAACCATGCCGAATATGGGCGGCCGGCCTATATCGACTATTATCGCGCGCAGTTGACCGAGCTGTGCACCCGTTATGGCGAGCTGTTCGAGATCTGGTTCGACGGCGCCAATGGCGGCGATGGCTATTATGGCGGCGCCCGCGAGACACGGAAGATCGATGCGCCGCGTTATTATGACTGGCCGTCGATCATCGCCCTCGTCCACCGCCTTCAGCCGATGGCCTGCACGTTCGATCCGCTCGGCGCCGACCTGCGCTGGGTCGGCAATGAGAACGGGGTCGCGGGCGACCCTTGCTGGCCGACCATGCCAAACGAGCCTTATACGGAAGAGCATGGCAATGCCGGCGTTCGCGGCGGGGCGCTGTGGTGGCCGGCCGAAACCGACGTGTCGATCCGGCCGGGCTGGTTCTATCATTCGGACGAGGATTCGAAGGTCAAAAGCCCGCAGGAGCTGATCCGACTGTTTGATCATTCGGTCGGCCGCGGCACCAATTTGCTGCTCAATCTTCCGCCGGACCGACGGGGAAGGATTGCCGACCAGGATGTGAAGATCCTGAGGAGCTTCGGCGACGCGATGCGAGCCAGCTTCGCGCATGATCTGACGAAGGGCGCGACTGCAACGGCAAGCCATAGTCGCGGACCCGGTTTCGAGCCCACACGCGTGCTGGATGGGGATCGCGACACCTATTGGTCCACGCCCGACGGCGTGACCACGCCCAGCCTTACGATCGATCTTCCCCCCGGCCGCAGCTTCGACCTGATCCGCCTGCGCGAATATCTGCCGTTGGGGGTTCGCGTGACGAAATTCGCGGTCGACGCGGAGATCGATGGCCGTTGGCAGACGCTGGCGGTGAAGCAATGCATGTCCGCCCAGCGCATCATCCGGCTGGAGAGAAAGATCGCGGCGAGACGCGTACGGCTGCGCATCCTGGAGGCGCCCGCCTGTCCTGCGATCAGCGAGTTCGCCTTGTTCCGATCGGTCGAGCCGGTCGCCGTGCCGCCGATCGTCTCGTCCGATCCCAGTGTCATATCGCCGGCCGGGTGGCGTATCGTCTCCGCCAGCGCGCCAGGCGCGGAAAAGCTGCTCGACAATGACGCGCGCACCATCTGGGTCCAGCCGGCCCCGACGCCTGATCATCCCGCGAGCGTGGTGATCGATTTCGGCGCCGAGCAGCAGGTCGCGGGCTTCAGCCTGACGCCCTCACGCCAGGTCATGGACGGGGCGGCGCCGCCAAAGGCCTATGTCGCCGAGACCAGCCTCGACGGCAAAAACTGGCAGCCCGCAGGCGCCGGCGAGTTTGCGAACATCGCTTATG
>Ga0207698_10000255_pt1 | contig 32639 bp, 27 predicted proteins | sample KBSCornC22_FD_184298 | JGI IMG/M metagenome (GOLD analysis project Ga0207698, IMG submission 184298) | Corn rhizosphere microbial communities from Kellogg Biological Station, Michigan, USA - KBS Corn C2-2 (SPAdes) (version 2) | ecosystem: Host-associated > Plants > Roots > Rhizosphere > Soil ... | reverse complement strand
GTGGTCTCTTACACCACCGTTTCACCCTTACCGCCGACCCGGAGGTCGGAGGCGGTCTGCTCTCTGTTGCACTTTCTCGCGGATTGCTCCGGGTGGGTGTTACCCACCGTCCTGCTCTGTGGAGCCCGGACGTTCCTCGGCACCCGACCGAAGCCGGATGACGCGACCGTCTGGCCGACCCGTTTGCGCTGCCCAGCGTAGCGCGAGCCGACGCTGCTCGACCGAGGGACTAGTCGTTCGCATCGACCTTGCCGACGAAGTCGAGCAGCGCCTCGGCCAGGCGATCGGGTGCCTCGAGCGCGGCGTAGTGGCCGACTTCCGCGAGCATCGCGGAGTCCACGGGCCCCGCCGTAGCTCGCTCCATGCTGGTCCGCGTGAATCCGCCGCCTCCGGCACCCACTGCGAGCACGGGTGCGGTCAGCGGTGACGATTGAGAGAGCGCGACGAGTGCCGGTCCCTCGGTGAGCAGGGATCTGTACAGCCCGGCGGCCCCCCGGAATCCGTCGACCTGCGCGTAGCTGCGCACGAACTCGTCGATGTCGACATCTGTGATCGCCCCCGTCACGGCGGCCATCGTGCGAAACGCGAAGTCGCCGATGAAGGTGCGCTCGCGACCGCTCAGCAGCATCTCGGGGATGCCAGGAGCCGCGAGCACCCCGATCTGCCACGCGCCGCCGTGGGCGAGGTCGGCCAGCGCCTCCCATCCGAATCCCGGGATCGCCGTTTCGATCGCGGTGACACTGAAGATGTCGTCCGGATGCGTCGTCGCGAGCCGGAACACCGTCCCGCCCGAGATGTCCTGCGCGGTGATGTGGACGGCTCCGACGTCCAACTGCGCGATCAGCGCGTGGAGCAACTCGGCCACCGTCGCGCTGTCGCTACCGCGCTCGGACACGCGGGAGTCGCCGAAGCCGGGAAGGTCGACGGCGAACACGCGGTGGGCCTTCGCGAGCAGCGGGATCACGCGGTGGAATGTCCACCACGTCTCGGGAAAGCCGTGAACCAGCACGATCGGCGAACCGCTGGTCCCGGCCGACGCGTAGTGAAGATCGGCACCGTCGACATCGATCAGGTGATGCGTGACCTCCGGGATCGTGGCTCCGGCGGGACTGATGACGGTCATGGCGTCTTCTCTCGTTCGACAACTCGGTTGTCTAATAATAGACAATCCGGTTGTCTATTGCAACCGTGGCGATATGGTGAACGCATGTCCCGATCTGGCGCCGATCTCGCGCTGTTGCTCCTCGGTGGCTTCCGCCTCCTCGTCGATACGGCGACGGCGGAACTCGAGAGACGGGGGTTCGAGGACTTCAGACCGGTGCATGAGTTCGCGCTGCGCGCGATCGTCGCGGGGGCTGACAGCGCATCGGAGCTCGGACGACGCACGGGCGTGTCCAAGCAGGCCGCCGCGAAGACGATCGCGGTGCTGGTCGACCGGGGATACGTCGACATCGCACCCGATCCCCGCGACGCCCGACGCAAGCGTCTTCGGGTCACGGCCCGGGGCATGGATGTGATGAGTCAGGGCGAGGCGATTCTCGAGCGCACCCGAGCGGCGTGGGAGAAGCAGATCGGGCGAACCGAGTTGGCGACGCTCGAGGCGCACCTGGCTGCGCTGGTTGGCGAGGCCGCGATCCACGTGGAAGCGCCCGGCTGGGTCGCCTCCGACCCGGGCTGACGAAGGCTGCGGCGTCCTACCGGCTGAACGACACCCGCTTGTCCATCGACTCGTTGGCGAGCCGGTCGGCGCGCGAGTTCTCGGCGCGCGGGATCCACTCGAACGACACCGGCGTGCCCGACAGGATGCTGCGGGCCTCCGCCGCGAGGTCGGCCAGCGCGCTGTTCTTGATCTTCCAGCGGCCGCTCATCTGCTCGACGACGAGCTTGGAGTCCAGGCGCACGTGCAGTGAGGCATCCGGGGCGAGCTCGAGTGCGCGGCGGACGCCGGCGATCATGCCGTTGTACTCGGCGACGTTGTTGGTCGTGATTCCGACATAGACGCCGAGCTCGGCGAGGACCTCGCCGGTGACCGGGTCGATCACCACGCTGCCGCCGGCCGCGACGCCCGGGTTGCCGCGAGATCCGCCGTCGGCCTCGACAATGAGCTCGCGCGGCTCGCCGTCCGCGGGAGGATTGGCCCGGAATGCGACAGCCACTACTGCACCTCCCGCATCACAGACCCGACTCACTGGTGCGCACCAGGATCGCGTTCGAATCCGGGCACAGCAGCACGTCATCCGGGGCCGCGGCGCGCACCACCGTCATGTCTGACGAGTTCAGGGCCACGCCGCTGGCGCTCGAGACGCCACCGCGCAGGTGCGAGGCTCCCACGCCGTAGCGGGCCCGCTGCTTCTCGTAGAGCGCCAGGAGGTCGGCAGGCAGGCGTGCGGCGAGGGCGTCGCGATCGGCCGCGGCGATCGACTTCTCGCCGTCGAGTCCACCGAGCGCAACATCGCGCGCCGCCGCGGCCTCGGCGATCTTGGCCTCGACCGCCTCGAGTTGCGCACGCGCGTCGCTGAGGGCTTTCGCGTTCTCGTCGAGGGTCTCCATCACGGCGAGCTCGATGTCTTCGAGGTCGCTCTGGCGCTTCGCCAGGGCGGCGAGCTCCTGTTCGAACGCCGCGACGTCCTTCACCGAGGCGCTGGACTGCATCCGCTCCTTATCGCGTGCCACGCGGGCCTCGACGACCGCCACGTCGGCCTCGGTGCGCTTCAGTTCGAGCTGCGCGTCCTCCCAGGCCCCGTTCGCCTCGGCCACCGTCGTGCGCAGTCCGTCGCGCACGGTGGAGAGGCCGGCGAGGGTCGCCAGCTCCGGCAAGGTGGCGGCCCGGTGGCCGAGCTGCTGCAGCTTGGTGTCGAGAGCCTGCAGGTCGAGCAGCAGGGCCTGGTCTTCTGGCGAGGCCTTCAGGGCCATGCGGTCTCCGTTCGGTGCGTCAGGGTCGGGATGCGGGGCGGGATCGTCGCTCAGACGATCGCGAAATCCCACGGGTCGGTTCGCAGCTCGCTGACCGTGATGACCACGCCAGGGAGGGCGGAGCGCAGCTGCTCGGCCGCGACATCCAGCCAGAGCCATTCACTCGCCCAGTGCGACACATCGATCAGCGCCGGACCGCGGCCGAGCCGGGCACGCTCGCGAGCCTCGGAGGCCGGATGATGGCGCAGGTCGCTCGTCAGGTAGACGTCGGCAGCCACCACCTCAGGGTTCCCGAGCAGTGAATCCCCGGCTCCCGCGCACAGGGCGACGGTCGTCACGGGCTGTTCGTACTCCCCCGCGACGCGCACCCCCTGAGCGGTGGCGGGCAGGATGTCGGCAATGAGTCGCGCGAGCTTGCCGAGAGTGGTCGGAGCAGGCAACCGGCCCACCCGACCGAGTCCGACGTCGGATACCGCACCGGCACTCGGCTCGAGCGGCCGCGTCTCGAGCAGCCCCAGTCGCTCGGCCAGCACCGCCGAGGTGCCACGGGCGACGACGTCGGCGTTGGTGTGCGCCGAGATCAGGGCCGATCCGCCGCGGATCAGCCTGCCGAGCACGACACCCTTATAGCGGTCCTCAGCCACACTGGTCACCCCGCGCAGCAGCAGCGGGTGGTGCGTGAGCAGCAGCTGGGCACTGAGGTCGCGGGTCTCGTCGACGGTCTCGGGCACCGCATCCACGGCCAGATGGATGGCGCGCACCTCGCTGGCGGGATCGCCCGCGATCAGGCCCACCGCATCCCAGCTCTCGGCCCCGGCCGGAGGCCAGAGCGCCGAGATCGCGGCGTCCGCGTCGGCGAGGGTGATCGGCATCCCCTCAGTCTAGGAGCGCCCTTGTGGTGGGATTGCAGACTTCACGCTGCGACCGGCGAGCGCTCCTGCTTTCGAATGGCGGGCACGCCGCCGATCAACGGGACGAGGAGGCCGAGCAGCAGTGCCGCGAACACTCCCGCGTCGCTGCTCGCCAGCGGGTTGTGCGGGCCGATGCCGAGCAGACCGTACAGGAAGCCCTCCCAGCCGAGCCCCGGAATGCTCGAGGTCACCAGGCCGAACCCGATCGCGCTGATGACGATCAGGGCCAGGAAGTTGAGCCAGCGCACCTGGGGATAGAGGCCGCCGGGCGCGAGCAGCGAATCGGCGTGGAACCGTCGGGTGCGGATCATCATCTCGGACGCGAAGATCCCCGCCCACGCGGCCACCGGAACCGCGACCGTGATGACCAGATCGCGCAGCAGTGCGCCGAAGTCGCTGACGACGAAGATGAGCGCGGCGGCGACGGCCAGCACCAGGATCGCGCTGATGAAGGTGGCGAAATTGCGGCGCGCACGGACGCCCAGCGCCTGGATCGCGAAGCCGCCCGAATACATCGTCAGCACCGCGCCCGACAACAGACCCAGGCCAGCGGCCGCCAGGAGCGGCGTCGGATACCACGCCGGCAGCAGGGTGGCGATCGCCGCCAGCGGGTTGGAGCTCAACCCCTTGGCCAGCTTCGGATCGGATGCCGCCAGCATCGCACCCCACGCGATCAGAGCGAACGGGGGCAGGGTGGCACCGAAGGTGGCCCACAGCATCGAGGATCCGCCGGAGCTCGCCGGCCTCTGGTAGCGCGCCAGGTCCGAGCTGGAGTGCACCCAGGCCAGCCCCACGACACTGAACACCAGGGCGGCGCCCGAGATCACCAGGATCCACGAACCGTCGGGCACGGTCAGCGCGACCGCGAAGTCGAGGTGCTGGTAGGTGAGATACGCCGCTCCGACGATCAGCAGCGCGCTGAGGATGCTGAGCACCAGTTGGAGCTTGGCGACGAATCCGTAGCCGAACACGGCGACCAGGGTCGCGATGATGAACCCGGCCACCAGACCCACCAGTTGCCAGACCGTGGTGCCCAGGCCGGCATCCAGTCCGGCGCCGACCAGCACCTGCGCGACCGCCGACGCCAGCAGCCAGAGCAGCACCCCACCCCAGAGCACGCGGGTCGCAACCGCGAGCAGCGCTGGGAGGATGTTGCCCGCATGACCGAACGTCGCGCGCGACACGATCATGGTCGGCTGACCGCTCCACTTGCCGGCGAGGGTGCCCAGACCCAGCGGCAGGAACGAGATGGCCACGCCCGCAAGAGCGGCCACGATCGCCTGGCGCAGGCTCATTCCCGTGCCCAGCAGAACCGCTCCGAGACCCAGGCTCAACACCGAGGAGTTCGCCGCGAACCACAGCCAGAACAAGCGGGCAGCGCGGCCCGCGCGCATGTCGAGGGCTGTCGGCTCGGGACCCGCTGATTCGATCTCGAAAGCCGAGGGTGCCTGCGGCTTCTCGCCGACCAGTGCCGGCTGGCCGTCGTTCAGCCGAGCCGTCGCGATCGGGCCGGATGGCGGCGAGATGGGGTCCGCCGTGCCCGCACTCGAGACCGGGATCGCGCCCGCGCCCGACACCCGATCGATCTCGTCGATCACGTCGTCTTCGTCACGATCGAGAGTCGGGGTCTCGGTGGCCGACTGTATCGCGGCGGCCATCGCCTCCGGCATCGGCCCGGGTGTTGCGTCGGGCGCCGCAGTCGCATCGAAGACCGACGGTGGCGCAGGCGTCGGCGGGAAGATCAGATCCGGCGCGATCGGAGGCGTCGCCGACGCGATGTCGCCCCACATGGCGGGGATGTCCTCGTAACCAGGCGGCGGTGGAAGTTCCGCGCGATCCTCGAGCTTCGGCTGCTCGCTGGGGAGCGGGTTCGGCACGTGAGCCATGGCGTCCGCATCCAGCGCCGGCGCATCGGAGGACGCCGCCGGGAAGAAGGCAGGCGGCTCGATCAGATCGGGGGGTTCGTAGCTCGGTGGTGGCGCGTCCAACCAGTCCGGTGCCTCGGGGCCCACCGGCGGCTCTGTCGAGAAGGGCACGGGGGTCGGCCCGGCGACGGGGGGTGAGTCGACCGTGGGGGGTGAGTCGGCGTGGGGTGAGGTGACGGGATCCAGGTCCGCGACCGGAGCGGCGATGTCCCAGACTCCGCCGACAGCCTCGGACGACCACGCGCTCGCCGACGCGGATGCAGCCGCATCCAACTCCGCAACAGCAGCCGGATCGATGAGGCTCTCGTCCACCTCAGGAAGCCCGGGCAATGCTGTGCCCCGGGCGTCGGGACCGGTGCTCGCGATCGTCGGTTCCGCCTCCGCGGGGCCCGCCGTTGGAGGCGCCGCCGGTGCGATGGGTTCATAGGCTGCCGGGAAGAAGTGGCCAGGCGCTGGGTGATCTAGAGCGGGCTCGGGATCGTCGTCGATTCGCGCGCCGACGGCTGGTGAGTCAAGCGCGGGCGCGTCGACGGGAGGCGTGTCCGCCTCGGGTGCCACCGGCGCCCCCACGACGTCGATGGGCGCCGACGACAGATCGAGAGTCGGCGACCCACCGTTCGACAGCAGTCGCAGTTCGTTCTCGAGGCGCTCGATCGCCTCCAAGGTCGATGCGGCGCCGAGAGACCGCCGCAGATCGTCCTGGGCTTCCTGCTCGGAGTTGCTGCTCGGAGCCGCGGTCGCGTCGGCGGCCATCGGCAGCCCGCTCCACGACTCGTCGGTGTGCGGCACGGCGGCCTGCACCTCGGCCTGCGCCTCGGGCTCGGCCTGCGCCTCGGGCTCGGCCTGCACCTCGGGCGCAGCGGGCGGAGCGGCGGGTGGCAGCTCGTCCTCGAACGGCGACGGCAGGGTGATCGGCTGGGTGTACGGCCTGACCTCCGCGGCCATCGCTTCGGCAAGCGCGTCGTCGTCGAAGCGGGGAGGTTCGGCACCGGGCGGAGGAGGGGCGTAGTTCGACCGACGCACCACCGGAGGTTCCGACGGCACGGAGGGCTCGGGGCCCGCGCCCGTCGTATCCGAAGGAACGTCGCTCATGCTCCGGATTCTAGGGTCGCGTCGCCGCTTTTGGGCTGTTGACGAGCCGTAACCAGGATGGCGAGCCCGGCGAGAACCAGGGCCAGGCCGATCCACCCCACCGCTTCGAGGCGCTCGCCGACGACGAGCACCGCCAAGACGGTGGCGACGACCGGTTCAAGCAGGGCGATGGTGGTCGCCGACGAGCTGCGGACCGTGCGCAGAGCGATCCCGAACAGCAGGTATGCCACGAACATCGGCCCGACGGCGAGATATCCGGCGATGGCAATGGTCGACCAGGATTGCAGCAGTGGTGCGCCCGTGACGACCAGGACGGGCAGGAGCAGCACGGCTCCGGCGCCGAACATGGCGCCCATCATCCCGCGACTGAGCTGCCCGGCCTGGATCGCTCGCGACGACGCGTAGGCGAACAACGCGTACGCGGCACCCGCCAGCAGCCCCAGCGCGACTCCGGGAATCGTGCCGACCGACTCGACGTGGGAGTGGACCTGTCGTCCGAATGCCAGGCATGCGATGCCGAGAACGGCGAGACCGGTGGAGACCGCCCAGCGCCTGGAGAGCGGTCGCCGCTCGCCCAACCACTCGTAGACGGCGGCGAACACGGGGCCCGATCCGAGCGCGACCACGTTGCCGACCGCGACACCGGCGAGGTTCATCGCCGAGTAGAACGCGAGGGGGTACACGAACACGCCGACGGCCCCCAGGGCGGCCCAGCGCCTGCCGTTTCGATCGCGCAGCACGGCGAGCGACAGGCGCGGGCCGGTGACGAACAGCAGGAGCCCGCCCAACCCCATGGTGCTCGCGCCGACGGCCAGCGGGCTGACGTCATGCGGGAGGAAGCTCGCTGTCGTCCCCGTCGTCCCCCAGAGAAGCGACGCCAGCAGCACGGCAATGATGCCCGCACTGCTCCGGTTCTCCACCGTTGCACGATACCGGCGAGCGAGGGCAGCACTCCGGCGGCCTCAGCCGAGCTCTCGATAAAATCGGCACATGACGGGGGACGACGACAGCGACGTCGCGGCCGCGCAGCGCAGCATGAATCTGCGCGCGCAATACGTCGAGGTGCGCCTCCAGCAGGCGATCCGCAACGGCGACTTCGACGACCTGCCGGGTGCCGGCAAGCCGATCGCGAATCTCGGCGAGGTCCACGATCCGGATTGGTGGATGCGCCGCAAGATCGAGCGCGAGAACCTCACGGGCCTCGGCCCGCCCGCGCTGACACTGCGCACCGAGGACGCCGCGATGGATGCCCGACTCGATGCCATCACCTCCGAGCGCGAGGTGCGCGACACGCTGGAGGACTTCAACCGCCGAGTGATCGAAGCGCGGCGTCAACTGCTCGGCGGACCTCCGGTGGTGACCACGCTGCGCGATGTGGACGCCGAGGTGGCGCGGTGGCACGAGCGCCGTCGAGTTCGCCGCGCCGAGGCTGGGCAGCCGGCATCGGGCGAGATCGCCCCGCGCGGATCCAGGCTGGGAAGGCTCAGATGGCGCGGAGGGCGTTCACGCACTCGCTGAGCCACTCGCGCGCGGAGGGCAGCAACAGGGTGAACGTCTCCGTCCCATGCACGATGCCCGGGAACGTGCGGCTGCGAGCGCTGACGCCCGCCGCCGTGAGACGGGCGGCGTAGGAGGCCGAATCGTCGCGGATCGGATCGACCTCCGCTGCCAGCAGGAGTGTGGTGGGCAGGCCGCTCAGGTCGGTCGCGAGCAGGGGCGAAACCCGTGGATCGTGCGGATCGGCGCCGGCGGCCACATAGGCATCCCGCACCGCCTCGAGGCTGTGCGCGAACTCGGGCATCGCGGCGAGCACCTCGCGCCGTGAATCGGTCATGGTGTCGGTGAGGTCGAGCACGGCGACCTCGAACAACTGGAGTCTGAGCTCCGGTCCACCGGCGTCGCGCGCCTCGATCGCCGCGGCGGCGGCGAGATTCGCCCCGGCGCTCTCTCCCCCGATCGCCAGGCGCGCGGCATCCACCCCCAGTTCGTCGGCGTGAGCGGCCAGCCAGGCGAGCGCGGTCGACACATCATCGAGGCCCGCGGGGAAGGGGTGCTCGGGGATCAGCCGGTAGTCGACGCTGACGATCACCACGTCCGCCCCTGCCGCCATGTCACCGCAGTGGCCGTCTGCGGCCTCGATCGACCCCGACGCCCATCCGCCGCCGTGCGCGAACAGCATGCCCGCGCGCAGGTGGTCGCCCTCAGGGGTGTAGATCCGGATCGGGATCGGGTGGTCGCCGGGGATCACCGTGTCGCGCACCCGCACCGACGACGGGACCGCCGAGGTGAGCGTGCCCTCGATGCGTCGCGCGGTCGCGAGCTCGGTCGCCCGCAGCGTTGCGATGTCGGTGGTCGGTCCGACGGCGAGCTGCCCGAGCACGGGGACGAGGAGCGGATCGATCGTCATGGCGCGACGCTATCCGAAAACAAGGCACGTCTGAGGCCGTCCAGAACCAGATCCAGGCCGAACTCGAATTCGCTGCCTGGGTCGTATCCCGGCGTCATGGCGTGTCCGATCATCTGCGCGAGATGCGGATACTCACCGGCCGGAAAGTGCTGAAGCATCGCGTCGCCGAGTTCTGCGATGTCGTGCGAGGTGTCGAAGGGCAGGCTCAGCTGGGTCTGGGCGAAGCCGTACACGTAGCTGTCGATCAACGAATACGCGTGCGCGGCCTGGTCGATCGAGAAACCGGCGCCGAGAAGGTTGCCGAGCACGGCATCGTGGTGCCGCAGGTTGGCCGGCCCCGGGTTAGTGCGGGATTCCATCAGGCCGACGGCCCACCGATGGCGCGACAGCACATCGCGCAGCGAGGTGGCGCGCCGGCGCATCTCGGGAATCCACTCGCCGGGCATGCTCGGCAGCGCGATCTCGCCGAATACGACGTCGATCATCCCGTCGATCAGGTCGTCCTTATTGAGCACGTGGTTGTACAACGACATCGCCTCGACGCCGACCGCCTCGCCCAGTTTGCGCATCGTCAGCGAGTCGAGTCCGGACTCGTCGGCCATGGCGACCGCCGTCATCAGCACCCGGGCCCGACTCAGGGCGGCGCGCCGTTCCGGGCTTGACGATGCTCTCGTCGCCATTGCTCGCTCCCCGCGTCATCGGATTCCGGCTCGCTGACACCGTATGCGGGTCGGGTCGATTTGACTTGCTTACGTTGTAAGTATAACTTACGCCGTAAGCATCCAATCGAAAGGCTTCGTCATGAACTCACCCCAGCGCCTCGCCCGTCTCGCCGGCGTGCTGTATCTGTTGGTCGGCATCTTCGGCGGATTCGCCGAGGGATTCGTCTACCCCAAGCTGTACGTGGCAGGAGACGCGGCCACGACCGGCGCGAACCTCGTCGCCAACCCCGGCCTGGCCCGGCTCGGCGTCGTCGCCGACCTGCTCGATCAGACCTTCTTCGTCCTCACCGTGCTCGCGCTCTATGCCCTGCTGAGACACGTGAACACCCAGGTGGCACGCGCGATGGTCGGATTCGTGCTGCTCGCAGCGGCGGTGACCTGCCTCAATGCGGTCTTCGAATACGAGGGCCTGCGTGTCGCGACCGGGTCGGTCGACGTCTCGGCACTGGGCGGATCGGGATCGAACGCTGTGGTGCTGGTCCTGCTGGACGCGCAGCACTACGGGATCCTCGTCGCGCAACTGTTCTTCGGGCTCTGGCTGGCGCCGCTGGGATACCTCGCCTACCGCTCGGGGTGGTTCCCGAAGCCACTGGGGATCGCGCTGATCCTGGCGACGGGGTTCTACCTCGCCGACCTGTTCGTAGCGTTCCTGCTTCCCGAGGTCTCGCCCGCGATCCACGGGTTCATGGGCATCGTGCCGGGGGTCGCCGAGATCGGGATGGTGCTCTACCTGCTGATCTTCGGCATCCGGATTCCGAAGGCGGTCGAACAGGGGCAGGCCGTACTGGTGGGCCCTGAGGGATTCGAACCCCCGACATCCACGGTGTAAACGTGGCGCTCTAACCAACTGAGCTAAGAGCCCGTGCGCGTGCTCCCCCGATCGTACCGACCCGCGGACATACACTCGCTGCATGGCCGCAGCCCGTCCCACCACGCGCGTGGTCGACCAGCCGGAGCATCGTTGGCCCGCGATCGTGGCCGTCGTTGCCGCGGTCGTGATCTACACCTTTCTGCCGCCCTCTTTCATCGCGGTGCCGCGGTTCATCCTGCCCGTATTGACGACGCTGATGGCGATCCCACTGATCATCCTCAATCCGCACCATTTCACGCGCGAGACGGCGTGGTCGCGCTGGTTGGGCATCGCGCTCGCCGCGGTTCTGGTGTGCTTCAACCAGGTCGAGGTGGTCGGCATCCTGAAAGAACTGCTCAGCGGCAGCGCGCACGGCCCGAGCGTGCTGCTCAACGCCGCGCAGGTCTGGGCGACCGACATCATCGCCTTCGGGTTGGCGTACTGGGAACTCGACGGACGAGGGCCTGTCTCACGCCGACTGCCCAACGACCCCGAGCCGCGCGACTTCCGGTTCCCGCAGGAGGACACCGGCCGCCCGGTGCCGTGGCGCCCCGCCTTCTTCGACTACCTGTACTTCTCGCTGTCGAACATGATGGCGTTCAGCCCCACCGACGTGATGCCGTTCACCGCTCGCGCCAAGGCGCTGATGGGGATCCAGGCCATCACCGGCTACGCGCTCCTGGCGCTCGTGATCGCGCGTGCGGTCAACATCCTGACCTGAGCGTGACGCGGTGGGTCATCCGCCGGTGATCGCTCGGATCTGCTTGAGGGTCAGCGGCACCCAGGGGGAACCGTTGGGGTCGGAGCTCGCCGCCTCGGGGCTGTCGCCCTGAGTCCACCACTTCGCCTCGTAGGGGACGCCGTCGAACAGCACCCGGTCGCCCTTGTTGAAGACGACGGTGCCCGACCAATCCGGAAAGGTCCCCGGCGGCAGCGTCGGCTGCGGGATCGGCGTCTCTCCGGGGAGCACCGGCCCGACCAGGAGCCACGGCGTCTGCCAATCGTTCAGCACCGGGTCGTCGGGCGTGTCGCCGCTCGTCCACCACTTCGCCTCGTACACGTTGTGATGCCAGACCACCTTGGTGCCCTGCAGATACGCGGAATCGGTCGTCCAGATCGGGTACGGACTCGTGGCCGGGTTGTCGACCAGCGACGACGGGTCGACGGCCTCGTCGGTCGTGACCTTGCCAGCCGAGAAGTGCGGCTTGCCGGTGAGCGAGGCGCCCAGCAGTTCCGCGAACGAGGCCTTGCCCTGGGCGACACCGCTGCACGCGTCCGAGACGACGCTGAGATTCACGTAGTTCGCGCCGCAGGTCTCGTCGCGGTTCAACGACCACATCGAGACGCGACCGATGCCGTGGGCGAGGACGAAGGCGTTGAGCTTCTTGGCAGCAGCCAGGTCGAAGATCTCTCCGCGGGTGTCGTTCTGCCCGATCATCGGCGTCGCGCCGATCTTGCTCCACAGCGTCTTGTCGCCGAGCGTGATCTTCTGCTCCAGGTAGAGCGCATCGAGCTGGCGGTGCACGTCGTTGAGTGCGGACTCTGAGGCCGTGATCATGCTGGTATTGGCGGGCAGCGCCGCTCCGTAGTCCATGGTCATGGCATTGACACCCGAGAGTTCGACCTTGGCGGCGAGCGCGGCGCGCACCGCGGCCTGACCGTCAGGACCGAGACCGTTGGGCGCGACGGGCAGCGTGTACCAGACCGCGATGGGATGACCGGCAGCAGCCTGCTCCGATTGCACCCGCGCGAGAGCCTCGGCCCGTCGCGTGTTGGCGGCAGGGTCGCTCAAGTTGGCGCCCTCGATATCCAGATCGATCGTCGAGACGTCATAGCGCGAGATCACCGAGGTGTATGCCGCGGCGAGCTGCGACACGCTGGTGCACGTCGTCGCGAGCTCGTCATTCTTCTGACCGCCGAACGAGATGGCGATCTCGCCGCCCTGCTGCTGAAGTCGGGCGATGCGCCGGTCGAGGTCGAGAGAAGACGCGGCCTGACTCATCGAGTACGCGCCGCCCCAGCTCGGCGTGCAGCCGGCGGCGGGGTCCGCGACCACGAACGAGAGCACGACGTTCTTGGCGGCCGCGGAGCGCGGTGCCTCGAAGGCGAATGCCGGCGTCGCGGTGACATCCGCATAGCCCGCGAACCATGCCGAACGCGTTCCCTCTGCCTGAGCCTGAGCCCAGTTGAGGCCGACGATGCCGCCACCGATCACCGCAGAGGTGACGACGACGGCGACGATCAGGCGCGGGATCGACAGCCGCCGTCGAGGACGTACGGCGCGTACCGACGGCGTGCTCATGCGGCCACGCTCGTCTCGGATTCGGCTGGTTCGTCGTCGATATGGATGCCCTCATCCGATGTCGTCGGAGCCGCTCCGTTGTACAGGGCGGCGCGCCAGTCCAGGCCGCTGTCGGATGCCACTCCGGCCGGCGCCGACGACTTCGGTTCCACGAACAGCCAGCCCGTCGCCCCGATCCAGATGTCCACGATCGAGGGCAGGATGCCGATGTACGACAGGATCGCCCAGCTCCCCAGGATCGCGTTGAAGGCCGCGAAGGCCGCGTTGCCCCAGTTCTGCTCGTTGATGTCACGCCAGAGAGTGAACACCGAGAAGGCGACGATCAAGTAGGGCGCGACGACGTACAAGAGGGGCGCCGCCGTGCGATTCCGGACCTTCGGAGTGCGCGCGAACGGGATCTTCTTGCCGGTCAGCGACTGCTGGATCGACTTGAGCACGCCGGCCAACTGCACCGGCAGCAGGATCAGGTTGAAACCGTAGATCCGCAGCACGTCGGAGTAGCGGTAGCGCATCGACTTGAGATCGCTCGCCATCGAGATGAAGTACGGCAGGGCGGCGGCGAGCACGAACGGGCTGAGCAGCCGCGAGTCGTACGGGAAGGCGAGCAGGAAGATGAGACCGAAACTGGCCCAGGCGATGGAGGCCATGTAGTTCACTCGCAGCGTGAGCTCGCCGAGTGAGACGCGCAGACCCGCCCGGCGGCGGTCCGCCACCTGACGGAACAGCTTCGGGAGGATCAGCAGGCCGCCGTTCGCCCAGCGCCGACGCTGCACGATCAGCGAGCCGAAGTCCGGGGGTGTCGCGCTGTAGCTGAGTCGCTCCGGGTAGTTGACCAGGCGCCACCCGTGCGTGGCCAGGTCGATGCTCGACTCGGTGTCCTCGATGACGGTGCGGTCCTGCACGTAGCGCCGGATCTCGAATCCGCCCACCCGCTCGAGCTCGACGATGTCATCGAGCGCGGACTTGCGGATCACGGCGTTGGCCCCGACCCAGAAGGTCGCGTCGTAGTAGGTCATCCCCTGATGCAGGATGTGCTGGATGTCGGTGGTCGCGCCCGCGAGCCGCTCGATCCGGGTTCCGGCGCCGCGGAACGAGGAGTACGGCGTCTGCGCGACCGCGACGCGCTCGTTCTCGGGCTGCTCCATCAGGTGCACCAGGCGCTGGCAGTAGTCGCGCAGGAGCAGGGAGTCGGCATCCAGGGTCAGGACGAACTCGGAGTCGGGGATCTCGAGATCACCGAACCGCGAGTCGTCCACTCGACGCAGGACCGTGCCATTGGGGGTCTCGTCGGCTCGGTACTTGCCGCCCATCAAGCCGATGTAGGAGTTGAGGTTCATGGCCTTGTTGGCCTCGTGCGACAGCGATGCGTAGCGCTTGCGCTCGAAGGAGGTCACCTCGGCGGTGAACGTCCTGGTGAGGCGTTCGTGGAGTTGCATCATCCGCTCGCGCGACGGCGACTCGCCCTCCTCGGTGGCCATCGTCAGCGCCTGGGCGGTCAGCCAGAACTCGCGGGCGAGGCCCCCGATCACCTGATCGATGAAGAACTCGTCGACGTGGTCGACGTTCTGCTCGCTGGCGGCCATGCGGTCGAGCCACTGCCCCGCTGCCGCGTTCAGCTCGGCCAGGCGGAGCACCTCGTCCGCCGAGACCCAGCTCGACGGTCCGCGGTCGGCGAACTCGCGCTGGGCTGCCGAGAAGATCGCCGCGGGCTCACGCAGGGCGGCCGAGATCCCGGTGGCGATCGCGCGGGTCTCCTCCAGGCGTGCGAGCGTCGCGGGATCGGTCGGCGCCGGCGAGTCGTCGAGCAGGAGCACGACGCGCAGCCCCGGGAAGTCCTGGAGGGCGGCGGACCAGAGCGTCTGACGCACGACCGCCGGCTCCTCGGCGTAGGACGGGACCAGCACCGTCATCGAGGCCTGGTGGCCGGAGAAGTGCCGGTCGAGCTCGGCGCGCGGCGCACGGGTGTGCTTGCGGAAGCGCTCGAGGGCTCCGAGCCGTGCCACCAGGTACATCAAGGCGGAGAACGTCAGGAACGTGACCACGACGAGGTATGAGATCGCCTCCATCGTGAACCGGAAGTCGCCGCCTCCGTCGAGGAACTCGCGAACGATGGTGGAGATGACATACCCGGCCCACGAGACGACGGTGAGCACGATGGCGATCCGAGCCCAGGTGATCTTCGCGTCACTAGGAGTGGGATGCACGGTGGGCAGGGGAATGCGACTGCGTTCCGATCCGAATTGGCGCCGACGGGTTGCGGGCACAACGGAAGAAGGGAGCGGGGGACGGCTCATGATGTGGGGGAACTTTCGGCTGAGAATGCGGCGGGATCGGGTCTCCCGCCGTTTCCCAACGCTACCTCAAACTTGTACCCCGATGAGTCCCCAATCCGGGGGACTTCACCCGATGTTCACCCGCACGCCACGGCGCCGCGGTCAGACGTGCGCGGGCAGCACCTCGTCGAGGGCGGCGCGGTACTCCTCGATGCTCCGCGCCTCGCCCGGCGCGGTGATGAATGAGGCCCGGATGACGCCCTTGACGTCGATCACGAACGTCGCCCGGTTGGCGAACCCCTTCTCCTCGAGAAAGACCCCGTACTCCTTGGCGACAGCCCCGTGCGGCCAGAAGTCCGCGAGCAATGTGAAGTCGTAGCCCTCCTGGTCGGCCCAGGCCCGCAGGCTGGCCTTGGAGTCGACCGAGATGCCGATCAGCTCGACCCCGTTGCTCTTGAACAGGGAGAGATTGTCGCGCAGCGCGCACAGTTCGCCAGTGCAGGTCGACGAGAACGCGAGCGGGAAGAACACCAGAGCGACCGGCTTCTTGCCGCGGAAGTCGCTCAGCCGGATGTGCTCACCGAACTGGTTGGCCAGGTCGAAATCCGGTGCCTGGGTGTCGTTCTCGAGAGCCATGGGGGGTGGGTGTCCTTTCGTACTCCAGCCGCCGATCATACGCCGCACGTCCGCGTTGCGCCGTCTGACGCGACGCCGACGAACGGCGCGCGGCGGCGCAGCATGGTCGGCAGAACTAGAGTGGATGCGCGCGAATGGCATCCCGACCGCAACCCGGAATCCGGATGTCCGCACGACCGCTCGCATGACCGTCACCCGGTCATGTCGCCACTGAGAGAAAGAGGTCACCGGTGACGGTGAACGACCAGGACCCGTATTCGGTCACTCATACCGACTCGGACCCGGACGAGACAGCCGAGTGGCAGGACTCGCTCGATCAGCTCGTGGCCGCGAAGGGGCACGGACGCGCCCGCGACATCATGCTGAGCCTGCTGAAGCGCTCGAAAGACCTGCAGCTCGGTGTGCCGATGGTGCCGACCACCGACTACATCAACACGATCGCCCCCGAGAACGAACCGGCGTTCCCCGGCGATGAGGACCTGGAGCGCCGCTACCGCGCCTGGATCCGCTGGAACGCCGCCATCACGGTGCACCGCGCCCAGCGCCCCGGCATCGCGGTCGGTGGGCATATCTCGACCTACGCGTCCTCCGCGGCCCTGTACGAGGTCGGGCACAACTGGTTCTTCCGCGGCAAGGACCACGCGGGCGGCGGCGACCACGTCTTCTACCAGGGCCACGCCTCCCCCGGCATGTACGCCCGCGCCTTCCTCGAGGGCCGGCTGAGCGAACAGGACCTCGACGGCTTCCGCCAGGAGAAGAGCAAGGCGCCGCACGGGCTGAGCTCCTACCCGCACCCGCGGCTGATGCCCGAGTTCTGGGAGTTCCCGACCGTGTCGATGGGTCTCGGTCCCATCAACGCGATCTACCAGGCGCAATCGAACAAGTACCTGACCAACCGCGGCATCAAGGACGCATCCGACCAGCACGTCTGGGCCTTCCTGGGCGACGGCGAGATGGATGAAGTCGAGAGCCGTGGCGCCCTTCAGTGGGCAGCCAACGAGAAGCTCGACAACCTGACCTTCGTCATCAACTGCAACCTGCAGCGGCTCGACGGCCCGGTGCGCGGCAACGGCAAGATCATCCAGGAGCTCGAGAGCTTCTTCCGCGGAGCCGGCTGGAACGTCATCAAGGTCATCTGGGGCCGCGAATGGGATGCGCTGCTCTCGGCAGACACCACCGGCGCGCTCGTCAACCTGATGAACGCCACCCCTGACGGTGACTACCAGACCTACAAGGCCGAGAACGGCGCCTACGTGCGCGAGAACTTCTTCGGCCGCGACCCGATCACCGCCAAGCTCGTCGAGGGCTACAGCGACGACCAGCTCTGGAACCTCAAGCGCGGTGGCCACGACTACCGCAAGGTGTACGCGGCGTTCAAGGCGGCCACCGAGCACCAGGGGCAGCCGACCGTCATCCTGGCCAAGACGGTCAAGGGCTATGGCCTGGGCCCGAGCTTCGAGGGCCGCAATGCGACCCACCAGATGAAGAAGCTGACGCTCGACAACCTCAAGACCTTCCGCGACGTGATGCGCATCCCGATCACCGACGCCCAGCTCGAAGAGAACCCCTACCAGCCGCCGTTCTACAACCCCGGCGCGGATGACCCGGCGATCCAGTATCTGCAGGAGCGCCGTCGCGAGCTGGGCGGCTACGTGCCCGAGCGCCGCTCGAAGTACACGCAGATCGCGCTCCCCGACGACTCGGTGTACGAGATCGCGCGCAAGGGGTCCGGCAAGCAGGAGGCCGCCACCACGATGGCCTTCGCGCGACTGCTCAAAGATCTGCTGAAAGCTCCCGGTTTCGGCCAGCGGATCGTGCCGATCATCCCGGATGAGGCGCGCACCTTCGGCATGGACGCCTACTTCCCGACCGCGAAGATCTACAACCCGAACGGCCAGCACTACACCTCGGTCGATCGCGACCTGCTGCTCGCCTACAAAGAGAGCCCGCAGGGGCAGATCATCCACGTGGGCATCAACGAGGCGGGCGCGTTCTCGGCCTTCACGGCGGCCGGCACCTCCTACGCGACCCACGGCGAGCCGCTCATCCCGGTGTACGTCTTCTACTCGATGTTCGGTTTCCAGCGCACCGGCGACGCCATGTGGGCTGCGGGCGACCAGATGGCGCGCGGCTTCATCATGGGGGCGACCGCGGGACGCACCACGCTCACCGGCGAGGGGCTGCAGCACGCGGACGGGCACTCGCATCTGCTCGCGTCGACGAATCCGGCGGTGGTCAGCTACGACCCCGCATACGGATACGAGATCGGGCGGATCGTGCAGGCCGGCCTGGAGCGGATGTACGGCGCCGGACCCGATGGACAGGGCCATCCGCACCCGAACGTCATGTACTACCTGACGGTCTACAACGAGCCGATGCCGCAGCCCGCCGAGCCCGAGAACCTCGACGTCGAGGGCCTGCTCAAGGGCATCTACAAACTCAAGGCCGCCGAGAACCTCGGACCGAAGGCGCAGCTGCTGGCGTCGGGTGTGGGAGTTCCGTGGGCACTCGAGGCGCAGGAACTGCTCGCGCACGACTGGAACGTCGCCGCCGACGTGTGGAGCGTCACCTCGTGGACCGAGTTGCGCCGCGACGGTTTGGCCGCCGACGAGCACAACTTCCTGCACCCCACCGAGCCGCCGCAGGTCCCGTACCTGTGGGCGAAGCTGGCGGGCTCCGAGGGGCCGTATGTCGCAGTGTCGGACTACATGCACGCCGTGCCCGACCAGATCCGGCCCTTCGTGCCCGGCGACTACGCGACGCTCGGTGCCGACGACTTCGGCTTCAGCGACACGCGGCCGGCCGCGCGCCGGTTCTTCAAGATCGACGGACCGTCGATCGTGGTCCGCACGCTCCAGTCGCTGGCGCGACGCGGAGAGATCGATCCGAGTGCGGTCGCGCAGGCCATCGAGAAGTACCAGCTGCACGACGTCGCGGCGGGCACCTCAGGATCGGCGGGCGGCGAGAGCTGATGCGCGCATCGACGTCAGTGAGCGGCAACGCGCGTGCCTGAACGCACGCGCGAGCAGACGCTTGCGTGGCTTCGCACGCTCTCGGGCGAGCTCTCGACGGCGACTCTGAAACGCCTGGACGACACGCTCCCCTGGTACCGCGACATGCCCCCCGGACGCCGCAGCGCCGTCGGCCTGGTCGCCCAGGCCGGTATCACGTCGTTCATCTCCTGGTTCGAAGACCCGACGTCGACCCCGTGGATCGCGGCCGACGTGTTCGGCGCCGCTCCGCGTGAGCTGCTGCGCTCGGTCAGCCTGCAGCAGACCCTCCAACTGATCCGGGTCACCGTGGAGGTGGTGGAGCAGCGGGTGACGGATGCCGACGAATCCCTGCGCGAGGCGATCCTGCTCTACTCCCGCGAGATCGCCTTCGCGGCCGCTGACGTCTACGCGCGGGCCGCGGAGGCCCGCGGTTTGTGGGACGCCCGCTTGGAAGCCCTCGTGGTCGACTCGATCCTCACCGGTGAGTACGACAGCGAGCTGCCGAGCAGGATCGCCGCGCTCGGCTGGAACGGCCATGGCGCGGTGAGCGTGCTCGTGGGAACGGCACCGCGCATCCTGGACGTCGACATGCTGCGCCGCACGGCCAGGCACCTCGACTCCGACGTGCTGATCGGCGTACAGGGCAGTCGGCTCGTGATCGTGATCGGCCGGGTCGACCCACCCGACGAATCCGAAATGCGCGACGCACTGCCCTTCCTCGAGATCGCCGCCCAGCTCGAACCGGGATTCGGGCCGGGCCACCTGGTGCTCGGCCACGAAGTCCCGTCACTCGTGGATGCCGCCCGTAGCGCGAAAGCCGCGCTGGCCGGGTTCGCGGTCGCCAAGGCCTGGCGCAACGCGCCTCGTCCGACTCTCGCCGACGATCTGCTGCCCGAACGCGCACTCGCCGGCGACCCGCTCGCTCGCGCGACACTGATCAACCGGGTGTACAAGCCGCTCCAGAATCATTCGACCGAGCTGATGACGACGCTGTGGTGCTACCTCGACAACGGTCGTTCGCTCGAAGCAACCGCGCGAGAGCTCTTCGTGCACCCCAATACCGTTCGCTACCGCCTCAAGCGCATCAGCGAGGTCATCGGCTGGGATGCGACCGGTGCGCGCGAGGCGCTCATCCTCCAGTCCGCGCTGATCATCGGCTCGATTGCCGACCACGACGGGCGCGTCAAATAGTTCCCGCCTGAGGATGCTTCAAGCCTGGTAGCCTTCGAGCATGCCTCAGGCGCTCCGCCGTTCCGCCGTGGTCATCGCGGCGGCCCTCGTGGCGGTAGTCGCCTCCATCGTCTCGTCCGCGGTCGCCCCTCGGGAGTCCGCCGCGGCGACCTCCGCGCCCCTTACGCACACCGTCACCCTCTCGCGCACCGACTTCGTCAACACGCGCCTGGGCTACTGGAACCTGCCCGCACTCGACGATGCGACGCAGCAGCTCACGATCACGCTTCCCGTCGCCGACATCGACGCCCATGGCGTGACGAAGCTCAACGTCGGGGGCACCTGGATTTCACCCTCGCGCGGCGGCATCCCGTTCGCCGCACGCATGAGTGTCTCTCCGGATGCGGGGCCGGTCGTGCTGCCCGTCTCACCGCGACCAGCGGACGCCACCAGCTACACCCTGATCGTGCAGTCGAGCGGATCGCATGATCCTGTCTCGCTGCAGGGAGGCGGCCCCGCGGCTGCCGGGAACGGGCCGAGCGAGGTCGCCATCACTCTGGATCCGACCACCGCGGAGTCCTGGCGGTCGAGCTATCAGACCGTTGTCTTCACTCCGGTGACGGTCTCGCGTGGCGACATCGTCGATATCGACGTCCCCTCCGGAACGCTCACCACCGGTCCCGACGGAACCTGGACCGGAACGCGCAGCACAGCGGCGACGCTGGACAGCACCTTCGGCGCCGTGCCCATGACGATCGCCTCGGACGGCAGTCAGGCGGCGCTCGAGGTGCCGGGGCGGCCCGGCATCAACGACAGTTCACCGCTGTTCCTGACACTCAGCCAGCAGGCGGCCAGTCCTTCGCTGGATTCGCTCATCATCGAGGTCGCGGTGAGCTACGCCGCGGTGCCGACGCCCGTCCCGACCCGGATCGGCGGCGCCGACCGGTACGAGGCGGCCGTCAACATCGCCGATAGTCTTTACGGCCGCAGCGGGGCTCCCGTCGTGTGGATCGCGAAGGGCACCGACTATCCGGATGCGCTCAGCGCCGCTCCCGCCGCTGTCCGTCAGGGCGGCCCGCTGTTGCTGACTGATCCGAATTCGCTGCCTGCCGTCGTGGCCGACGAGATCCTCAAGCTCCATCCGTCCAGGATCGTCGTCGTGGGTGGCACTGCCTCGGTCAGCCCCGCGGTGTTCGCTCAACTCGGTCGCCTGATCCCCGGCGTCTCCGAGACCCGCATCGGCGGCGCCGACCGCTACGAGGTGTCGCGCAACGTGATCACCGCTGCGTTCATCGATGCCCCCGGATTTTCGGGCGTGCCCCGGGTCTATCTCGCGACCGGCCGCAACTTCCCGGACGCGCTCTCGGCCAGCGCCGTCGCCGGCAGGCTCGGCGCACCGGTGCTGCTCGTCGACGGGCTTTCGTCCAGCGTGGATCAGCCCACCTCCGACCTCATCGCAGCACTGCGGCTTCACGGAAGCTCGGAATACTGGCTGACCCGGGAAGCCATGCTGATCGCCGGCGGTCCCGCATCGGTCACCGATGCCTACCTGGACTCGGTCGCTCAACTGCGCACCATTGCGACCGGGGTGGCCCGCCTCTCCGGCGCCGACCGCTACCAGGCGTCGTACCTGATCGCACACGAGGGCACACGCGATGCAACCGATGTGTACCTCGCGACCGGACTCAACTTCCCGGATGCGCTGGCAGGCGCCGCGATCGCCGGCGCGGATGGTGCTCCGTTGTACGTCGTTCCCGGCACCTGCGTTCCGCAGCCGGTGCTCGACGACATCCGGGAGTACCGGGCGACGAGCGTGACCCTCCTGGGCGGCGAGAACTCGCTCAGCCCGGACGTCGCCGCGCTCACGCCCTGCGCGCCCTGATCCCTCTCTGTAGCTATCCGCCAAGGTCTCGGCGGATTCTTCGTGGGGCATATTCGACGCGAGACCCCGGATGTTGACACACTGGGAGGGTGAGTGTCGTCATCGTCGCGCCCGGTCAGGGCTCGCAAACCCCCGGATTTCTCGAACCCTGGCTCGCCGAACCCCGCTTCGCCGAGCATCTCGGCGCCCTGAGCGAGGCCGCGGGCATCGATCTCGCGCACCACGGCACGGTGTCGGATGCCGACACGATCCGCGATACGGCCATCGCCCAGCCGCTGATCGTCGCGGCCTCGATCATGTCGTTGGCCGCAGTGCTCGACGAGGGCGCGGGCGCGGGCTGGAAGAGCAAGACCGCGGGCATCGCCGGCCACTCGGTGGGTGAGGTCGCCGCGGCGGCGGGCGCCGGCATCCTGAGCGAGCAGAACGCGATGAAGCTGGTCGCCGCCCGCGGCCAGGCGATGGCGGCCGCGGCCGCGCAGGTCGCCACCGGCATGAGCGCCGTGATCGGCGGCGACGAGGATGAGCTGCTCGCCAAGCTCGACACGCTCGGCCTGCAGCCGGCGAACTTCAACGGCGGCGGCCAGATCGTCGTGGCAGGCGAGCTTCCGGCACTGGCCGCCCTGCAGGCCGACCCGCCTGCCGGCGCCCGCGTCATCCCGCTCCAGGTCGCCGGAGCCTTCCACACCCGCTACATGCAGCCGGCCGTCGAGACCCTGCGCGACATCGCGAACGGCATGACCGCCAACACGCCGGACTGGACGATCTGGACCAACCGCGACGGATCCGTCGTCACCAGCGGGCGGGACTTCCTCGACCTGCTCGTCGGCCAGGTGGCCTCGCCGGTCCGATGGGACCTCGACATGAAGGCTTTTGAAGAAGCAGGGGTCACGGGCCTCATCGAGCTCGCCCCCGCCGGCGCCCTTGTCGGCTTGGCCAAGCGCGGCCTCAAGGGTCTGCCCACGGTCGCCGTGAAGACGCCGGACGACATCCCGGCGGCGCACGAACTGCTGGACGCCGTTCAAGATTCCGACCTCGCCGACGATGGAGCATCCGCATGACCGCCCTCAAACAGTCCGTCGGCCACCCGTTCACGCGCATCCTGGCGTTCGGAGCGGCGCGCGGCGACATCGTCGTCCCGAACTCCGAGCTGGTGGAGGCGATCGACTCGAGCGACGAGTGGATCCGCCAGCGCACCGGCATCATCACGCGCAAGCGGGCGAGCAAGGGCATCAACGCGATCGACCTGGCCGAGATCGCAGGCCGCGAGGCCATCGAGAAGGCGGGGATCAAGCCAGAGCAGATCGGCGCGGTCCTGGTCTCGACGATCAGCAACGTGGCCGTCACGCCGTCGATGTCGTCGCTGCTCGCCGAACGCCTCGGCGTCAGCCCGGCACCCGCCTACGACATCAGTGCCGCCTGCGCCGGATACACCTACGGGATCGCCCAAGCCGACGCGCTCATCCGCGCGGGTGCCGCCGACTACGTGCTGGTCGTGGGCGCCGAGAAGCTCTCGCAGTACGTGCACCCCAATGACCGCTCGATCTCGTTCCTGCTCGGCGACGGTGCGGGCGCGGCCGTGGTCGGCCCGGCCGACGAGCCCGGCATCTCGACCACCATCTGGGGCTCCGACGGCTCCAAGTGGGATGCCGTGGGCATGAACGCGACCTTCGAGGAGTACCTCGACAAGGTGAAGCCGTGGCCGACGATGCGCCAAGACGGCCAGACCGTCTTCCGCTGGGCGGTCTGGGAGATGGCCAAGGTCGCCAAGCAGGCGCTCGAGGCCGCCGGGATCACCGCGGCCGACCTGGCCGCCTTCATCCCGCATCAGGCCAACATGCGCATCATCGACGAGCTCGCCAAGCAGATCGGACTGCCGGATACCGTGCAGATCGGTCGCGACATCGAGACGACCGGCAACACCTCGGCCGCCTCGATCCCGCTGGCGGCCCATCGGCTGCTCGAGGAGCATCCGGAACTCAGCGGCGGCCTCGCCCTGCAGATCGGCTTCGGCGCCGGTCTGGTCTACGGGGCCCAGGTTGTGCGGCTCCCCTAGGATTGTCCACGGTCGTTCGACACACATACCCCTGCACCACCTTTCAAGGAGATACGAAATGGCACTGTCCCAGGACGAGGTTCTCGCCGGTCTGGCTGAACTGATCAACGACGAGACCGGCATCGCGACCGACTCCGTGGCGCTCGACAAGTCGTTCACCGACGACCTCGACATCGACTCGATCTCGATGATGACGATCGTCGTCAACGCCGAGGAGAAGTTCGACGTCAAGATCCCCGACGACGAGGTCAAGAACCTGGTCACCGTCGGCGACGCCGTCAACTTCATCGTCAAGGCGCAGAGCTAGACCTCTGCTGTAGGCATCGGGCGGGGGTCAGTCCCCCGCCCTTCGCCCGGCGTCCGCCGGGTTCTTCCACGGGAGAAAGATCGAATGACCAAGAAGATCGTCGTCACCGGGATCGGCGCATCGTCGCCGGTCGGCGGCACCGCCCCCGACAGCTGGACCGGCCTGCTGGCCGGCGAGTCGGGCGCTCACAGCCTGACCCAGGAATGGGTCGCCGAGCTCGACCTGCCTGTCACCTTCGCCGCCGAGGCGAAGGTACGGCCGGATGAGGTGCTGGAGCGCATCGAGATCAAGCGTCTCGACCCGGTGAGCCAGTTCGCCCTCATCTCGGCGAGGGAGGCCTGGGCGGATGCCGGCTCCCCCGAGATCGAACCCGAGCGCCTCGGCGTCGAATGGGCGACCGGCATCGGCGGCTTGTGGACGCTGCTCGACGCCTGGGACACCCTGAAGAAGAAGGGCCCGCGTCGGGTCCTGCCCATGACGGTCCCGATGCTCATGCCGAACGCGGCGGCCGCCGCCGTGTCGATGAGTCTCAACGCGCGCGCCTTCGCTCGCACCGACGTGTCCGCGTGCGCCTCCAGCACCGAGTCGATCGCCAACGCCTACGACCACCTGCAGGCCGGATACGCCGACATCATCGTCGCGGGCGGCTCGGAGTCGTGCATCCACGGCATCACCATCGCCTCGTTCGCCTCGATGCAGGCCCTCAGCAAGCGCAATGACGACCCCGCGACGGCATCGCGCCCCTACGACGTCACCCGCGACGGTTTCGTCATGGGCGAGGGCGCCGCGGCGCTCGTCCTCGAGACCGAGGAGCACGCGCTCGCGCGCGGCGCGCACATCTACGCCGAGATCGCGGGCGGAGCCGTCACCAGCGACTCGTACCACATCACGGCGCCCGACCCCGAGGGTTGGGGTGCCGCGCGTGCCGTTCGCGGCGCGCTCGAGCAGGCGGGGGCGAGCGCCGACGATGTCACGCATATCAACGCGCACGCCACGAGCACCCCGGTGGGCGACATCGCCGAGTACAAGGCGTTGCTGGCCGTGTTCGGAGACCGGGTGCACGACATCCCGGTGTCGGCCACCAAGGCGGCCACCGGCCACCTGCTGGGCGGCACGGGCGCTTTGGAGGCCGTGTTCACGATCCTCGCGGTGAAGAACCGCGTGGCGCCGCCGACGATCAACCTGACGGAGCGGGATCCCGAGATCCCGCTGTCGGTCGGCGTGGACGCTCAGGCGCTCGGCGACGGACCGCAGCTGGCGATCTCGAACTCGTTCGGGTTCGGCGGCCACAACTCCGTGGTCGCGATCCGCAGCTACGACAACTGAGGCATCAGGGAACGAGCTGGATGCGGTCGGCCCAGGCCGACGTCAGACCTTCCGTCTCTGCGCGCCGCTGCATGATCCGCTCCAGGATCGCCATGGCCTGCGTCACCGTGACGGCGGGCGCGTCCGCCGCGTCGTGAAGCTCGCTGGACTGCCGCCCCCGCGGCTCAACGGGACCGTGTGCCCTCGGTCGTGTCCCGATGCGCGGGAAGAAGCCCGCTGTCCGGATTGCCTCATGCCTGCCCACGGCTACCCCACCTTGTGCAGCCAGACGACGGGGCTGTCTTCGCTGGCGTGGCGGAATGACTCGAGTTCGTCGTCCCAGGCCTGGCCGAGGGCGAGGCGCAGCTCACGGTGCAGCTCGAAGGCGTCGGAGCCCGCCGATTCCATCGCGAATCGGATGCGGTCTTCCGGGATGACGACATTGCCGGCCGTATCGGTCTGCGCGAAGAAGATGCCGAGGTCGGGCGTGTGCATCCATCGGCCGCCGTCGCTCTGCGGTGAGGCGTCTTCGGTGACCTCGTAGCGAAGGTGCTCCCAGCCGCGCAGAGCGGACGCCAAGGCGGCGCCGGTGCCGCGCGGGCCCTCCCAGTAGTACTCGGTGCGCTGGGCTCCGGGAAGGACGGGCTGGTCACGCCAGTCGAAGTTCACCGCGCGCCCGAGGGCACGGCCGACGGCCCACTCGACGTGGGGACTCAGTGCGCGAGGGGCGGAGTGGATGAACACCACTCCCCGGGCGCTGAAAGTAGAGCCCTGCCCACGCAAATTCGGTGCAGTCACTTCTCTCTCCATTCGTCGGTGCGACTTCCCCATCGACTGACGAACGGAAACATTCAACTGCTCACTGAATTATGCCGGATGCCGAGGCGGAATCACAAGAGTGTGGTTCGGCGCGTCACTTTGCCTGGTCGTAGCTGTCGACGATGGCGACCGACAGGGCGAACTCCACGGGTGCGGAACGGAAAAGCAGTCGTCCGGCTTCAGCAGCCGACTCGCGCAACGCCGACGCGACCTCGTCGGCCAGCCCGATCGGAGTGTGCACGATGAGTTCGTCGTGCAGGAAGAACACGAGGTGCGGGCGCGACGTCAGGGGCGCATCGGTCGCGTCACCGCCGCCCAATTGCCACAGGCGGCGACGCAGCGAACCCATCCAGCACAGCGCCCACTCGGCGGCCGTGCCCTGCACCACGAAGTTGCGGGTGAACCGCCCCCAGCTGCGAGCGTCGTTGCGCAGTTGCCGCAACTGGGCATCCGACGCCGTCTCGTCGTAGGCATCCCCGCCGGCCCCATGAGGCCCGGGAGGCGAACTGCGGCCCAGCCAGGTGCTCACGACCTCGCCGCGCTCCCCCGCCCTGGCGGCGGCTTCGACGAAGCGCATCGCGACCGGGAACGCGCGCTCGATGCGGGGCTTCATCCGCCCGCTCTCACCGGTCGTGCCGCCGTAGATCGCGCCCAGCATCCCGTATTTGGCCTGCGGTCGGGTCTCCACCGCGCCGGCGTCGACCATGCCCTGGTACATGTCCTGAGCCTGGCCCGCCCTGGCCATGGCAGCGTCGCCCGACATGGCCGCGAGCACACGCGGCTCGAGCTGAGAGGCGTCGGCGACCACGAAGGTCCAGCCCGGGTCGGCGATCACCGCCCCGCGCACCTGTTTGGGCAGCTGGAGCGCTCCCCCGCCGTCCGAGGCCCAGCGGCCCGTGACCACCCCGGCCGGCACGTAGATGGGCCGGAACCGGCCGTCGTGCACCCACTCATCCAGCCAGTGCCAGCCGTTCGCCGAGTGCAGCCGGGCGAGCTTCTTGTACTCCAGCAACGGGGGGATGGCGGGATGCTCGATCCGCTTGAGCTCCCATGATCGCGCCGAGGTGGCCTGCAGGCCCGCGCGCTGGAGTCCCTTCACCAGCTCGACCGGCGAGTCGGGATGGAAACCCGGCTCGTCGAGCAGGGCCCGAACCTCTCCCAGCAGTGCCTCCATGCGTGCCGGAAGCCCCACCGCGGGCCGGGGACCGAGCAACTCGGCGAGCAATTCGTCGTGGCGCTGCGCGCTCCACGGAAGGCCCGCGAACCTCATCTCGGCGGCGATCAGGGCGCCGACACTCTCGGCCGCGAGCAGCAGGGCGAGCTTGCCGGGCTGGGTGCTGGTGTCGACGGCGGCGCGCTGCCGCACCCACTCCTCGACGGGATCGTCGTCTGCGGGGGGCGGTTCGAGGTCGAAGAGCGTGTGCGGTGCCGCGGGTCTTTCGAGCGTCGGCTGGTCCCACCCGCCGCGCGGTTCCGTGGCCAATGCGGTGGCGGCGGTGGCGGCCGAGTGCCGCAGGATGCGGTGACTCAGCCGCAGGTCGACGCAGCGCTCGACGCGCACCCCGGCGGCCAGCAGTGGCGGGTACCAGGTCGAGGTGTCGTTCCAGATCCAGCGCGGATGCTGGGACTCCTGCTCGCGCACGAACTCGGCCACGGCGCTCTCGTCGAGTGACACGCGGCTGACCTCGGAGCCGTCGCCGTCCAGACTGACCGCGGTCACGTCGCCCTGAGCTGAGCGGCTCAGAGCGACGTGCATGCCCTCAGTCTGCCGGGAGCCGCCGACTGCCGCTGCCGCCGGATGCAGCGGGCAGACGCGACGTTCCCGGGTCAGTGCGTGACGAGCCCCGTCGCCGGATCGAGCGTCACGCCGTGGTTGTCACCGTGGTGCGAGGAGAAGTCGAACATCCCGGTCAGCGAGCCGGCGACCGCATCGAACGATCCATTGCCGATCCGGCCGGTCGACCAGTTGTCTTCGATGAACCGGAGCACCGACGTTTGATCCGTGACCGTGTGGTCGATGAAGTTCTCACGGGCGTACGGCGAGATGACGAGCAGCGGGAGGCGCGGTCCATAGCCGCAGCGGTCCTGGAATCCGCCAAGAGCCGCGGCGGGCGTCGTTCCGCACGAGGTGCCCGCGAGACCGTCGACCGCCGGGTCAGCGCTCTGGTTGACGATGGGGCCCATCTGGTGGTCGTACCAGCCGTCACTGTCGTCGTAGGCGACGACCACCGCGGTCGACGACCAGTCGGGCGACTTCTGCAGCCGGTTGATCGTGTCCACCAGGAAGGTCTGCTCGTCCAACGGCGTGGAATAGCCGGCGTGCCCGTCTTGATACGCCGCTGCTTTGAGGAAGCTCACCGCGGGCATCGACTTGGCGTCGACCGCCTTCCAGAAGTCGCTCAGGTCGTACTGGTGGTTCGCGGGTCCCGCGTGGCCGATCTCGGCGACCGAGGCCGGGCCGGTGTGCAGCAGATTCGCCGTGCTGGCGAAGTACTGGAACGGCTCGTGATGCGGGATGTAGTCCTTGCTCGAGACCCCAGCGACGTTCGTGTGCCTGACCGAGCAGTCCGCGAAACCACCCTGGAACCAGCCCCAGCTCACGTTCTTGGCGTTCAGCAGGTCGCCGATGTTCTTGCTCGAGCCGTCCACCGCCGTGGTCGCGTCGCGGCTGTCGCAGACGTCACCGCTCGGCTGCGGGTCGCCGACGACCGTTCCGGATGCCGTGACCGCCGAGGAGGTGGTGGCGAACCCGTGCGTCTGGCCCGCGACCAGGTTGAGGGCGCCCGGCGTGGATGGCCCGAAGGTGGTGCCGTAGGAGTTGTCGCTCATCGCGAAATGCTGGGCGTAGTTCCACAGGGCGGTGACGGTGTTGCCGTCGTAATAGCCCATCACCAGGCCGGCGCCCTCGCCATAGTCGACGCACGCGGCCGAGCCGCGGCCGACGGTCTCGACGAACTTGTCCATGAGACCGGCGTCGAACGCCTTCTGCTCGTCCGTGTAGCTGTGGTCCTGATCGCAGGTCTCGGCCTGCGACCGGTCGAGGCGGAACGGCTGCGTCGCGTTCGGGTTGGAGGTGAGCAGGGCGCCGCTCAGCCCGTTGACCGTCGGTGTCCCCGGGGCCGCCGAGAAAGCCGGCTGGCCGGTCGGGTTCGTCGCCACCGGGTAGGTCGCGAAGTAGTGATCGAACGACACATTCTCTTGGAAGATCACGACGAGATGCGTGATCGGGGTTGTCGTCGACCCGGCCGGATGGTGGGTCGACGGCTGCTCCGAGGCGCCGGGTTGAAGTGCGGTGCCGACGACCAGGGCGCCCGCGGCGGCGGTGACGAGGACGGTTCGAATGAGGTTTGCTGAGACGAGGGTCATGGAATCCATCGTGCTCGCGGCCGGGCGCACAGTAGGAGGTCTTCCAGGTTTCGACTGAGCGAACAACGGGTGACTCCCTCGCCCCAGATCACTCGGGATGCAGCAGCGTCCCGTCTTTCGCCAGCGCGTTCTTCTCGCCGGCCTCGATCGGAACCGCGAAGCGGTTCTGCTTGGGCGGCATCGGGCAGTTGAAGGCGTAGCTGAAGGCGCAGGGCGGAAGAACGGCCCGGTTGAAGTCGAGGGTGATCGTGCCGTCGGCATTCGGGGCGACGAACAGGAAGCGGCCCACGCTGTATGTCGAGTCTCCGCTGGTCGCGTCGGCGAAGACGAGCTGCAGGGCCCGGCCCGACTTGAAGGCGGCCAGGTCGTAGTCCACGCCGTCACGGGTGAAGGTGATGCGGCCGGGAATGACCTCCTCGCGGGTCTTGCCCTCGTCTTTGAGGTGCTCGAAGCCCATCGTGGTGCCCGCGGGGTTCTCGGACCACGACGCCGTGATCACCCAGTCGGGGTTGTAGGGGAAGGCATCGATGCCGCCGAAATTCTCGATCGCCTCGGAGTGGGCATCGAAGACGCGCAGGGCGTAGCCGGCGCCGTCGAGCTTGATCACGAATCCGCTCACCGTATCGCTGAACACGATCGCGCCCGGGTTCGGGTCGTCCCGGCCGCGAACGATCGCCTCGCCGTCCACCAGGACGCCGTCGACGTGGATGCCGTCGGCTGCCGCCGCAGTCACCTTGAGCCCCGACTCGCCCTCGGGCAGCGGCGCCCATCTTCCGGGAACGCCCCAGATCGTCTGCTCGGAGTCGACCGCCTGCGTGTTCGTCAGGGCCAGACTGCCCTGCGGCTGCACGACGGCGAGCTCGCGGCGCTCGTGGAAGACCCCGAATTGCCCGGCGGGGGTCTGGGGTGCGCTGTGGGGTGCGGTCTCGGTCGCCGTGTCGCTCATGGGGTCCATCCTCGGTCAGGTCACCGAGTCAACCAGACTCGACACGAGCACATTCCCTAGAATGCCTGGGATGCCATCGACCCCGAAGTCCGCCCCCGCCCCCTCCGATGAGGCCGCGCGGCAGGCGCACGCACCCGCCCTGACCAACAAGCAGCGCCGCAAGCTCTCCAAGAAGGAGCAGGCCGCCTATTCGCTCGAGATGGTCGAGGTGCGGCGGCGCGAGGCGCGCGCCCGCCTGATCCGACGCCGGATCACGACGGCCATCGCGATCGTCGCGGGGGTCGCCGTGGTGCTGGGCGGCAGCGGTCTCATCGTCTGGAGCGTGGTGCGCGCGGGCGAGGTCGGACCAGCGAACATGCTGAGCGACGGCATCCTGCTGACCGGATCCACCGACCAGTCGACGGGCAAGGCGACCCTGAACCCGATCACCACCGACGCGCTCCAGGCGGATGCCAAGCCGGTGGCCACGAACCTCACGAGCTACAAGCAGACCGCCAACATCGTGCTCTACCTCGACTACGCGAGCCCGAAGACCGCAGCATTCGCCAAGGCGAACGGCTCGGCGATCGAGCAGTGGCTCGCGGCCGGTTACGTCACGCTCGAGATCCATCCGGTGTCGACGTCGACGACCGCGAAGAACGACTTCTCGAAGCGCGCCGCGAACGCACTCGCCTGCGTGGCGAACTCCGACCCGGGATCGTTCCTGGCCGTGAGCGACGCCCTGCTCGCCGCGGCGTCGACCAAGAACGAGACCACGATGACGAACGCCGGTCTCCAGGCGCTCGTCACGAAGGCGGGGGTCACCGACACGACCGTTGCGGGCTGCATCAGCGGCTACAAGTACGCGAGTTGGGTCACCGCTGCCACGCATCGCGCCACGCACGGCGGCCTGCTGAACGCCGACAAGAAGTCGCTGACCACGACGCCGCTCGTCGTCGTGAACAAGAAGGCCTACTCGGGCAAGCTCACCGACAACACCGCGCTGACCAAGTTCGTCAGCGAGACGTTCGCGGCCAGCCAGGGCACCGGCAACGGGTCGACGCCCACGCCCACTCCGACGCCGACCCCGTAGAGCGCGACGCGAACTATCCGATCCAGCTCCCGCGTCCCGTGCAGAGATCGAACCCGACCAGGCACGGCGCGCCGTTGTTGCCGGCGGTGATGTCACGGAACGTGCTGCTCGCCCGTCCGTAGACGTACGACGAGTCGACGAGCACACCGGCAACCGCCGAACGTGCCGCCCACATCGGCGACGACGCGCTCGTGCCGCCGACCCGGAACCATCCCGACTGACCGTTGTACTTGGTCGTGTCGTAGACCGAGACGCCCGAGGCCGGATCGGCATCCAGCGACACGTCCGGCGTCGCCCGCTTGCCCGCGCACGACACCTGCGCATACCCGGAGAATGCCGCCTGTGCGTTCGTCGCGGGCTCGTAGGCGCTGCATCCGCCGCCGCCCGATGTCCATCCGGTCTCGGATGCCAGCGCGCCCCCGGTCGTGAAGGTCAAGAGGGTGCCACCTACCGAGATGACGTTGGGCGACGACGAGGGGTACTCCGCCGGAAGCCCCGCGTCACCCGCGGACACGAAGTAGCTCACGCCCGGCTTCGCGAACGAGGAGTCGTATTGCGACTCGCCCGACGACTCGCTGCCGCCCCAGCTGTTGGACACGTAGGCAGCGTTGGCTGACGCGTATTGCTCGGCGGCAAGCAGGTCGGTGAACGACGCGCTCTTTGCCTCGACGAGCAGGATCTTCGCCCCCGGCGCG
>Ga0207698_10000250_pt1 | contig 33057 bp, 34 predicted proteins | sample KBSCornC22_FD_184298 | JGI IMG/M metagenome (GOLD analysis project Ga0207698, IMG submission 184298) | Corn rhizosphere microbial communities from Kellogg Biological Station, Michigan, USA - KBS Corn C2-2 (SPAdes) (version 2) | ecosystem: Host-associated > Plants > Roots > Rhizosphere > Soil ... | reverse complement strand
CGATCGACAATGCGTTGTGGGATCTGAAGGCGAAGTTGCTGGACGTGCCGCTGGTGAAATTGCTGGGCGCGGCGCGCGAGGCCATTCCCGTGTATGGCAGCGGTGGTTTCACCTCTTATACCGATGCGCGATTGCGCGAACAGCTCGGCGGCTGGGCCGATGACGGGATCGCGATGGTGAAGATGAAAGTTGGACGGGAACCGCAACGCGATCCGGCGCGCGCGAAAGTCGCCCGCAAGGCGATCGGTGACGGCGTTCGTTTGTTCGTGGACGCCAATGGCGCCTATGCGCGCAAACAGGCGCTGCGCATGGCGCAGGTGTTCGCGCAGGAATGCGACGTGGGTTGGTTCGAGGAACCGGTTTCGTCGGACGATCTCGACGGGTTGCGCATGCTGCGCGACCGCGCGCCGACTGGCATGGACATCGCCGCGGGCGAGTACGGCTACGACGCCGGATATTTCCGGCGGATGCTCGCGGCCGAAGCGGTCGACGTGTTGCAGGCCGATGCCACGCGCTGCGGCGGCATCACCGGGTACCTGCGCGCCGCCGCATTGTGCGACGCATTCCATGTTCCGCTGTCTGCGCACTGCGCGCCGGGGCTGCACATGCATCCGGCCTGTGCGACGCGCGCTTCACGCCACATCGAATACTTTCACGATCACGTTCGCATCGAACACATGCTGTTCGATGGCGTGCCCGAGCCGGTGGATGGGCGTTTGTATCCCGACCTGTCGCGGCCCGGCGCGGGCGTCACGTTCAAACACGCGGATGCGGAGCAGTACCGGATTTCGTAAGGCGGGCTTCAACCCGCCGCGGTTGCAGCGGTAGGACGGGCTTCAACCCGCCATCAAGGAGGACATCCATGGAAGTCGATCACATCAAGGAAAAATGCCGGCACGAGCAATGCACCTGCGAGGTCGAGGCGGGCCATCCGTATTGCAGCGAACACTGCCGCAATGCCGTCGAATTCACCGACGAGGTGTCGCGCGACGAAGCCGAACGCGGCGGGTGCGGCTGCGGGCACAAGGACTGTTCGCCGAAATAGTCGTGCGGTCGTCGCCAAAGGAACCTTCGATGTGGCTCGGGCAAGGCGCCGGCATGGCGGTGTTCGGTGCGCTGGCGGTGGCAGTCGGAGCGGCGGCATTGCGGCGGCGCCCACTACGGCACGTCGACAAATCGTCGGGACACGAAGCCACGGTGACCGCCGCGCGGCGGCTCAACCGGGCGGCCGGGCTGATCGCCACGTCCACGCTGCTGGACAGCGGCGTCGAGCACTACCGCGGCGCGTTCCACAGCAAGGCGATGGTCACGCCGCTCGTCGTCTCCGCCTTGACGCTGGCGGTGAGTGCGCATGGCACGCGCGACACGCGCAAGACCGCGCATCGTGTCCGCGATTCGATCTACGCCGCGGCGGCGCTGACCGGCGTGGTTGGCACGGGTTTCCACGTCTACAACATCGGCAAGCGTCCGGGTGGCTTTTGCTGGCAAAACCTCTTTTATGGTTCGCCATTGGGCGCGCCAGCTGCGGTCGCGCTGGCGGGGTTGCTGGGCTACTACTCGGAACGCTTGCGCGAAAGCGAAGGTGGCGCTACGCCGCGCGTGTTCGGCGTGCCCGCGGGACGCGCGCTCGCGGCACTGACGGCGGCGGGGCTGGTCGCCACGTCAGGCGAAGCGGGCCTACTGCACTTCCGCGGTGCCTACCACGATCCCTTGATGTTCGTACCGGTCACGGTGCCGCCGATCGCGGCGGCGTTGCTGTCGGAAACCGCGGCCACGCATCCGCACCGGCCGCGCCGGCTGACGCGCTGGTGGCTGCGACTGACCGCACTGGTCGGGTTCCTCGGCGCCGGCTTCCACGTCTTCGGTGTGAGCCGGAACATGGGCGGCTGGCGCAACTGGTCGCAGAACATCCTGAATGGCCCGCCCATTCCCGCGCCGCCGAGTTTCACCGGGCTTGCGTTGGCGGGACTGGCGGCGCTGCGCCTGATCGAGGAGCACCCGCGTGCCTGATCGCTATCACGGCTACGACGTCATGGCGAAACGCGACACGCCGTCGTGGAATGACGCGACGCGCCAGGTGATGGATGCGCGGCTGGCGATCGTCGATGCGCCGCAGTTTCTGGATCAGCAGGCATGGCGCACGCTGCGCGCGCTCTGCGACGGCATCGTCCCGCAATTGGCGGGCCCGCAGGCGCGCGTGCCGATCGCCGCGATGGTCGATCGCAAACTTGCGAAGGATCGTCGCGACGGTTATCGCGATGCGCGGCTGCCGCCACTGCGCGAAGCGTGGCGGCGCGGACTGACCGCGCTGGATGCCGCTGCCCAGGCCCGCGCCGGCACCGCGTTCCATCTGCTGACCGCCGCCGCACGTGATGCGCTGCTCGAGGACATGCACGACGGCAAACTTGATGGTCCGGAGTGGGACGGCATGTCGTCTGCATTGTTCTTTCGCGAGCGCGTCACGCACGACATCCTCGCCGAGTACTACTCGCACCCGACCGCATGGAACGAAATCGGCTTCGGCGGCCCGGCCGCCCCTCGCGGCTACGTGCGCATGTATTTCAACCGGCGCGATCCGTGGGAAGCGGTGGAGGCGCATTCCGGTGACGAAGCGCCGCCATGAGTGCGGCGAGCGTCCACGCGCTGCACGACGCGCTGTACACGCCGCGCGGCGCGCACGGGCGCGCGCCCGATCCGTTGCGCGTTGGCGGTTGGGTGCCGATGCGCGAATACCGCGATGACGAACAGGTCGATTTCGTGGTCGTCGGCACCGGCGCCGGTGGTGGCACGCTGGCGTGCAAGCTGGCCGAAGCCGGGTTTTCCGTGGTCGCGCTGGACGCCGGCGCGTGGTGGCGTCCGCTGGAGGAGTTTGCGTCCGACGAAACGCACCAGGAAAAACTGTTCTGGACCGATGAGCGCATCTGCGACGGCGACAATCCCCTGAAGCTCGGCAACAACAACAGCGGCAAGTCGGTCGGCGGTTCGACCGTGCACTTCGCGATGGTATCGCTGCGGTTTCGCCCTGAGTGGTTCAAGTGCCGCACGCTGCTTGGCTACGGCGTCGACTGGCCGCTGGACTGGCGCGAGATGTGGCACTACTACGACGAAGTCGAGCAGGCGCTGAAGATTTCCGGACCCGTCACCTATCCGTGGGGACCGAAGCGTCCGCGTTACCCGTATCGCGCGCACGAAGTGAACGCGGCCGGCTGGGTGCTGGCGCAGGCGTGCGAAGCGATGGGCATCGCGTGGACCGAAACGCCGCTGGCCACGCTTTCAGCGCCGCGCGGGTTGGCGCATCCCTGCGTGTATCGCGGCTTCTGTGTCACCGGCTGCGCGACCAATGCCAAGCAGAGTGCGCTGGTCACGTGGATCCCACGCGCGGTGAAGGCGGGTGCTGAAATCCGCGACCTCGCGATGGTGGGCCGCGTCGAGGTCAATGACAAGGATCGCGCAACCGGCGTGCACTACCAGCGCGAAGGGCGCTGGCGCTTCCAGCGCGCGCGCAACGTCGTGGTGGCGGGTTACGCGATCGAGACGCCACGGCTGCTGCTGAACTCGGCCGATGCGCGGCACCCCGACGGTCTCGCCAATCGCTCCGGGCTGGTTGGCAAGAACCTGATGACGCAGACCAACCAAGGCGTGTATGGCGTGATGGTCGACGAAATCCGCTGGTACAAGGGGCCGCCTTCGCTGACGCTCACCGAGCATTGGAATTACTGCGATGAAGGCAAGGATTTTTTCGGCGGCTACGCCTTCATGTCGCAGGGCCCGCTGCCGAAGGCGTGGGCATCCACGCAGGCGGGCAACCGTGGTTTGTGGGGCGGTGCGTTGCTGCGCGAGATGCAGCAGTACAACCACCAGGCCGGATTCAAGATCGTCGGCGAAACGCTGCCGCAGGAACGCAACCGCGTCACGCTGGCCGACGAGAAGGACCAATACGGATTGCCCGTCGCGCGCGTAACGTTTTCACTCTGCGACAACGACAAGGCGCTGGTCGGGCATTCGATCGATTTCATGACGCGTGGCCTGCAAGCCGTCGGCGCGCGCGACATCTGGGCCGAAGCGGATGACACCTGCCACCTCAATGGCACCGCGCGGATGGGCGACGACCCCGAAACCAGCGTGGTGAACGCCGATTGCCGCAGTTGGGACATTCCGAATTTGTGGATCTGCGATGGGTCGGTGTTCCCGACTGTCGGCGGCGTCAATCCGTCGCTGACGATCCAGGCGATCGCCTGCCGCACCGGTGCTCGCATCAAGCAAATGGCCACGCGAGGCGAGCTGTGATTCGCGCGGTTTTGACTTGCGCGATGCGAGGCCAAAAGAGATTTGGTTACGCATGAACACTGATCAAAAGCGTAGGGCGGGAGCAGCGCAACAAATCCCGCCGTGTCTCGCCTGCGGCGGGATACGCCGCTGCGCGGCTCCTCCCGCCCTACATCGTCCTTGAGACAGGAGAACAACATGAACGCCCAACGCATCATCCATCCACCGCTGCGCCGCCGCGGACGCTTTCAGGACAAGGTTGTCGTGATCACCGGCGCATCGGCCGGCGTAGGTCGCGCCACCGCGCGCGCGTTCGCGCGCGAACGCGCCAAGGTTGTGCTGATCGCGCGCGGCCAAGCCGGGCTGGAGGCCGCGCGACGGGAAATCGAGCTTGACGGGGGCACCGCGATTTCGATCGCGCTGGATGTCGCCGATGCGAAAGCGCTGGACAATGCCGCCGATCGGATCGAACGCGAACTCGGTACGATCGACGTCTGGGTCAACAACGCGATGGTCACGGTGTTTGCGCCGGTCGACGAAATCGGCGCCGATGAATTCAAGCGTGTCACCGAGGTCACCTATCTCGGCAGCGTGTACGGCGCGATGGCCGCGCTAAGGCGCATGCGCACGCGCGATCGCGGCACCATCGTGCAGGTGAGTTCTGCACTGGCCTATCGCAGTATTCCGCTACAGTCCGCGTACTGCGGCGCCAAACACGCGCTTGCCGGTTTCATGGACGCGCTGCGCTGCGAGCTGGCACACGAGCGGAGCAACATCCATGTCACCGCGGTGCAGATGCCGGCGCTGAACACGCCCCAGTTCGGCTGGGCGCGCAACAAGTTGCCGCACCGCCCGCAACCGGTGCCGCCGATTTTCCAGCCGGAAGTGGCGGCGGACGCGATCCTGTTCGCCGCCGGCCACCGGCGCCGCACCGTGCCGGTCGGCGCATCGACCTGGATGGCCGAATGGGGGCAACGATTCATCCCCGGTCTGCTGGACAAATATCTCGGCCGCACCGCATGGAGCGGACAACAGACGCTGGAACCCGACGATCACCAGCGCCCCGACAACCTGTTCTCGCCGGTGGATGCCGATCCCGGTGCGCACGGCGGTTTCGACGAGCGCGCGCGCGGATCGTCCTCGGCGCTTTGGGTGGAAAAGCACCGCCGCGCGTTGGGATTCGGCGTGCTCGCCGCAAGCGCGCTGGGCACGGGATTGTGGTTCGGCACGCGAAACCGCAGGGCGGGTCTCGCTCCGCCCCACGCACATTGATTTGAACGCCATCGGCGGATCAAGCCCCGCCCTGCGAAGGAACGACCATGACCATAGGAAGCCGCCACTGGGCGATCGCCGAGGGATACATTCCCGCACCCGGCCACGACGATGACGATCCCCGTTTCGAAAGCCACGAAGCAGCATGCCTGTTGAACGTCAACGACGTCGACGCGCACGTCACCATCATGCTGTACTTCAGTGATCGCGAACCGGTCGGACCTTATCGCGTCACGGTGCCGGCGCGACGCACGCTGCACCTGCGCTTCAACGACCTCACCGATCCCGCGCCGGTGCCGCGCGAAACCGATTATGCCAGCGTCTTTTGTTGCGATATGCCGGTCGTGCTGCAACACACGCGCCTCGATTCGCGGCGTCCGGCGCTGGCGTTGCTGAGCACGATCGCATTCGCGGAAAACAGCTCCGGCTGATGCCGATGGCGAGGCGTCAGAAACTCTCGCGCATCGGCCGGTCCGACCAGTAGCGCTGGTCGGAATGGGTGCGCGGCGGCGCGGGAACCTGCGGCGCATCGCCGAGCTTGCGCCAGATGCCCACCTGCTTTTTGTCGTAGGCGCCCCATCGCGAACAGAAGCTGTCGTTCTCGTACACACCCATCAGCGCGCGCGTGTGCCCGACGACCAGGAACCGGACGTATTCGTGCTCGATGGGCAATGACTGCGTGGTATCGATCCAACTGTTCATGGGCATTCTTCTCCTGTGTCCAGCACCGTGTTCAACTACTTCGCGGCCACCCCCAATGCACGCGGCGTGCCATCCCCCGCGTGGCGATGGGCTTTCCCGAATGCGGCACTTCTCCGTCCGCAACCGTTCATATTCGACAAGCACTTGCTGAAGATTTGTTCATCTGGCGTCAGCAACGCGACGCGCGCGGCAGCTCACGCGACGCGAGCGTGCCCCGGTTGCTGGCTGGCAAAAATTTCCCCGGCCGGGAAATTGGTTCCGAGAATCCGCGCCGCGTGGTGTGCGAAACGCACGTTGCGCCGCCAATCGGCCGTGGCATGTGCTTTGCTTGCCGCAAGCGCCGCAAGAAGCGGCCGCGTGACCCAACCAAGGAGTCTTCGACATGAATCGCAAGTCCGCACCGCTGCTGTTCGCACTGACCGGCGCGCTGGCGTTGACCGTCATGGGCTGCTCGAATCCGTCCGGTGACCAGCAGCAGAACCCGCCGAATGGCGCGACCGTCCAGACGCCGCCATCGCCCGCCTTGACCTCCACGCAACCCGAAACCGGTGCGACGGCCATGCAGCCGGCACCGGGCGGCAGCATGGGCGGCGAAAGCCCGAGCTTCGGTGACGTGGCCGGCAGCAAGGGCTACATCACCCAGCAGGACGCGCAGCGCATTCCCTGGCTCGAGCAGCATTTTTCGCAGTGCGACGCCAACGGCGATGGCCGGATCACGCAACAAGAATACAGCCAGTGCCGGCAAGGGCCGGGGCAAAGCACCATGCAGCAACCGCCTTCCCTGCCATCGCAGGGCGGATCGACCTCGGGTTGATTTTGCGTTGCTGGTCGAGGGTTTTCGGACGCGTCGAGCGACGTCGATCAGGTATACCCCGCGCCCGGCGAACGACGGAGAGCGTGATGAAGAAGGAAGTGGCCAAGGGCAAGAAGAGTGCCTCCGGCAGTCCGGTAGCCAGCACCGTACGCAAGCAGCGCGATATCCAGCGTGATGTCGAGAACAAGGACAAAAAGAAGTCGTCCAAATCTTCGGGAGAAAAGAAAAAGGCGGTGCAGGCGGGGCCGAAGTCGCAGTCGACCCGACAAGCCGGCCAGCACCTCGACAAGCCGGGCGACGAGTACCGGCTTGATCCGGCGCCGCGCTATTCCGCGCCGTTCTACAAGGGCAGCGGCAAACTCGAAGACAAGGTCGCACTCATCACCGGTGGTGATTCCGGCATCGGTCGGGCGGTCGCCGTGCTGATGGCACGCGAGGGCGCGGATGTCGCGATCGGCTACCTCGAAGAAGACGAGGACGCGGATGCCACCCGGCAGGCCGTGGAGAAGGAAGGTCGCCGCTGCCTCGTGGTGCGGGGCGACGTAAAAGACCCGGAATTCTGCAACGAGCTCGTCGCGAAGACCGTCGAAGAATTCGGTCGGCTCGACGTGTTGGTCAACAATGCCGCGTTCCAGTTGCATACGGGACGGCTGGAAGACCTGACCGACGAACACCTCCAGGAGACGCTGCAGACGAACATCGGCGGCTATTTCCAGATGGCGCGCGCCGCCCTGCCGTTCCTGAAGGCCGGCAGCGCGATCATCAATACCGGGTCGGAGACCGGGTTGTTCGGCAGCCCTGCGCTGCTGGACTATTCCGCGACCAAAGGCGCGATCCATGCCTTCACGCGGTCGCTGGCAAAGAACGTGCTGTCGCGCGGCATCCGCGTGAACGCGGTGGCGCCCGGCCCGGTCTGGACGCCGCTCAATCCGTCCGACCAGCCCGCCGAAAAGATTCCGGAATTCGGCAAGGACAGCGCCATGGGGCGCGCCGCGCAACCGGAAGAGTTGGCCCCGGCCTATGTGTTCCTCGCGGCGCCGGCCTGTTCGTCGTACATCAGCGGCAGCGTGCTGGAGGTCCTGGGCGGCCCGACTGGCTGATTTTCGCCTGTCTTGGGCACGCCTTCAGGCAACGTCCGTGAAAATTTGCTAAAACGGCGGTCGCGTACCTGCGCGAGCGCCGCGCGTGGATGTGTACTTAACGCTGCAACGGTTACCATCGGTATTTTTCGTGGGGCGTACTGGAGAGCATCAATGAGAGCTGGCGCCGCCACAGGCAACGTGCTTCTGGTTGATGACAACGACGGTTTCGCCCGCGTCGTCGCCGAGGTGGCCCGACAGTGCCGCTGCAAGCTGGTGCGCGCAGGAACACTGGAAGAGGCGCGGGAGTTTACCGCCAATGAAGGCTTCGACCTGATCCTGGTCGACATCGAGTTGCCCGATGGCAACGGCCTCGATCTGTTGGAAGGCATCGAACTCGACACGCACGGGCGCGTAGTGGTCGTCACCGGGGCGCCAAGCGTGGAAAGTGCCTTGCGTGTGCTGAAGTCGCCCGTCGTGGATTACCTGGTGAAACCGGTCGCGGCCGAGCCGCTGCAACAACTGCTGATGGATGCGAACGACTTCGCGGCGCATCGCGCGGTGCTCGCCGAGTCGGCCGGCGGCATGGTCGGGCGTTCGGCGAGGATGCGCACGCTGCTGAGCGAAATCGCGCGGGTCGGGCCCACCGACGTATCGGTGCTGATCCACGGTGAAAGCGGCACCGGCAAGGAACTGGTCGCGCGCGCGCTGCACAGCGCCAGCGGCCGGGCCGGCCCGTTCGTCGCCGTCAATTGCGGTGCGCTGGCGCAGGATCTCCTGGGCAGCCTGTTGTTCGGACACGAACGCGGCTCGTTCACCGGCGCGGTGCAATCACACACCGGTTATTTCGAACAGGCCCAGGGCGGCACGCTGTTCCTCGATGAAATCGCCGAGATGCCACAGTCGTTGCAGGTGTACCTGCTGCGCGTCATCGAATCCAAGGCCTTGACGCGCGTAGGCGGCACCCGCGAAATTCCGGTGGACGTGCGGCTGATTGCGGCGACCAATCGCGACCCGCACGTGTGCCTGGAAAACGGTCTGCTGCGCCAGGATCTCTACTATCGACTGAGCGGTTACATCCTGCAGACGCCACCCCTGCGGGATCGACGTGACGACATTCCGTTGCTGGCGCATCACTTCCTCGGCAGCCTCAACCAGCGTTACGCCACCAACAAGCAGTTCACGCAGGACGCGCTGCTGCACATGTCCGAAGCACCATGGCCGGGCAACGTGCGCGAATTGCGCCACGCGGTGCAGCGCAGTTACCTGGTCGCCGGCGAAGGCAACCAGATTGGCTATCGACCGGACGATGAGCCAAAAATTTCCGGGGTTTCCGAATCATCGACGGATGCCGTGAAGTTCGCGGTGGGCATGTCGTTCGAGGACATCGAACGCGAGATGCTGCTGAAGACGCTTGCGCGCTGCGGCAACAACAAGAGCCGGGCCGCGCGGGTACTCGGCATCACCTCCAAGACCATCTACAACCGGCTGATGCGCTACCGCGCGCTCGGGTTGATCGACGATGCCGTGATGCCGGGCTTGGTGGACGAAACCCGCTGAGCTTCGACGTCCGCCCTCCATCATTCCGGTCGCGCGGGGTGTGGTCACGGATACCGCGCTTCGATGGTGGGAAGCCCCGAATATGGCTGAAAGCCTGCCGGAATGACCGGTAAAGCCGGAATGCACCTGCGGCAGCTGACAATCCCCGTTCGCGCGGCGTGCAAAGCGTCGCGCTTCGCTGTGCGCGGCCGGAATTTTCGCGGCGCACCCGGTTGCGTCCCGGCAATGTGCAGCGGATGTGAAAAATACTTCCACCTTGCGTGCGATTGGTAAATCCTTTCTGCATTCTGCGCCCTGTTCACCCCTGCTTTCGCAGCGATCCGATCCCGCCGATGCATGTCGATCATGCCGGAAGCCGCGTCCTGATTGGTTTCCAGCGGAATCGTTCATGTGCCGTTCGCGTTTGCGAAGGGTTTGGCATGGGGCTTGCTCTGTACCCGCGCCGCGACTGGCGGCGGAAAGTCGATCACAACGGATTTGATCGGATAGGTCCAGACTCGCCGACAACGGAAATGCCGGCAGCGATGAGAAAAAGGGCACCGAGAACCTTGATGATCATCGAACCAACACTGCCCGAGCGTGGCCTGGCGCATGCGCGATCGCTGACGAGTCGGTCCCGCGCGCGTCCAATCACTTTCCGCTGCCCAGTCGTGGTCTCTTTTGGCATCCAGGGTGAACCCGATTTGCGCACCAATCCGATAACCACGAATCCCGGATCGTCGGCGATCGAGCTGGCGCCCCGCCCGTTCGCTGACGAAAGACATGCTTCATCAGCGCATGGTGATTTGCAGCACGCCCTGGCAGCCGAGCGCGTACGCATCCGCCACATGTGCAAGGCATTGGGTTGCACCGAAGACGACAACCTGCGCCAGCGTTGGCAGGCGGAAATGGCCGACAGCCTGGCGCGCGTGCGGGAGATCGAACGGACGCTTTGCTCCGGCGCGTCGCCAGCCGAGCAACGCGCGGCCGACATGCTGGACGAATGCTTGCTGGAAGCGATGGAACTGGCGCGCGCCAACGGCGATTCGCGCGCCGCGGAAACCGTCGCGATGGAGTGCATGGCACTGGTCGAGATGCGCTGCATGCGCATCCAGCGGGGAAGCATCGGCCGGCAAGCCACTTTCGTGCCGGAGAACGAAGGCATCCATTACAAGGAGCAGAACCATGAGAAATATCAGTGACGTGATGACCGAAGACGTCTATCTGGTCACCCCGGAACAGACCATCGCCGAAGCCGCGCTGTTGATGCGCGAGAAGGATGTCGGCAGCGTGGCCGTGCACGCCGACGACAAGCTGGTCGGCATGTTGACCGATCGCGACCTCGCGATCCGCGCCGTCGCCGACGGACTGGACTCCGGCACGCGCGTGCGCGACGTGATGACCGAAGGCGTCAAGTACTGCTTCGACGATCAGGAAGTCGACGACGTGGCATCGAACATGGCGGATTTGGAAATCCGCCGGTTGCCGGTCGTCAACCGCAACAAGCGGCTGGTCGGTTTCATTTCACTCAGCAACGTAGCGGATGCGGAGGAAACCGATTCCACCCGCGTGCTGCTGCGATCCGTGGCCTGCCCGCATTGACGGTTCGAACGCAATGACCCACCTGCAACGCACATCCGCATCACCGCAACATCGAGGAGCAGCCATGCCGGAGGATTTGTCAGTGCGATTGACGGGCGATGAAACCGGCATCGGCGCGGTGCTCGCTGCGCTGCGCGCCATGCCCGACGTGGAAGGCGTGGTCGAACTCGGGCTGGACGTGCCCGGGCAGAGCGATGATTCCGGCTCGATCGGCTTGCCGGGGCAGGGCGACGACGCCAGTTCGCTCGGGTTGCCATCGGAAGAAGGCAACGCGGAAGCGCAGGACGTGCAAATCCATATTTCCAACTCCATTGCCTATGATCATGTTCACGGCCGCATCGAAACGCTGGCCGCAGGTGCCGGGGTGGTCGTGGAATGGCTGGACCTGGAAGGAGAATGATCCCATGAACACAATCGGTGTCGCGGTGGTACAAAACGGTCGCCGGCCACACCCTGGAGGTCCGATGGACAGCGACGATCACCCGACCGGTGCCGGCGCCAAGGCGCGCGATGGCAACCACAGTGAACAGGCGACGATCGAAACCCTGGAGGAGATCCTGGGCTCGATGGTGCACGCCATTTCCAATTCGCTCAATTCGGTGATGGCGGCCTCGCAGCTCGCCAACCTGCTGATCACGCAGGGGCGACTGGAGGAAGCCAAGACCTCGCTGGACCGCGTCGAGGATGAGTGCGCGCGGGCCGCACGGCTGGTGCGCGATGGCCGCAATCTCGCCACGCTGCGTGTGCCCGATTCGCTGGATGGCGTGGACGTGGCGGCACTGCTCGCGTCCTGCGCCGCGGCCTGCACGGACCTTGGCGAGGTGCGCGTCGATTGCGAGGCCGATCTTCCGTTGGTGCACGGCCAGGCTGATGCGCTGAAGCGGCTGTTCGTCGAGATCCTCGACAACGCATTCCAGTTCGGCGCGCGCAACATCGCGGTGTCCGCCAGCCGTGACCGCGAACGCGGTGCGATACGCATCGGGTTTCGCGACGACGGGCCCGGCGTGAATTTGCGGACGGACACGTTGTTCGATTCGTTCGTGACATCCGATCCGGCTGAACACAGCGGGCTTGGGCTGGCCATCGCCACGCAGATCGCCGCGGCGTATGACGGTTCCGTCGGGCTGGATGAATCGCCGAGCGGGGCCGTTTTCTGGGTTCGTCTTCCCGTCGCGGTGCCGTGATGCCGTTTTCGACGCAACCGATGTGCTTGAAGGAGGCCGCAATGAACAGCAATGGAATCGTGGAGGAGCTGGCGACCGCTCCGGCGTGGCTGAGCAACGACCGGATCATGGAACAGTGGGAGCACATCCCCGACCGGTTGCGGCGGCGTTGGCGCAAGCTGACCAACGAGGACGTGCGTTACGCGGGTGGCAGCGCGGAGTATCTCGCCGAACGGCTGCAGCACCGTTACGGCGTCGATCGCCGCGAGGCCTTCCTGCAGGTGTACGAATTCGAAAGTGAATTGTAGAAACGGTTTCACATCGGCCCTGCATACCGAGGCGGGCAAACGGACAAGAATCAAACAAGGAGCAGCGCAATGAACCAGGACAAGATCGAGGGACAGTGGAAGCAACTGCGCGGCAAGTTGAAGACGCGCTGGGGCAAATTGACCGATGACGACCTGGACGTCGCGGAGGGCAACACGGATTACCTGACCGGCAAGATTCAGGAGCGGTATGGCATTGCCAAGGATGAAGCCAAGGAACAGTTGCGGGCTTTCGAAAGGGATATTTGATCGCCGGACTGTCGCGGTGTCTCCCCCAAACACCGCGCGGCAAAGGACTGGAAGCGTCGTTCTCCCTCGGCGCTTCCCGCGGAACCACGGATGGATCCGCATCGGACCGGCTGCGACCCACGCAATCCCGGCTCGAAAGCCCGGCCAAGCATGAAGCGAGGCAGGGTTCACCCCGGGCAGCACATGGACACAACTGCCCGGGGTCTTCTTCGCTTCAGGAGAGTCAAAAGCATCGGATGAACGTTTCGCTGCATCGCATGCACGAGGCTGGAGTTCCAGCCTCGACCGTCGGCAAGCAGGGCGCACAAAGGAGCACACCATGCTTTATTACGCCATCGTTTTTCTGATCATCGCATTGATCGCGGGTTTCTTCGGATTCTTCGGCGTCGCCGGCCTCGCCGCGGGCATCGCGAAGATCCTGTTCGTGATCTTCATCATCCTGTTCATCGTTTCACTCATTTTCGGACGCCGCCGGTAGTGCCAACCCGTTGATCGTCACCCTCCCTTGCATTTGCCCGTACTGGAGTCGAACAGCATGGACGCTACCAAATTGCTCACCCAAGACCATGAGAAAGTCCGCAAGTTGCTCAAGGAACTCGCCGAAACCAGCGAGCGCGCCACCAAAAGCCGCACCGAGCTGCTGCAGAAGATCGCGCTCGAATTGAAGATCCACACCACCATCGAGGAAGAGATCTTCTATCCGGCTTTCCGGGAGGCGCGCGAGGATTCCGAAAACGAAAAGATCTATTTCGAGGCGCTTGAGGAGCACCGCGCAGCCGGAGATCTCGTGCTGCCGGATCTGCAGAAGACGCCCGTCGATTCGGAAAAGTTCGGTGGTCGCGCCAAGGTGCTGAAGGAACTCGTCGAACACCACGCCGACGAGGAAGAGGACGAAATGTTCAAGCGGGCGCGCAAGATCTTCCCGGACGACGAACTGGAAGCGCTGGGCGAGCAGCTCGAGACCCGCAAGAAGGAATTGATGCAGGAACTGGCGCCACGCAGAAAACAGGCCGGCTGACAGGGATTTTCGGCACTGTGCAGGTTGGGCTGAGCCAGCTTCATCGGTGAACCACCACGACATGCGGAGAAATCGTTGGGCTTCTCCCGGATGAATGCGGGAGCAACCCAACCTATGGGAATTCACTTCGTGTCGCGGGAATCGTGCGCAGCCATCGCTCCAGCTCAGCGGTGAACTGCAACGTCGCATGGTTCAACGCGCTCACGCCACCCTGGGCATCCGCGCTCGGTGCCGGCGCGTCCGCGTGAAAATGCTTTTGCGCGATCGCGTTGCCATTGCGGTTGTCGACGAGCGTTGCAGTGGCATCCAGCACGCCCCGGCTTTGCCCAGGACTCGCGAAAGCCTGGCTGAAATCGTCCAGCCCGATGTGCAGGCTGAAATCCGTGCCCGCGGGACCTGCGGGACCGGTCACCACGCGCCATCCGCCATCGCGTGCGATCGCGTTCCGGATGATCTGCGCCAGCAACTGCGCGGGTGGTGACACCCAATCCGATTGCGCGTATGCGGCAATGCGATCGTCGTGGCGATAATCGAGCCGGTAATACAGCGCCGTGCCTTGCAGCCATGGCGCCACGGTAATGCGCGCGACTTGCAGTGTCGCCTGTCGGGATGTCGGGCTCGACGCTTGCTGCGCCGGTGCCGACGAACCCGTCAGCGTGTAGTGTTTCGGAAAGCTCTGGCGTGAAGAAAAGTGTGCGCAGCCGGCCAGCATCAACAGGCAAGCGCCCAACGTAAACCAATTCCGGGTCATGGGTGATCCTTGTCGTGGCCGCCGTTGAAGCCCGGTTCGCCTGGTCCGGGCGGATGGCGCGGCGGGCCGAAAATCAGGCTTTGCGGTTTGGCCTTCAGTTCGCCCAGTACCTCATCCAGTTGCCGCGACGTGCGCAGCAGGCTTTCGCTGAGCGTGTCGACATTCGGTACGGTCTGGCTGTTCAACTTGTCGCTCAGTTGCCTGCTCGATTCGGCAAGCGCCTGGATGGAGGCCTCGAGCTTCGCGGCATCGCGCACCGGCGTCTGCGCATCGCGCACGAGCGCGTCGGCGTGCGCGATCAACGCATGGCTTTGCACCACGCTGCGCTGCACGTTGTCCAGCAGCGCCGGCAGTTGCGCTTCGATGACGGCGAGTTTGCGGGTGGCGGTGTCGATCTGCTGCAGCGACGCCGCAATGTGCTGGCGATTGTCGCTGTCGAGTACCTTGCGCGCGCTGGCCAGCACGTCCTGGAGATCCTGCATGTCCTTGCGCGCGGAGCTTGCAAGAAAATCCAGCAGGCTCTGGTGCATCGGAATCTGCGCGGGATGCTTGTCGCTGGTCGCGAGCGGCGCGCGGCTGCCCTTGCCGAGCTTGAGCTCCAGCACGCTGCCGCCGGTCAGTCCCTGCATGGCCACCACCGCGTAGGTCGCGTGGGTGACATACGCATCGCGCTTGAGTTGCAGGCGCATCACCACGCGCGAGCGGTCGTCCGGATCGAACCCGAGTTTCGCGACGTGACCGACCAGCAGTCCCTTGAAGCGGACGTCCGACTGCTCGGCCAGCCCGCCGACCGATTGGCTGGTAACGATTTCGTATGCGAGCGGTTCGTCGGGGCGATCGGCCAGCCAGTAATAGACCAGGATCGCGCCCGCCAAAAACACCAGCAGGAAGACAACGGCGACGATCGCATGGGCGCGGTTTTCCATGGCTCACTGCGCCCTGCCGACAGCCAGCGACTGCAGGCGATCCTCGCCCTTGCGTTCGCGGAAGAAATCGGTGATGAACGGATGGTCGAAGTGCGCGACTTGCTCCAGCGTACCGACGGTGATCAGCTTGCCATCCGCCAGTACCGCGATGCGATCGCTCAGCGCGGCCACGCTGTAGATGTCGTGCGTGATCATCATGGCGGTCAGGTGCAATTCCTTGTGCAGTTCGGCGAGCAGGGTGTCGAATTCCGAGGCGGAACCGGGATCGAGGCCGGAAGTCGGCTCGTCCAGGAACAGCAGTTCCGCTTCCAGCATCAATGCGCGTGCCAGCGCTGCGCGCTTGGCCATGCCGCCGGAAAGCTCGTACGGATATTTCCACGCATCTTCCGGGGCAAGGCCGACCATGTGCAGCTTCAGCGCGATGCCATCGCGCAGCGCGTCCTCGTCCACATGGATGCCCTCCTTGCGCAGCTCGCGCACCGGAAAAGCAAGGTTGTCGTAGACGCTCATCGCGCTGAACAGCGCCGCCTGCTGGAACAGCACGCCCCAGCGCCGTCGCAGCAGGCGCGCTTCCCAGACTTCGAGATCGTCGAGCGACTGGCCCAGAACCCGGATCGAGCCCTGGTCCGGTTGCTGCAGGCCGATGATCTGCTGCAACAACGTGGTCTTGCCCGAACCGGACGCGCCGATCACCGTCATCAATTCCCCGCGCGTGACTTCCAGATCGACGCCGCGGTGGATCGGCTGGCCGCCGAGCCGCGAGTGCAGGTTCTCCACCTTGATGATCGTTGCGTCGGGTTCGGCATCCGCGGCGTTCATCGATGGCCTCACAACAGTCCGACGTTTGTGAGCAGCGCGCCCGCGCTGGCATCGAACAGCAGGATCAGGGTCAGGCTGGTCACGACCGACAGCGTGGTATTGCGGCTTAGTGAGCCGGTGTCGGGCGATGTGTGCATGCCGAAATAGCAGCCGACCACTGCGATCGTGAATCCGAACAACGCGCCCTTGGCGAGCCCGATCCAGAAGTTCACGATCTGCACCTGCGCCGGCAATTGCGCCATGAACTGTCGGTAGCCGACGCCGAGGTCCGACTGCGCGGTCACCGCGCCGCCCACCAGCGCCGTGAAATCCGCCCATACCACCAGCAGCGGCAGACTGATGCAGGCGCCGACCACTTGCGGAAATGCAAGTCGCAGGCTGGGCGACGATCCGAACGCGCGCAACGCGTTGTATTCGCCGGTGAGATGCATCGCGCCGATGCCGGCCGTCATCGCCGAACCCGAGCGACCTGCCAGGATCAAACCGCAGATCACCGGTCCCAGCTCGCGCAGCACGGCCAGCCCCATCATCCCTACGATCATCGATTGCGCGCCAAACTGTTGCAGCGCCATGCCGATCTGTATGGCCATCACCACGCCGATCAGGAAACCCACGCAACCCAGCAGCAGCATCGACGTCGCGCCGATGCGATAGATCGCCGCGGTGATTTCCTTCCAGGGAATCACGCGCGGATGGCGTACGCAATTGGCGACGTCCACCATCAACTGGCCGATCAGCAGAAGAATGCCGCCGGCGGCCTTGAGAAAGCCGAGCGCGCTTCGGCCCGCCCGGTCGATCGCTTCATCGATCGGATGCGCGATCGGCGGGTCGGGAAAATGGGTGTCGGCCAGCCAGCGGAACCAGTGCCGCTGGTGTTCCTGGCAATCGAGTTGCTCCGGCAGTTGGTGGCCCCACACGTCCCACAGCAGGCGCGCGCCCGCGCTGTCCAGCGCGGCCACGTGCTGCAGGTTCCAACGATAGCGGCGGGGCGCATGGAGTTGACCGAGTTCCCGCGCGAGGCGCCGCCGCCGGTCCGCAGCCAACAGCAGGGTCCATGAACCCTTGAGATGGATCTCGCTGTCGGGCGTGTGTTCCCAGTCGGCGTCGGACTCGGTATCGGCCATCCATTGCATCCTGCGTGCCACCAGCACAGGATTTAGCCCCCGCCACGTGAAAGCAGCGTGATTCGGCACGCCGAACATGGTGGTGCATGCGCGGCGTGCGGCAACCGGAAAAACAAAAGGCCGATTCCGGGGAATCGGCCTTTTGCAATGCTGGATGCTGGTGGGCGGTGCAGGGATCGAACCTGCGACACCTGCCGTGTGAAGGCAGTGCTCTACCGCTGAGCTAACCGCCCAGCGCCTGATGCGAACGCGCAAGTTTACGGGCGGCACCGGTTTCGGTCAATCGGCGGTTGTTACAATTCACGGACTCACCGGAAGCCGGACACTCGCCATGGAACACGTTCTGCATGCCTTCACCAACTTCCAGCTCACGCCCTGGAAAGTGGTCGGGTTTCTCGGCACCGCTGTCTTCGCCTCGCGCTGGTTCGTGCAGCTCTACGCGACGAGGAAACACCGCAAGGTCGTGATGCCGATGCTGTTCTGGTACATGTCGGTGTGCGGAAGCATCCTGCTGCTGGCCTATTTCATTTTCGGCAAGAATGATTCGGTGGGCATCATCTCGAACCTGTTTCCGATGTTCGTGGCGCTGTACAACGTCAGCGTGCACCTGCGTCACCGCGAGCAGGAAAAGGCGGGCGGTGCCGTGACCTGACGGCGGCTGCGGGCACATGCAACCGGGGCAATGGTGGGCTACGATCGGCCAGCCGCAAGGCGCGGCACGGGGATTGAAAATGATCGGCTGTCGACGCCGCTGCATCCGACGGCGGCTTGCCGGGACATCCGCCATCACTTGAGCAGGAGAGGGGCATGAACGCACAGCTTTCCGCACGTGAGGCGTCGCCGGTTTCTCTGGGCGACTGGATCATCACTTTGATCGTGTTGGCGATTCCGATTGTGGGAATCGTGATGTTGTTCGTGTGGGGCTTTTCCGGCAGCACCCACCCCAGCAAGCAGAATTACTGCCGCGCGGCCTTGATCCTGGCCGCGGTGATTTTCGTGCTGTGGCTGGTGTTCTTTTTCACGATCGGCGCCTCGTTTCTCCATGCGGCGATGGGCGGCGCGACGCTCTGAGTCCGGCGGCGCTGCGCACGCCCTGCGGCGGCGCCCCGTCCGTTCAGTCCGGATCGTAATCGAGGTTGGCCGAAAGCCAGCGCTCGGCTTCGGCCAGCGTCCAGCCTTTGCGCTCTGCGTAATCCTCGATCTGGTCTTTCGTGAGCTTGCCGACCACGAAGTATTGGCTGTCGGGATGGCTGAAGTACCAGCCGGATACCGCGGCGGCGGGATACATCGAGAAACCTTCGGTGAGTTCGATGTTCGCGTTGTTCGTCGCATCCAGCAGCCGGAACAGGGTGGCCTTCTCGGTGTGGTCGGGGCAGGCGGGATAACCGGGCGCCGGGCGGATGCCACGCCATTTTTCGGCGATCAGGTCCTCGTTGCCGAGGTTCTCGTCGGGGGCGAAGCCCCAGTACTTCGTGCGGACTTCACGATGCGTCCATTCCGCGAGCGCCTCGGCCATGCGATCGGCCAGCGCCTTCAGGATGATGGCCGAGTAATCGTCGTTGTCTTTCCTGAAGCGTTCGAGGTGCTCCTCAATACCGAGCCCGGCAGTGACTGCGAAGCCGCCGATCCAGTCCTGCACACCCGTTTGCTTCGGCGCGATGAAATCGGCGAGGCAAAGATTCGGACGTTCGACCGGCTTGTCGGCCTGCTGGCGGAGGTGATGCAGCACGATTTTCCCCTCTCCCGAGGGGAGAGGGGAGAGAACGTGATCAGGAGGGGGAAGAGTGAGTTCCAGGTCATCGCCGATGCGCGACACCGGCCAGAACCCGATCACGGCCTTCGCCCGCAGCCACTTCTCGTCGATGATCTGCTTCAGGATCTTCTGTGCATCGTCGAACAGTTCGGTAGCCTGTGGACCGACCACAGGATCACTGAGGATCGCGGGATAGTGGCCATGCAGTTCCCACGCCTGGAAGAACGGCGTCCAGTCGGCAACCTTCAGGAGTTCGGGGATCGGAATGTCGTCGATTACCGTGATGCCGGGTTTGTTCGGCACGGGTGGGGTGTAGTTTTTCCAGTCGAAATTCGCACCGTTGGCGCGCGCGTCCTTCAGTGATACCAGCCGCTTGGCCGGGCCGCGGTTCCGATGGCGTTCGCGCACCTCGGCGTATTCGCTGCGTACCTTGGCGAGGAAACCATTCACCAATTCCTTTGACACCAGCGATTGCGCCACGCCCACTGCGCGCGAGGCGTCCTTCACCCACACGCAGGCGGTTTCGTAGTTGGGTTCGATCTTGATGGCGGTATGCGCGCGCGAGGTGGTGGCGCCACCGATCAGCAACGGAATGTGGAAGTTGCGGCGCTTCATTTCCTTGGCCACGTTGGCCATTTCCTCGAGCGATGGCGTGATCAGGCCCGACACGCCGATCATGTCGGCGTGCTCCGCGATCGCGGTGTCGAGGATCTTCTGCGCCGGCACCATCACCCCGAGGTCGATCACCTCGAAGTTGTTGCAGGCCAGCACCACGCCCACGATGTTCTTGCCGATGTCGTGCACGTCGCCCTTGACGGTCGCCATCACGATCTTGCCATTGGACTTCTGGGTGTCGCCGCTCAGCTTCTTTTCTTCTTCCATGAACGGCAGCAGGTAGGCCACGGCCTTTTTCATCACACGCGCGGACTTCACCACCTGCGGCAGGAACATCTTGCCCGCGCCGAACAGGTCGCCGACCACGTTCATGCCATCCATCAGCGGGCCTTCGATCACGTCCAGCGTGCGCGTGACCGTCTTGCGGACTTCCTCGGTGTCCTCGACCACGAACTGGTCGATGCCGTGCACCAGCGCGTGCTCCATTCGTTTGGCGACCGGCAGTTCACGCCACGCCAACCTGTTGCTGTCGTCCTTCTCCTGCGATCCGCCCTTGTGCCGCTCGGCGATTTCCATCAACCGCTCGGTCGCATCCGGGCGCCGGTTCAGCACCACGTCTTCGACGCGCTCGCGCAGTTCCGGGTCGAGATCGTCGTAGATCGCGAGCTGGCCGGCGTTGACGATGCCCATGTCCATGCCGGCCTTGATGGCGTGGTACAGGAACACGCAGTGGATCGCCTCGCGCACCCGGTTGTTGCCGCGGAACGAGAACGACACGTTGGAGACGCCGCCCGAGAGGTGCGAGTGCGGGAAGCGCTTCTTCAATTCCTTCGCGGCTTCGATGAAGTCGACCGCGTTGTTGGCGTGTTCCTCGATGCCGGTGGCGATCGGGAAGATGTTGGAATCGAAAATGATGTCTTCGGGCGGGAAGCCGATCTTTTCGGTCAGCAGCTTGTACGAGCGCTCGCAGATTTCGAGGCGGCGTTCGACCGAATCGGCCTGGCCCTGTTCGTCGAACGCCATCACCACCGTCGCGGCGCCGTAGCGCAGGACCTTGCGGGCTTCATCGAGGAACTTTTCCTCGCCTTCCTTCAGCGAGATCGAATTGACCACGCCCTTGCCCTGCAGGCACTTCAGGCCCGCCTCGATCACGCTCCATTTGGACGAATCGACCATTACCGGGATGCGCGCGATGTCGGGTTCGGCCGCGATCAGGCGCAGGAACTTGACCATCGCCGCCTCGGAATCGAGCAGGCCCTCGTCCATGTTGACGTCGAGGATCTGCGCGCCGCTCTCGACCTGTTGGCGCGCGACTTCGACCGCCTCGTCGTAGCGGTCTTCCTTGATCAGCTTCTTGAACTTGGCCGAGCCGGTGACGTTGGTGCGCTCGCCGATGTTGACGAACAGCGTCTCCGGTGTGATGACCAGCGGCTCGAGGCCGGAAAGGCGGGTGTAGCGGGGGCGAGTATTCATGAGCGGTCCATTTCGAGAATCGTCATTCCGGAGCCGCACGCAGTGCGGAACCCGGAATCCAGTGTCGTTGACTGGCGATCAGGCAAGTCACTGGATCCCCGCTTTCGCGGGATGACGAACAAAAGCATCAAGCAGCTCGTGCAGGCGCGGCCAATTCGCGCGGTGCCACGTTGCGCACGGCTTCGGCGATCGCGGCGATGTGCTCGGGCGTGGTGCCGCAGCAACCACCGACGATATTGAGCAGCCCGTCGCGCGCGAATTCGCCCAGCGTTTTCGCCATTTCCTCGGGCGTTTCGTCATAGCCGCCCAGCGCGTTCGGCAGGCCCGCATTCGGGTGCGCGCTGACGGCACAGTCGGCAACGCGCGCCAGTGCCTCGATGTGCTGGCGCAGATCCTTCGCGCCCAGCGCGCAGTTGAGTCCGACGGAAAGCGGCCGCGCGTGTGCGACCGAATACCAGAATGCCTCGGCGGTTTGCCCAGAAAGCGTGCGGCCGGAACGGTCGGTGATGGTGCCGGAAATCATGACCGGCAAGCGGCCGCCGCGTTCGTCGAACACGCGCGCGATGCCGGACAGCGCAGCCTTTGCGTTCAAGGTGTCGAAAATGGTTTCCACCATCACGATGTCAACGCCGCCTTCGATGAGGCCGCGCGTGGCATCCGCATAGGCACTTTCCAGTTCATCGAAATCGACGTTGCGAAAACCGGGGTTGTTGACGTCCGGCGACAGCGATGCGGTGCGGCTGGTCGGACCCAGCACCCCGATCGCGAAGCGCGGACGATCCGGGGTCCTGCGCTCGGCTTCGTCGCACGCGGCGCGAGCCAGCCTTGCACCCTCGCGATTCAATTCATGCACTAGATGCTGCAGCGCGTAATCGGCCTGGCTGATCGAGGTGGAGTTGAAGGTGTTTGTTTCGACAAAGTCCGCGCTCGCATCGAGATACGCGACGTGGATGTCGTGAATGATTTCCGGATGGGTCAGCGACAACAGGTCGTTGTCGCCCTTGAGGTCACGCTCGCAGCCACCGGCATTGGCGTTTTCGCCTGCATGTTCGTGTGCGTGGCCGGCGTCGCAGCCGTGCGCGAAGCGCTCGCCGCGGTAACCGGCTTCGTCCAGCTCGTGCCGCTGCAGCATGGTGCCCATCGCGCCGTCGAGCACGAGGATGCGTTCGGCGAGCGCGGCTTCAAGCTTTTCGACGCGGTCGGGACGGAGGTAAGGCAGGTTCTGGTTCATGGTTTTCTGGCCAGCAGGCTCAACACTTCGAAATGGGGCGAACGTGCTTCGCGCGAAATGCGCTCGCAGTGCAGGACTTCAAGCCCCGCCTTGCGCGCAAAACCGGTCAGGTCTTCGCGCTTGAAGCCGAGGTTCTTGTGATCGAACGGCGCAACCGCTGCGCGATGCGCATGTTTCGAAAGCGTGGCCGCCAGCAGTCGGCCGGCCGGTTTCAATACGCGCGCCGCTTCGGCGATGGCCTGCTGCGGCCGATCGCTGTAGGTGAGCGCATGCATCATCAGGACGAGATCGAATTTGCGATTGGTGAGCTTCAGCGCGTGCATGTCGCCTTCGACGACTTCGACGTTGCGGAAGGCCTTCAGACGCTTGCGCGCAGCCGTGACCACGTTGGGGCTGGAATCCACGCACACGATGGAGTGCGCGTGCGGCGCCAGCAGCTCGGCCAGCACGCCGTCGCCCGAGGCGATGTCCAGCACGTCGCCGGTTTCGAGCAACTGCAGCAAAGTGCGCGCGAGGGTTTCCCAAGTGCGTCCCGGTGAATAGTGGCGCTCCATGTCGCCGGCCACGCTGTCGGCCCAGCCGCGCGCGCGCGCGCGTGCCGCCAGCACCGACGGCAGGCGCTGCGCATCGGCATCCAGCATCGCGTCGTCGACGCCGTCTTCCAGCGCGCGCAGCAAATCGGCCGCGCCGTCGAAACCGCTTTCATTGAACCGGTAATACGCCGATACGCCCGCACGCCGGTCGCGCACCAGCCCGGTTTCCTTGAGCTTGGCGAGGTGCGTGGATACCCGAGGCTGCGCAAGCCGCAACACCGACGAAAGTTCGGCGACGGTCAGTTCTTCGCGCCGCAGCAGCGCCAGCAGCCGCACCCGGGTAGGGTCGGACAACACGCGCAGCAACGCGGTGGCGGAAACCAGATCAAGCATTCCATCTTTATATCAGGATGAAGAGATAAATTAAAGCGACGCGCCCGGTGGCGGTATGATGTCAAGTTGGGTTGTCGCGCCAACTATGGGTGCGATGCACGACAGACAGAGGTGTCGCGATGGATTTCAATTTTTCCGAAGAGCAGTTGCAGATCCAGTCGATCGCCCGCGAGTTCGCGCAGAAACGCATCGCGCCGGTGGCGGCAGATTTCGACAAATCGGGCCAGTTCCCGCTCGACAACATCCGCGAAATGGGCAAGCTCGGCCTGATGGGCATCGAGGTGCCGGCCGAATACGGCGGTGCGGGGATGGATTCGATCAGTTACGTGCTGGCGATGATCGAAATCGCGGCAGCCGATTGCGCGCATTCGACCATCATGAGCGTCAACAACACGCTTTATTGCAATGGTCTTTTGAAGTTCGGCAGCGAGGAACAGAAACACAAATACGTGACGCCGATCGCGTCGGGTGAAGCCATTGGTGCCTTCGCGCTGACCGAGCCGCAATCCGGTTCCGATGCCACCGCGATGCGTTGCCGTGCAGTGAAGCAGGCGGACGGCAGTTTCGTGATCAATGGCAAGAAGAGCTGGATCACGTCGGGGCCCGTTGCGAAGTACATCCTGCTGTTCGCGATGAGCGATCCCGAAAGGCATTCGCGTGGCATCACCGCATTCATGGTCGACACTTCGCGCAAGGGCTTCGGCCGCGGCAAGACCGAGCCCAAGCTCGGCATCCGCGCTTCGGCGACTTGCGAAATCGAGTTCGACGATTACGTCGCGCAACCCGATGAAGTGATCGGCGAGGAAGGCCACGGCTTCAAGATCGCGATGGGCGTGCTGGACGCCGGCCGTATCGGCATCGCTTCGCAAGCGGTGGGCTTGGCGCGCGCCGCGTACGAGGCGACGCTGGAATACTCGCGCGACCGCAAGGCGTTCGGCCAGTCGATCGGATCGTTCCAGATGACGCAGGCCAAGATCGCCGACATGAAATGCAAGCTGGATGCGGCGCAGTTGCTCACGCTGCGCGCGGCCTGGATGAAGCAGCAAGCCGCGAAGACCGGCGCACGCTTTTCCACCGAAGCCGCAGTCGCGAAGCTCACCGCGTCCGAAGCGGCGATGTGGATCGCACACCAGGCCGTGCAGATCCACGGCGGCATGGGTTACTCCAAGGAAATGCCGCTGGAGCGCTATTTCCGCGACGCCAAGATCACCGAGATCTACGAGGGCACGTCGGAAATTCAGCGCATGGTGATCGCCCGCAACGAGACGGGTCTTCGCTGACGCACGCCCTCGCGTTTCGTAGGTGGGCTGACCGGGGCTTCATCCCGGGAAGCCCAACACCGTCGTCGGACTCGATCGCGTGGCTCTGATAGGGCGGGTGCAACCCGCCTGTCGTGGATACCTCGTTCGGCGGGATGCGCTGCGCTAGTCCCGCCCTACATCCTGGGTTCCGCTTTCGCGGGAATGACGAACACTATTTGCGGGTGCGATGCGGCTCCGCATTCACGGTAATGAACTGCGGCTCCTCGCCATCGAGGCGCAGCGCGGTCAACTTGCCGCCCCATACGCAACCCGTGTCGATGGCATACACGCCGAGTCCGGCGAAACGCCCGAGCGCGGACCAGTGTCCACACACGATGCGGGTGTCGCGCGCGCGTACGCCCGGCACTTCGAACCACGGATACAGGCCGGCGCGCTGCGAGCCCGGCGCACCCTTGGCATCGAAATCGATGCGGCCGTGCGCGTCGCAATAACGCATGCGGGTAAAGATGTTGATGGCCGCGCGCAGCCGATCGTGGCCGTGCAGTTTCGATGACCAGCGCGCCGGCCGATTGCCGAACATCCGCTGCAGCAGCGCGCGCTGGCCCGAACCGCGCAATGCCCGTTCGACCTCGTGCGCGATGTGCAGCGCCTGCTTCAGTGTCCACGATGGCGCGAGGCCGGCATGCACCAGCGTGAAACCCAGCTCGGCGTCGTGGTGCAACAGGGATTGCGAGCGCAGCCAATCGACGAGGGTCGTCGAATCTTCGGCTTCAAGGACGCGGCGCAAGTCGGGATTGGTGCGTGCCTGCGCCTCCGGTTCGCGCACGGCAATTGCGAGCAGGCTCAAGTCATGGTTGCCGAGCGCAACCACGCTGTGTTCGCGCAATGCGTGGACGAGTCGCAGCACTTCCAGCGATTCGCCGCCGCGATTGACCAGGTCGCCACAAAACCACAGGCGATCGGTCGAAGGATCAAAACGCAGGCGCTCCAGCAGGCGCTGCAATTCCGGATAGCAACCTTGCACATCGCCAATCGCGTAGACGGCCATGCGAGGGTTCCGGCCGGCTCAGTGCAAAGTGCGTGGAACCGACAGCACGAATTCGGGAATCGGAACCTCGAAGTCGGTGCCGTCGTCGGCATGGAACAGATAGGCGCCGCGCATGGTGCCGACCTGCGTTTCCAGCACCGCGCCGGAGGTGTAGCTGTAGCTCTCGCCCGGCTGCAGGCGAGGTTGTTCGCCCACCACGCCTTCGCCGCGCACTTCCTCGACCTTGCCGTTCGCATCGGTGATCACCCAATGGCGGGTTTGCAGGCGCGCCGGCATCATGCCGAGGTTGCGCAGCGTGATCACGTAGGAGAACACGTAGCGGTTCGCTTCCGGTTTGGACTGGTCGGAAACGTAGCGCGCCTCGACGTCGATCTCGACCGCATGCGGTTCGGGTTCGCGAGGCTTGCTCGGTTTGTCGGTGGTGGTTCGTGGACTCATTGGCCAGCATTGTCGGCGAGTTTCGGTGCAGCCTGCAAGCCGGCGGAATCGACTTGCCGCGCCAACGCGACGAAGCCTTGCGGCGGCACGCTTTCGGCGCGGGCACGCGGGTCGATGCCGGCGGCGCGGATGGCCTCGGCGTCCAATAGTCCGCGCAAGGCGTTGGAGAGCGTCTTGCGACGCTGGCCGAACGCTGCGCGCACCACGGCTTCGACTGCACGCGCGAGGTGCGGATCCGCGCGCTGCGATTCCGGCAGGGGCACCAGCCGGACCACGGCCGATTCCACTTTCGGCGGCGGTCGGAATGCGCCCGGCGCAACGCGCAGGAGCGGCTCGACCTTGCAGGCGAGCTGCAGCATCACCGACAGCCGTCCGTAAACCTTGCTGCCCGGTTCGGCCGCCATGCGGTCGACGACTTCCTTCTGCAGCATGAAATGCATGTCGGTGATCGCCGCGGCATGGGCGAGGCAATGGAACAGGATCGGGCTGGACACGTAATAGGGCAGGTTGCCGGCAAGGCGCAGCTTGCCGCCGTTCGCGAGCGCCGTGAGGTCCACCTTCAGTACGTCGGCGTGGATGATGTCGAGTTCACCGACCCCGACGGCGCGTGCCCGCAGCGGTTCGATCAAGTCGGTGTCGAGTTCGATTGCGGTCATGCGACCAGCCACGCGCAGCAGCGGCAACGTGAGGGCACCTTCGCCCGGGCCGATCTCGACGATGCGCTCGCCCGGCTGCGGCGCGATGGCCGCAACGATGCGTTCGATCACGCCGCGTTCGTGCAGGAAGTGCTGACCGAAATGTTTCTTGGGACTTGCCATGGCTGAGGAAGCGGGAGGCAGGGAAGGCCGGGGTCGGAGAAGCGTGGGTCAGAGTGCACTTTCGCCAAGGCACCCAAGACTTCGCGGCGCCGACGACCGAAAGTGCACTCTGACCCCGGCTGTGTTCACGGGCGCGAGAGCGAACTCAAGCGTACGGCCATATCGGCTGCCGCGAACATGCTGGCCGGATCGGCGCGGCCGGTGCCGGCAATGTCCAGCGCGGTGCCATGGTCGACCGAGGTGCGGATGAACGGCAACCCGAGCGTGATGTTGACGGTGCGGTCGAAGGCTTCGGATTTCAGCACCGGCAACGCCTGGTCGTGATACATCGCCAGCACCGCGTCGTAGCGCGCGCGCATGGCGGGAACGAAGGCAGTGTCGGCGGGCAGCGGTCCCACCAGTTGCATGCCTTCATCGCGCAACGCATCGAGCGCGGGAATGATCGTCTCGATTTCCTCGCGCCCCAAGTGTCCGCCTTCGCCCGCGTGGGGATTCAGGCCCAGCACCGCGATGCGCGGCGTGGCGATGCCGAATTTCGCGATCAGTTCCGCGTGCACGATGCGCAGCGAGAGGATCAGCGATTCGTGCGTGATGGCAGCCGGAACCTTGGCGAGTGGCATATGCGTCGTGGCCAGAGCCACGCGCAACCCGGGCGAAGCCAGCATCATCACCACGTCGCTGCCGGCGCGCTGCGCGAAAAATTCGGTGTGGCCGGAAAACGCTTCGCCGGCGTCGTTGATCACCGATTTCTGCACCGGTGCCGTAACCACCGCGTCGAACTCGCCGCCGAGGCAGCCATCGGCCGCCTGCGCCAGCGTATTCAACACGTGGAACGCATTGCGCGGATCGAGTCGGCCGGGCGTTTCCTCGGCGCGCAACGGCACATCCAGCACGCGCAGGCTGCCGGCAGCCCGCAACGTGCGCGGCTGGCCATCGTACGGTTCCAGTTTCAGTGCGATGCCGCAGCGGTGTGCGGCGCGTTCCAGCAGGCCGGCATCGCTGATCGCGATGAGGTCGGCAGCAATCGGCGTTGCTGCCAGTCGCGCAACGAGTTCTGGACCGACACCGGCAGGTTCACCGCCGGTGATGGCCAAACGCGGAAGATGCGTGGGCCGGTGCGAGCCGGCCGGGGCCGGCTCGGGCGTCATTGCGCGTCGTTGCTGGTGGCGGACGATGCGTCGGCCAGCTCGGGAACCCGGATGCTGATGTACGCCGACGATTCGATGTCGCGCACGAACTGTTCGAACGCCTGCTGGCCCTTGCGCGCGGCAATGGCCTGGCGTGCCTGTTCGCGTTCCAGATCCTTGGTCTTGTCGGCCTGGCGCGTGCCCAGCAGCTTGACGATGTGCCAGGAACCGTCGGGACTCTCGAACGGCTGCGTGACCTGGCCGGGTTGCATGCCGACAAGCAACTTGCCGACTTCGCCGCCCCAGTCGCCCTGCATGAACCAGCCCATGTCGCCGCCCGCGTTCGCAGTGGTCGGGTCGTCGGAATTCTTCTTGGCGAGCGCCGCGAAATCGGCGTGGCCGTCCACGATTTCGTGGTACAGCTTCTCGATCTTGTCCTTCGCACCTTGCTGCGTCAGCACGGCGGTCGGTTTGATCATCAAATGTTGCGCGTGGTACTCGGTGACGATCTGCTGCGTGTCGGGCGTGCGCTTGCCTTCCAGTTTCAGGATCGTGAAGCCGGAGGCATCGCGGAGCGGCTGCGTGCTTTCGCCCGGCTGAAGCGAATTGACGATCTGCTGCACGGCCTGCGGCAGTTCGTCCACGCGCCGCCAGCCGAGGTCGCCGCCATTCAGCGCTTCGGGCGCGCTGGAATTGCTGACCGCCAGCGCCGCGAAACTTTCGCCCTTCTTCAGCTCGCCCTCGATCTTGTCGGCCTTGGCCTGCGCGGCGGCGATCTGGTTGGCGTCGGCGCCCTCGGGCAGGCCGACCAGAATCCGCGCGAGGTGCACCTCGCCCTGCTTGAACGCCGGGCTGGCGATCAGATTGTTGATTTCCGCATCGGAAACCTGCGCGGATTGCTGCGTCACCTGTTGTTGCACGGCGCGGACCAGCAACTGGTTGCGCAACTGCTGGCGGAACGCGGCGTAGTCCACGCCTTCCTGCTGCATCGCCGCCTGCATTTGCGGCACGCTCATCTTGTTCTGCTGCGCGATGTTGGCCACCGCAGCGTCGACTTGGTCATCGGACACGCGCACGCCGTTTTCTTGCGCCTTCTGTACCAGCAACTGGTTGACGATCAGGTGCTGCAGCACCTGTTTTTCCAGCACGTTCTGCGGTGGCAGCTTGCCACCGGAGCCGGTGATTTGCTGGGCCACCGTGCCCATCATCTGGTTGAGCTGGCTCTGCAGGATCACGCCGTCGTTCACTACCGCGACGATCCGGTCCAGCGGCTGGACCTGGTTCGAGCTGTCGGCATTGGGTGAGAGCAGTGAGGATGGTTGCGCGCTGGTCGGCGGCGGCGCAGTCGGGCTGAGCAGTTGCGCGGCGGCGGGCAAGGCGAAGCCCGCAGCGGCGAGCGTCAGGACCAGGCTGGCGAGAGGCAATGATTTCATGTTCGTCGTGTATGACCGGTAAGGGCGGGCCGGAGGAGGATTCCGGGAGGCTGCGGGTTCGACAACGCCGGCTGCCGAAAGTTGGGTGGTGCCAGAGACAGATGGGTCGGAGCAGCTACTGCGAAAAGTCGGGCCGAGGACCGTCGTTCTGATGCCCGCGACTTGGAATACGCTTGTATCGGACCTGTCCAAGCGCAGCGATCACGGACGATCGCACGATTATTGATAGCCAAGGATAGCATTTTGCAGGAAGCTGCCGGCCTTCTGGCCGTACGATCCGACGCCCTTGAACTGGATCTCGAACATGATGGCGTTGTTGGAATCGCCCTTGAAGTCGTATACGTAATGGCGGCTCAGGATGCGGATCGCGGTGCAGCAACTGTCCCATTCGATGCCGGCGAACGCATCGATCGTGCGCTTGTCGCGCAGCGAATAGGTGTAGCCGCCGACCAGCTTCCAGGCCGCGCCGACCGGAACTTCCGCCGTCATGCTGGCCTGTTCCAGCAGGTTGCGTCGATAGCGATAATCGAGGTTCACGATGCCGTCGCCCCACAGGCGGCGCTGCAGGCCGACGGTCGAAACATCCGTCTCGTCGGTGTTCGGGTTCCACTGCTGGGACGTCGTCAGCCGCCAGTTGTCGTTCAGCGCGATGGTGAGATTGGCCACGTAATTGGAACCGGAGTAATCCACCACCTTGCCGCCCGGATACAACGTCACCCTCTGCGGATCGAAATAGCGGATCTGGCCGATGCTGGCGGACAGTTTCTCCACGCCATTCTCATCGAGGAAACGCGTGGTCAGCGCCAGCGACAGGTCATTGGCGTCCATCTGGCGGTCGGCGCCACTGAAGCTGTTGGTGGTGAACAGCTGCCAGAAATCGAAAGTCAGCGGCTGGGTATCGAACAACGGCAGATCGTTCTGGTTGCGGTACGGCACGCGCAGGTAATACAAGCGCGGCTCCAGCGTCTGGGTGTAGTCGCTGCCGAACAGGTGCACGTCGCGTTCGAAGATCAACCCCGCGTCCACGTCGAAGATCGGGGTGGTGCGCGTGGGATGGTCCGTGTTGCTGCCCGCCACCGGTTGCGGCAAATTGTAGGCGGTGTAGCGCACGCCGACTTCCGGGCGCAGGAACCACGCCGCGCCCTGCAGCGGCCATGCGAGGTACGGATAGAAGTCGAAACGGTCGCCGCCGATCGCTTCGGGTTTGACGAAGCGCACCGCTTCGGTATTGACGCCCCATTCCGGGCCGCCCGGTCCGCCGATCGGACGGTTGGCGTTGAAGAACAGGCGCGGCATCCGCCGGTAGGGCGCGGCCCTGTCGGAGATCCCTGGGGTGACGATCTGGTACCAATCGGCGCCGACGCCGCCGTTCCACCAGTCGCCTGAGCCGGTGACGTACGAAGACGAACTCAGCAGGGTGACCGTGGAACCCGTGAGGTTTTCACCGAAGTCCTGGAACCATCCCTTGTCGCTGGCCCGCCGTACGGATGTGGTCCAGTACAAGTCCCACGGCAGTCGCGTCTGGTTGCCGAGGGTCAGATACCAGCGATTGCGGTCGATCACTTTGTCATCGGGCATGTAGCTGAAATCGATCGCACCATTGCTGGTGCCCGTGAGCCAGCGAAACTGGCTGTCGAGCATGCCGCCGCGATCGGCGTACCACACGGGGGTGAAGGTGGCGTCGTAGTTCGGCGCGATGTTCCAGTAGAACGGAATCGACACGAAGAATCCGGCGCGGCTGCGCTTGCCGAACGACGGGTACAGGAAACCGGTCTGGCGGCGGTTGTCGATCGGGAAGCGCATGTACGGCAGCCACAGGAACGGTACGCCCTTCATACGCATGGTCACGTTGTGGGCGCGGCCGAGGCCCTCGTTGCGATCCATCGTCAGGGTTTTCGCGTCGATTTCCCACACGCGGTTGTGGAGATCGCAGGTGGAATAAGTGACGTCGTGCAGCTTGTCGCGATCACGGTCCAGCATGATGGCCTGGCTGGCCACGCCATTGCCGCGCGAGGTCAGCAGCTGGTACTGCACGTGGTCGGCGACGCCGTATTCGGGGGTCGTGGTGCCCTTCATGCTGTCGGCCGAAAACAGCATGCCGCGCTCCTGGTAGCGGATGTGGCCTTCGGCGTCGTAGGCGGTGGTGTCGGCGTTGTAGGTGAGCGAATCCGCGCGCAGCAATTGGTCCAGCCGTTGCAGCGCGGTGTTGCCGGACAGGTGAAAGAGGTTGCTGTCGGGACTCGAAAAATGGTCGCCATAAACCTGTGCCGGGCTGGCTTCGCGATTGCCCTCGGTCGGCAGGCCGGGCTCGTAGAAATTCAGCAGGTCGTTTTTCCTGCACAACGCGAAGTCGTTCTTCACCACCGGACAGGTGAAAGCGCCGAGCGGACAGGTATCCGCGGAACCTTGCGCCAGCGCCATGCCGGGTGCGACCGCCAGCGTGATCGCAAAAGCCAGTGCACGCGGGGTCAGCGGCATCGGTCGGCGCGGCACGGGAGTTCCTCGGGTGGATAACCCGCGTAAGCTAGCAGAACGCACCCTTCGTGTTGAGACGCGGGCATCCGTCGTTCAGGCGGCTTTCGCGACTTTCAACGGCGCGCAACGCAGGTCCAGCCAGGCTCGGTCGGCGGCATCGTCCAGCAGCGGCGCCAACCGTTCACGCACACTCGCGTGGTAGTCGTCGAGCCATGCAATTTCGGTCGCGTCCAGCAGCGACGGCTCCAAGAGGCGCGTGTCGATCGGGCACAGCGTCAGGGTTTCGAACGCGAGGAACTCGCCGAACTCGCCGTCGCCTGCCGGAATGGTCGCGGCCAGGTTCTCGATGCGCACGCCATGCCTTCCGGGCTTGTAGATGCCGGGCTCGATCGAGGTGATCATGCCGACATCCATCGCTTCCAGATGCTGGCCCGAGCGCGGCGGTCGGATCGATTGCGGGCCTTCGTGCACGTTGAGGCAATAGCCGACGCCGTGACCGGTGCCGTGGCCGTAATCGATGCCCGCAGCCCAGATCGGTGCGCGCGCCAGCGCGTCGAGCTGCTGGCCGGATGCGCCGCGCGGGAATTTCGCGCGGGATAGCGCGATCACGCCTTTCAGCACCAGCGTCACGTCGCGGCGTTGTTCGGGCGTGGTCTCGCCGAGCGCCCACATGCGCGTGATGTCGGTGGTGCCGCCGAGGTACTGCGCGCCCGAATCGATCAGCAGCATGCCCAGCGGCTTCAATTCCGAATGCGATTCCGGCATGGCGCGGTAGTGCGGCAGCGCGGCATTGGCCTGATAGCCCGCG
>Ga0207698_10000244_pt1 | contig 33363 bp, 33 predicted proteins | sample KBSCornC22_FD_184298 | JGI IMG/M metagenome (GOLD analysis project Ga0207698, IMG submission 184298) | Corn rhizosphere microbial communities from Kellogg Biological Station, Michigan, USA - KBS Corn C2-2 (SPAdes) (version 2) | ecosystem: Host-associated > Plants > Roots > Rhizosphere > Soil ... | reverse complement strand
TGGGAATCACGCTCGCGCAATACCGGCGCGATTCGATCGAGTGCGGCCTGCAGGGCTATTACACCGACATTTCCAAGACCGCGGACGCTCAGGCATTCGTCAAGGCATCGCAGCAGCTTGACGCGGTCACGACCGGCGCCTCCGCGCCGATGACAATCGACAGCAATCCAATGGGCCCAGACTCGACGAATATCGGCGAGCAAGCGGCCGGCTACGCCCAACAGCAGCAGCATATCGTCGACAGCGTCCGCCCCGACGAGCGCTACAAGAGCCTCAAGCAGCTGCTGGTGTCGAAGGCCGAGCAATGCCTGGTCGGCCGCGGCTATTCCAAGTTCGAACTGACCGAGGAGCAGCGGCACGCTCTGCGCAAGCTCAAGGCGGGGTCGGACGAGCGGCGCGCCTATCTCTACAGGCTGGCCAGCAACCCGGCAGTCCTCCACAACCAGAAAACCGCCGGGCAGCCCTGATCGCTCAGATTGCGTCGTCTTTGACGGCGGCGAGATCCTCTACTTCCGGCGTGCGCTGGATCTTGTCCTCGGTCCGAAGCTCGAAGTCGCTCGCGTCATGGCGCTCGTGGAGCTGTTCGCGTTCATCGCCGGTCAGCTTGTTCACGATCCTTCCGCGCTTCACCGCGGGTCGTGCGTCGATCGCCCGTGCCCAGCGCAGCACATGCTCATATTCGTCCGTGGCGAGGAACTCAGCCGCGCCGGGGTAATTCCGCCCGAGCGCCACGCCGCCGTACCATGGCCAGATGGCGATATCGGCGATCGTATAATCCGAGCCGGCGACATATTCGCTGTCCGCAAGACGGCGGTTCAGGACGTCGAACTGGCGCTTCGCCTCCATCGAATAGCGGTTGATCGCATATTCGATCTTCTCAGGCGCGTAGGCGAAGAAATGGCCGAAGCCCCCACCGAGGAAGGGCGCGCTGCCCATCTGCCAGAACAGCCAGGAGAGCGTTTCCGCGCGCTCCGGTCCTGACTTGGGCAGGAACTCGCCGAACTTCTCCGCGAGGTAGAGGAGGATCGCGCCGCTTTCGAAGACGCGCACCGGCTTGGAACCGCTGCGATCGACCAGCGCCGGGATCTTCGAATTCGGGTTCACCTCGACGAAGCCGCTTCCGAACTGGTCGCCCTCGCCGATCCGGATCGGCCAGGCATCATATTCCGCTTGCCTGTGGCCTTTCGCCAGCAGCTCCTCGAATATGATGCCGACCTTCTGCCCATTGGGCGTGGCGAGCGAATAGAGCTGGAACGGATGCCTGCCTACGGGAAGTTCTTGTTCGTGGGTCGGGCCGGCAATGGGACGGTTGATGTTGGCGAACTGGCCGCCGCTGGGCTGTTCCCATTTCCAAACTTTGGGAAGTACGTATTCGGTGCTGCTGTCGCTCATCACGGTTCCTTAAATCTCCAGCCCGGAGGCCGGAGCTAGGAACCCCTGCAGCAGCTTTCCAGTGTCAGCGATGTGCCCTAGCCCGCGCTCACGGACAGGAACGAGGGAAGCGGCCCGTTCCATTCGTTGCTGATGTCCTCGACGACCGGCGAGCGCTCGCGTGCCGACTCCCGCGGCTTCGCTTCTTCCGAGGCTGTTCTAGTCGGCAATTTCTCGGCCTTAGCGCGTTTCTCGCGTTTTGCCGGCTTCGCAGTCTCGGCGGTTTCGAGCGCCTCGCCGCCCGTGCGCGGAATCTTGTGGCCGATCAGCTTTTCGATTCGGTCGATCGCTTCACCGTCCGCCCGGGTGGCCAATGTAATCGCGATGCCCTTCATACCCGCGCGTCCGGTGCGCCCAATGCGGTGGATATAGTCGTCGGGCTGCCAGGGAACATCGAAGTTGATTACGTGGCTGACGCCTTTGACATCGAGTCCGCGCGCAGCGACGTCGGAAGCAACGAGAACCGTGATCTCGTCCTTCTTGAAGCGGTCGAACTCGGCGATCCTGTCCGATTGGTCCATGTCGCCTTGGATCTGTCCAGCCGCGAAACCCGAACGCTTGAGGCTGCTCGCAAGCTCGCGGACCGTCGTCTTGCGGTTGGCGAAGACGATCGCGTTCTTGAACTCCTCGTGGCGGAGGATGTCGCGCAGCGCATCCTTCTTCTTGTCGGGGCGGACCTCGACGAGGCGCTGCTCGATATTGACGTTCGCCGTCGCCGGCCGCGCGACTTCGACCCGCTTGGGCTCGTTGAGGAACTTGGCAGCCAGCTTCTGGATCGGCGGCGGCATGGTCGCCGAGAAGAGCAGGGTCTGCCGATCCTTGGGCAGTTTCGAGCAGATTTCCTCGATGTCGGGGATGAAGCCCATGTCGAGCATCCGGTCGGCCTCGTCGATCACCAGCAGCTTGCAATCGTTGAGCATGATCTTGCCGCGGCCGAACAAGTCCATGAGGCGCCCCGGCGTCGCAATAAGAACGTCGACGCCCTTCTCGAGCGCTTTCACCTGGTCGCCCATCTGAACGCCGCCCATCAGCAGCGCCATCGAAAGCGGATGATATTTTCCGTATTTCTCAAAATTCTCCGCCACCTGCATCGCCAGCTCCCGGGTCGGCTCGAGGATCAGGGAACGCGGCATCCGGGCGCGACTGCGGCCTTGGTGAAGAATGTCGATCATCGGCAGCACGAAACCAGCCGTCTTGCCGGTGCCGGTCTGGGCAATTCCAACAAGGTCACGACCCATCAGCACGGACGGGATCGCGGCACGCTGGATGGGTGTCGGCTCATTATAGCCGCTGTCGCTAACAGCGCTGAGTAATTGGTCAGAAAGGCCGAGATCGGCAAAAGTCATGCAAGTTCCGGAAGATAAAGTGAGCCGCGGCGTTTGATCGCCCGTTCGGCAAGCGCACCCCAATCGGCTATGCCGCGCGGCTTTCGCTTGTCAAGGAAGGTGGGGATTGCAGGAGCGAAATCCAAGCGCCTTTAACGCCTGAACTTCGGTACGAGCTGCTTGAACCGCTCGATGGTGCAGCTGCCACCCATTCGCGAGTGAATCGCATCGCGGCCCGCGCACAGACGGTCGTCCTCCGGCTGGAGGTAGAAACCGCCATAGAAATCGAGCGCCGGGCAATTCTCGTCGAGCTGAGCGCGAACCCGCGCGTGATTGACGAACACGAAGTCGACCTGCTCGTCTCCCTGCAGGAGCGCGCGCTGGATCGCCGCCACGGGCACGCATCTCGGGCCTTTCTTCTCCATCCATTCGATTTGCGGCATCAGTGGGCGCGGCTGAACCGGGATGCGCAGGATGATTTCGTCCTGGACGATGAGCCGGGTGACCGACTGTCCGACCGTTGGCGACTGCGTGGCGAATATGCCGAGCAACAGCGGCACAAGGCCCCAGATTGATCCCACGCTCACTTAAAGGCCCGACCCCATGGGCCGCGGCTTTGCAGCAAAGCGTTGAATGTTCAATGAACTAGGACGGCGGGTGCTTGCCCCGGCTTGCCTAACGGCCAAGAGGTTAATAGAGGCCCGTCCACGAGATTTCCGGCAGGCGCGCTTGAGGGCGTGACCGCAAGTCCGGGCCCCAGGAGACGATATTCGATGGCGACCGCCGCCCCGACCCAGACCTTGCCGTTGTTCTACAATGAGGTCGTGCCGCTCAGCATGGAGCAGCACGGCAAGATGAAGGTACGCGGGCTCTCCAGCCTTCCCGAGGCAGGCCGCACGCACGCCGTGCCGTTGACCGTCGACGAGTTCGCACTGGTTCAGCGCCACTATCCAATCGTTTTCGCTGCCGGCGGTGCACCGGTTCCAATCGCGCTGATGGGGCTCAACGAGGGCGTGAACGTGTTCCTCGACGAGAACGGACGCTCGCGCGACCCGAACCTGTACATGCCCGCCTATCTGCGCCGCTATCCGTTCCTGCTCGCGAAGCTTCGGCCAGACAGCGACGAGCTGTCCCTGTGCTATGACTCGACGTCGGGGGCGGTCGGCGATTTCGACGGGGGCGAGCGGCTGTTCGACGGCGACCAGCCGAGCGCTGCGACCAAGGCGATCCTCGACTTCTGCGAACAGTTCGAGGCTGCGGGCCTCAGGACCAACGCGTTCATCGAAGACCTGGTCAAGTCAGACCTGCTGATGGACGGCGAAGTCGCGATCCAGCCCGAGGGTTTCAGCCAGCCGTTCGTCTATCGCGGCTTCCGCATGGTCGACGAGGAGAAGGTCCGCAATCTTCGCGGCGACGAGCTGAGGAAGATGAACCAGAACGGCATGCTCCCGCTCATCTACGCGCACCTGTTCTCGCTGACCCAGATGCGCGACGTGTTCGCGCGCCAGATGCAGCAGGGCAAGGCGCCGAGCCAGATTCCGCAGCCCGCGCCGGCGAGCGCCTGACTTCTATTCGGCGGCCGTCGCGAACTGACGGCCGACCAGCGACTGCCCAAGCTCGACCGCAAGCGTTTCGATGAGCGCCGCTATGCGGTCGAACCCGCGCCCAGGCTTGGCGAGCCGCTCGTCGAGATAGCAGCGACGATCGATTTCCAGCTGCAGTGCATGAATGCCGGCCTGCGGCTTCGAGTGTCGCTCGATCACATGGCCCCCGGCGAATGGGTCATTGAGCGCGGCCTCGAACCCCGATCGCCCGCAAATCGCCGCCGCTTCCGCGCTGATCCATCCGTCGGCGGTGCGTCCCCGCGCGTCGCCGAAGACGATCGGCGGGACGCCCTTCGGAGGCGGCGGCATTGAGTGGCAATCGAGCAGGAGCGCGCAGCCGAAGCGGTCCATGAGCAGCGCGAGCTGGGCCTCGATCGCCTCATGATAGGGGCGGTGCGCCTGACTCAGACGCTCGTCGAGCTGCTTCGGGCTGATCGCCCGCCGCCATAAATAGCCGTGCTGCGGGGTCCGCGCGGGGATGATCCCGAGCCCGCCGCGTGCACGCGCGCTAATGCGACTGCGGCGGGCACCGTCGATCACGGAAGGGTCGACCTCGTCCTCGCCGCGGTTGCAATCGACCGCCGCCCGCGGAGCCCGGGCGATGACCGCACCGCAACCGCGCTGGAGCGCGCGCCACACGAGACGGTCGACCAAAGGGTCCTCGAGCGTGGTCAGCGACGGCTTGCCCGCCGACGAAAGAGCCACCAGCCAATCGGGATAGTCGCGGCCCGAATGCGGCACGGAGAGCAGGACGGGAAGATCACCGCGCGGCTCGTGGATGATAGGAGAGGGGAGCTTGCTCACGGGCTCAAGGTTAAATTTCGTGCCAGTTTAGGACTTGCTGAGGGACCCTGCAACGCGCGAGCGCATTATTCGCTTCTGGAAAAACAATTCCGAGCAGAGCATAGAGATGGCCATGGCGAGAATTCTTCTAGCCGAAGACGATACGTCGATGCGCGAATATCTGCAGCGTGCGCTGCAGCGTGTCGGCTACGAGGTCTCCGCCGTAGGCTGCGGCACCGAAGCCATGCCGCTGCTCGAAACCGAGCATTTCGACCTGCTCCTGACCGACATCGTCATGCCCGAGATGGACGGCATCGAACTCGCCCAGAAGGCGAGCGCGATCGACCCGGCGATCCGGGTCATGTTCATCACCGGCTTCGCCGCCGTCGCGCTACAGGGCGGCCGAACCGCGCCGGAGGCCAAGCTTCTCTCCAAGCCGTTCCATCTCAAGGATCTGGTGATGGAGGTGGACCGGATCTTCCAGACCGAGGATCAGCACGGGCGTCTTTAAGGCCGAAAACGCGGTTGCGCCTTTTGCAACTGCTCCCTAAATGCGCCGCTCGAGTGGGCGTGTAGCTCAGTGGTAGAGCACTGTGTTGACATCGCAGGGGTCGCAAGTTCAATCCTTGCCACGCCCACCATTTTTCCCAACTTGACCAACCGCTTAGCAATCGCCGTCAATCATTGCGTCTAATGCTGGCTGCCACTCGCGGCGATGCTTGGTTTTGCCGTTCAGCGTTCGTTACAGTTCTGAAACAGAGAGGCGGGCGATGCTGATCATTCTCCTCGCCTATCTCGGCGGAATCCTGACGATCCTCAGCCCCTGCATCCTGCCGGTGCTCCCCTTCGTCTTCGCGCGCGCCGACCGCAGCTTCGCCCGAAGCACGCTGCCGATGCTGGCCGGGATGGCCGCGACCTTCGCGATCGTCGCAACGCTTGCGGCGGTGGGCGGAGGCTGGGCAGTTCGCGCGAACGCAATCGGCCGCTGGGCGGCGCTCGCGCTTCTGGCACTATTCGGAATCGCGCTGCTGTTCCCCAGCGTCTCCGACCGCATGACCCGCCCGATCGTCGCGCTCGGATCGCGGTTGTCAGAGCGCCAGCCGGGGCAGCGGGACAGCATCTGGTCGTCCGCCGTTCTTGGCATTGCGACGGGCCTTCTGTGGGCGCCTTGTGCGGGGCCGATCCTCGGTATCATCTTCACCGCAGCAGCGTTGAATGGCGCGAGCTTCAACACGACGTTGCTCTTGCTCGCTTATGCGCTTGGCGCAGCGACCTCGCTCGCGCTCGCGCTCCTGGTCGGGGGCAAGGTGTTCGCGCGGATGAAGAAATCCCTGGGCGCGAGCGAGCGCATTCGCCAGGTTCTCGGAGCGCTCGTGCTGGTCGGCGTCGCAGCCATTGCCTTCGGGTTCGACACGCGCGTGCTCGCGAAGCTGTCGAGTGCCCAGACTGCGGGCCTAGAGACCTCGCTCGCCCAGAAGCTCGGCATTGCGCAGCCGATGCGCGAGACCAGTGCGCGCGAAAACGCGATGGGGCAGCTGGACCTTCCGGTCGAAGGCACGCTTCCGCCGCTCGAGACTCTCGGGATCGGGCCGTGGTTCAACAGCCGCCCGCTGACCGCCAAGAACCTCAAGGGCAAGGTCGTGGTGATCGACTTCTGGACCTACAGCTGCATCAATTGCCTGCGCTCGATCCCTTACGTGAAAGCGTGGGACGAGCGCTATCGCAAGGACGGCCTCGTCGTGATCGGGGTCCACGCCCCCGAGTTTGCGTTCGAGCATGACCCGGCCAACGTCGCCAAGGCGGTGAAGGACCTTGGCATCACCTATCCGGTCGTCATGGACAACGACTGGAAGCTGTGGCGCGCTCTCCACAACAATTACTGGCCCGCGCACTACTTCATCGATGCCCAGGGCCGCGTCCGCTACCACCATTTCGGCGAGGGCGAATACGACATGTCCGAGCGGGTCATCCGCCAGCTTCTCGCCGAGGCCGGGCATGCGCCGGCGGGGAGCATGAGCAGCGCGCAGGCGAGCGGCACTGAAGCGGCGGCCGACCTCGCGGAGGTCGGTTCGCCCGAAACCTACATCGGCTATTACCGGGCCGACAGGTTTGCATCGCCAGGCGGACTGCTTCACGATCAGGCGAAGACCTATGCCGCGGCGCCGCTGCAGCTCAACCAATGGTCGTTCGATGGACCGTGGATGGACGCGCGGCAGAGCGCCCGCTCGCTTGGCCCTGGCGCGAAGATCAGCTTCCGCTTCCACGCGCGCGACCTCCACCTCGTGCTCGGCTCCGCCACCGGCAAGCCGGTCCGTTTCCGGATCACGCTGGATGGAAAGGTGCCGGGCGGCGACGCTGGAGTGGATACGAAGGCTGAAGGAACCGGCGTCGTCACGGGCCAGCGGCTCTACCAATTGGTGCGCCAGAAAGGCCGGGTGCGTGACCGCACCTTCACGATCGAGTTCCTCGACCCTGGCGTGGAGGCGTTTTCGTTTACATTCGGATGAGCACCGGCTCGACGCGCTGAAGCAGCTTACGCATTCCTTCGTCGGTTGATGTCTCTGCGGTGCAGAGCTTTTCGCCGACTCCGATCTCGGCAAGCGTCTTCCAGAAGAAACGGAGATCCTGCGGGTAGACCGGCCGCCCGGGGCGGAGCCGGTCCATGATACCGAAATAAAGACGCCCTGCCGGTGATTTGGTGATCGGCACCAGTGCAACCGGCTTGCCCGTCCAGATGGCGTCGGAAACCATCGAAACGCTGTCCGCGGTAACCCGGATGGAATCCGCCGTGGCGAGCAGGCTCGAATAGCCGGGCCGCTGTCCGGGGGCGGCGAGCACGGTCGGTATGTCCGTGCCAGCCAACCTCTGCGCAATCTTATCTTTGACTGAACCTGGCGTGCGGGGGCTGGTCGTCACCAGCACCGAGCCCCCGTCACGAGCGGCCTCGTCGAGGAGCTTGTCGAGCGTGCTGAGAAGCGCGCCCTCGTCGAGCCTCCAGAACAGGGTCGGGCCGCCCACGATCAGCAGCCGGTGCGGCTGCGGGAGGCTTTCGAGAAGGACTTCGTCGCCGGCATCGGGGGCTGCGGTGGCCGCGCGGGTGAGCGCGTAGGGAATGCGGAGCAGGTTCGGCCGGTCCTCGATCGGATATTGCGGCGTCGCGATCACCAGGTCGAACTTCGCCGGCGAAATGCGCGGAAAGCCGACATGGACTGAACGCACCCGACCGTTCGAACGACTTCGAAGCGCTTGCACGATCGAAACGCTGCGATGACCGGCGGTAATCGTGAGATCGGGCATCTCGGCTGCCATTATGGCCCTGCGCGAGCTGCGTGTCAGGCTTGCCGTCGATCGTCCGAGCAGCCGCGGGCCGAGATGGCAAAGCGCATTATATTCAAGTTGCTTCAGTTCGAACGGCAGTCCGAGCGCCTCGGCGAGCGCGATCACCTGGTCGTTGTCGCCTGCCCGAACGCCCACCATGGCCCAGATTCTGAATGGCCGGCGCGCTCTTTCGTTCGTCAACAGCATCCCCCGCGGCGATCAGCGAGCGCACCGCATCCGCGGCGCGCGCAACAGTGTCGCAAACTTGGCTTGCGACCGGAAGCTCTACCGTCCCGGAAAGCCCGGCCCGATCGAGCAGGCGCCAGAAATTGCGAAAATCGGGCAAGGTCGATTTGCCGAACGGCCGCTCCCACAAAGTCTCGGCGAGCACCCCGCGAAGCGATCGCTTGATCGGAATGAGTCCGGTCGGCTTGCCGCTCAGGATCGCTTCCGAGATCATCGAAACGCTGTCAGCGGTGACGTAGATCTCATCGGATTCGCGAAGCAGTGACCCGAAACGCGGGAAATGTTCCACGACCACCTCATTCGGCCCGCTAACGAGCTCGGAGAGCAAGCGGCGCGTCGCGATGGGGGTGCGGGCACTCGTCGCGACGATGAGGCTGCCATTGGGCTGCTTCGCCTGGAGGGTTCGGATGGCTTGCGCCAGCGCGGCATGGTCAAGCTGCCAGTGGCGTGCCGATCCACCGATCGCCACGAAGCGCCGCGGTCGCGGAAGGCGGCTGAGCCATTCTTCTTCCTCGTCGGTCGGCTGAACACTCTTGGCCGGATTGCCGATCGGAAACAGCAGCTCGAGCAGGTTCGGCGCGGGACCGCGCGAATATTGCGGGGTGGTGATCTGGAGATCGAAATCCTTCAGCCGTTCCCTAGGGTTGCCGATGTGAACGAGCTTGGCGCGGCCGCCGCTCTGCGATCGAATGTAGCGGGCGACAGGCACGCTGCCGTAACCCACTCCGATCACGAGGTCAGGCCACGGGGGCTCGATCAGTCCGCGCGACTTGCGCGACACGATGGTTAGCCCCGTTCTGAGGAAGGCCAGGCGGCGGAGCTGGTTGTAGCTGATGCGCTTGGGCTGGCACGGGTAGCCAAGCGCTTCACCAAGCGCGAGCAGCTGGTTGTTGTCCCCGGCGCGCGAACCCATCAGCATCCAGACGAGCGGCTGCTCCGCCTGCGTCTCAGGCATGAGCGTGCCGCTTCCTCACCGGAAGCGATGGCAACGCCAGCCGCTGCTCCTTCCACCAGCAGCTGAACATCGCCAGCGCATAGAGCAGGCGGCCGTGATTGGCGCGCCCCTGCCGGTGCTCTTCGAACAGCTCCTTCACGGCGCCCGGATCGAGGTAGCCCGCGTCAGCGGCGCCCGACGTTGTCCAGGCATCATAGGCGAAATCGCTGAAGCCGCCGACGAACCAGTCGGCCAGCGGCATCTGGAAGCCGAGCTTTCGACCGCCGGGGACCTGCGGCGGAAGCCAGGATTCAACGGCCCGCCGGAGCACATATTTGCCGACGCCGCGGCGCAGCTTCAGGTCGGTCGGGATCGTCAGCGCCCAATCGACGAAGCCGTGCGACAGGAACGGCACGCGCGCCTCGAGCGAATGCGCCATGGATGCACGGTCGAGCCGCTGCAGCAGCGAAGCCGGCATGTGGACCGTGATGTCGCCGAGCATGAACTGCTCGATGGATGAGAGGGGAAGTTGTTCCGCCTCCGAAAAATAATCGTGCGCGCGGACGGCAAGCGAGCAATGGGCATCGTGCCGGAGCCAGAAATCCTTCGTGTAAATGCGGGCCCGGATTGCGGGCGGGGTGATGGTGACCGCGGCAAAGAACCGCTCGAAGCCATTGTCGAGCAGCGCGCCATCGCGGAAACGAAGCGCGTAATCGCGCAGGTAATTGAGCTTTCTCGCCGGAAGGTCGCCGATCCGGTCGAGCAGCGACAGCCCGCCGACGGCTCTCACCGCTGGCGCCGACCGTCGCATCCGCTCCGCCCAGCGGTGGCGATTGTAGCCGAGGAACAGCTCGTCGCCGCCCTCGCCGCAGAGCACGACCTTTACGTGCTGAGCGGCAGTGCGCGACAGATACCAGAGCGGGATTGCCGAATTGGCGGCGGACGGCTCGTCGAACGCGCGTTGAACCGCCGGGAGCACGTCGGCGGCGGTCTCGGGTTCGATCGGCAGGATGACGTGTCTGCAGCCGAGATGCTCGGCGACGCGGCGCGCCGCTGCGGTCTCGTCGATCTTGGAACCGGGAAAGCCCGCGGTGAAGACGGTGACTTGGCGCTCCGCCGCGCGGGTCATTCCTGCGGCGACTGCGCCCGAATCGATCCCTCCAGAGAGGAACGCACCGACCGGCACGTCGGACAGCATGTGCTGCCGTACGGTGCCGAGCACGCGCTCGCGAGTTTCCGCGATCCAGTCGGCCTCGCTTCGGCCGGCGTGCGTCTCCAGGTTCGGTTCCCAGAAAAGCTTGAGTGACGCATCTCCTTTCGGGCCAATGCGCAGCACATGGCCTGGCGGAACCGCGCGTACTTCCCGGAAGATCGTCCGCGGACCCAGCACATGGCCGAAGCAGAAGAAGTCGTGGACACCGCGTTCGTCCATCTCGAACGAATAGCCGGGAACATCGCGCACGGCCGTGATCTCGCTCCCGAACGCCAGTCCGCCGTCCTGCTCGGTCACGAACAGCGGCTTGATCCCTAACGGGTCGCGGGCAAGCGTCAGCGTCTTCCCGAGCTTGTCCCAGATCGCCACCGAATACATGCCTTGAAGACGAAGCCAGGCATCGTCGCCCCAGCGGAGAAAGGCGGCGAGGATCGTCTCGGTGTCGCTATGGTCGGTCTGGAATGCGTAGCTGCCCTCGAGATCGCGCCGCAGCTCCGGATGATTGAAGATCTCGCCATTGAAGACGATCGCGTGCTGTCCAACCGAGCTGAAGATCGGCTGGTGGCCGCCGGCGACATCGATGATGCTGAGCCGGCGCATTCCGAAGCCGAAGTCGCCATCGGTGAAATATCCGGAATCGTCGGGGCCGCGATGGATCAGCCGGTCGCATTGTCGTTCGACGATGCGTTGGCCGACCGGGCGGCCGCCCCTTCTGTACCAGCCTGCAATTCCGCACATGCCTGGAGCTATGTCAGGCTTCGGGCCGTGGGAGCAAGGTGTCGAGCAGTCGCCCAAGCCGCCCGCGCGACCAGGTCACCGATTGATACAGCCGGAGCATGCCCCGTGCCCATAGGGTATAGATGCTCGGGGCGTTCATTGATCGCGCCAGTCGAAGCATCGGATGGCTCATGCGCGCGATCGCATAGCGGAGGCGATAGACGAGCTTGCGTCTCAGCGGCAGCTCGGTGGACGGTTCCACACGCTTGCGTGGCACGATCCCTCGCCGCCACGTCAGGCGGTAGGCGAGACCGTCGCGGCGATGGCGGAGGCCCGCGGCCTGGGTGCGCGCGACGAACTCGGCATCGACCGGCTCCAGCGCGAGCCGCCCTTCGGAACGGGCGCGCTCGATCATTTCCTTGAGCTCCCTGGATCGGACGACCACCACGTTGGTTCCGCGTCCATCGGACGAATAAGGCTCGACCCAGGCGTCGCCGAAAGAAATGTCGGCGGTTTCGCCGACGACGTCGTCGCACCAGTCGCACGCGGGGTTCTGGAGGAACCCCGCTCCCCAGTCCCCGTCCGCCAGGTGCCACCAGTCCTGCTCGGCGCTTCCCCCGCCGATCAAATCCAGATGCGCTCGGTACCAGTTCGCCGGGCGGGCTTCGTCCTTGATGCGGTAATCGATCGCCTCGACGTGCACGAGCTCGGTCCCGAGCTGCCAGGCGAAGCTCTCGATCATCGACCTGCTTTTCATATGCCCGCAGAACAGGCCGAGCGTGTGGGTCACGCGATCGCGGATCAGCGGATCGACGCGGCGAAGCAGGTGGATCGCCTTAATGAAGCAGGGCACGCCGATGATCGCGTAGCGGCCAGGCCGCTTTCGGATCTCGCCAAGTACTTGAGACAGCTCGACCGGGTAGTAGCGCGACTTCGCGCCTGCGTTGAGCTCGTCGAGCGAGCGCGAGATTCGATAGGCGAAATGGCGGCCGGTCGCAGGATCGGTCGGCGCGACATGGGCGACGCCGTCGACGGCGCTGGTCCGCAGCAATTCCGCGGCGACCCAGCTGGTGAGCCCACCGGAGCTGGCGTTCGGCCGGAAGCCGGCTTCGCAAACATGGCCGACATAGACCGCTTCGAACCGGCCGATCCGCGGATCCACCGCGTTCGTACCGGCAAATCGCTCCGCGGCGATGTCGTCCTCGTTAGGCGCGAGCGGCGAGAAGGGACACTGCTGCGCGAACGACTCCGGCACGCGCGTGCCTGCCTCCGGCTTCAGGAAACCGTCCCTGTCCCAGCGCATGCGCTCGGCGCAGCTTCCACAACCGACGCAAAGCCCGGACCGCGCCATGCCGTCCGGCGTGAAGGGCTGGTCGCCCGAACGGCGATTAGGCCAGTGCCGCATCGAGATAAGCTTCGGAGCGCGCGCGGAGCTCGCCGACGCGACTTTCCACGCTCTGCTTCACGGGGGTGTCGAGCAGCTGCGCGAAGCTGCTGTCGCTTGCCTCCTCGTCGACGAGGCGGTGTTCGGCGCCGACCATCGTGGCGAGATCGGGAATCTTGATCGAACGATAGTCGCTCGGCACGGTCGCCCATGGCTTTCCGTTGAGCAGCGCGAACACGCAGCCGTGAAAGAAGTTGGTGATCACCGCGTTCGCGCCCCCCATCAGCTGCGCGAATTCGGCCGGACCCTCGGAGATGCGCTGCTCGTGCACGAATTCGTTCGAATAGCCGATGCTGACGAGCCGATGGCCGGTTCGTGCGGCCCAGTCGCGAGCGCGCCGTCGCAGCCATTTCGGAAAGCCATGACCGTAAACCAGTGCAAAGGGCACCTCGCCGACGGCCTCAGCCTTGGCGGGCGCGGGATAGAGCAGGCACGGATCGAGCACGAGCTCCGGCTCGCGATCGATACCGCCGCGGACGAGATGCCAACTATTTTCATCACGGACCGATAGCGACGAGAAGCGGCGGAGCTTGCGCGCCCATGTGGGGTGGATCCCGTCCCACGCGCTGTGATTGCCGAAGCTGGCCGCGTAGGAGACTAGCCGTCCGGCCTTGAGCCCATCGCCGAAGAAGATCGGCTTGCTTCCGTACCAGGGGTGACGAAAGTTCCACACCTCGTCGCTGCCGACGACGACTGCATCATAACGGCGCGCAGCTTCGGGCTCGTGGAGCGAAAATCGCCTCGACAGCGGAAGGTGCCCGATCGCATCGACGAAGCGCCTCGTTTTTTGCGCATAGGTGTTGAGCTCGCTCGCAGGAGTCCGCTCGGGCAGTTTCGGCTGCAATGCGCAGCGGACCTCCGCCCGGCGGATGCAGCTGCAGTCGTGATCGAGCAGCTCCGCCTCGTGCCCGCGTGCCCGAAGCGCTTCCACTAGGCACCGCGCCTGCCAGTAGGAGCCGTAATTGATGCACTTGTGAAAGGTGAGGACCCCGACCTTCATCGCTTGTTTGAAAACCGCTGCCCGACCGCGGCCGTTCCGAGCCTTGATGTGGGTTAGCGCCGCGTCTTGCCAACTTGGCGGAGCGCAGACAGGCTGGTGGCCAAAGAGAAGGAGTCGTCATGTCGCGTCTTGTCGCGTTTGCGCTGCTGGCCCTCGCCAGCGTGCCCGTATCCGCCCAGCAAATCACTGCCTCGCCCGATCAGGCTGCCGCCTCGCCGCTGGTCACCGTGCAGATTTCCGAGCAGCTGCGCTCTCCGCCCGATGAGGCGACGATCAACGCGGGCACCGAATCGCACGCGCCCACCGCAGCTGCCGCGCTTGCGGCGAACAAGATCAAGACCGAGCATTTGCTGGACGCGATCAAGAGCGCGGGGATCGCGGCGAAGGATGTCCAGACCCAAGGCGTTTCGGTGCGCGCAGACTATCAGTTCGAAACAGTGAATGGGCAGGGACGGCAGCGGCTCGCCGGCTACGTTGCGAGCAACACGGTGAGCATCAAGACGCGGCAGATCGAGCGGCTCGTGACATTGCTCGATACGCTGACGGCAGCGGGCGCCACGAACATCTATGGTCCAAGCTTCAGCATCGCCGATCCGGCGCCGCTTCGCGCGGAAGCGCGCAAGCGGGCGATGGCGCGAGGCGAGGCGGAAGCGAGTGAGTATGCGCGCAATGCCGGCTTCAGGGGCGTGCAGCTGCTCTCTGTTCAGGAGGGCGTCTCGTATCGCGCCACGGATATTACCATCGGCGAGCGAGACATGCTTCCCGTCGCTGCGGCGCCGCCACCGCCTCCTCCGCCTCCTCCGCCGGGCGGTGGGATCTCTCCCGGCCTGATCGAGACCGGCGTGACTCTGACGTTGAACTACCGGATGGTGCGGTAGCCGCGCAGGATCCGTTAGAGGCAGGCCTCGAGGTACGGCTGGTCGAAGCCGAACATCTTCGCCTTCTCGAGCGTGTAGGGGCGGAGGCCCATCGAGCGATACTCGCCGATGATCTTGCCGTCCGGAGTTTCGTCGAGATACTCGAACTTGAACAGCTCCTGGGTGACGATGACGTCGCCCTCCATCCCGATCACTTCGGTGATGTTGGTCGTGCGGCGCGAACCGTCGCGGAGGCGCTTCACCTGAACGATGAGGTCGACCGAGTCGGCGATCTGACGCGAGATCGCTTCCTTCGGCACCTTGATGTCGCTCATCATTACCATGTTCTCCATACGCGCGAGGCACTCGCGCGGGGAGTTGGAGTGGAGCGTCGCCATCGAGCCGTCGTGACCGGTGTTCATGGCCGCGAGCAGGTCGAAGCACTCTGGTCCGCGAATCTCGCCCAGGATGATGCGGTCAGGACGCATACGCAGCGCGTTGATGACGAGGTCGCGAATGGTGATCGCGCCCTGGCCTTCGAGGTTCGGCGGACGAGTTTCGAGCGGCAGCCAGTGCGGCTGCTGAAGACGAAGCTCGGCCGCGTCTTCGATCGTGATCACGCGTTCGCCCGGGTCGATCATCTTCGACAAGGCGTTGAGCATTGTCGTCTTACCCGAACCGGTACCGCCCGAGATCACGACGTTCATGCGGGAGGCGCCAGCGATCTTCAGGACCGTCGCCATCTTCTCCGACATCGAGCCGAAACCCTTCATCATGTCGAGCGTGATCGGCTTCTCGGAGAATTTACGAATTGAGATGGCGGTGCCGCGAAGAGACAGCGGCGGAATGATGACGTTGACGCGGCTGCCGTCCTGGAGGCGCGCGTCGCAGAGCGGGCTGGTCTGGTCGATTCGGCGGCCGACCTTGTTCACGATGCGCTGGGCGATCTGGAACAGATGCTCTTCGTCGCGGAACTGGATCGAGGCGATCTCGAGCTTGCCCTTGCGCTCGACGTAGGTCTGGTCCGGGCCGTTGACCATGATGTCGCTGACCGCCGGGTCGGCCAGCAATTCCTCGAGCGGCCCGAGGCCGAGAAGCTCGTCGACGAGCACCTTCTCGAGGGCGAACTGCTCGCGCCGATTGAGCGTGATCTTCAGCTCGGCGAGCACTTCCGAAATGATCGGCCGGAATTCCTCGGCGAGCTCGTCCTTGTTGAGCGTCGCCGCGGCTTCCGGGTCGACGCGCTCGAGCAGGCGCGGAAGCACCTGCTCCTTGATGCGGTGGACCGAGGCCTCGAAGCCCTCGACCTTGCTGCTGCCCTGCTCGCCGCTGGCGTTCTGGCGCGCGGTGAGGCGGTCCATCGCGCCCATGTTGCTGCCATCAGCGGGACTGAGCGGCGCGTTCGCCGGAGGCGTGAGCTCGTCGATCGGCGGGAATTGCTCGCCGCCTTCGGGTGGCTCGGACGGATTGACGGCGGGGCCGCCGCCAGGGCCGCCCTTCATGGGCTTGGCGACACCGAAACTCGGCCGGCCGCCACCCACGCCATTACGCTTGCCGAATGCGCTCATGCCAATCTTGCCAATCGCCTTATTGGAATTCCACAGGGCACGATTAACAACAGATGCCTAAAGAATGACTAACCGTCGCCGGTAAACAGCCGTAGGTCGGTGGGGTCAGACCCCCTGACGACAGGCGACGCGAGGGGCAGGAAGGGGAGAGACCTGCTCGAAGGTCTGGAGGTGCGTCCGGCTCCGCACTCGATAGTGGGACAGCAGCTCCGCGAATTTGGGATTCCTCAGGAAGAAGGGCAGGATATCGAAGCCGGCGTCACCCGGCATCGGCCTCCAGACGATGATCCGCTTGGGTGGCGTGCAGCGAAAATCATCAACCGTTTCGGAGACGATTTGCCTGCCGAGAGCGGTAAGCCGCTGGTTCGGACTCCCCAGCCACTCGTTGCGGATGATCGCGTTCATCATCCAATAGCCCATGTAGCGAGATGGATAGCGATAGCCGCCCTGCAGGGTCACCGACCAGGGCAAGGCCGGTTCGGTGGTCAGGAAGCCCACCGTATCGCCTCTGTTGAGACCTGAGATCGCGCCGACTAGGTCGGGGCTAGGAAGTGCCGGATGAAGCTCATCGTCGGCCGCGAGGAACAGAGGCAGCGCGAGCAACGCGGGCGCGAGAAGTCTGAGCTGCCGTGGGAGGCCGTCAGCGTGGGCCAGCAGCAACGCGAGCGCGATCGAGCCGCAGCCGATCATTGGGATCGCGTGGTAAATCCAGCCCTTTGCCTGGACGAAATAGGTGATGGCGAAGACGGCTCCCGAGATCAGGAGCGCAGCGGCGAACGGCATTTCCGCCAACCGCTTGCGTTGCATCGCGACGATAGCAAGCATGACCAGCGCGACGACGGCGAAGGGGCCGAAAAGCTGCACCCAATCCATTGCCCCCGTCTGGCCATAAGCAAGACGGATGAGTGGAACGATGTTGCTCAGATAGGCCGGAGCGAGGAGGATGACGGCCGCTGCATAGAAAACACCGACGGCGGCGATCGCGAGCGTTTCAGGCCGGATCGGACGCCATTGGCTTCGTCGCCGGGCAAGCAGCCATAGCTCGAGCGCGACAGGGACCAGCAGGAAATATTGCTTCAGCGCAAAGCCCAAGGCGGCTCCGGCCCCGACGCTACATGCGAGCAGCCACGGGACCTGCTTCTGCTCGCGGCGGACCGCGATCAGTGCGGCGTAGGGCAAGGTGCCGATTAGGACGAGCTGCTCGCGCTGGCCGGCGTGCATCCACGGCATCGCCATCAGCGTGAGCGCGGCGTAGCTGAGCAGGAGCGCGCGCCGCTCGGGAAGAAAATCACCGGTCAGCCGCTCTGTCGCCATGAGGGACAACCCGGTCAGCCCGCCGATCGTCAAGATGAGGACGGTCTCTGGCCGTAGGTGAATGAGGCTGGCGAGACGATCGACCGGAATCGCCATCCAGAACCACAGCGGCGGATTGACCTCGATAATGTCGCGGTAGAGACGCGCCCCGGCATGCATGCGCGCCGCGATCCACAGCTGCCAGGCAACGTCGGAATCCACGGTGTCGACTAGCCGCAGGGTCGTGACAAGCGCCGTTACGGCGAGTGCGACCCACAGCGGCCGCGACGCCATGACGGCGGCGAGGTGTCCTGCAGGCGATTGCGGACGAGGAGCGACGGTGGAGGCAGCCGACATCGGCCGCACTCCTACGCGATTATGGTAAACGTCGTGCTAACCCGCCGCTCAGGCGCCGGCGCTCTCGGCGAGAACGGTAAGACCCTTGTCGCTGACTTCCGCAAAGCCGCCGGTGACGGGGATGCGCTCCGGCTGCGCGCCCGCGCTCTTGTAGACTGCGATCTCGCCATTCTTGAGCGTGGTCATGTACGGCGCATGGCCTGCCATGATGCCGGACTCGCCCTCGGTGCCGGGGACGACGACCATGTAAACCTCGTCGGACATCACCAGCTTGTCGGGAGTGACGAGCTCGAAATGAAGATCGGCCATTCTCTCATTCTCCACCCCTCCCTTCCAGGGAGGGGGCAATGGGGTGGGTCTACGAGGGGCGGATACTCACCCCTTTGATCCCCTCCCTCAGAGGGAGGGGAGAAATTGCTACTCCGACTTGGCAATCGCCTTGTCGAACGCGTCCGTCGCCGCCTCGAACTTGTCGCGGCAGCCGGTGTTGCAGAAGCCGACAACCTTGCCGCGATACAGCGCAAGGCTGTCCGCGCTGACCGGCTTTCCGGACCAGGGGCAGGTGTCGTTGACGCAGTCCTCGAGGCAAAGCTCGTCCATCAAGGCTTAGGCCTCCTGCGCCAGCTTCTCGGCCTTGGCGACGGCCTCTTCGATCCCGCCGACCATGTAGAAGGCGGCTTCCGGCAGGTGGTCATACTCCCCGTCGACGACCGCCTTGAACGAGCGGATCGTGTCCTCGAGCTGGACGAACTTGCCGGGGATGCCTGTGAAGACTTCCGCGACGTGGAAGGGCTGCGACAGGAAGCGCTGGATCTTACGCGCGCGGCTGACGGTCAGCTTATCCTCTTCGGAAAGCTCGTCCATGCCGAGGATGGCGATGATGTCCTGCAGGCTCTTATCCTTCTGCAGCGTCGCCTGGACCGCGCGGGCCGTCTCGTAATGCTCCTGGCCGACGACGCGCGGCTCGAGAACGCGGCTGGTCGAATCCAGTGGGTCGACCGCCGGGTAGATGCCGAGCTCGGAGATCGCGCGTGAAAGCACGGTCGTTGCGTCGAGGTGGGCGAAGGACGTCGCGGGCGCCGGGTCGGTCAAGTCGTCGGCCGGCACGTAGATTGCCTGCACCGAGGTGATCGACCCCTTGTTGGTCGAGGTGATCCGCTCCTGCAGCGCGCCCATATCGGTCGCGAGGGTCGGCTGATAGCCCACGGCCGAGGGAATACGGCCGAGGAGCGCCGACACTTCCGAACCCGCCTGGGTGAAGCGGAAGATGTTGTCGACGAAGAACAGCACGTCCTGGCCCTCTTCGTCGCGGAAATATTCGGCCACGGTGAGGCCCGAGAGGGCGACGCGGGCGCGGGCGCCCGGCGGTTCGTTCATCTGGCCATAGACCAGCGCGACCTTGGAGCCCTCGGGCGTCGGCTTTCCACTCTTGTCCTTGGCGATGACGCCTGCGTCGAGGAACTCGTGATAGAGGTCGTTGCCCTCGCGGGTCCGCTCGCCGACGCCCGCGAACACGCTCGTGCCGCCGTGGCCCTTGGCGATATTGTTGATCAGCTCCTGGATCAGCACGGTCTTGCCGACGCCGGCGCCGCCGAACAGGCCGATCTTGCCGCCCTTGGCGTAAGGCGCGAGGAGATCGATCACCTTGATGCCGGTGACCAGAATGCTCGTTTCGGTCGACTGATCGACGAACGCCGGAGCGGCTGCGTGGATCGGCGCGGTCTCCTTGCTTCCGATCGGGCCCAGTTCGTCGATCGGTTCACCGACCACGTTCATGATCCGGCCGAGCGTCTTGGGGCCGACGGGTACGCGGATCTCCGAACCCGTCGAGCGGACTTCCTGGCCGCGGGTGAGCCCATCGGTCGAGTCCATGGCGATCGTGCGGACCACGTTCTCGCCGAGGTGCTGAGCGACCTCGAGCACAAGGCGGTTCCCGCCATTGTCGGTCTCCAGGGCTGTGAGGATCGGCGGCAGGTCGCCTTCAAATGCGACGTCGACGACCGCGCCGATCACCTGGCTGATGCGGCCGGTGAGATTGCTCTTTGGACGTGCCGCCTGCGTGTCGGCAGCAGCTGCAGCCTTCTTCGTGCGGGGCTTGGGCTTGGTGTCGGCGGCGGTTGCCATGTCTTTCTTCCTTGCGTTCAACTTTGTTAGAGCGCCTCGGCGCCCGAAATGATTTCGACGAGCTCGGTGGTGATCGCTGCCTGTCGGCTACGGTTGTACTGGATCGTCAGGCGGTTGATCATGTCGCCGGCGTTCCGCGTCGCATTGTCCATCGCCGTCATCTGCGAGCCGTAGAAGCCGGCCTGGTTCTCCAGCATTGCGCGGTAAATCTGCACCGCGACGTTGCGCGGTAGGAGGTCGGCGAGGATTTCCTCCTCGTCCGGCTCATATTCGACGGCGGCAAGCGACGCAGAACTCTTCGCCGGCGCCTCCTCCACGCGCGGAGCGACGGGCACGATCTGTTCGACGACCGGCTCCTGCACCAGCGTTGAGCGGAACAGCGCGTAAGCAAGATGGATCACGTCGATCCCGTCGGTCGTGTAGCGATCGACGATGTCCTTCGCGATCGCTTGAGCGTCCGCGTAGGACGGGTTCTTCACCTCGCTCGTGTCGTACTGGGCGATGATCGAGCGCGGGTAGAGCCGCTGGATGACCGGGCGGCCCTTCCGGCCGACGATGTAGAACAGCACCGTCTTGCCTTGAGAGACCAATTCGTCGGCGGTGCGGCGGGCAGCCCTCACGATGTTGGTGTTGAACGCTCCGGCAAGGCCGCGATCGCTCGTTGCGACGATGATGAGATGGGTCTCGTCCTTGCCGGTTCCGGCGAGCAGCTTCGGTGTTTGCGGCCCCGGCGTGACGCGCGAGGCGAGCGAGGACACAACCTCGGTCATCCGGGTCGAATAGGGCCGCGCCGCGGTCGCATTCTGCTGGGCACGGCGAAGCTTCGACGCCGCAACCATGTTCAGCGCCTTGGTGATCTTCTGCGTCGACTTGACCGAGCCGATGCGGATCTTGAGGGCCTTGAGCGACGCCATTTAGGCGAACTGCTTCCCGAAGGCGGTCAGCGCGTCCTTGAGCGCGGCGGCGGTGTCGTCGTCGAGCGTCTTGGTGTCGCGGATCGTTTTCAGGATCTCCGGCTTCTCCGAGCGGAGGAAGCTCAGCATCGCTGCCTCGTAGCGGACCACGTCCTTCACATCGACGGCGTCGAGGAAGCCCTGCGTGCCCGAGAAGATCGAGACGACCTGCTCCTCCACCGGCATCGGGTTGAACTGCGGCTGCTTCAAGAGCTCGGTCAGCCGTGCGCCGCGGGCGAGCAGCCGCTGCGTCGAGGCGTCGAGGTCGGAACCGAACTGGGCGAAGGCAGCCATTTCGCGATACTGCGCGAGCTCGAGCTTGATCGAGCCGGCGACCTTCTTCATCGCCTTGGTCTGCGCGGCCGAGCCGACGCGGCTGACCGACAAACCGACGTTAATTGCCGGGCGGATGCCCTGGTAGAAAAGGTCCGTCTCCAGGAAGATCTGACCGTCGGTGATCGAGATGACATTGGTCGGGATGTAAGCCGAGACGTCACCGGCCTGGGTCTCGATGACGGGGAGGGCCGTGAGCGAGCCGCTGCCATGCTCGGCATTCATCTTCGCGGCGCGCTCGAGAAGGCGGCTGTGGAGATAGAAAACGTCGCCCGGATAGGCTTCACGGCCCGGCGGACGGCGCAGCAGCAGCGACATTTGTCGGTAGGCGACCGCCTGCTTGGAAAGGTCGTCGTACACGATCACGGCATGCATGCCGTTGTCGCGGAAATATTCGCCCATCGCGCAGCCCGTGTAGGGGGCGAGGAACTGCAGCGGCGCCGGCTCCGAAGCGGTTGCCGCGACGACGATCGAATATTCCATCGCGCCATTCTCTTCGAGCGCTCGGACGATCTGCGCGACTGTCGAGCGCTTCTGTCCGACCGCGACGTAGATGCAGTAGAGCTTCTCGGCTTCCTTGCCCGACTTGTTGACTTCCTTCTGGTTGATGAAGGTGTCGAGCGCGACGGCGGTCTTGCCGGTCTGGCGGTCGCCGATGATCAGCTCGCGCTGGCCGCGGCCGATCGGAACGAGCGCGTCCAGCGCCTTTAGACCTGTCTGCACCGGCTCATGGACCGACTGGCGCGGGATGATTCCCGGCGCCTTCACCTCGACGCGGCGGCGCTCGGTGTATTCAATCGGACCCTTGCCATCGATCGGGTTGCCGAGCGCGTCGACGACGCGGCCGAGGAGACCCTTGCCAATCGGAACGTCGACGATCGCGCCCGTCCGCTTGACGGTCGAGCCTTCCTCGATCTCGGCGTCCGAACCGAAGATGACGACGCCGACATTGTCCGCCTCGAGGTTCAAGGCCATGCCCTTGGTGCCGTTGTCGAACTCGACCATTTCGCCGGCCTGGACGTTGTCGAGGCCATAGATGCGGGCGATGCCGTCCCCGACCGACAGCACGGTGCCGACTTCCGAGACCTCGGCTTCGGCGTCGAAGTTCGCGATCTGGTCGCGGATGACGCGGGAGATTTCAGCGGCGCGGATTTCCATGGTCTTTGCTTAGCCTTTCATCGCCTGGGCGAGACGGTTGAGTTTGGTTCGGATCGAGGCGTCGATCTGCTGGCTGCCCAGCTTCACGACAATTCCGCCGAGGATGTTGGGATCGACGGTCGCGTCGATATTGACGTCGCGCCCGGCGCGGGTGCGAAGCTGCTGCTTAAGTGCGGCGAGCTGGTCATCGTTCAAGGGCCGTGCCGTTACGATCTCCGCGGTGGTTTCGCCGCGATGCTCGGCTGCAAGGCGGCGATACGCGCGGATTACGGCGCGGAGCTCATTCTTGCGGCCGTTCCGGGCGAGAACGCCGAGGAAATTGGCGGTGATCGGATCCACCCCGAGAGCCGGGGCGAGCGCAGCAAATGCCTTTCCGGCTTCGTCGCGCGAAACGAGTGGGCTCGTCACCAGCTCGTTGAAGTCCTTCGAATCGAGCAGGGCTGCCCCAAGCGCATCGAGGCTGTTGCCGACGGATTCGATTTGCCGGGCGTCGCGGGCAAGATCGAACAAGGCAGAGGCGTAGCGCCCTGCTAAGCTGGCCCGAATGCCGCCGGATGTCTCCACGCGCGAAAAGCTCCAGAAACGGAAATGTTGCCTGATGCAAAAAACGGGGCGTGAAAACGGGTTAGCCCCGCACGCCCCCACCAGTTGCCGCGGCCCGTAGCAAGGGGTGCGCGGCGATGCAAGAAGCGTGATCAGGCGCCTCGCAGCGTCCAGTCGTTGATGGCGAAATTCGCTGAAACATGGCATAGATCAGTCGGCAGCTCGGGCCATTGATGGGGGAACCTCGATGGACAGCGTCGTCGACAACGCAAAAGGCATCGTCAGCATCGCTCGCGATGGCCTGATCACCCTGATCTTGATTCTTCTCCTTTTGGTCCCGGCAAAGGTGAATCAGTCGCTGATCGCAGCGGGATTCACCGAAGGCGATATCGGCGGCTTCAAATGGAAAGCGGCGGTCGAAGACAATAACGCCCAGCTCACGACCGCGGCGGCCACGATCGATTCGCTGCAGCAACAGCTGACCAAGACGCAGGGGGCGCTCAAGGATTCCGAGGATGCAAGAAAGACGCTTGCCGCTCAGGTGACGCAGACCATGCCCAATTCTCCTGCAGCCGAAACGGCGACGTCCACGCCGACTCCGCCCACGAACCAGATCATCCTTCAAAACAGCCAAGTGTTGAAGGAATCGGCAATCGGCGGTGCGAATCTTCGGGCGCGGATCGTGGCCAACCGGAACCTCCTCCAGGGTGCTGCGAAGCAGTGATGCCCTTCCGGGTTTGACCGCAAGGTCGCGGAAGGCGGCCGAATCGGATTGAGGTAGATGCAGTCTCCGAAAGGGAGATTTGCGTGACCTACGTTGTCCGCGGGATTGACCCGGCACCCTATGCGAGGCTGTTCGGCCTCTCAGACGAGGAGCTCGCAGCAGAGGGCATCGTCCGCATGACCGTCACCGAGAAGCCGAGCTTCCCTTGCCGGGTCAGCCTCACCGATCGCGATATCGGCGAGAGTGTGCTCCTGCTCAACCACGTCAGCCACGACGTCGCGAACCCCTATCGTGCAAGCCACGCGATCTTCGTCACCGAAGGCACTGAAGAAGCAGCCGAATATGTCGATGAAGTGCCGCCCGTTTTCGGTCCGCGCGTGCTGTCGCTACGCGGCTTCGACGCCGACGGCATGATGGCCGACGCCCTGCTCACTCAACCGGGCGAGGCGGACGCCGGAATCCACAAGCTGTTCGAGAACCCACAAATCGAGACCATCCACGCCCACAATGCGTCGCGCGGTTGCTTCTCGGCGAAAATCGAAAGGAACTGACGATGGCGACTGTTGCACCCCAGCTGGAGGCGCCTAGATCGGGTGCCGTGGCCAACCTCGCACGCCTCGATGCCGACACCGCGTGGGCGGCCTTCATGCGCCGGGACCGGAGCTGGGATGGCCGCGTCCTCGGCGCGGTGAAGACCACAGGCATCTACTGCAAGCCGAGCTGTCCCGCGCGCCGGCCGAAGCGCGAGCATGTCGAATTCTTCGCCAACGGCGATGAGGCGCGTGCTGCCGGCTATCGCCCATGCCTTCGGTGCAAGCCCGACGAGATCGGCCGCGATCGTGAAGCCGTGGCGAAAGCCCTGAAGATCATCGAACAGGCCGAGGAGCCGCCGACCCTCGACGAGCTTGCGACGGCGGTCGGATACGCGCCGCATCATTTCCAGCGCATCTTCAAGCGCGACCTTGGTGTTTCGCCCGCCGGCTATGCGCGGGCCCTGCGCAACCGCCGCGCGGAGACGGCCCTGAAAGCCAACGGACGCGTGACGGACGCCGTCTATGACGCGGGCTATTCGGGGCCGAGCGGCTTCTACAGCGATGCGAAGGAGAGGCTTGGAATGACTCCGTCGGCATGGCGCGATGGCGGGCGCGGCGAGACCATCCGCTGGACGCACTTCGACAGCCCGCTCGGTGAGATGTTCATCGCCGCGACCAGCAAGGGCATCTGCAGGTTGACGTTCGACGACAGCGAGGAATCACTCCGGCGCTTGTTCCCCAACGCGACGATCGTCGAGGACGGCGGGAGCCTGAAGGAACTCGTCGAGGGCGCGTTGCACGCGATCGAACGACCGCTTGCCGCTCACCACCTGCCGATCGACGTCGCCGGGACGGCGTTCCAGGAAGCGGTGTGGCGCGAGCTGAGGAAAATCCCGGCCGGCGAGACCCGCAGCTATGCCGAGATCGCCGCAGCGATCGGAGCGCCCAAGGCGGTCCGCGCCGTAGGCTCGGCCAATGGTGACAACCATGTCGTCGTGCTGATCCCGTGCCATCGCGTCATCCGCAGCGACGGCTCGCTCGGCGGCTATGGCGGCGGCATCGAGCGCAAGAAGAAGCTGCTTGCGGCAGAGGGCCACCCGGTCGCTGCTCCGGAACTGCCGCTCGTCGATTAGGACCTTGCCGCGTTCCTCCCGTTCGGCTCAACAGCAGTCGAACGGGAGGGGCGATCACATGAATTACGTAGAGAGGATTCCGGGCGACAAGCCGCTCTGGCGGAGGATCGTCGATTACCCGCTGGTGACCATGCTGATCGCCATCGCAATCGTGATCGCCTGCTTCACCGTTGGCCTCCTGATCGCAAACTTCCTGATCCCGCCGATTCCGGGTTTCAGCCAGAACATGAGGTTCGACCTCATCTCGATCCCGATCCTGATCGTCGTCTATGAGCTGGTGATCCGCCGCCTCGGCGAGCATCCGCGCGATGATTACCGCGACCCCAAGGCGCTCCAGCATCTCGGCATTGGCCTCGGCGCCGGGTTCCTCGTCTTTTCGCTTGCCGTCGCCATCGCCGCCGTGCTCGGCGTCTATCGGATCACGGGAGAGGGCGACGCTTCCGACCTCCTGCCGGCGCTGCTTGGGCCGACGATCTTCGCCGCGATCTCCGAGGAACTGGTGTTCCGGGGAATCCTGTTCCGCTGGATCGAGGAATTCGGCGGCAGCTGGATGGCTTTGCTGCTGACGTCCGCATTCTTCGGCGCGGCGCACCTGGCCAACCCGAACGCCAGCCCGATCGCGGCAATCGGCATCGCGTTCGAGGCCGGAGTGATGCTCGGCGCGGCATACATGCTGACCCGCAGCCTGTGGCTGCCGATGGGGTTGCATGCCGCGTGGAATTTCACGCAAGGCGAGATCTACGACATCCCGGTTTCGGGCACCAAGGTTCACGGGTTCGTGGTCGCGAAGCTCAGCGGCGATCCACTGCTGACCGGCAACGGCTTCGGCCTCGAGGCGTCGGTGATCGCCATCGCCGTCGCCTCGGTGTTCGGACTGTGGCTCCTGTGGCTGGCGATCCGCAGGGGCGAGCTGGTCCAGCCGCGATGGGTGCGGCGGCGGCACCTCAAGGCAGCAGTCGCCTAGAGAAAGCTGTAGGGATCGACGTCGACGCTGACACGCACCTTTGGGCTCCATTCTATTTCCGCCAGCCAGTCGCGGATGATGTCCTGGACGTCGAGGCTTCGTCGTGCGTGGACGAGCAGGCGCTGCCGGTGGCGGCCGCGAAGCATGGCCAGCGGGGCAGGGGCGGGGCCGAACACGGCCATGCCTTCGACCTCGGGAGCCGCATGGCCGATGCGGCGCGCGACGGCGTCGGCTTCGCCGGCATCCTCGGCTGAGACGACGATGGCGGCGAGGCGACCGAATGGCGGCATCGCTGCTTCGCGCCGTGCGTCGGTCTCGGCAGCGTAGAAGCCGGCCGTGTCTCCCTTGACCAAGGCCGCGATCACAGGAGCATCCGGATCGTGGGTCTGAACGAAGACGCGTCCGGGCTTGTCACCGCGACCGGCGCGGCCCGCGACCTGCTGGATCTGCTGGAAGCTCCGCTCCGCGGCGCGGAGGTCCCCGCCGGCGAGCCCGAGGTCGGCATCGACGACTCCCACGAGCGTGAGGTTGGGGAAGTGATATCCCTTCGTTATCAGCTGAGTCCCCACCACGACATCGATCGCGCCTGCTTCCATGGCGCCGACGAACTCGGCCGCGCGAAGCGGCGACCAGATCGTGTCCGAGGTGACGATCGCGGTCCGCGCGTCCGGAAACAGGTCGGCGACCTCGTCGGCAATGCGCTCGACGCCGGGACCGCAGGCGACGAGGCTGTCCTCCTCGCCGCACTCGGGACAGGCCTTCGGCGGCGGCATGACATGGCCGCAATGGTGGCAGGCGAGGCGGTGCATCAGCCGGTGCTCGACCATCCATGCAGTGCAGTTGGGGCATTGGAAGCGGTGCCCGCAATGGCGGCACAGGGTCAGCGGGGCGAAGCCTCGCCGATTGAGAAATAGCAGCGACTGCTCGCCGCGGTTGAGGTTCGCCTGCAGCTCATTGACCAGCTCGGGCGCCAGCCAGCGTCCGCGCGGCGGCGGGTCCTGGGTGAGGTCGACGGCTGATATGTCGGGAAGCGAAGCCCCGGCGAAACGCTCGGGCAGGCTGACCTCACGGTAGCGGCCGAGCTCGACCATGTGCTTGCTCTCGATCGGCGGGGTGGCAGTCGAGAGAATCACGGGGATGTCCTCGAACTTGGCGCGCATCACGGCCGTGTCGCGCGCATGATACTGGACCCCGTCCTCCTGCTTGAAGCTGGGCTCGTGCGCCTCGTCGACGACGATCAGCCCGAGCTTGGGATAGGGCAGGAAGAGCGCGGAGCGCGCACCGACGGTGACCGCCGCTTCGCCGCTGGCGATCCCGCGCCACGCGCGGCGGCGTTGCGACGAACGCAGGTCCGAGTGCCAGGCTACGGGGGCGCAGCCGAACCGGGCCTCGAAGCGCTTCAGGAACGGCTCGGTGAGGGCGATCTCCGGAAGCAGGACAAGGGCCTGTTTTCCCTGCCTGAGACAGTCAGCGATCGCCTCGAAATAGACCTCGGTCTTGCCCGAGCCAGTCACTCCGTCGAGCAGCACGGGGTCGAAGCCTTTGCCAATGGCGGAAGCGAGGCTCGCTGCGGCTTCCCGCTGGTCATCGTTCAGATCGGGCGGAGCGTGTTCCGGGTCGGGGCAGGCGAGGGGCCGGTCGGCATCGACGGCGACGGCCTCGAGCGCACCGGCATTGACGAGCCCGCGCAGTACGCTGTCGCTGACGCCGGCATGGTCTGCCAGCTCGCGGATCGTGGCTTGCCGTCCTTCGAGTAAGGCGAGCGCCTTTTCCCGTTGGGGCGTCATCCGCTCCGGAACGAGCCCAGTCGGGCGATATTCCGTCAGCTGTCGAGGGCCGTCGAGCGCGGCCGACGAAGGCAGCACCATCCGCAGGACGGAGGCGAGCGGCGCGAGATAATAGTCCGCTGTCCATTCGCAGAGCCGCCGCAGCGGAGCGGCGATCGGCGGGACGTCGACCAGTCCGGTCAAAGGCCGAAGCCGCGAGTCCGGGACCTCGTTCGTCGGCAGCCTGTCCGCTTCCCACGCGACGCCGAGCAGCTGGCGTGGGCCGAGCGGTGCGACCACGATCGAGCCCGGCGCAACGTCCGTGCCCTCGGGCACGCGATAGTCGAGCGGCCCGAGCGCGGCATTCAATGTGACGACACGGGTGCGCTTCATTGCTATGGCATCTGCGGGCTGTGAGGACGTCAAGCAAGAGGACGTTCGCTCTATGATCGCAAGACGCTGGCATGGCCGGGTACCCGCGGCCAAGGCCGAAGAATATCTACGGCTTTCGGAGGAGGTCGGCCTTGCCGATTATCGCTCGACCGAAGGGAATTGCGGCGCCTGGTGCCTGTACCGGCGCGAAGGCGACGTTGTTCATATCGAGATGTTCACCTTGTGGGACGATCTCGATGCGATCCGCCGCTTCGCGGGCGAAGAGCTGACGAGAGCGAAATATTACGACTTCGACCCCGATTTCCTCCTCGAGCTCGAACCCGAGGTCGCCCACTTCGAAGTGCTCGACGCCTAAATGGGCCCGCAGGCGCAGCTAGACGCGTTCATCAACCGCTATACGCCGGAGGTCGCGGCCGGCGCGCGGCGCGCGCTTGCGTTCATGGAGACGCGCCTGCCGACCGCGACGCGGTTGGTCTATGATAATTACAACGCGCTGGTGATCGGTTTCGGAACGAGCGACAAGGTCGGCGACATCATCCTCTCGATCGCTCTCTACCCGCGATACGTGACCCTGTTCTTTCTGAGAGGCACGGTTTTGCCCGACCCGCACGGCCTCCTGGAAGGCGCTGGCGTGACGGTGCGCAGCGTCAGGCTTGAACCGATCTCGCGGATCGAGATGCCTGAAGTCGGCGATTTGATCGATGCCGCCGTTTCGAATGCCGCGCCATTGCCGCCGGCGGGTGACGGACCGCTGATCATCAAGTCGATTTCGGCGAAGCAGCGGCCGCGTCGGCCAAAGTCCTAACGCCCGCGCTTCTTCCGATGGCTATCGAAATCGAGCACGGCGGAATCATCGTCTGGCTGCAATAGGCCGAGCCGCCGCGCGACCTCCTGATAAGCTTCCTCGACCCCGCCCAGGTCCTGGCGGAAGCGGTCCTTGTCGAGCTTTTGGCCTGACTTCATGTCCCACAGCCGGCAGCCGTCGGGGCTGATCTCGTCGGCAAGGATCACGCGGGCGAAGTCGGCGTCCCACACACGCCCGAACTCGAGCTTGAAGTCGATCAGCCGAATCCCGATCGCCGCAAACATGCCCGAGAGAAAGTCGTTCACGCGGATCGCCATGTCGGCGATGTCGTTCATCTCGTCCTGGGTCGCCCAACCGAAGCAGGCGATATGCTCATCCGCGATCATCGGATCGCCGAGCGCATCGTCCTTGTAATAATATTCGATGATCGTGCGGGGCAGCTGCGTGCCTTCCTCGATCCCGAGGCGCTTGGATAGCGAGCCCGCGGCGACGTTGCGGACCACGACCTCGATTGGGATGATTTCGACCTGCCGGATCAGCTGCTCGCGCATGTTCAAGCGGCGGATGAAGTGTGTCGGGACGCCGATCGTCTGGAGCGCCGTGAAGATGTGCTCCGAGATGCGGTTGTTGATGACGCCCTTGCCGCTGATCGTGCCGCGCTTCTGCGCGTTGAACGCGGTCGCGTCGTCCTTGAAATATTGAATGAGCGTGCCGGGCTCGGGACCCTCGTAGAGGATCTTGGCCTTGCCCTCGTAGATCTGGCGGCGGCGAGCCACGGTTCGCGTCACTCCAAGGTAAAGCGGAAGGAGCGCGCGCTATAAGCGAGGAGGACGGTGCGTGCTAGTCCGCCCTCCTCGCCACGAGGTTAGTTGCAGCGTGCGCGCTTGGCCTTGCTCGTCCAGGGCGCCTCATATTCGATCTTGTTGAGCACTTCGAACGCGTTGCCGAAGGCGCGGCCGAAGCGTGCGACCGCCCCTGCGATGGACTCGTTCAGTGCGTCCCTGCCCGCCTGGTAATGACGGTCGAAAATCTCGTCGATCATGGTGACCATCCTTTCGTCGTCCTTGGTTTCTCGTTGCCGGAGCTAGCGCCAGCATCCCGGTCGCTGCTTCCTCCAACCAGCGACCGAACTCAGAGCGCCATCGGGTATCCGTCGATGCGGTCGTTTGCGGCGCGGAGCGCCTGCTCGATGATCTCGAGCCGGCAGGCGTCGCTCAGCGCCTCCCAAGAGCGCGCTCGCGAGCGGATCGACTCCGCCTTGGCGACCTGCTCCACAGGTCCGTCCTCGATGAACGCACGGGTGCTAAGGCCATAAGCCATCGCGAGTCTCCTTAACTTGTCGGTGGCCGCCGGCGAGGCGGGCTGTGAGGGGAGGGATTGGTCCTCGCCGGCGACTTGATTTGTAATTAGATATTCTGCATTCGTTCCGCCAATCAAACGCCCTGCGGTTTCGATAAATTGGACTTATAAGGTGAGTTCATGAGGCGGCTTCCTCCACTCGCTGCGATCCGCGCATTCGAAGCGGCCGCGCGGACCGAGAATTTCACGGCCGCCGCGGCCGAGCTCGGAATGACTCAGGCGGCGGTGTCTTATCAGGTGAAGAGCCTCGAGGAGCGCCTCGGCGCGCCATTGTTCGTGCGAGAAAAGGGACGGGCGCGCCTGACCCAGCTCGGCGCGCGGCTGCTGCCGGCACTTTCCGGCGCCTTCGACCAGATTGAGGCCGCTTTCGCCAGTCACCGCGAGGAAGACGAGTCGCTGCTGACGATCACGACCACGCACACCTTTGCGAATACGTGGCTGGCATGGCGGCTGGGCGCCTTTCAAATGGAACATCCCGACCTGGCGGTCCGAATGACCACCAGCAATGAGTTGTGCGACTTGAAAAGCGGGGATGCCGACGTCGCAATCCGAGCCGGCAGCGGTGGTTGGGAGGGGCTTGAGGAGTCTCGGCTGTTCGAATCCGCCTTCACGCCGATGGCAAGCCCCGAATGCCTCGCGGAAGCGGAGCGAAAGCTCGGCCGGCGGCTGGAGCCCGCTGACCTGCCGCATCAGCATCTGATCAATCCCAGCGACGATTGGTGGCAGCAGTGGTTCTCCGACAATGGCGTTCCTGCGGACGAGACGGTGCTGCGCCGCCCCGGCATCCGCCTCGAGAACCAGGCGAATGAGGGTCACGCGGCGATGGCTGGCCAAGGCTTCGCGCTGCTGACGCCGTTGCTGTGGAAAGGCGACGTCGCCGCAGGCCGGCTCGTCGTACCCTTTGCCGATCGGGTGTCGACGCGCGGCTGGGCCTATTGGCTGGTCTATCCGCGCGAGCGGCGAATGGTCCCCAAGGTCAAGCGTTTCCGCGAATGGTTGGTTCTCGAAATGCAAACGGCCCTTGCCGAACATGACGGCGGCTGGGGTACTCACGAGCCGGTACCGGCTGCGTTTCGACCGACGGCTCAAGCGGGCTAATTCGAGTTGATCCCGACGACCCCGGTTGTTGGATTGAAGCTAAGTCCCCGTTAACTCTGCATTTTCCAGAATCGGTTAACGAATTCGCTTGCCTAATTAACCAACATCGGGTTGGGTTCCGTCGTCTAGCCGACGAAAAGGCCGAGTCGCGCATCCTTAAAGGGGCGAAAGGAGCGCTGTGGTTCGTTTGGCGTTCAATGACGGACAATTTGGGCGCGTCGGGGGGCGGGCAGCGCTGCTGTGCGCCTGCGCGGCGGCCGCTATCCTCGCCCAACCTGCGCGATCGATGCCGAACACGGCGACGGCACACGCCGGCGTTCCCGCCGTCCAGGCGGATCGGCCGCCAATGCCGCCCGTGGGCAATGGCGGGCTTCCGGGCCCGCTGACCGTCAACAACGGAACCTTCGACATCAAGGTCGACAAGATACCCGGCGCGTCGGATAGCAACGGCAAAGGCTCGAACGACAAGGGCCCGAACGCCGACCCGCCATCCGGGTCGGCGGCAATATTGCCCGGGGCGGCTCCAGGCGGCACCATCGTCGAACAGCTTCTTGTCCCGGATCATTCTGCGCCGCCTGCAGATCAGGCGAGCGTCGATCATGGCACGATTGTCCTCGCCAAGGCTGGGCCCAAGCAGCCCGTTCCACCACCACCGCCGCCGCCGCCGGACGCGAACTCTCCACCGGGCAATCCGGGGAATGGAAACGGCAACGGCAATGCCAAGGGCGCCGGGAACGGCAACGGTCCGCCGAGCGATCCGGGCAATGGCAACGGAAACTCCGGGGGGGATGGTAACGGCAATTCCGGAGGGAATGGCAAAGGTACCCCGGGCGGCAACGGGAATGGCAATTCGGGCGGCAACGGGAACGGCGCCGGTGGAAATGGCAACGGCAACGCGGGCGACCCATGCGCGATGGGGACCGGCAATCCGTGTAATGGCAACAATGGCAATGGCGGCGCGCAGGGGAATGCCGGCAACCCGAATGTGCCGCCGCCGAGCCCGCCACCACCGCCGCCCCCGCCGCCACCTCCGTCCGGCAATGGCAATGGAAACGGCAACGCGCCCCCGGGCGCCCCCTGCGCCAAGGGCAACGGAAATCCGTGTGGCGGCAACAACGGCAATGGCGGCGGGCAGGGCAATGCCAACCCGCCACCTCCTCCTCCTCCGCCGCCGCCCGGCGTAACCCCGCCGCCTCCGCCTTCTCCGCCACCTCCTCCGGGAGATCCATGCGCGAAGGGCAACGGGAATCCCTGCAACGGCAACAACGGCAATGGTGGCGGACAGGGTAATGCCAATCCGCCTCCTCCGCCTCCGCCGCCGCCTCCTCCTCCGCCGGCGACGCCACCGCCACCGCCACCTCCTTTTTTAACGACACCGCGACCACCG
>Ga0207698_10000243_pt1 | contig 33530 bp, 33 predicted proteins | sample KBSCornC22_FD_184298 | JGI IMG/M metagenome (GOLD analysis project Ga0207698, IMG submission 184298) | Corn rhizosphere microbial communities from Kellogg Biological Station, Michigan, USA - KBS Corn C2-2 (SPAdes) (version 2) | ecosystem: Host-associated > Plants > Roots > Rhizosphere > Soil ... | reverse complement strand
CGCACGGGGTGTCGAACCAACAAAGTGCTGAGTGAAGCTGGCCTGGAATGGCAAACTCGACGCCGTCAATCCTCCAATCCCACCGTTGGAGTAGAGCACGTCGACGTAGAGAGTGCAGCCATATGGTGTTCCGCCACATGCGCCGTTCGGCGATGAGGCGCCCAAAACAGTGACCGAGAGGTCGTAGGTCAGGTTCGCCGTTGACGCGTCGCGCCCAATGGAGTTCACCGTGAGTGACACTGACCCGGTCACAGTTGGGAGTGTGGCCGGATCCGTGACCCCGACCCAGTCGCTGGACACTGCTCCGTTACCTGCTGCCCGAACGCTCACTGCCAGAACCTTGCTGGTGGCATAGGTTCCTGAAAACTCATGCGAGAGAGGAAGGCTCGCTCCCCAAGGGATTGTCACGCTCTGCAGGTTGACGGTCATGCCGCTCATGAGCTCGGCGCTCAGATAGAAAGTGCACGCGTACGACGATGACGCGCAAACGCGCCCGACACCTTGCACCCCGTCTGTCGTGGCCACTACGTCAAATGTCAAGTTCGACGCGGCATCACGACCAATTGATATCGACGACATCGATGCCACAGGCGCGACGAGCGGATCTATCACGTGAGTCCAGTTGCTGTACAGGGCTCCGTTGCCTGCCACTCTCGTGCCGACCGCAATCACTCTCGACGTGTCGAACGTGCCCGAGAACTCATGCGAATAAGGAAAAGTAGCCCCCCACGCAATCGTTGTGCTCTGCAAGTCGACCGTTGATCCATTCACAAGCTGCGCGGATAGGTAGAAGGTGCAGGTAGTCGATGACGATGGGCACACGCGTCCCGACCCTTGCACCGCATCCGCCGAGGCAACCACGTCGAAGGTGAATTTCTCTGAGGCGTCGCGACCGACTGAGGCCGATGACACCGATACCGTGCCAGTCGCAGCTTCTGCCGCGGTCGCGCCGAGAATCACCAGAAGCACGGTCGTGGTGAACATCGCTAGCGCCCTACCGAGCCGGGCCGACCGAGAGGGTCGCGCTCGGGTGATTAGTGGGCGCGTCGCCAGGCTCTGACTCGCAAGGCTCATTGCTTCCGACGCTCGCTTCACAGCCCACCCGCTCTTCCGACGATCGGCTTAAAAACCGAAGAATGTCCAAAAACTATCGGTGGACAGACTGCGCGCGAAGGAGCCTGGGGAAGTTAATACAGGTCGGTCCACCCCAAAACGGGGGTGGTCACGAGACTTATGCGAGCCGCTGCGAGCGCTGCAACTCGCCTCAGTGCTGCCCCAGCAACGTGAAGATCCCCACGACGATGAACGCTGCACCCACCGCGAAGTAGACGACGCCGAGGGGCGGGCGCTTCTTGACGGTCTCGCCCTTGGCCTCCGCCTCGGCGGTGCCGCGCGCCACGTTGCGGTTGTCGTTGCGGATGATGACGACGAAGATCGCGATCGCGACCACGCCGACCAGGGCCAGAATCACGATCTCCAACGGGTTCATGCGCGTCGCTCCAGTCTCGAGGTGTCGGCCTGGAACGCGTCCAGGTGCTCCGCGGCCTCGCGGATGTCGTCGGTCACCAGCACGAGTTTCCTGAACGCCTTCGCGACCGCCGGGTCTGCAGTCTCGAACAGGGCGTCCACGAGCTGGTGCACCGGCAGCCGGGTGGTCCAGTAGTCGCTGTCGAGGAAGATCATCGGGCTGAACAGAGACCCACCCGTTGCGTAGAAGTTCTGCTCGGCATCCTGGAACACCTCGTGCAGCGTGCCCGCGCTGCCCTGCGTGAACACGATGCCCTGGCGCGCGATAGTGAGCAGGCCGTCTTCGCGGATGCTGTTCTGAAACAGCTTCGCGATGTGCGTCGCGAACGGGCTGGTCGGCTCGTGACCGTAGTGCCAGGTCGGGATCGAGATGGATGCCACCGGGTCGACGATCGCGCGGCTCATCTCCCAGGCGGGCGCGAACCAGTCGTGCGCGATGGCGACCAGCTCGGGATCTGCGCTGCCATCCGGGCGCACGATGTCGATGAGGGTGGGCATCCGCGGCATGGTGCGCAGCGCGTCGATGGCCGCGTTCAGCTGCGCGTCGGGGTGGGCCGAGAGCGCGGCGCCCAGGTGCCCGGCCTCCATCGCCCCCGGACCGCCGCCGGTGCAGACCAGCATGTCGCGGCGCGCCAGGTCGCGGCCGAGCTCGGCGATGCTGCGGTACGCGTCGGAGTCACGCGGCAGCTGGTGCCCGCCCATGATGCCGACCACCCGTCGACCGCTGATCACCGAGCCGACGTCGAAGGTCACCGACGAGTCGTGCAGCGCGCGCATCATGGCCGCGTACGGGTCGACGGGCGTGCTGCGGCCGGTCTTGACGAACCACTGATACGAGCGGAAATCCATGGTCGTGCCATAGGAGCCGGCCACCGACGGCTGATACGTGTCAAACAGCTCCTGGGCCGTGTATACCGTGTTGCGGATCGGCTGGAACGGCAGCACGTCCGTCGCAGCGCCGCCCACCGCGTCAGCCACCGCAGCTGCCCTTCGTCGTGAACGCGGAGCCGCCGAGCGCGGCGCCGTCGCCCGAGATGCCGAGCACCAGCTCGTGCGAGACCACCTTGACCGATGTCACGGTCAGCGCCTTCGGCAGGTACTGCGCGACGCAGAACGACTGCTGCTTGAGCAGGCTGCGCGCCAGCGATCCGAGGCCTGGCGTCGCGATCAGCTGCTTCGAGCTGAACTTCTGACCGGAGACCAGGATGGTGGTCGGCGTGAACTCCAGCTGACCCTTCGACGCGGAGGGGGTCAGCCCCAACCCGACCGGGATGCCGAAACCGAGCACCCTGAAGGTCGCGTTCGCGACGATCTCGGGCTGCTCGAGCGTGATGGTGTCGAGCGGCATCCCACTCAACTGGGACGCGAGCACCCGCACGTTCTTCTCGCTCACCCGGTAGGTGATCGCGAGCTTCTGCAGGGGCGCGCTCTGGTCGAGGGGCACCTGGGTCGCGTGCATGGATGCCGACCCGACCAGGGTGCCGAACGCGAGCTTCGGGATGGTGACGTCGACGGTCGACAGCTTGCCGCTGAGCGCCTGGAGCAGCACCGAGCCGCCGCCGAGCTTGACGTCGACCTGCGTGGCCGGGTCGACGCCGAGCGCGGCGACGACCTTCTGCTTGATCTGGTCCTTGGCGTACGAGGTGGCCGCGGCATCCGCGACGAAGAAGCCCACGATGAGCGCCACGACCACGATCACCGCGACCACGAAGGGCCAGACGCGGCGGCGCTTCTTCGGCGGGGCCGTAGGCAGCGTCCCGGGGCTCGTCCCGGTGATCGGCTCCGTCGCGTCGCTCACGTCTACATCCGTTCCGGGGCACTCACGCCGAGCAGGCCGAGGCCGTTGCGCAGCACCTGCCCCGTGGCGTCGTTGAGCCAGCGGCGGGTCTCGTGCACGGTCTCGACCGGGTCGTCGCCCTGCGGGATCACGCGGCACGCGTCGTACCAGCGGTGGTAGGTGCCGGCCAGTTCTTCGAGGTAGCGCGCCACGCGGTGCGGCTCGCGGAACTCCGCCGCCTGCAGCACCACCCGCGGATAGTCGGCCAGCACGCCGAGCAGCGCACTCTCGGTCTCGTGCGTGAGCAGGGAGGCGTCGAAGCGCCCGCGCGGCACTCCCGCAGCGTCGGCGTTGCGCGCGACCGCCTGCGTGCGGGCGTGGCCGTACTGCACGTAGAAGACCGGATTGTCGTTGGTGCGCTTCTGCAGCAGGTCGAGGTCGATGTCGAGTGAGGAGTCCATCGAGCTGCGCACCAGGGCGTAGCGGGCGGCGTCGACGCCGACGACGTCGACCAGGTCTTCCATCGTGACGATCGTGCCGGCGCGCTTCGACATCCGCACCGGTTCGCCGTCGCGCACCAGATTGACCTGCTGCCCGATCAGGATCTCGAGGTTGACGTACGGCACATCGCCGAACGCGGCCGTCATCGCCATCAGGCGCTGCACGTAGCCGTGGTGATCGGCGCCGAGCAGGATGATGTTGCGCTCGAATCCGCGCTCGCGCTTGTTGAGGTAGTAGGCCAGGTCGCCCGAGATGTACGCGGCCTCGCCGTCGCTCTTGATGACGACGCGATCCTTGTCGTCGCCGAACTCGGTGGTGCGCAGCCAGGTCGCGCCGTCGGCCTCGTAGATGTGGCCGAGTTCGCGCAGGCGCGCGACCGCGTGCTCGACGGCGCCCGACTCGTGCAGGTCGTTCTCGTGGAAGTACACGTCGAAGTCGACGCCGAAGTCGTGCAGGCTCGCCTTGATGTCGCCGAACATCAGGTCGATGCCGACCGAACGGAACACCTCTTGCAGCTCGGCCGGCGGCAGCGCGTCGAGGTCGCCCGGGTACACCTCGATCACGCGCGCCGCGATGTCGAGGATGTACTGGCCGCCGTAGCCGTCCTCCGGCGCCGGTTCGCCGCGGTAGGCCGCGACCAGGCTGCGAGCGAAGCGGTCGATCTGCGCGCCGTGGTCGTTGAAGTAGTACTCGCGCGTGACCGCGCCGCCCTGCGCCTCGAAGATGCGGGCGAGGCTGTCACCCACGGCTGCCCAGCGGGTTCCGCCGATGTGTAGCGGGCCCGTCGGGTTCGCCGAGACGAACTCGAGGTTGATCGGCACGGCGTCGTAGAGGGTGCCGAGGCCGTAGCGGTCGCCCGCCTCCACGATCTTCTGCGCGAGCAGTCCGGCCGCCGCGGCATCGAGGGTGATGTTCAAGAAGCCGGGGCCGGCGACCTCGGCGTGCGCGATCCCGTCGACCGCGTCGAGTGCCGACGCGATGGATGCCGCGAACTCCCGCGGGTCGAGCCCGAGCCGCTTGCCCAGCTTGAGCGCGACGTTCGAGGCCCAGTCGCCGTGATCGCGGTTGCGGGGACGCTCGATGGTCACGTCATCCACGGTGATCTCGCCCGCGCGCTCCCCCGCCGTCTGACGCACCGTCGCGCGAACCGTGTCGAGCAGCGTGGCGGTCAATTCGGCGGGATTCACAAGGAGCGATCCTACCGAGCCGGGGTGTTGCAGGCCGCCCTCAGCGAGAGCGGGTGACAATAAGGGCATGCCTCTGCGCCGCGCCGTCGTGCCTCTCGCTGTCACCGCTCTGGCCCTCGCCGCGCTCAGCGGCTGCGTTCCGACGCCGACCCCGACGCCGAGCGGCACGCCCAGTGCGACGGCGAGCGACAGCCCGAGTGCGTCGCCGACGCCGAGCCCGACGGCCAGCACGGTGTCGATCCCGATGACGGTCGGCTGCAACACGCTGATCACTCCCGACGACATCTACGCGTTCAACCCGAACTTCGCGCTCATCAGCAATTGGACGCCGAAGGCCGGTTCCGCGGCCGCGACGGCGAAGTCGGAACAGGGCATCGCGTGCCGCTGGCAGAACCAGACCAGCGGCGACACCATCGACATTTCGGCCGCCCACCTCGACGCCGCCTCGATCGAGGCGCTGAAGAATGCCGCCGTCGAGAAGAGCACCATGGTGCCGACCTACGGCGATGAGGCCTACTTCTCGGTCAGCGGAGGAGTCGGCACGGCGATCGTGTTCCAGGGGACATATTGGCTGGTCGCGAGCTCGGTCGAGTTCGCCGAACCCGGCGACCCGGCCGACCTGATCACGGCGGCGCTGAGCGCACTGAAGTAGGGGCGCTCCGCAGGAGCCGGGCCTACCCGAGCACCACCAGCTCGTCCGGATCGTCGTCGAACGGCTCGCTGCTGGTGGCATCCACCTCGAGACGCAGCAACTGGATGTCGCTGAGCGTGTTGGTCAGGAACGCCGTGTCGGTCGCATCCCGCCCCGTCGCCATGCGCACCATGCCGCGCCGCGGAGCGAGCCGGGTGGAGTCGACGACCACCCATTGCCGACGCCCATCCAGCTCGACCAGCGCCTCGACCACCGCGTGGAAGTCCATCGGCTCGAGCCCCGGCGCGTAGACCGAGACCAGGCGCGCCGGCACGTCGAGCGCTCGGAGCAGGGCGGCCGTGAGATGCGCGAAATCTCGGCAGACCCCGCGACCCGAGTCGAGCGTCTCGATGGCTCCCCCGGTCGGCGACGTCGAGTCTGGCGAGTAGACAAGCCGGTCGTGCACCCAGCTCGACACCTCGCGCACGAGGCGCGCGCCGTCGTGGTGAGACCCCGTCAGGCCCGGGAACGTCTCGCGCGCGAAGGGCGTGAGCGTATCCGACTGCACGTAGCGACTCGGCCTCAGATACACGATGGAGTCGAGCGGAGACACCTCGGGGGCCGGGGCGCGGCCCGTGACCTCGGCCGCGTAGTCGATCATGAGCGTTCCCGGCCCGGTCTCGAACAACTGAAGGCGCGTGCCCGGGTCCTCGTCGAGCTCGTGCGGCTCGACGGAGCGGCCGTCGATGCTCACGGTGAGGGCGTCCCACGCGAGCGGCACAGCCCGAGCGGTCGACACGGCCAGCATGAACTCGGTCGGCGCGTCGACCTGCAGGGTCATGCTCGATCGGAGGTCGCGGCGCAGAGTCACTGAGCGAGCATGCCACGGCTCCAGCGGTCGCCGCCGGGCCTTGTGTACTCCAGCCGGATGTGCGAGCGGGTCGCGGCCACCGAGAGGAACTCGATCCGGTCGGGTCGCAGCAGGTACGCCGTCCAGGTGGTCGGGTCGGATGCGGCGCGCGCAGGTGCGGACCGCGCCTCCCAGTCGGCCCGAGACACCTCCACCGGCCCGGGCTCGGCGGTTCCCTCGACACGGATCTGCCTGCCCAGCAGCGGCCAATAGGACTGGAGCGCCGCGCGCGGGTTCGCGGCGAGATCGCGTCCGGCCGGCGAATCGGACGGCGTCGCGACCCACAGCCCCTCAGTGCTCAAGTCTTTGAGGATGACCGTGCGGCTCGACGGGCGCGCGTCGTGGGTCGCGGTCACCAGCGTGACCGCGTGCGGTTGCGGCACCCCGGCGGCGATCGCGAGGCCGAGCCACTCGGCCACCAGCTCCAGCGGATCGTCGGGGGCGGCGGAGGTGTCGAACTCCGGTGGTTCGGTCTCGAACACGGGCAGCGCGCGCAGCCGAGTGCGCCATCCGCTCAGCGAGTCGCCCGAGGTCATGCTGCTAACCTAATGACGCGTCGCGCCCCCGTAGCTCAGTGGATAGAGCGCTTCCCTCCGAAGGAAGAAGTCGCTGGTTCAAATCCAGTCGGGGGCACTTTCTGTGTCAGGCGCCCGGTCGCTCGTCCGGCTGCTCGGCCTTCGCCAGCTTCGACGGCCACCAGATGCGGCGACCCAGGTCGTACGACAGGGCCGGCACCAGCAGCGAGCGCACCACGATCGTGTCCAGCAGCACGCCGAACGCGACGATGAACGAGATCTGCACCAGGAACAGGATCGGGATCACCTGGAGCGCCGAGAAGGTCGCCGCGAGCACGATCCCGGCCGCGGTGATCACGCCGCCGGTCGCCTGCACGCCGCGGACGATACCCGGCCGGGTGCCGAGCTTGAGCGACTCCTCGCGCACGCGGGTCATGAGGAAGATGTTGTAGTCCACCCCGAGCGCCACCAGGAACACGAAGCCGAACAATGGCACAGAGGGGTCGGCACCCGGGAAGCCGAGCAGGTGGTTGAACACCAGCGCCGAGACGCCCAGCGTGGCCGCGTACGAGAGCACCACGGTCCCGATCAGCAGCAGGGGCGCCGCGATCGAGCGCAGCAGGAGCATCAGCACGATTAGCACGACCAGGAGTACGACGGGGATGATCACCCGCAGGTCCTCGGTGGCCGTCGCGTTGCTGTCGAGCGCGAGGGCCGTGACACCGCCCACCTTCGCGGTCGAGTCGACGGCGGGCAGCTTGTCGCGCAGCGTGGTGACCGCGTGCTCCGCGGCATCGGAGTCGGCTTGCACCGACAGGGTGGCCTCGACCAGCACCGTGCCGTTCACCACCACGGGAGGCGAGGCGGGCGCGCCGGGGGCGCCGGAGACGCCGCTGTAGACCACGGCATCCGCGATGTGCGTCGTCGACTTCGCCAGGGCGATAACGCGATCGGCCTCGCCCTGCTTCGCGACGATGTAGACCGGGCTGCCCGAGCCGGCGTCGAAGTGCTTGGCCAGCAGCTTCTGCCCGTCGACCGAGTCGGACTTGCTGAGCAGCAGATCGGTCTGCGGCACACCGCTGGCCTGCAGCTGCAGCAGCCCCAGCGCGGCGGCGCCGAGCAGCACGACCGAGGTGATCCACACCGCGCGCGGACGGCGCGAGACCAGCCGGCCGACCGCTCCCCAGAGGCGCGAGGCCTTCGCCGGGGCCTCGACGCCGTCGACGAGTTCGACATATTTCGGCCGGAAGGGCCAGAACGCCGTGCGGCCGAACAACACAAGCAATGCGGGCAGCGCGGTGAGGGCGGCCAGCAGCGCGAAGAAGATCCCGACCGCGGCCACCGGTCCGAGACCGCGGTTCGAATTCAACCCCGAGAGCAGCAGGCAGAGCACGCCGAGAATCACGGTGGCGGCCGAGGCCACGATCGGCTCGACCGCGGCCCGCAGTGCGACGCGCATGGCCTGCCACGGGAGGCGGTACGTCACCAGCGCCTCGCGGAACCGGGCGACAAGCAGCAGCGAGTAGTCGGTCGCCGCGCCGAGCGCCAGGATCGACAGAATCCCCTGGCTCTGCCCGGTCACGGTGATGAGCCCCGCCTTGGCCAGCAGATAGACGATCAGGATGCTGCCGGTCAGGGCGAACGCCGACGTCATCAGCACCAGGATCGGCAGCAGCAGCGAGCGGTACACCACCAGCAGGATCACGAACACCACGATGAGCGCGACCAGCAGCAGGATCCCGTCGATCCCGCCGAACGCGGCGCCGAAGTCGACTCCGAGCGCCGCCGGCCCAGTGGTGTAGCTCGTCAGCCCGGATGGCAGCCCATCGACCGCAGCCTTCCGCACCTCGGCGATCACGGTCTTCGCGTCGGCGCTGGATTTCACGGGAACGAACACCTCGAGCGCCTGGCCGTCGGTCGAGGGGATCGGCCCCACCACCGTGCCGACCCCGTCGATCGCCCCCAAGGCGTCGACGCGCTCGGCGACCGAGCGGGTGTCGTCGACGCTGACCCCGGCTGAGCGCGCGTAGACGACGATCGCCGGCACCGTGTCGGAGGGGAAGAACTTCTTCAGGTCGCTCTGCACCTGCGTCGACTCGGCGCTGGCGGGCAGGTAGCTCGCTTGGTCGTTGTTGACCACCGAGCTGAGCTTGCCGAAGGTCGGGCCGCCGAGCGACGAGACACCGAGCCAGATGACGACGAAGACGAGTGGTGCGACGATGCGGATCCAGCGAGCCGGTGTGTGCGTCATGAGGGAAGTATCGCATTAGTCAGCCGGCTGATGAATACTCCAGGGGATGCACCCCAACCTTTTCGCTGACATGGTCGTCTCAGTAGGTGAAGGAGGGCGCCGATGGCTCGCGAAGCGGCATGGGAACGCGTGGTGACCGAACTGGTCGCCCAACGCGGCGACGCCCTGCTGCGCTACGCCGCGCTCCTGTGCGGTGACCGCGACGACGCGGCCGACCTGGTGCAAGAGGCGCTGGTCAAGACCTTCGGGCGGCTGCGCAACGGCTTCGGGGTCGACAGCGCGGAGGCCTACGTGCGCCGCGTCATCCTGAACACGCACCTGGATGGCGGCCGCCGCCGCAGCCGCTGGCGCCGGGTCGCCCCGCTCGAGTACGTGCCCGAGCAGCGCGAGTCGGCCGCCCCGGCCGTGGACGCCAAACTCGACCTGCACGGCGAGCTGCGCAAACTCACCCCGCGCGAACGGGCCTGCCTGGTGCTGCGCTACTACGACGACCTCACGGTTGCGGGCATCGCCGAGACCCTGGGTATCAGTGCCGGCACCGTCAAGCGCTACCTCAGCGACGGGCTCGCCAAGATGGCCATCGCCCTGGCCGACGACGGAACCCCAGCCGATCGGCTGGGGCCGGCCGGCGCCGCCCCCCGCACTCGAACCGAGCAAGGAGACGTGGATGCCCACCGAATCTGAGCTGCGTCAGCAGTTCCACGACGACGAGCCGGGCGGCCCCACCGAGCCCGGTGCCATCGACCTGGGCGCCGTGCTGCGCCGCAGCCGCGCCCGTCGGCGGCCGCGCGTGGTCGCCGCCGCTGTCGTCTCGTCGCTCGCGGTGATCGGCATCGTCGTGCCGGTCTCGATCAGCGTCGCGGGCACGCCGTCGGCGACGTCGCTGTTCGACGCGGGTGCCGCATCCGCTCCGCGCTCCTCTGCGCAATCGTCGGGCGGACCGGTGCACCTCGGGGGCGAGACCACGAACGGCTCCGACGCATCGGGTTCGGGCGGCAGCATCAAGCGCGCGCCCGCCGACAAGATCAACCTGTGCGCGGGGGCGGTGGCGACGCCCGCCCCGGCAGACGACGGACTGGTACTGACCGTTGCGCCGGTGGATGCCGCGGCGAGCGCCCGAGACATCCCGGTCACCGTCACCCTCACCAACACCGGAACGCAGCGCGTGACCGGATCCCTCTCGCCGTTCCCCGCCCTCACCCTGTCGCGGGACGGGATCGTGCTGTGGCACAGCAACGGGCCGGTTCCCTCCCTCGCGCAGGAGATCGATCTGGCGCCCGGTGCGAGCGCGACGTTCTCCACCACGTTCCAGCCGCTGGTGTGCGGGGTGACCGACGACGAGCAGGAGACCTTCCGCGCCGACCTGCCCGCGGCCGGACCGGGCAGCTACCTGCTCTCGGCCGCTCTCGATGTGACTCCGGCGACCGCCGACACGAATGGGCAGATCGCGGCGGTGCTGGTCACCGGTCCGACTTCCCCCGTGACGTTGCACTGACCGCTCGCTAGGCTTCCCCCGTACCCAGATCGGGCGGCAGACGGAAGGCGACACATCATGGTGGAAAAGCAATCGATCCTGGGGCGTATCTCGACCCTGGTGCGGGCCAACATCAACGCCCTGATCGATCAGGCCGAAGACCCCCAGCTCATGCTCGACCAGCTCGTGCGCGACTACACCAACAGCATCGCGGAGGCCGAGAGCGCCGTCGCGACCACGATCGGCAACCTGCGGCTGATGGAGCAGGACCACGACGCCGACGTCGCGGCCGCCCAGGACTGGGGCCTCAAGGCGCAGGCCGCCAGCGCCAAGGCGGACCAACTGCGCGCCGCGGGCAACACGGCGGATGCCGACAAATTCGACAACCTGGCCAAGGTCGCGTTGAGCAAGCAGATCACCAGCGAGAACGAGGCCAAGCAGGCGGAGCCGACCATCGCATCCCAGAACGCGGTCGTCGACCAGCTCAAGACCGGCGTGCAGCAGATGCACGACAAGCTCGACCAGCTCATCGCGAAGCGCGACGAACTGGTGGCCCGCTCGAAGACGGCCGACGCGCAGCAGCAGGTGCACGACGCGGTGAAGAGCATCAATGTGCTCGACCCCACGAGCGAGCTCGGCCGCTTCGAAGACAAGGTCCGCCGCCAGGAGGCACAGGTCGCCGGGCAGCAGGAGCTCGACGCCTCGAGCCTCGACTCGCAGTTCGAGAGCCTCGACGACCTGGGCACGGCGGCCGAGGTCGACACCCGGCTCGCCGCCCTCAAGGCCGGCAGTGCCGCGCCGAAGGCGGTCACCTCGGGCGACTAGCCCGGCCCCACGGTTCCGGGCATTCGCCCAGGGCAGACTCGGCGTTCCGCCCCCTCCCAGCATCGGGAGGGGGCGGTCTGGTGAGATGGACAGATGACGACCATCGGATTCATCGGCTCGGGAAACATCGGCTCCTCAATCGCACGCGCGGCGATCGCCCGCGGCGACGACGTGGTGCTGAGCAACTCGCGCGGCCCCGAGACCCTCGCCGAACTGGTGGCCGAACTCGGGGAGCACGCCCGGGCCGCGACCGCGGCCGAGGCGGCCGCCGCCGGCGACCTGGTCGTGGTGACCGTGCCGTTCAAGGCCGTCAACGACCTGCCGGTCGAGCCGTTCGTCGGCAAGATCGTGATGGACACCAACAACTACTACCCGCAGCGCGACGGCATCTCGGACGAGATCGAGAGCGGCGCGATCACGGTGTCCGGAGTACTGCAGCGCCACCTCGTCGGCGCGAAGGTTGTCAAAGCCTTCAATCACATCCAGGCACTGCAGATCATCAGCACGGCCACGCCGAGCGGCACCCCGGGCCGGCGGGCACTGGCGATCGCCGGGGATGACGAGCACGCCAAGCGAGCCGTCACCGACTTCATCGACGGGATCGGCTTCGACGTGGTCGACGTCGGCCCGCTCTCGGAGAGTTGGCGCATCGACGCCGGCACGCCCGGCTACGGCCCCGAGCTCACCGCGGCAGAACTCGACGCGGCCCTGGTCGCGGCCGTGCCGCAGGGACGGCGCTGAACCGCCCGCCCGTCGAGCGAGCACCTGTGCGCTCTAGAGTGGCTGCGTGACCGCCACGTTCGTCGTCGTCCCGCAGTGGCAGGGCTCGCCCTCGTCGCGCGCCATGCGGCTGGCCGACGGTGCGGCCGCGATCCGCGAAGACCTGCCGTCGGCCGGCACGGTCGACGTCTCCGTTCCCCTCGAGGCCGGAGACGAGCAGGGCACGGGGGTCGCGCGCTTCAGCTCGCTCCAACTCGTGCGCGAGCGCCTGCGCGACACGCTCGGCGAGGCGGATGACGCGGCCGTGGTCATCGGAGGAGACTGCGGCGTCTCGTCGGCCGCCGTGGCGCACGCCGTCGATCGGCGAGGAGACCTCGCCCTGATCTGGTTCGACGCGCACCCCGACCTGAACTCGACGGAGAGCTCTCCGTCCGGCGCGTATGCCGGGATGGTGCTGCGCTCGATCATCGACGACGAGCTGGTGCCCGCCGGGCGGGTGCTGCTCGCGGGCGCGCGCTCGTGGGACCCGGGTGAGGACGCGTTCGCGGCCGAGGCCGGCATCCGCTCACTGACCATCGACGAGCTGAGCGACCCGACGGCCCTGGTGGATGCCGTGGCCGCTACGGGAGCCGAATCGGTCTACCTGCACATCGACCTCGATGTGCTCGATCCCTCCGAACTGGCGGGGCTGCTCGACCCGGAACCCTTCGGCCTCAGTGCTGCCGCGTTGGCCGCGACCATCAAGGCACTCCGCGAGCGGTTCGCGCTCGCCGGCGCCACGATCGCGGCCTACGCTCCCGCGGGGCCCGATGATGTGGCGGAGGACGCCCCGACGATCCTGCGGGTGATCGCGGCGCTCGGCGTCAGTCGGTGACCTTCGCGTCGATCGAGTAGTTCGATCCGTCGAACTTGGTGATCGTGACGGTGACGTCATGAGCGACGCCCGACGGGTCGGTGAACGTGCAGGCCTCGGTGTTGCCCACGGCGATCTTCACGTCCTCGTCTGCGCAGCTGATGTCCGGCGTGAATTTCAGCGACGGCGAGAGCGCCTGAGCCGCGAGCTGGGCGATGTCCGTGCCCGTGACGGTCGGCGTGCTGCCGGGGTCGACGGTCGGTGTCGGCGCGTTCTTGGCGGTATCCGCCACCTTCACGTCGATGTGGTACGTCTTGCCCTTCACCGAGGTGAAGGTGATCGCCACGTCGTAGATCAGGCCGTCGGTGTCCGTCAGCTCGCAGGTGATCTTCTTGCCCTTCACCACGACGATGTCGTCGTTGCCGCAGTCGATGGCCGGCGTCGACCCGACCTTCGCTGCCAGCGCCTTGGCAGCGGTCTGGGCGACGCTGGCGCCGGACACGGTGGGTCCGGCCTCGGCCTGGACGCTGCATCCGGCAAGGGCGAGCAGCAGGAGGGAGGCAGCGGCGAGAACCGGGGCGAGCGGATGAGAGCGCATGAACAGACCTCCGAAAGATGAGCGGGTGCCTCACGCTATCGAAGAAGATGGACCCATGGCCCCCCAAGAGTTCGATCTGATCGTCATCGGTGCCGGCGCTGTCGGCGAGAACGTCGCCGACCGAGCCGTGCAGGGCGGCTTGACCGCCGTGCTGGTCGAAGCGGAACTGGTGGGCGGCGAATGCTCGTACTGGGCATGCATGCCGTCGAAGGGTCTGTTGCGCGCCGGCGCGGTGCTGCGCGCGGCAGCGGACGTGGATGGTGCCAAGCAGGCGATCTCGGGCGGTCTCGACCCGCTCGGTGTGCTGCGGCGACGCGACGTGATCGTGCACAACTGGGACGACACCTCGCAGGCGACCTGGGCCAAGGGTGCCGGGATCGAGTTGATCCGCGGGCACGCGCGCTTCACCGGACCCAAACGCGTCACCGTGACGGCGTCAGACGGCACGACCACCGAGCTCGTGGCGCGTCACGCCGTGACCGTCAGCACCGGCAGCGTGCCGTTGCTGCCCGACATCCCAGGGCTCGCCGACGCCCGGCCGTGGACCAGTCACGACGCAACGGGCGTGAAGCACGTGCCCGACAGCCTGGCGATCCTGGGCGGGGGCGTAGTCGGCTGCGAGATGGCGACGGCGTACGCCTCACTGGGATGCCGGGTCACCCTGCTGTCACGCGGGCCGCTGCTGAGCACCCTGGAGCCGTTCGCCGGCGAGGCGGTGCAGGCCGCCCTCGAGAAGGCGGGCGTCGACGTGCGGATCGGCGCCGAAGCCGCGTCGGTGCACCGGGCCGAGAAGGCTGTGGTGATCGAGCTGAAAGACGGATCGCGCGTGCTCGCCGAAGAACTGCTCGTCGCGATCGGCCGCACGCCCCGCACCGAGGATCTGGGCCTCGAGACCATCGGGCTCACCCCCGGCCACTGGCTCGCGGTCGACGACACGATGCTGGTGAAGGGGTTCGACTGGCTCTACGCGACCGGCGACGTGAACCACCGCGCCCTGCTCACGCACCAGGGGAAGTACCAGGCTCGCGCCGCGGGTGACGTGATCGCGGCGCGCGCTCTCGGGCAGCCGATCGACGACGCTCCCTGGGGGCGGCACGTCGCGACAGCCGACATCGAGGCGGTTCCGCAGGTGACGTTCACCGATCCTGAGGTGGCGTCGGTGGGCCTCACGGCTGAGGCGGCCAAGAAGGCCGGATACGACATCCGCGTGGTCGATTACGACCTGAGCTGGCTCGCCGGTGCCAGTGCCCTCGCCGATCACTACGATGGCCGCGCGCGAGCGGTGATCGACGCGGAGCACGAGGTGATCATCGGCGTCACCTTCGTGGGGCGCGAGGTGGGCGAGATGCTGCAGGCGGCGACGATCGCGGTGGTCGGAAAGGTCCCCCTCAAGCGGCTCTGGCACGCGGTCCCCGCCTACCCGACCCTGAACGAGGTGTGGTTGCGGTTCCTCGAGACCGACGGACGCGGCACGGCATGACGGTGTCCGGCGCCACGTTCGTGGCGACGCCATACGTCGCGCCGATCGACCCGAGCCGTATCGCCCGCAGCCTGACCCGGCTCGCTGCCGGGGTCGTGCGGATCCCCGGTCTGCGCCGCTTCCTGCTGCTGCCCGCGATCGCCCGGCCCGGCTACTGGATCGCCACCGCCGCCGCCTTCGTGTGGGGCTGCCTGATGCTCGGCCACTGGGGCCGGCGACGCGGGCTGTACTCGTTCATCAACCTGCCGGGCTGGGCGTTCGCCCGCGGCGGCACCACGATCGGCGCGATCTACCTCACCCGCGACAACATCGGTCAGGGCGTTGTGGAGCACGAGTTGGTGCACGCCCAGCAGTGGAAGAAGTACGGGCTGTGCTTCATCCCGCTCTACATCGCGGCCGGCGCCGACCCGCACGGCAACCGCTTCGAGGTCGAGGCCGGACTCGAGCGCGGCGGGTACTGATCACCACCGCTCACCACCCCGGCGGATGCCGCTCCTGCCAGTTGATCCGCCGCTCGAGCTGAGCCCCGATGGAGAACAGCACGTCTTCGCCTCCCGGCCGTCCGATCAGCTGGACCCCCATCGGGAGCCCCGCGTCGGTGACGTGCACCGGGAGCGTGATCGCGGGCAGGCCGCACACGTTCACGAAGCTGGTGAACGGCGTGTACTGCACCTGCTGACCGAAGTTGCGCATCGCATCCTCGGCGTCGTACCAGCCGATCGGGCGCGGCGTCATCGCGAGCGTCGGGGCGAGCACCGCGTCGAACCGCGACAACTGCCGGATGACGCGGCGCTCATACTTGGTCAGCCAGCCGAGCGCGGCGGCCAGCTCGCGAGCGCCCAGCCGACGCCCGGTCTCGACCAGCCAGCGCGTGAGGGGTTCGACCTGGTCGAGCTGGTCTCCTTCGATCCGGATGCCGGCGGCACCCCCCTGCCAGAGCGTCGTGAAGGCGGCGGCGTAGCCCTCCTCCGGCTCGAGCCGGAACTCCTCGAGGCCGTGCCCGATGGCATCCAGATGCTCGCGCGCGACCCGCAGCGCATCCTGAGCCTCGGGCTCGACGACGAGTTCGTATGCGGTCTCCCACGGCGAACTCGTCGTCACTCCGATCTGGAAGCGTCCCTCGCCGCGGATGGCCGCATTCAGGTAGGCGCCGCCATCCCACGAGGGCGCGCGCGTCGCGTGGTCGACGCGGCCGTCACCGAGCATGGCGTCGAAGAGGAGTGCGGCGTCGGCGACGGAGCGGGCGAGCGGCCCGGCCACCCCGAGCCCGCCCAGGGTCGCGAAGCCCGAGCTCGCCGGGATGCGCCCGCGCGACGGTTTCAGCCCGACCAGTCCGGTGGCAGCCGCCGGGATGCGCACCGAGCCCCCGCCGTCCGACCCGGGAGCGAACGGCAACAGGCCTGCCGCCACCGCGACCGCCGCTCCCCCACTCGATCCACCCGGTCCGAGCGTCGGATCGTAGGGATTGCGCGCGGGGCGTCCGGCCGCCGGCTCGGTGTAGCTGGGCATCCCGAACTCGGGTGTGGCCGTCTTGCCGAGGCTGATCGCGCCGGCCGCGTCGAGCACCTCGACCAGGTCGTCGGATGTGACGGGCACGTGATCGGCGAACGCCCGCGAGCCGTACCGGGTGGGCACACCCGCCCGATCGACCAGGTCCTTGTCCGCCAGCGGAAGACCCCAGAGGGCGAGCGCCTTCGGCAGTTCTTCGATCGCGTCCGCCCGGGCGCGCGCCGCGTCGGCGGTGACCTCGACGAACGCACCGAGGGCGTCGGAGCCGGAGTCGATCCGCGCGATGCGATCCAGGTAGTGGTCGACCAGCTCGCGCGGCGAGAGCTCGCCGCGGCGCAGGCGGTTCAGCTGCTCGAGCGCGCTCAGGTCGTGAAAGGCGGGCACGAGCCGAGCCTAAGCCGCCGGTACCGTGAGCACATGGCCCGCGCTCCGTACCGCCCGTCTCTCTCGCTCGTCACCGGAGCCAGCTCCGGGATCGGCGAGGCATTCGCCCGCGCTCTCGCGGCGCGCGGCTCGGATCTGGTGCTCGTGGCCAGACGGGAGGACCGGCTGCGCGCTCTGGCGTCCGAGCTCGAGTCTTCGCACGGCATCCGGTGCACGGTGGTGGTGCTCGACCTGTCGCAGCCGCGGCCGGGCGCGACGCTGCTGGCGCGTCTCGCAGAACTGCTGCCAGGACGCCTGCCCGATCTCGTCGTGAACAATGCCGGATTCGGCATCCAGTCCCACGTGGTGGCCACCGACCCCGACCGGCTCGCGCAGGAGGTGGCGGTCGACGTCGCCGCCGTCGTCGATCTCTGCCGCGCCTTCCTCGAACCGATGATCGCGCGCGGCTCGGGCGTCGTGCTCAACATCGCCAGCACCGCGGCGTACCAACCGGTTCCGGGGATGGCGGTGTACGCGGCATCCAAGGCCTTCGTCAAGCTGTTCACCGAGGCCCTGTGGCACGAGACCCGGCCCCACGGCGTGACGGTATTCGCGGTCGCCCCGGGCGCCGTCGCGTCGGAATTCTTCGCCGAGGGTCGACGGATCTCGGCGCCGACCAGCTACTGGGAGCCGTCGCGCATCGCGGATGCCGGCCTGCGCGCGCTCGACCGCGGGGTCGGGCGCGGTCCGCACGGCGGCATCCGGGTGGCTCCCGAGGTGATGCCGGGTTTCGCGAACCGGGCGGCCGCGTTCAGCACCCGGTTCATCCCTCGCCGAGTGCTGTTGCACTTCAGCGCACGGCTCGCCGCCCGTACGTAGCTCTCGGCTGCTACAGCTCCTGGAACGCCGTCAGCTGAAGCCCGTCCGGTCCTTCCAGGCGGGCATTGAGTGAGTTCCACGGCGTGCGCGTCGGCGGAGCCACCTGCTCGGCGCCGGCCTCCACCAGCGTGCTGGTCGTGGCCGCGGCATCCTGGACCTCGAAGGCCACCCGCAGCCGCAGCGGGAACGGATGCGCGACCGCACGGCCGACCTCGACCTCGTCGATCATCGCCACCTGCGCGGTGTTCGCGAGCTCGAGGGTGGCCGTCGGGATCCCGAGGATCGCCACCCGGGCGCCATCGTCGCCCTGGTACGCCTCGAGTTCGGGCAGCCCCAGGGCATCACGGTAGAAGGCGAGTGCCGCATCCAGGTCGGCGGTCTCGAGCACGAGTCGCAGCTGGAGCGCGGTCACGGCTTCGCCTTCCGCGTCTTGAGGCTCTTCTGCATGAGAACGGTGCCCAACCAGCGGCCGAACTTGAAGCCGACCTTGCCCATCTCACCGATCTTCGTGAATCCGAACTTCTCGTGCATGGCGATCGAGGCATCGGCGCCCCTGTCGGCGATGACGGCGATCACTTCTTTGATTCCGGCTGCCTTCGCGTCGTCGAGCATCCGGGCCATGAGCGCCCTGCCGATGCCCTTGCCGGTCGCCGCGGGGCTGAGGTAGATGGAGTCTTCGACGGTGTAGCGGTAGGCGGCCTTCGCCTTCCAGGGGGTGACGTAGGCATAGCCGAAGATCATCCCGCTCGGCGACTCGGCCACGATCCACGGGAACCCCAGCCGCTCGACGTCGCGGAACTTATGACGCATCTCCTTCAGGGTCAGCGCGTCTTCATCGAAGGTGACGGTGCTGTTCGCCACGTAGTGGTTGTAGATCTCGAGCATGTGAGGCACGTCGCGCTCGGTGGCCTGGCGCAGCTCGAACGAGAACTCCGGCTCGGGCGGCGGCGCGGGTCGCAGCCGCGGTGGCAGCTGCCTGCGCGGGTTGTATTCCTCTTCGAGCATCAGCACACCTCCGGCATGTGGCGATCCTACGTCTCGGGGGTCGATGCCTCGGGGGCCGCTCCGAGACTCCAGTCGACGGGGTCGGCGCCCGCGGCGACAAGCAGTTCGTTCGCGCGGCTGAACGGGCGCGAGCCGAAGAATCCGGCGCTCGCCGAGAGCGGGCTGGGGTGGGCGCTCGCGATGATCGGGATGCCGCCCAGCAGCGGTCGGAGCGTGCCGGCATCCCGCCCCCACAACACCGCGACGAGCGGGCCGCCCCGCGCGGCCAGCGTTCGGATCGCATGCTCGGTCACCGCCTCCCAGCCCTTGCCGCGATGCGAGCCCGACACGCCCGCCTGCACCGTGAGCACCCTGTTCAGCAGCATGACGCCCTGACGCGTCCAGGGAGTGAGGTCGCCGGTCGTCGGCGTCGGGATGCCCAGGTCGGTGCGCAGCTCCTGGTAGATGTTCTGCAGGCTGCGCGGCACCGGCCGCACGCTCGGGTCGACCGAGAACGAGAGGCCGACCGGATGCCCGGGGGTCGGATAGGGATCCTGACCGACGATGAGCACCTTCACCTCGGCCAGCGGTGCCTCGAAGGCCCGCAGGACCTGGCGCCCGGCGGGCAGGTACGGCCGCCCGGCCGCCACCTCGGCGCGCAGGAAGTCGCCCATCGCCGCGATCCGCGGCGCGACCGGTTCGAGCGCCTCGGCCCAGGCGGGGTCGATGAGCTCGGAGAGCGGGCGCGTGGTCATGACCGGTCTCTCATGCCGGCCGCGTCTTCATGTCGGCCACTCCGTCATCCCGGGAAGGGCACGGGCCCCTCCGCGCTCCACGGGAACATGATCCAACGCGACGTTCTGCGCCAGACGTAGTCGGGCTCCTCGACGGTGGTGGGCTTGCTGAACAGGCACACGGTGCGCAGCTGGCCGCCTCCGGCTCTCAGCAGCTCGACCACCAGGTGCAGGGTGCGACCGGAGTCCGCGACGTCGTCGACCAGCAGGATGCTCTTGCCCCGCAGCGACTCGCGATCGAGGGTGGGTGGAAGCACGACCGGCTCGTCGAGGGTCGAGTCGACGCCGGTGTAGAACTCCACGTTGAGGCTGCCCAGCGTCTTCACGTCGAGGGCGTAGCCGAGCGCCCCCGCCAGCGGCAGGCCACCGCGCGCGATTCCGACGATCGCGTCGGGGCGGAATCCATCGGCCGCGATCTGCGTCGCGAGTTCGCGCGCCGCGGTTCCGAACAGCTCGTAGCTCAAGATCTCGCGCTCGTCGGGCACTCTCTCACGGTAGCCGACGGCTAGCATCCGAGCATGGCTGATCGCATCACGTTCCGGACGATGGCGTTCGGGTTGGTCGGATTCCTCTTCCTGGTCGAACTGACCAGCGGCATCCTGCAGGGCTACTACGTGCCGCTGGCGAGCAAGATCGCCGGGCACATCGGTGTGGACACCGCCGACTACAACTGGACGGAGGCCGCACAACTGCTCGTCTCGGCCCTGGTCGTTCCCGTGCTGGCCAAGCTCGGCGACATGTTCGGCCACAAGCGGATCCTGCTGGTCTCGACGGCCGTCACCGCCCTCGCGAGCTGGGGGATGGTGGCATCCGGCACCTTCGCCGGGTACCTGATCGCGTTCGCGTTCCAGGGCTTCTACGTGGTGTGGCTGCCGCTGGAGGTCGCGCTGATCTTCGACCGCGGCCGCCGCTCGGGCAACACGGCATCGACGACCCGTCGGGCGGCGGGCCTGCTCGTGGTCGCCCTCGAGGCAGGTGCCATCCTCGGCGCGCTGGCCGGCAGCCGGGTGTTCAAGGCCACGGGCCACGACTTCCCGGTCACCCTCGCCGTCCCGGCGATCTGCGTCACCCTGGTGTTCTTCGCCATCCTGTTCGGCGTGCGCGAGTCGACGCCGATCCCCGGTCGCACGCTCGACGGCGGCGGCTTCGTGTTGCTCACCCTCGCCCTGCTGTTCATCACCGGCGGCCTCACCTTCCTCCGGCTCAACGGGCCAGGCAGCTGGACGGTCTGGGTGCCGATCGTGGTCGGCCTGCTGCTCTTCATCCCGTTCGCGCGTCGCGAGCGGCGGCATCCGGATCCTGCCATCGACCTGAAGGTGCTCGCCCAGCCGAGCATGTGGCCGGTTCAACTGACCGCGGGGCTGTTCGGGATCAGCGTGCTGGGCGCGCAGATCCCGCTGTCGACGTTCGCCGCCGCCGACCCGAAGAAACTCGGCTACGGCCTGAACCTCGACTCGGACGTCATCTCGTACCTGATCGGCGCGTATCTGATCGCGCTCATCGTCGGTGCGCTGCTGTTCCCGATCCTGGCGCGGCGCTCAACGCCCCGCGTCGCGCTCATCGTTGCGACCTTCTTCGTCGCCGGCGGCTATCTGCTCTTCATCCCCCTGCACGGCCAGGTGTGGCAGGTGGTCGTCAACATGGTGATCGCCGGCATCGGCTCGGGCGCGCTGGTCGCCGCGCTGCCGAGCGCGGCGGCCGCGGCGGCGCCCGCCGGACAGTCGGGCATCGCGACGGGGCTCACGAACACCACGAAGACCATCGGCGGCGCGTTCGCCTCCGCCGTCTTCGGCGTCATCCTGCACGTCGGCTTGACCTCGACCGCATCGACGAGCGGAGCAGGCCTCGCGGCGTACATCGCGGTCTGGACGATCTGCGGCGTCGGCGCGCTGGTGGCGGCGGTGCTGCTGTTCCTGGTGCCCAAGCTCGCGTTCTCGGACTCGGAGGTCGACCTCGCGGCGGATGCCGTGGGCGCGGTCGAGGAGCCGGCGCCGTAGAGTGCGCGCCGCCTAGTCGAGCAGCAGCGGCCGCACCTCGCGGCCGAGGAACGCGATGAAGCCCTCCATGTCGGGCTCGTCGCGCGTCGCCTCGATGGCGAGGTTCGTCACGCCCCTGCGCGCAAGATCGCGCAGCTGCTCGGCGATCGCCGCGGCGTCTCCGCTGACGACCGCATAGCCTCGGGCGCTCGGGTCGGCGTCCGCTCGCCAACTGAGCAGATCGGCGTGCACCCGGGCCGCAGCATCCGCTCCGGTGGCGGCGATGATGTTCGCCATCAGAGGCGTGCCGGGGCGCGCGATCCCGGCGGCAGCATCCACCTCCTCGAGAGTGAGGGCGTTGGCCAGCAGCACGCCGTCGCCGAGCTCGGCCGCGAGGCGCAACGTCACGGGACCACCTCCGCCGATCATCAGCGGCAGCCGACCCTCGGGCGGCCAGCCGAGCGCCACCCCCTGAAGGCGCACATAGCGGCCATCGACCGTCACCGTGTCGCCGTCGAGCAACTGCCGCAGAGCGATGGAGTACTCGCGCAGCAGCGTCACCGGCGACTCGACCCGGGCGCCGATCTGCCCCATCCAGGCCTGGACGCCGTGGCCGACTCCCGCGATCAGCCGACCCGGGATCGCTCGCTCGAGCGTCGCGAGCTCCATCGCGGTGAGGGCGACGTTGCGCAGCGGAACCGGCATCAGACCGATGCCCACGGTGATCCGCTCGGTGGCGCCCAGGGCGAGCGCCGCCGAGGCGATCCCGCTCTCGGCGAAGCAGTCCTCCCACACCCACAGCTCATCCAGCCCCGCGGCCTCGACCGCCCGCGCCACCGGTCGCAGTCGCTCGGGCGGCATGGCGGGGGTGAAGACGAATCCGAGGCGAATGACCATGTGCCGATCATGCACCTGACCCGAGACGCCGGGGCTCAGCCCTTGGGTTCGAGCTTGCCGCGGATCACCTTGTGCGGCGCCGCCTGCGCCACCGGCTTGATCGTGATGAGGTCGAGGTTGACGTGCGCCGGCAGCTCCATGGTGTGCACGATCGCCGCCGCGATGTCGTCGGCCGACAGCGGATCGGGCACGTTGTCGTACACCGCATCGGCCCGGGCCTGGTCGCCCTTGAACCGCGTCAGCGAGAACTCGTCGGTCTTGACCATGCCGGGCGCGATCTCGAGCACGCGGATCGGCTCGCCGGCCAATTCGAGCCGCAGGACGGCGACCAGCGCGTGCTCCGCGAACTTGGCGGCGTTGTATCCCGCTCCGCCCTCGTAGGCGAGGTGACCGGCGATCGAGGTGACGGTCATGATGTCGGCGACCCCGGCATCCCGTGCTCCGTCTCGCAGCAGCGGCAGCAGCGCGGCGATCATGCGCTGCGTGCCGAGCACGTTGATCTCGAACATGGCGCGCCAGTCGTCGAGGTCGGCCGATTCGATCGGCCCCATGCCGAAGGCGCCGCCCGCGTTGTTCACCAGGCCGTGCAGGGGACCGAGTGCGGCGAGCTCGTCGCGGACCCGATCCACGTCCGCCTGCTTCGTGAGATCGGCCGTGATCGTACGGATGCCCGTGTCGGCCGCGAGCCGTGCCAGCCGGTCGCCGCGACGGGCGACGCCGATCACCTCCCAGCCGTGCTCGGCGAAGAGTCGGGCCGTCGCGGCCCCGATCCCCGAGCTCGCTCCGGTCACGACCACGCGCTTCACCATGGACTCAGGGTATCGAGGCATCTCCTGTTCAAAACGACCCTGGTTAGGCTGGATCGGATGACCGCGGCGGATGCACCGATCGCTCTCCCTTCCCCGGTGGGCGCGACCAAGGCCCGTGTGCGCGTCCCGTTCTGGGACAACGCGCGCTTCGCGACCATCGCCCTCGTCGTGATGGGCCACGCGATCCAGCGGCAGACCAGCGACTCGAATAATGCGCTGACGCTCTACCTGTTCATCTACGCGTTCCATATGCCGGCGTTCGCGATCATCAGCGGGTACTTCTCGAAGGCGAGCCCGCCCTCGACCCGCGGCATGCTGAAGATCGTCACCGACATCGTGATTCCGTATGTCATCTTCCAGAGCATCTGGTCGCTCGTGCAGTTCGTGTTCGAGGGCGTCAACTCGCTCGACTTCGCCCAACCGCACTGGACGCTGTGGTTCCTGCTCGCGCTCGCCGCCTTCCGGGTGGCGCTGCCCTACCTGGTCCTGCTGCGGTGGCCGCTGGCGTGGGCGGTACTGCTGTCGGTCGCCGTCGGGTACTGGCCGGGAGTCGACTCGACGTTCTCCTCGGCACGGACCATCGGCATCCTGCCGTTCTTCGTGCTCGGCTGGCAGTTGCGGCAATGGAGGATCGCCGACTGGTGGATGCGCCAGCGCGCGTGGGTCTGGCCCATCCGCGCGGCCGCCGTGCTGGTGTTCGCCGCCTGGCTGACCGTGATCGTGACGCAGATCGCCCCGTTCCGCGAGCTGAGCGTGCACTGGTTCTTCTACGACGACTCGTACTCGGGACTCGATGCCTGGGACTGGTGGGCCGGATTCGTCCGGCTCGGTCTGATCGCGCTCGCTGTCATCCTGTGCGCGGCCTTCTTCGCGTTGATCCCCCGACGCGAGACGATCGTCACGGTGTTCGGGCAGGCGACGCTCTACGTGTACCTGCTGCACAGTTTCGTGCTGTACCCGATCCGCGAGTCGGGGGTGCTGAAAGACGATCACGCCTCGGCGGTCTGGCTGCTCACCATGGTGTTCGCCTCGCGATCGCCATCGCGTTGTCGAGCCCGATCGTGCGCCGGGTGTTCCGGCCCCTGGTGGAGCCACGGCCCCGCTGGTTGTTCACCCGGAACGCGACCCAGCGGGAACAGCCGAAGGGGCAGTCGCGCACAGATCCGACGGGATCGCGGCGCGACTGAGCGCGCCTTGCGTGACCCGCCGCCCGAGACGGGCGACGGCGCCCCCGCGCGAAGGTCAGAAATGACCTTCGCTATTCGGCGGGGGCGCCCTCATACCCCCGCGAGACGCGCTTGGGGAGCGCGAACACGAGGCAGAAGGCGACAACCGCGAAGATCGCGCTCACGGCGAGCGCCAGGGTCGATGCGTGGCCGAACCCGACGGCCAGGTTGTGATCGACGATCTTCTGGATCGCCGCCTTGACCGCGTCGGAACCCTGCGCCCCGTGCGCCTGCGCCGCCGCGGCGGTCTGGGCGGCGGTCGGCCCGAAGTCCTTGGGCAGGTTGCCGAACAGCACCGAGCCGATCACCGCGATGCCGATCGCCGAGCCCACGCGCTGCACGGTACCGATGACACCCGATGCCGCTCCCGCCTCTGTGCGGTCCACGGTCGCCACGATGAATTGCGCGTTCGGCGCGATGAACATGCCCGAGCCGATGCCGGCGACGGCCAGGGGCGCGAGGAGCGCCCAGTTCGTCAGGTCACCGGGGGCCACCCGCAGCAGCACCAGCCAGAGCGAGATCAGACCGACCGAGACCAGCCCGGTTCCGATCAGCAGCACGGTGCGGCCGAGCCGCTCGGCGAGCCGGTTGCTCTGCGAGGCCCCGACGATGCTGCCGATGGCGAACGGGATCGACACCAACCCCGACTCCAGCGCCGTGTGACCCAGTCCGGCCTGCCAGAGCAGCGAGATGGTGAAGAAGATGCTCGTGAACGCCGCGAAGTAGACGAGCGCGAGGATCACACCGCCGGTGAAGGAGGGATGCGAGAACAGATGCGGAGGAACCAGAGGCTCCTTGCCGCGCCGTGCCACCGCCAGCTCCCAGATCGCGAACACCACCAGCAGCAGAATGCCGCCGCCGATGGACAGGTAGGTCCAGAGCGGCCAGCCATCCTGCTGCCCCTGGATCAGCGGGATCAGGATGGCGACCAAGCCGCCGGCCAGGAGAACGAAACCGAAGAAGTCGAGCGCAGAAGTCGCCTTCGCCTCGGCCCCGCCCGGCAGCAGGATGAGCCCGGCGATCACCGCGATCACGCCGAACGGCAGATTGACGAAGAAGATCGAGCGCCAGCCATCTGCGTCGCCGAGCCACTGGATCAGCAGACCGCCGACCAGCGGGCCGAGCGCCGTCGAGAAGCCGATCGACGCGCCGAAGATCGCGAACGCCTGACCGCGACGGCGGGGCGGGAACATCAGTTGGATGAGCGCGGTCACCGGCGGGAAGAAGATGCCGCCGAACAGGCCCTGCACGACGCGCGCGACGATCAGGTTCGCCGTGTCGTTCGAGACCCCCGCCCAGAAGCTCGCCAGGGTGAAGCCCACGATGCCGACCAGGAACACCCACTTGTGGCCGACGCGATCGCCGATGCGGCCCGCGGGGATCAGCGCGAGCCCGTAGGCGAGCGCGTAACCGGAGATGATCCACGAGAGGGTGGCTTCGTCGGCCCTGAGGCTCGTGCGAATCGTGGGCAGGGCCACGTTCACGATGGTGGTGTCGAGCAGCGCCATCGCGATCCCGAGGATCAGGACGGCGAATGCCGCCCAGGTCCTTCTGGTGACCACGGGTGCTGTCGCGGCGGCGGTGGAGGTCATGGTGCGGCCTTTCGGGTGCGCTCCTCGGCGAGGAGGTCGGGAAGGCTCGAGAGGAGTTTCTCGTGCCAGGTGATGTCGGCTCGCAGTCGGTCGGTCCTGTGCGACATGACCATCAACTCGAGCGGGGTGAGGTAGCGGGCGATGGAGTCGAGCTTGAGCTCGTCCTGCGCCAGCAGCAGGCGCAGCTGGGACAGCCGGTTCTGCAGAAGCGATGGCACCTCGTCGAGCTTCGTGAGGTCGAGCCGGCTGACGGCGAGGTCGAAGGGATCTGCGCGGGTCACGATCTCGGTCAGACCGTCGTAGCGCAGCTTGCCCAGGGCGATCCGGCCGGCCTGGGTGATCGTCCACACCTGCCGCTCGGGGTAGCCGCCCTCGCGTTCGGTGCGCACCTCGTCGATGAGGCCCTCGGCGCGAAGCCGCTTGAGCGCACCGTAGAGCGCGCCGACGGAGATGTCGGTCCACTCGTCGATGTGCTCCTTCTCGGCCAGCTGCCTGAGCTGGTGCCCGTGCATGTCGCCCTCATCGGCGAGGGCGCCGAGGATGTAGAGACGGATGCTGGACACGCGAGTACTCTCGCAGGACTAGTCGCGCGTGTCAACCCGCCGACCGGACTCTATTACTCCCCATTGCGCCCTTCGTTGCTCCCCTCAGGTGGTCGGCCTACTGTCGTCCACGACTTCCACAACCCGATGGATCACCCCGAAGGAGAACACCGAATGTCCGACTACCAGTTCGAAACGCTGCAGGTCCATGCCGGTTCGGCGCCCGACCCGGCGACCCACGCGCGCGCCACGCCGATCTACAAGACCACGTCGTACGTGTTCGACAGCACGGACCACGCCAAGAACCTGTTCGCGCTCGCCGAGTTCGGCAACATCTACACGCGCATCATGAACCCGACGACCGACGTGATCGAGCAGCGCATCGCCGCGCTCGAGGGCGGCACTGCGGCGCTGGCCACCGCATCCGGCTCCTCGGCGATCACCTACGCGGTGCTCAACATCGCCGGTGCGGGCGACCACATCGTCTCGTCGAGCTCGATCTACGGCGGCACGTACAACCTGTTCAAGTACACGCTGGCCAAGCTCGGCATCGAGGTCACCTTCGTCGAGAACCAGGACGACCTCGCCGAGTGGCAGGCCGCCGTGCGCCCCAACACCAAGCTGTTCTTCGCCGAGACCATCGGCAACCCGAAGATCAACATCCTCGACATCGAGGGCGTCTCGGGCGTGGCGCACGAGAACGGCATCCCGCTGATCGTCGACAACACGATCGCCACGCCGTACCTGATCAAGCCATTCGAGTTCGGCGCCGACATCGTCGTTCACTCCGCCACCAAGTTCCTCGGCGGCCACGGCACCGTCATCGCCGGCCTCATCGTCGACGGCGGCAAGTTCGCGTGGAGCAAGAACGTCGAGAAGTTCCCCGGCCTCACCGAGCCCGACCCGTCGTACGGCGGCGCGAGCTACACGGCCGCGGTGGGCGACGGCATCGCGTACATCATCAAGGCCCGTGTCACCCTGCTGCGCGACACCGGAGCGGCCCTGTCGCCCGACAGCTCGTTCGCGCTCATCCAGGGCGTCGAGACCCTGAGCCTGCGCATCGAGCGTCACGTGCAGAACACCCAGGCGATCGCCGAGTACCTCGAGAACCACCCCGACATCGCCTCGGTGAACTACTCGGGCCTGCCCTCGAGCCCGTGGTACGCGGCGGCCAACAAGTACGCGCCCAAGGGCGTCGGCGCCGTCGTGAGCTTCGAGCTCAAGGGCGGTGTGGATGCCGGCAAGGCCCTGGTCGAGAACGTCTCGCTGTTCAGCCACCTAGCCAACATCGGCGACGTGCGCAGCCTGATCATCCACCCGGCTTCGACCACGCACAGCCAGCTCACGCCGGAGCAGCAGCTCACCACGGGCGTCACCCCGGGCCTGGTGCGCCTGTCGGTCGGACTCGAGAACGTCGCCGACCTGATCGCCGACCTCGACGCGGGCTTCGCGGCTGCGCGCAAGGTGGCGGCCTCGGCGGCAAACGCCTGATCACTCGCCTGAAGGGCCCGGACCGGGGTAACACGCAGGTCCGGGCCTTTCGCATCCGCCAGAATGGCCACTGACATGGACTGGCAGACACCGGAAGACGCGGTGCCCTCGGCGTTCGTCACGGAGTCCAATCGACGGGCGCTGTCGGCGGAGCCCCCGGCATCCGGTGCCTGGCGCCCCGGCGACGACCCCGGTCACCGGCAGTTCGTCGACATCGGCGACGTCGTGCTCGAGCGCGGAGCGACCCTTCCCGCCGTCACGATCGCCTACGAGACGTGGGGCGAGCTGAACGCCGACGCGAGCAACGCCGTGCTCGTGCTGCACGCCCTGACGGGAGACAGCCATGTGACAGGGCCGGCCGGCCCCGGGCATCCCACCGCCGGATGGTGGTCCGGATTGGTCGGCGACGGCAAGGTGCTCGACCCCGCCGATTGGTTCGTCGTCGCACCGAACATGCTGGGCGGCTGCCAGGGCAGCACCGGCCCGGCTTCGCTCGCGCCGGACGGCAGAGAGTGGGGGCCGCGGTTCCCCTATCTCTCCATCCGCGACCAGGTGGAGGCGCAGCGCCTGTTCGCCGACGCCATCGGCATCACCCGATGGGCGGGCGTGATCGGCGGCTCGATGGGCGGCATGCAGGCGCTCGAGTGGGCGGTCACCCACCCGGATCGCGTGGAGCGGGTCGCGGTGCTGGCGGCGCCCCCGATCTCGAGCGCCGACCAGATCGCGCTCAACTCGGTGCAGAACGAGGCGATTCGCAGCGATCCGGCTTTCGCCGGCGGTGACTACTACGGAGCACCGGATGGAGGCGGCCCGCACCACGGGCTGGCGCTGGCCCGCCGCATGGCGCTGCTCAACTACCGTTCCCCCACCGAGCTCAACGACCGGTTCGAACGCAGCTGGCAGAGCGGTCTCAGCCCGATGGGCGGAGGCGGGCTGTTCGCCGTCGAGAGCTACCTCGGCTTTCACGGCAATAAGTTCACCCGCCGCTTCGACGCCAATAGCTACCTCGTGCTCACGGACGCGATGAACTCGCACGACATCGGCCGCGACCGTGGCGGTGTCGCGGCAGCCCTTGCACGGGCCACTGCGCGTGCCGTCGTGATCGGGATCGACTCCGACCGACTGTTCCCGGTGCCCGGCCAGGAGATCATCGCCCACCATCTGGTCGGCAACATCGACGGCGACGTGCCGGTCGTTCTCACCTCGCCCTTCGGACACGACGCCTTCCTCATCGAGGATGCGCTGGTGTCCGAACAGCTGCGACGCCTCTTCTCGGCCTGAAAATCCGCTCCGCGTGGCACCCCCCTTCCGGGTGCCCCCTCTGAGAGCATGGCTCCGGATGAGGCGACACGCAGGAGAAAGAACATCGAGATGGACCTGATCACCAAAGAGCGCGATCGCCTCCTTCAGCGCACAGCGCGGGTGTACGGGCTCAGCTTCACGGTGGTCGCCCTGCTCTGCTTCGTCCTTCCGGGCGCCGTCAGCATGACCGCCCTCTTCATCTCGCTGCCCCTCTTCGTGGTGCTCGGCTTCGCCCAGTTCCGCATGGGGATCAGCCGGTCCCCGGTCTGGCTCGCCATGGCCCTGATCGCCGGCCTCGCCATCGTGGTCGTCGCCTGCACCGCCGGAACGCGCCCGTCGCAGGCCGGGTTCACCGCCGTCGTCGAGCTGGCCGCTGCCTCCCTCGCCGCCGTCGGCCTCGTCCTCACGTCGAGCGCGACGCGGATCGCCGCGCTGATCATCGTCTTCGTCGTCGTCGGCGCCGCCCTGTTGCTCCTCACCAGCGATCTGCAGGCTCCGTTGCGCACGGCCGGCATCTACGTATTGGGGTGGGTGCTCCCGGTCCTCATCGCCATCTGGATCAGTGCGGGCGTCCCCCAGGTGTCCAAACGGATCGCGAGCATCGGCCGGGCCCACCGGGCCGAACGGCAGGCCAGTGAGCTCGAGGCACAGCGCCGGCAGGGCGCGCGCCTGCTGCACGACACCGTCCTGGCCACGCTCACCCTGCTGGCTCACTCCGGCGTCGGCGTGACACCTGACGCACTGCGCCAGCAAGCGGGCGACGACGCCAGGCTGCTGCGTCAATTGCGGCTCGGCACGAATCCGACCCCGAGTGGAACGGCAAGCGGAACGGCAGAGGCGGCGAAGGTCGGCACCGAGACTTCGCCGATCCAGATCATCGAAGAGCCGGTGCTCGGCACGACCCTCGAGTCGGTCAAGCAACGCTTCGGTCGCATGGGGTTGCAGGTCAGCTGGCACGGAACGGGGCAGGTGCTTCTGCCCAGCGACATCCTGGATGCCTTCCTGCTCGCCCTGGCCGAGTGCCTCGAGAACGTCCGGCGCCACTCGGGTGTGACCGAGGCGCACGTCACGATCACCGAGGACAGCAAGATGGTGCGCGCGATGGTCACCGACTCCGGGGTCGGGTTCGAGATCACCGACATCGACGAGGCCAAGCTCGGATTCACCGAGTCGGTCGTCGCCCGGCTGCGAGACGTCGGCGGCAACGCCCGGCTGTTCTCGGCGCCCGGGTCGGGGACTACGGTCGTTCTCGAGGTTCCCCGCGGCGACGCGACGACAGAGGGGGGCACATGACCTTCTCGGCCCCTGAAGAGAACACCCTCGGCGTCGTCGTCGGCAATGCGCGGCGCGCCGTCGGCAAGACGGCACGGCGACTCGGCCGTGCCTCGGCCCATCGGGCCAGTCTCGGCACCGCGTTCCTCGGACTGGGCGCCGCCATCCTCGTGGGTCTGCGCGCGGTCTACGGCGTGAGCTGGTTCGTCGGCCTCTGGGGACGCGGCGTGTACTTGCAGCCGCTCGCAGCCCTGTCCGCCTGGATCGTGCTGGGTGCGGTCATCGTCGGCGCCATCGTCACCACGCGCGTCATCGGCGACCGGCTCCCCGACTGGATCTTCGGGCTGTTCCTCACCGGACTGCTCGTCGCCGTCGCCCTCGACGTGATCGCCGTCTGGAACCTTCACGACATCGGGCGCGACGCGACTGCCGCCCTCGCGGCCGGCATGACGCTCTTGATCGTGGTGACCGTGCGCGGTTCGTCCGAGCTCCTGATCGCGGCGGCGGTACTGGGAGTCGGGCTCGCCGTGGTGATCTTCCTCGACACTCCGCCGTCCGACCAGATCACTGCCGACTGGATCGCGCCGCAGATCACCGCCGTCGCCGCGGCCGTGCTGCCCGCCGTCATCGGCGTGGCGATCGTCGAGAGCTTCCGGCGGATGGTGCAGGTGGAGCTCGACCGCGTGCTCGTGCAATCGACGGTGTCGGCCCCCCGCTACGCGGTCGGCATGCTGGCATCCGAAGAGCTGGCCCGCCTCGACCTCGCCGCCGAGGAGTTGCTGGAATCGATCGCCAGCAAGAAGACCCCGCTCCCGCTCGCGCCGAAGATGGCGTCGATCGCGGCGTCGCTGGCCACCGAGTTGCGCCTGCACCTGATCGAGGGCCGGCGCGAGACCTGGCTCTACCACGCCGTCAGCGAGTCCGAGATGCTCGGCAAGGCGGTCACGCTGGTCGACAAGTCGAGCCTCGCCGGGCTGCTCGACCCGATCCAGCGCGACGGTCTGCTGGCAGCTGCATGGCTGCTGGTCGGCGACACGGTCACCTCCAACGCCGGCCGCACCGTGACCGTGCAGGTCGGCCCGGTGGCACCCGGCGAGACCCCGGTGCCCGAGCACAAGATCCTCATTCCGATCACCATCACCACGACCGGCGTCGCACGGAATCGTGTCGACCCGTCGATCTGGGATGCTCTGGGCCGTGTCGGGCATTACTCTGACCACACCCAGGACTCCAGCCTCCGTGTCGACATCGAGTGCCTGGTCGACAATCCAGCGGACGTCTGACCCGCCAGGCATCGCGAACATCCGGCATCACAGCTAGCTAGAACCGAAGAAAGGAGAGCCGACCGTGGCTCCCATCCGCCTCGCGCTCGTCGACGATCACAGGATGCTCCTCGGGGCGCTCACCGAGTGGATCCGCAACGCGGCAGACGACATCTCGATGGTCGCCGCCGTGACGACCTGGCCCGAGCTGCTCACGCATCCGGAGTTCCCGGTCGACGTCGTGCTGCTCGACCTCGATCTCAAAGACAACATCCCGGTCGCGCTCAAGATCTCGACCCTCAAGACCACCGGCGTGAAGGTCGTGCTGATGAGCACGTACTCCGAGCCCAACGTGGTGCGCGAAGCGCTCGGCGCGGGCGCGCTGGGCTACCTGGTCAAGAGCGAGGATGCGGGCATGATCGTCGAGGCGATCCGCGCGGCCGCGCAGGGCGAGAGCTTCGTCTCGGCCGAGCTGGACCTCGCGCTGAACGCGGCCGACGTCGGAGGCGCCCCCAAGCTGAGCGCCCAGGAGCGCCGGGTGATGGCGCTCTACGGCGGCGGCGAGCCCGTCAAGTCAGTGGCGTACCAACTCGGCATCTCGGAGGAGACGGCGAAGAGCTACCTCAAGCGGATCCGCGAGAAGTACCGCGTGGCGGGCATCGACGTGGGCACGAAGGTGGCGCTGCGCAAGCGCGCCATCCAGGACGGGATCCTGATCCAGGACAGCGTGGACGGCGCGCAGTTCTAGACGTTCGGGACGCTGCGCGAACGGCGGTTGAGTAGCGCGCCCCAGACGGCGAGAGCGACACCGGGGATGCAGAGGAGCAGCCCTACCCAGGTCGGGGCCAGGTAACCGAACCCGGCGGCGATGACCGCTCCGCCGAGCGCCGCGCCCAGGCTGTTGCCGAGGTTGAGGGCCGAGTGGTTGGCGGCCGCAGCCAGGGTCTGACTCTCGCCCGCGACATCCATCAGGCGGGTCTGGATCGCCGGGGAGAGCGCGGATGCCGTCGCCGCGACCAGGAACACCCCGGCGAACAGGCCAACCGGCCACTGCGCGGTGAGCCCGAGCACCACGAACGAGACGGCGAAGGCGCCGAAGCACAGGAAGATGGCGCGCAGCGGACCACGGTCGGCCAGGTGTCCGCCCACCACGTTGCCGATGGTCATGCCGAGTCCGGCGACGATGAGCGCGATCGGCACGAAGCCCGACGGAAGGCCCGCCACCTCGGTCGCCATCGGGGCGATGTAGCTCTGCACCGCGAAGAAGCCGCCGAATCCGACGGCTCCCGTCAGCAGAGCGAGCCAGACCGGCAGGTGCTTGAAGCCACCCAGCTCGCGTGCGGCCGTGGCGTGCGGGTCGCCGGGCTGGCGCGGCACCACGAT